>JAABUM010004390.1_pt1 | contig 15982 bp, 12 predicted proteins | sample 5559161 | NCBI WGS metagenome assembly JAABUM01 (sample SAMN10711868, study PRJNA513369) | rock metagenome | isolation source: Antarctica rocks | place: Antarctica: Victoria Land, Siegfried Peak nord
TGTTGGACATGCAGGGAGAAGCCCTGCATGTCCAACACACTCACTGGGAGCAACCCTTATGTACAAGACCAAGCTCGCGATCGTCGCGGTCGGCATCGCGGCACTCGGCGCCGCCGGCGCCGGGACCGCGTTCGCCGGCACGAACAGCTCCTCCGCTGGATCCATCCGGGTTCCGGCGGCCGTCCAGACGGCTGACTTCAGCACGGCGGATGCCCCCGGTGGGCCGGACGTCCAGCAGTGCGACCAGACCACGCCGGACACGGCGAGCAGCACCGAGAAGGCCGGTTCGGAGAAGGCCCCGTCAACGGAGACATCCGCCGAGACCCCTGGCTCGGAGACGGCGGGCGCCTCTGATGGCCCCGGCGGCTACGCCGACCCGGCCGGCAGCAACGCCGACACCCAGCAGCAGGGCGAGCACTAACCCGAAGGACACGCGGCGCGTCCCGGACACGGGGCGCGCCGCTTTCGTGGTACGTCTGCTCGTCGCTCAGGGCCCAGCGCCCGCGGGGGCCGCAGGGGCCGCGGTCGCTCGTCACACGACGGGCAGCCGTACGACGAACTGTCCCCCTTCACCGACAGCAACGGTGATCTCGCCGTAGTGGCGCTGCACGATCTGGCGGCAGATCGCCAGGCCGAGGCCCGCACCGCCGCCGTCGGCCACACGGGCGCGGGCAGCGTCCAGCCGGGTGAACCGCTCGAAGATGCGCTCACGGTCCGCTGCCGGAACCCCGGGCCCGTCGTCCGCGACCGTCAGGACGGCCAGCTGGTCCTGGACGGCCAGCCCCAGGGTCACCATCGAGCGGGCATGCGCGACAGCGTTGTCGCCGAGGTTGCGCAGCAACCTGGTCAGCTCGCCGGGTGAGCCGTCAATCCGGACGGCGGCTGGGCCCAGCACCGTCACGGCCATCCCGGCGGCTCGAAGCCGGCCGGCCTCAGCCAGGACCAGCTCGTCAAGGTCAACGGGCTCGTGCCCAACCTGCGAAGCGCCTTCATCTGCCCGGGCGAGGAACAGCAGGCCGCCAAGCAGCCGACCCATCCGCTCGGTCTGAACCGACATCCGAACGAGCGCCGCCGTGGGAGGTCCCCCGTCAGGATGGGCCAATGCGACATCCACCTCGGTCTGCAGGACCGCGAGTGGGCTGCGCAGCTCATGGGAGGCGTCGCCGACGAACTCGCGCTGCCGGGCGGTGGCGTCCTCGATGCGGGCCAGCATCGCGTTCATCGTCTGGGCCAGCCGGGCGATCTCGTCCTTCGTGCCGGGGACCGGGACGCGCGCACCGAGCTCGGTTCCACCGATAGCCGCCGCACTGGCGCGGACCTGCTCGACTGGACCCAGGGCGCGGCCCACCGCCCGCCAAGTCGCGGTGGCCACCACCAGCAGCAGCACCGGTAGCCCCAGCACCAGCAGGACGGTCAGCCGGGAAGTCGTGAGATCGACCTGCGCGAGCGAAGTTGCGACATAGACCCAGCCCCGGCCGTGGGACATCGCCACCGACTCGGCCACCACCCGGAACGACTGGCCGCTGTTGGTGATCGGCAGTCCGTCCAGGCTGAGCAGCTGCCGCCGCAGGCTCGCCGGCGGCGCGGGCAGCAGCGGAGGCTCCCCACTGATGTTGGGGCTCGCGGCGACCACCCGCCCGGTCGAGTCAACGACTTGAACGACCGAGCTCTCCTCGCCAGTGCTGGCAACGCTCTCCTGCAGCCGGCCGGCGGCGGCGAGCGCCGCGACGTCGTGCGCCCGGGCCAGCCCGGCCGCATCCAGGCTGCCGACCAGCGAGCGGTGCAGCAGCAGCACGAGCACCAAACCGGTGGCTGCCAACGCCACCGCGACGACGACGACCGCGATGACAGTGGCCTGCAGGCGGACGCCCGCACGGCCCGGCATGGGCAGCTCAGCCCGACGCGTGCGCACTGATCGCCGGCTCTTGCACCAGTCGGTACCCCGCACCACGCACGGTCTGCAGGGTTCGCAGACCGAACGGCACATCGAGCTTGCGACGCAGATATCCGATATAGACCTCCACTACATTGGAGTCGAGGCCGACGTCGGCGTTCCACACCTGCTCGACGATCTCGCCGCGGGTCACGACCTGACCCTGCCGGCGGGCCAGCAGCTCGGTCAGCGCAAACTCCCGCGGAGTTAGCGTCACCTCCTGCAACCCGCGAAAGCACCGACGCGCTGCCGGATCCAGGCGCAGGTCACCAACGCGCAGTTCCGGCGAACGGTCCGAGGGCGCCCGGCGGAGCAGGGCCCGCAGGTGCGCCAGCAGGACGACGTACGAGAACGGCTTAGACAGGAAGTCATCCGCACCCAGGTCAAGCGCGTCGGCCTCGTCGTACTCACCGTCCTTCGCCGTCAGCATCAGGATCGGGACCTGCGAGCCGGACTGGCGCAGCCGCCGACAGACCTCGTAGCCCGACAACCCAGGCAACATGATGTCGAGCACCACCACCGCAGGATCGAACTCCTGCGCCATCCACAGCCCGTCGACCCCGTTGGCCGCGGTCTGGACGACGAAGCCCTCCGACTCCAGGCCACGTCCCAGTGCCTCCCGAAGCCCCTGCTCATCCTCGACCACCAGCACCTTCACCTACGGCCACCAGGCCACCGCGACCGCACCGCCAGCGCCCAGACCCCCATCACGAGCGCCCCCACCAATCCGACCTGGCCGATCACCCCGACCTGGTGAATCACCGGGATCAGAAGCCCCGGCGAGGTGACCTGTGCGATGACGACGAGCACGAAGCACACCATGGCACCTTGCACCGCTGCAGTGGCTCCGGCGACGGCGACCTCCGACAGACCAGCCCCTTCGTCTCCAGCGATGAGGTACTCACTGCCTTCCATTTCCCAGCGCGGAGTCACGCTCACCGATCAATTGTGCCCACCGAACATAAGAGGCAGGTGAGGAGGGGAAGGACTGTCCGCTGTGCCCGCGGTCTCCCGTTCAACAGAAGGGCGGAGACCCCAGAAAGCAACCGCACCGTCCGGTTTCACTTCCTTGGAACGAGACGAACGTCGAGTCGAGTCATACGCCCGGTGGGCGGGCAGCCGCAGGTGTTGTCGGCCTGACCCGGTTCGAGTGGTCCGGTCCAAGTGCAGGAAGGCTCGGTACGAACATCGCAACAGCGGCGCCGCCGCCGGCCAAGGTCACCGACGGCGCTACTCAACTCACCGGCCTGACGTCCGCCTAGAAGTCGGAGCCACCGCCGAAGTCGCCGCCAGAGAAATCTGCCACCGCCACCGTCCCCCAGTCTGCGCCCCCCTGCCCCTGGTTGGACGAGCGCAGCGCCCGCGCGCTCAACGGGAGAAGGCGTGGGGTGCTCGTGTGTCATCGGATCAGCTGTGAGCTCTTCGCGCCTGTCCCGACAGGGGGGCGTCTTGACGGGGTAGGCGGTTGTTCTAAGTCACGGGCTCTTGCCTGCAGGCAGAGGGTCAGGAGCAGGCCGAGACAAAAGATGGCCCGGAGCATGCCGCGCTGTTCGGCCTGTAGGACGTTGGCGCCGAGGTAGTCGGCGAGGAACCATGCCGCTGCGGCCGCGGTCCACACCGGCATCCGCCGCTTCGGGGACAGCATGTCCAGCAGCGCAGCGCAGATCAGCAGTCCGGAGCTGTAGTAGGGGTAGGTCTGCGGATCGAGAAGAAGACGGGCCGCGACGACGGCGAGAGGGGCCGCGGCCCAGCGTCCGCGGCGGACGCAGACCAGGGCGACGATCACGCCCAGGGCAAGCTGTGCGGGGCGGTCCCACGCTGGGGTGTTCGCGGTGTGGACTCCCAGCGCGCGCAGGGCTGAGTCGTCGACGTTGTCGATGGAGAAGTGTCCCAGTGCCAGGGTCCGAGGGTCGGCATAGACGAAAGGCGCCCACGCAGCCGCCACGGCCAGGGCAGCGACTGCCAGGCCGCGCCAGCGTTGACTGCAGGGCAGCGCCAGCAGCAGGACGGCGAATCCCAGCGCCCAGGGTTTAGCGTCGATCGCGGCCGCCACGGCCAGCGCGGCGCAGAGTGCTCTCTTGTGGGTGACCGCCAGGGCAGCGAGGCAGGTGAAGGCGATGGCGAGGGCGTCGTCCAGGTGGGTGAAGTGGGTAGCGACCTGGCACCACACCGGCAGCACCAGCAGCCCGGTGCAGAGCAGCAGCGCCGGCGTGGGTCGCCTTCCGGTGAGCGCTTGTCGAGCGGCGCTCAAAACGTGCAGCAGGACCGGACCGAGGAAGGTCAGGACCGCCTCGACGAAGATTCTGCCCCAGACCGGTCCGAGGGCCTGGAACGGGACAGCGGCCAGCAGCGCCAAAGGACCGATCTGCAGGTCGGGGTGGCCGGCGTACAGGTGCAGCCCGGCTCCAGCGGGGCCGGGATGGGTGAGCAGAAACGCCCCCTGGGCGAAGTAGTGCCAGGAGTACCCCCCGCCCCAGGCGGCCGCCAGTCCCCACACGGCCGTCCACCCGGACAGCACCCACCAGAGCCGGCGGTCGAGCGTGGACCCGAGCGGTGCGAGCTCGAGCCGGCGCTCCCACAGGACTGAGCTCCTTTCCATCACAGCCAACGTGCCATGGCCTGCTGCGTCGGCCCTGAGTGTTCGCTGGGAATCGATCGCCGCCGCCGCGCCGCGCACGCAGGTCGACTCGATGGTCCGACTGCTGTGGGTGTCCCGCTCGCTTGCGGAACAGGCCCGCGGACGACGACGCGTTGTGCTGGCCCTCTTCTGGAGCATCCGTGAGGACCCGCGGGGCGATTCACGACATTTGACGTGTCGTCTCGGGCCCGGGCCTCCGCTCAACAGGCATGGTCGATGCCGCAGGTGCGGGCCAGCTCCGCGGCGCCGCCGAGCACTAGCCAGGTGACCGCCGCTCGCGGGCTGCTGCCGCCGATCTGGGCGCTGACGGCGCCCGGCGCACGGGTCGAGTCACTCACGTGATGCTGCTTGTACGCGGAGGGTGAGAGTCGCACGGTAGAAGAGGTCCATGGCAGCGGGCAGCACCAATCTGCAGGGAACATGCGGGCGCGTTGATCTTTGACCCGGGTCGCTGCGGGCGGCCCGCGACCTCCTCTGCTCGTTGAGCGCTGGGCCTGTGCAGGCTGGGACCGCTTTGAAGGGGTTGTTCCCGCGGCTTTGTGCTGGCGCTCAGGAGCGGCCGGCATAGTGGCGCCGCTGACTGGCCGGTTGGCGTTCCTTGTAGACAGGTGGCTCTGGCATCCCATGACGGCGTCGGACGCGGTAGGCGACCGCGGCAGGAGGTTGTGGTCCGCCCGGGGCGAGTGGGCGCCGACCTGGCTCGCGGTGGGGACGGCCCTGCTGGGGGTGGGCAGTGTGTTGACCGGCGCGCTTCCCGCCTCACCGGTGGCCCGACTCAGTGGAAACGCAGAGCTGCTGCCGGCGTACCCGCCGCACTCGGCGCGGGCGGCCTCGGTCGCGCTCGGGGTGCTGCTGTTGCTGGTCTCGGGAGGGTTGCGTCGCCGTAAGCGTCGGGCCTGGTTCCTGGCAGTCCTAGCGGCTCTGGCGGCGACCCTGCTGCATACGGCGCGTGATCTGGACGTGCCGCGGGCCGGGTTCAGCGCGGTGCTGCTGCTGGTCCTGCTCGCCACCAGGAGCGGGTTCACCGGGGTGCCGGACCCCCGGTCCCGCTGGGGCACCGCGGCCGTGGTCGCTGCATCCGGCGCGGTCTGCGCCGGCGCCGGCGTGGCTGTGCTTGCCTTGGACGGCGACGGGCAGGTCGGCAGGCCGGGGCTGTGGGCGGTAGCCCAAGAGGTGGCCCTGGGGATGGTCGGTGCCAGCGGGCCGGTGCAGTTCACCACGGCGGGTCGCGCCGCGCACGTAGCGTCCACGCTCGCCGCGTTGGGTGGGGTTGTTCTGCTCAGTGCGGTGTCCTCGTTGCTGCGACCAGCTGGTGGCCCGCACCCACTGAACGGCGCCGAGCAGGCCCGGCTGGGTGAGCTGATCGCTGACCACGGGGACCTCGACTCGCTCAGCTACTTCGCGTTGCGCGCCGACAAGTCGGTCATCTTCTCCCCTACCGGGAAGGCGGCCATCGCCTACCGGGTCATCGGCGGGGTCACCCTGGCCGCCGGTGACCCGTTGGGCGACCCAGAGGCGTGGCCCGGCGCGATCGGGGCGTGGCTGAGCCAAGCCCGCCGGTACGCCTGGACCCCGGCAGTGCTGGCCGCCAGCAGCCGCGGAGCCATCGCCTACCAGCGAGCCGGTCTGGACGCCCTGGAGATCGGGGACGAAGCCATCATCGACGTCGGCGGCTTCACCCTCGAGGGACGCCCAATGCGCACGGTGCGGCAAAGCGTCAACCGGGTCCGCCGCCTGGGGTACACCAGCGACGTCACCGACACCGGCGAGCTGACCCCAGGCGAGCTGTCCGAACTGCGGGACGCAGTGGACCGCTGGCGGGACGGCACCGGCGAGCGGGGTTTCTCGATGGCGTTGGGAAGGTTCATCGACTCCAGCGACCCCGGATGCGCCGTGGTCCGGGTCCGCGACCCCCACGGCAGCCTCTGCGGCATGCTGCACCTGGTGCCGTGGGGGGCGCGCGGGCTGTCGTTGGACCTGATGCGCCGCAGCCCCCAGGCCGACAACGGTGTGGTCGAGCTGATGGTCGTCGACCTGGTGCACGCCCTGCGCGCCTGCGGAAGCGAGCGGGTCTCGCTCAACTTCGCCGTGTTCCGGTCCATCTTCGACCGCGCCGCCCGGCTGGGCGCGGGACCGGTGCTGCGCGCAGCACACACGCTGCTGCTGTGGGCCTCACGGTTCTGGCAGATCGAGTCCCTGTACCGGGCCAACGCCAAGTACCAGCCCAGGTGGGAACCCCGGTTCCTGTGCTTCCAACGCGCCTCCGACATCGGTGTCATCACGCTGCGGGCGTTGCAGGCAGAAGCGTTCATCACGCTCCCGCGACCGCGCTGGCGCCGCCGCCGGGAACCACCCACCGGGACAGCGACCGACCCGGACACCGCTTCGGACCTCTCACCCTCCGCGGCATCCCTTCACTGAGCCGCCGTGCCAGCGTCGCCTCCGGCTCAGCTGAGCGCTCCGGGGTTCCCCGACGTGGAAGGACGGCACCTTCGACTTTCCTGGGACCTCCATCCACATCGGTCCAGAGTCGGACCAGCCCGCGTCGCTGCGGGCGCAGACTTCGAGCAGTGCCCGAACTAGGAAAGTGAGCGGCGGATGTCAGGCAACAACGGTGCTCAACGGTGGCCACAATGACTCGTGCTCGCGGTGCTCAACCCAGAACGACTGTCACCGTACGCCGGCTCCTGCGCCGGTTGGGCGACCTGGGAGAGCACGTCCGAACCGACAGGCCGCTGAGCGTCGCCACCCGTGCGATGGCGTGTGACTTCTACATCACTGCGGCACGCACCGCAGCCGGCGCGCGTGGGCTCGGGCCGTCCTTGGAGTTCGAGTCACTGGACCGGTGGAGCGTCCACCGCGGCATCGGCCCCCGCCGCGCCGCGAGCGCCACCATCACCTGGCGGGCGCCAGGGGGCACGACCGCGTCGCGGCACTACCTCCTCACGTTGACCGCGACCCGCGCAGACCACAACCCGAGCTGGCAGATTCACAGGCTCACCCCCCAGCCCGCTGACCCGCAGCGCCACCCGGCACCACCACGCCCGCAGCCACCACGTACCTGATACACGGCCCTTCCCGGCGGCTGCTGCCGTGAAGCGGTGATCCGGCCCGACGGCGGGCCACCCTGATCACACGCAGCAGCGGGACCGGAAACACCCGCTCCCACCGCTGGCACGCCAGTGCGGCCAACGTATCGTCGCGTCCGGTCCACAGAACCGGAGCGGAAACGTCCCGGGAGGAGCAGGCAGCGGCCGGCGCGGCAGGGATCAGCTGCCCAGTCGGGACTTCAGCAGCTGTTTGACCTGCTCGGGAGCAGCACCGTGACCGGCCGCCGCACCAACTCAACCACCGGCGCCGTTTCGGGACCCTCATCCTGCACGCCGCGATTTGGCACATCGTGGGCCAAAGAATCCGGACGATCTTCGTGCGCTACCCCGCGCTCGGCTCGGTCGTGGCCATCCTGCTCGTGGTGCTGGCGCTGTATGCCCCTGGTCCGCTGGCTGCGCCGCCGGTTACGCTACGGCCGCTCCGACGACGGCCGTACCGTCCCGGGACGCTCCAGCCAGGACCGCTGGAGCTCGCGGGGCCTGCCGGACTGGTAGCGCGCAGGTCGGCTGCTGCTGCCCCGATGGGCGCTCGGCGACGGCGGTCGTTGAGGTGCGCGACGTGCGGCGAGCCGGCCGGGTCGAGACCCGGGCCGAGGCCGATCGCGAGATGGGTCGCCGCGGATGGGTCGCTGCGAAGTCGGCCAGGGCAATCTGCCCCGCCAGCCGGATGAGAGGGCGTGCGGCCTCGGTAACCGTCTCGGCGACCCGCACACACCCGCGTCGTGGGCCGTGCGCAGCACCGCCTCGCGGGAAGGCGGCCATCGCCTACCGCGTCATCCGCGGGGTCACCCTGCGGCCCTCTCGGTCACCATCGGCTGAGCCGAAACCGGGCCAAGGCCCAGCCGACGCGGCGCGGTCTGCGTTTCGTGAATTGCCGGCGACCGGGAGGCAGCAGGGAGGGATCAGGCGCCGGCGACACCGGCGAGCCAGGTCAGGACGTTGGGTGTCATGTCCCTAAACGCCGGCATCGAGTGGCCCAGGCTTGCCACGATGTAGGACTGCACCCCAGGCTCCCTTCTGGCCGCGTGGAGGAAGCTCAACGACGGCGACTTCGACTGCGGGTCCGCCAGCGAGGTCGCGACCAACAGGTGCGTGTGTCGGGGCGGGTGGTGGGTGATCACCCAGTTGAGGTTGTTCAGCTGAGCCAGCCGCGGGTTGGCCCGCAGCACCTGGGCTAGGTTGCCGGTCGTGCCGTCTGGCTCGGCGGCGAAGTACCCCTCCACCGACGCGGCCGCGGCGAACTGTCCCGGAGAGAGCAGGTGCAGCTTCGCCGCGCAGTACCCGCCTGTGGACCATCCCAGAACGCTCCACCGGCGGGGGTCGACGCTCACCCTCAGGTGCGTCTTGGCCCAGGCGGGCACATCGCTTGCGAGCCAGCTGTAGGACTGTGGGCCACCGCCGGGAAAGTTGACGCACTCGGTGTCGAGATGCACCGAGTGGTTCAGCCTCGGATAGATCGCGATGAAGGGGGCGACCCTTCGCGTCTGGATCGCCGTCGTCGCGAGTCGGGCGAAGTTCAGCCTGTTGTAAACCGAGGTGTCCCCGGAGTACGCCCCACCCAGCACCATCACCACCGGGAACCGGACTGCGCGGTACCGGGGGTCAGCGTACTGCGGAGGAAGCCACACATTGACCCGCTGCCGGAAGTGGCTGATCCCGCCGGCGACGGTGCTCAGCACGTACCGGCCGAAGTTGGTCGGAGGTTCGACCAACCCGCGCGGAACTCGCTGATCCAGCCGCAGCGGCGTCGTGTGGACCCCCACCGTGGTCCCGCTGATCGGTGCGGCGCTGCCCACCTGCCCGGCCAGCGACCCCCAGGTCGGGTAGAACCCGTACTGGCTGTTCACCACCCCGAAGACCGCGACAACCGCCGCAAGCTGAGCGGCAACGACCGCGCCCAGCACCGCTGCCGCGACGCCCCGGCCAGCGTGGCGCCGATCAAGGAGCAGGAACACGAGCACCGGAACGGCCACTGCAACCACGACCAACACCGCCACCGCAACAGCCGAGGTCGGTCCCATCACTTCCTCCCTTCTGGCGACGGTCCGGCCAGCAGCACCGCGCCGCCGCAGAAGACGCCGCACCGCGCTGGCTGAAGCAGGACAGCACACGCGGGTGGGAGCTACACCCAGCCCGCGCTCAGGCTCCTCGCAACCCGTCCAAGCCTGTCCGGCCTCAGGGCGCAACCTGCTGCGGCCGCGCGCGGCTCCTCCCACGCACGGCGCCTAAACATGGGAGGCAGAACTCCCCTGCGCCGACGACCCGGCCTCAGCTGAACCCGATCGGCACACCGATACCGCCCCGGCTGGCCACCGTAGCGTCCCGGGTCCACGGCTGCGTCACCGCCGACGACCCGGCCTACCTGATCGCCATGAACGTGCTCAGCCGCGACCTGGCCGCCGGGTGCCGGGTCTGGGTCGATGTGACCGGACTGACCTACGACAAGGCCGGCGGCGCCGCCAACGGCCAGGTCCCGCGGACCAGCAACCCCGTCTGGCAGCGCAAGGTCATGAGCTACCTGCTCTCCGGCTCGGCCACCCTGGTCACCCGCAGATACACCGACCTGAACACCGCATCCCAAGCCCGGATCCGGCACCTGCCCGTCCTGGCCCGCAGCCACGGAGTGACCCTGCACCGGGTGCCGTAGCCACCGCACCGCCTGGGACAGTCCCGGCCCAGCGAGCTGGGGGCGGGGGCCTTGGGACGTCGGTCCCTCATGCGCCGGAACTGGTGCCGCCGGTGGACTGGCGGCCTTCCCGGACACCGATGGGTCGGTGCCGTGTCGTGCGCTTCCCGAGCTGCCCCGACCGGAGTCACGACGTCGTAAGGTGGCCGCCCCTCTACTGTGGTGCGGTGCGAGCGACGGTGGACCGGTTCGCCGCTGATCTCGTGGACCGGGCCGCGCGCAGTCTTCCCCTGGTGCTGTGGCTGACGCTGGGCAACCTCGTGCTCAGTTTCGCGACCAAGACGCCGTGCCTGAGCGACTATCCCGCTCGGCACCCGCCGACGGGCTGCTTCAACGACATCCAGCTGCTCTGGGACACCCGGCACCTGGCCCAGCACCTGCTGCCGTACCAGGGCACCGTGACAACGGTGCCCTTCAGGCAGGGCGACACCATCAACGCCGTGCTCGCAGCCGGCCAGGTGGAGTACCCGGTCGTCACCGGACTGTTCATCTGGCTCACCTCCTTGCTGGCATCCGGCCGTGCCGGTTACCTGGTCGTGTCGGCGCTGGCCCTGGCGCCGTTCGCGCTGCTCACCTCCCGCGTGCTGCACAGCCTGGCTCCCCGGCGCGTGCTGGTCTTCGCGTTGGCTCCCGCGGTGGCCGGCGAGGCGTTCATCAACTGGGACCTGCTCCCCGTCACGGCGACGGCTGTGGGGCTGTGGGCCTGGCATCGTGGCCGCGCCGGTGCGGCGGCCGCTGCACTGGCGGTTGGCGCCAGCGCCAAGCTGTGGCCCGGGTTCCTGCTGGTGCCGCTGCTGCTGCACCTGCTGCTCGAAGGGAGGAGGACCACGGCAGTGCGGGTTTTCGGGGTCGCGGCCGCCACAACGGCGGTGCTCAACGGACCATTCCTGATCGCGAACGCGGCAGGCTGGGCTGGGCCGTTCGTGGCTCAGTCGGCGCGGCAGAACGACGTGACCACGAGCTCCCTGTGGTTCTTCCTGGCGCGCCACAGCCCGATCAGCGCCATCAACGTGATGTCCCTAGCAGCGGTACTGGCTGCATGGACTGTTCTCCTTCTCGTCGGGATGCGCAGGCGGCGGGCGTCCGGGGTCTTTCCGTGGTTGCAGGTCGGTGCCGCCATGGTGAGCAGCTACGTCGTGTTGGGCCGGGCGGACTCCCCGCAGTACACCCTGTGGCTGCTGCCCTTCCTGGTCGTCCTTGCGGTCCCCCGCCGCTGGGTGACGGTGTTCCTGCTCAGCGACGCCTGGCTATGGCTGCAGTGGTCCTACCTGCATCGGGTCGCCCGGTGGGCCATGCCGCCCGCTCAGGTGACGCGCATCCTGGTCGTCGCCTGCATGACGCTGGTGCTGCTCAACGCCTCCAACGCCCTCAGCTCCGCCGACACCCCAGACCCGGATCCCGGTCCCGACCCCGCCACCACCGGACACGGCTCACCAGCACCCCAGCATGACTGAACCGCCGGTGCCAGAGGTGGCCGCCCTGGCGCTGTCCGGTCCGGCTCATGATTCGTACCGTGGTGTTAGCCCCCCTCGACCGGAGAAGCTCGATGAAGAAGATCGTCTGGTCGGCTCTGTTCGGGACCGCCCTGGCTCTGGGCGCCCCGTCGCTGGCCTCTGCTAACCCGGGCGTGGGCCGGCCCCTTCCACTGCCGTCAGTCCCGTCCCGGCCACGTGGACTCCGCAGCTGGCGCCGACCGGGACCACTGAGCAGATCCGTCAGCTGGCCTCCTGTGGGGGGACCATCTACGCCGCGGGGTCCTTCACCAGCATCAAGCAGGTGAACCCGGCCGCGACGCTTCCCCGCAGCAACGTCTTCGCGTTCTCCGCGGCGACCGGGGCGCTGACCAGCTTTACCCGGCCCCCAACGGGAGGGTGAACACGATCGCCTTGTCCGCGGACTGCACCACGGCCTACTTGGGCGGATCGTTCACCGCCGTCGGGGGTGTGACGGCCGGGGACATCGCGCAGGTCAACACCCGCACCGGGGCCCTAGTTACCAGCTTCGCCCACACAGGGCGCTCCCAGGTCAACAACCTCTTGCTCACCGGTGGCCACCTGCTGGTCGGGTCGTACGGGAGCGTCAACGGGTCCGCGGACAAGTACCTGACCAGCATCAGCCCGAGCACCGGCGGACGACTCCTACCTGGGCCTGAACATCTCCGGGAACTACGTCTTTGTCAACTCGGGAAGCAACCCCACCCGGGTGTACAACATGAAGCTGTCGCCGCAGGCGAACAAGGTCCTGGTGATGGGCGACTTCACCAGCATCGGCGGGAGCCACCGCGAGCAGGTCTTCATGCTCGACCTCGGCCCTACCCGCGGGGCGGTGGATCCCTGGACCTCGACGGAGTTCCTCGGCCACTGCAGTGGCAGCGAGACGTTCTATGTGCAGGCCGCGGCCTGGTCTCCGGACCAGGCCGCGGTTTACCTCGCCTCCACCGGGTACATGCCCAACGGGTCCAGCACGACGGCCCCGCGCAGCGGGCTGTGTGACTCCGCTGCCGCCTTCCCGGCGACACCGGCCAGCGTGACCCACAGGTGGATCAACTACGCCGGGTGCGACTCGCTGTACTCCATCGCCGCGGACAACACCGCTGTGTACGTCGGGGGCCACCAGCGTCGCCTCAACGCGCCCCTGGATTGTGACGAGAACAACCTGGCCAGTCAGCCAGTTGCCTCTCCAGGGCTGGGCGGGATCGACCCGGCAACGGGCAGCGTCTACACCACCACCACCGGGGGGCTGACCGGGGAGTACAGCCGTGGCCGAGGCCTGGGCGCCGACGACATGCTCCTGCTTCCCCGCGGGGCCGTCGGGGCCGGTCTGTGGGTGGCCAGCGACAACTACAAGGCGACTGACACCTGCGGCGGGATCACCAACAAGGCCGGTTTGTGCTACCTCCCCTACTCCTAGTCACCAACCCTTCCCGGCCCGTCCGGGCCGTAGGGCGGCCGGCGATGAGGGCGCCCGGCTCGGTCTGGCCGGCATGACCTCAGGGCGACCCGGGTGTTGGGGCCGCCCCGAGGTTCATCGTCGCAGCCGGATCAGGACGTGATCGTCCCGCTGAACGAGCCGGCTTCGGCGTACACCTTGCCGTAGGTATCGGTGGTGCGATCGGTCAACGTGCCGCTCTGGGCGAGCGAACCGGTGGCGTTGACGTACGCTCCGGTGCCACCGCTGACGCTCTCGTTGAAGGTGAAGTTGTTCACGGTGGCCGTGCTGGTCGTGCATACCGTGGAGCTGCTCTTCAGCGTGGTGTTGAGCGTTCCGAGCAGGGTGCCGCTGTGGTCGTAGACCGTTACGGCAAGTGACCCGCTGGCGGTGGAGCAGTGGGTGCTCGAGGACTTCGTGGAGTCCAGCATGAGGGCGCCTGCCATGGTTCCGTGGTGCTTGGCGGCTTCGAAGTACTTCACCATGAGCTTGAAGTTGCACAGGTGGTCCGTGGCCGCGACCGCAGGAGTCTTGCAGGTTGCGGTCTTCGAGGGTTTGGCCGCCCGAAGATCTCCGGTGCTGCGACCGCCGGCGAAGCTGGTGATCGTGGTAGCGGACGCCGGTGACGTCCCCGCTACCAGTGCCGCGGCCGAAGCCAGAGTGAGCAGCGTTGCTCGTGCCTTCATGGTGTCTCCGATGTGAGTGTCTTGCTGTTCTGCGGGGGTCCCCGCAGGTTTAGGGATTCGCCGCAAGCGCGGCGGGCTGAGCTGTCCGGACCGGCCCGTGGATGTGCTGATTGCGATGAGGACGCCGGTGGATAAGCTGCGGAGCAGGGCCACTCAAACGAGCGGGACATCTCACCCATGAAGGGAACGTTGGAGGGCCCAAGGTGGACCAGCGGCGAGCCGCAACCGGCGCGCCTGTTCCTTGCAGACACACACCGCAGGGCGCCCAGGAACCGGCGCTACAGCAGCTCCATCTCGACTCCCGGCACGAGCGCCGGCCAAACGCACCACAGCGTTCCGGTCACCGAGTGTCCCTCCACATCGCCAGTAGCTCGCCAGCGCTTCCTAGCGCATCGTTACCGACATGGCAGTGCGCTTCTCCGGATTCAGTCAACTTCGGATGAGACTCGAAGGTTGCTTACAGACGAGTTACTGAGGAGTGCAGGTAAGTCGGGGACTGGCCGGCCTGGTCTGGAGAGCGCTGACCCGCCGACCGGGCCGCCCGTCGCCGGCGCGCGACCAGGCTGCCGCTCCCGCCGTGGCGCTGATCGACCTTGCAGTTGCTGTTGCGGTCGCCGTCGTCGCGGTGAGTAGCCGGCCCTCGGTCCGCGATCACACTGCCCTCGTTCAGCATGTTGTCTGCTTGGCCGCAGATTCGGGGTTCACCCTCCGTAGGTGGAACAAGACCCGGGTCGCGACGCACTGGTTGCGCCGGATGTCGAGTTGCCGGCTCCGGTGACCAGCTTCCTCAGGGCGGTCAACAGTCGCCGGGCGCAGGAGATGGTGGGCGCCTTCACGCAGGACGCTGTGCTAGACGACTGCGGGCGCCAGGTCGCAGGGCACCGGGCTGTCCAAGGCTGGTGTGACCGCGAACTGATTCCGCGATCCCTGCCGTGTCACCGTCCAGGCCGCCCGCGTTTTCGGCGATGAGGTTCAGGTTCGCGCCGTGATGGTCAGCCTCGGGTTCAATGGGCCGATGCGCATGAGCTTCAAGGTGGCTGATGGTCGAGTCGCGTCTCTTTGCCTGCGTGAGTAGCCATAGCGACTTCGCCGGGACAGCTGAGCCCCAACGGGTGCTCGTGTCGGACGTGGCCGGGTGAGGGGACCGGATGACGAGTCGATCCGGGAGGTGGACCCAGTGCAGGGACGTAGCGCACCTGGGCGCCCCGAGGGTGAAGCGGTGATAGCTGACTCGACTTCGGCGGCGTGGGCGCGGCGCACGGCTGGTGAGCGGCGCTGGCCGGTGTCGGTGGCGATAGTGGTCGCGATCGGGCTGGAGCTGGCGCTGCCGGAGCGGTTGGGGCTGCGCCCTGGGTGGGCGCTTCCGGCGTTGGAGGCGGTGTTGCTGGTGGCGCTGCTGGCGGCGAACCCCGGGCGGCTGGACAACCGCCACCCCGGGCTGCGGTACGGCAGCCTGGTGCTGGTTGGGCTGCTCAGCGTCTCCAACGCCATCTCCGCTGTGCTGCTGGTCAACGAACTGCTGCGGGGTCGGGGCGGCACCGGCAGCGCCGGCCCGCTGTTGGAGAACGGGGCCGCCATCTACGTCACCAACGTGCTGGCCTTCGCGTTGTGGTACTGGGACTTCGACCGGGGCGGCCCGGTCGCCCGAGCCCACGCCACCAAGGTCCACCCGGACTTCCTGTTCCCCCAGATGGTTAGCCCAAAGCTGGCGCGCGCGGACTGGGAGCCGCTGTTCTTGGACTACCTGTACGTCTCCTTCACCAACGCCACCGCGTTCAGCCCCACCGACACCATGCCCCTGTCCCGGTGGGCCAAGGTGTTGATGACGTTGCAGTCCACCGTCGCTCTCGCTGTCGCGGCGCTGGTCATCGCCAGGGCACGCATCGCCTGCCTGGGCTGGCCGACAACCCGAACCTCGACCCTTGGATCATCACGCAGGTTCAGGAACCAGCTGGGGTGGACCTCGTCGCCCGCACGGGACGCGACGACCACGTACGCCTC
>JAABUM010004393.1_pt1 | contig 15957 bp, 18 predicted proteins | sample 5559161 | NCBI WGS metagenome assembly JAABUM01 (sample SAMN10711868, study PRJNA513369) | rock metagenome | isolation source: Antarctica rocks | place: Antarctica: Victoria Land, Siegfried Peak nord
TCCTTGGTGGTGGTGTTAGGCCGACGCCAGTTCCAACGCCCAGTCTGGCTTCAGGCATTGCTGCCAGGCAACCAGCCCTGCGCGCCCGCAAGAGCTGCCGCTGCGCCATTACAACGCAGTTAACATGCGATGAACACAAAATTCAGATGCAGCGTCATGGAAAGTTAGTAATTGTCTGAATGTCAGGTTCCTGGCCGCTTTCGACGGGCAGGTCGCGAGCAGGAACCGCCGTTCGAGCAGGTCGAGGCTGGCCCGTCCGGCACCCGACGCTATGACCTCTTGTAGGCCGCGACCCCCTCGTAGCCGTCCGGGTCGTCCACGAAGCCGCCGCTCATGCCGGGGCGGGAGCGGCCTGGCCAGGTACGGGATGGCCGTTGGCGTCCACTGGGATCGGGGCGGTCGCGGCAGGCGCAGGTGGCGTCCAGCCTTCGAAGGCTTGGCGGTCGTGGTCGCGGTCGATGCGACCCATGAGGGCCGTTACGACCTTGGCGTATCGTTCATCTTTGCCAAGCAGCGTCGATCAGCAGGCCGCCCAGGATGATCTTGCGTCGGGTGTCGAGTTTGCGGCTGGCCTCATTCAGCCAAGCCTCGAGGCCTTACAGGCGTGTCTTGGCCTGTGTCGCCTTGAGGCGGGCCTTCTCGATCTGATCGGATGTAGGAAGCGGCATATTCTGTGTCTGTCCTGAAGGCTGGCGGGCTGGTTTCTTTCCAGACGAAGGCGGAAATAAACCCCACAGCAAGGACAGCGACAACCAAGGTGATGCCGTTGAGAGCCGCACATTGGGTATAGTGCTGTTGCCGCCTGGAAAGCATCCTTCTTTGTAGCTCGTTCAGCTCCTCGTTCATTTGGGCCTTCCCCTTCTCAGACGGCTCACCCTAGCCGTGGCCCGAATCGGAGAAAGCCAAGAATTGTCAGTAAGGTACCTCGACCCACCCCCGCCGACGTAGGAGGTAGGGGTGCATTTTAGCGTCCTACGGACGCGTGCTAGGGTCTAGGGATCCGTGGACCTGTAACGTGACGCCTTGCTTGCTGCCAAGATGGATGCGCGTCGCCTGCCAGCAGGCGCTTTTGCCAGAGCGCCAGCTTTACCAATTCAAGGCTGACACCGCATGGGTAGGGGTCCGGGGGTGATGGTGGCCTTAGTGCGTCTGATCATCAGCCCAAGCTCGCCTGAATGTTTAGAGGCTGAGCCGCCCCCGGCGGCTGCTCGGCGCCGAGTAGTTTGATCCCCGTTGCCTTCAATGCCCCGTCCGCGTGGAGGTAGTGGTAGAGCGTACTCGCGGGCACGCCCCCCAGTTCGCGGCAGATTGAGGGGATGCTTCGGGTCTTGTCCGCCATGAGGTGCTGGGCGTAGCGCAGCCGCTCGTGCGTCATCAGGCGCGGCCTGCCGCCCTTGCGCCCCCGGGCACGGGCGGCGGCAATGCCTTCCTTCACTCGCTGGCGGATGACGTTGCGCTCCATCTCGGCGAAGGCCGCCTGGATTTGCAGGAAGGCGCGGCCCATGGGCGTCGTGGTGTCGAATGAGGCGTTCAGCGCACGGAAGCCGATATTCTTGGCTTCCAGCTCGTCCACAAGGCGGATCAACTCGCCGGCCAGGCGGCCCAGGCGGTCAAGGTCGAGCACGACCAGCACGTCTCCTTTCCGCAGGTAGCCCAAGCACTCCTTCAAGCCGGCCCGCTCCGTGCTGGCCCCGCTGCCGCGGTCCTCGAAGACGCGCTCGCATCCAGCGGCTTTGAGCGCGTCCACCTGGCGGTCGAACACCTGCCGCTCTTCGCGGGTCGACACCCTGGCGTAGCCAACCAGCTCCGTCACTCACCAGCTCCTAGCCTGTTCACGACAACCTCGGCTAGAACAGATTAGCCGTCAACTGATTGCTACAGGGTTGTCGTAAGGGAAAGTGCCCGGTTCTGCTGGTGGCTAGGCGGTTCACGACAAAGAGTTGTTTGTCGTGAGCTGGACGCCACCGCCAGCGCACACAGCGCCAATCAGGCCCTTACCGTAAATCTCCGCATAGATGCTGCCAGTGGGCCTAGATGGGGCAGCCACCATGGCGGCGCGGCAGGCAGCGCCAGGCACAGCCACTCACCCGTCCAGGATCAATCGCGTGATCGCGCAGCCGCGCGCCACGACCTGCGCCTCGTCCAGGCCGGGGAACATTGCGCCGTAGCGCTGGAGCAGCGCCGCCCTTAGCTGTTTCGTGCTGCGTATGCCCGGCAGAGAAAGAGCAAGCTGCTCGGCCGTGACGCTGGCCAAAGGGACGTGCTGCAGCACCTCGGTGCAGGTTCCGGTCCGGAACCGCCTGACATCAACGGTTGGAAGTACCTCGCCGCCGTTCCCCTCCCTGAAACCAGCTCGCCAAATCGGCACCAAGGCGTAGCGCCCTCCGACGCGGTTCGTGGTCCGCTCCAGGTTGAAATGCACGAACATGCGTCCGGCCTGGCCCAACAGGGTGTAGTCGTCCGCGTGCAGTCGGATCAGGCCGCTGACGCCAAGGCACAGATGCACCGTGCCGGTCGCCACCACTCGCTCGCCCTCGTCATCGATGATCCCGATGTGGGACTTGGTTGAGAGGGGGAGAGCGGCATCCACGTCTAAAAGTGTTTCCTGGTTGGCAGTTGGCGGATCGTGTCCGACGGAGCAGCGGGCAGGCGCGAGCTGTCTACCATGCCGTCCTATGTCGTGGTTCATAGGGTGGTTTCAGAACGTAACGCTTCTGCCTCGGACAAGTCCAACGGCCAGCCATGGGCCGTTGGCGGCGCAGGTCGCCCAGCACGTCAGCGCCCTGTTCCCACCCTCCCGCGTGGCGGCGGCGATGCCGGCGCCGCAGCGGGTGGCACCGCCGCCCCTGCTCCCTCGGGTGCCGAGTGAGCAGCCAGTCCCGACGGAATAGTCTGCACCGTCATCGCCGCCTCGCACAGCTCGATCAGGGCATCCGGCGGGCACGCCTTGCTGAGCCGCACCATCCGGTCCCACGTCCCGGGGCCCGCCTCGCGCATCAGCACCTGCCCCGCCTCCCACCGCCCGCCCGTGTCCACCAGCGCCGCCGCCAGCCGGTGCCCCACGCCCCACGGCAGCATCGCCGCCACGAACCACAGCAGCACCCCGCCCATCAGCCCGAGCACGGCCGCCGTGCCCACCCACGCCTGCTGCTCCCGCCGCGCCCGCGCCCCGGCCAGCACGCCCTGGAACTCCCGCTTCGCCCCTTCCAGCACCGATGCCGCATCCCGCACCGACAAGGTGCTCAAGGTTCCTGCCATGCTTCCCGCCGCCTGGATGTCCGCCTCGAACCGCGCCGGCGTCAGCGCCAGGCCCGGCTTGCCCTCAATGGCCCGCAGCCGCCCTTCCACCGCCTGCAGCGTCTTCGCCATCCCGCCCAGCGTCGGGCTGTAGTCCACTGGCGCAGGTGCGGCTCCTCCCGCCGCCTCGGCCGTCTCCTGCTGCCGGCGGTACACCAGCTCCACCCCGCGCCGCAGCGCCGCCACCTCCGCCCGCAGCGCCTCGAACGCCGACGCCGCGTCCCCTTCGCCGCCGTCCTCGTGCCCCGGCCCCTGCCGCTCCATGCCGTCCGCCACCGGCCTACATGCCCATGCCCGGGCCGGACCGCGGCCGGGGCGCCGCCCGCGCCTCCGCCGCCGCGCGCTCCTGTTCGGCCTGCCGCGCCCACTCGGTTGCCACCCGGCGCAGCTCCGCTTCCGGCAGCGCCTCGACCTGGCGCAGCAGCCCGGCCCGTGCCGCCTCCACCTCGGCCGCCGGCACGTTGGCCCGGCTCCAGCCCCGGTAGCGCAGCCGCGGCGCGTCCGAACTCCACCACGCCGCCATGCGCTCCTCCAGCAGCCGCGCCCGCACCGGCTCCAGCTCGGCCCGCCGCGCCTGCTCCGCTTGCCGCGCCGCCGCCTGCTCCGCCTCGCGCCGCACGTCCTCCAGCCGCTGGGCCTGCCCCGCCCCGGCCGCAGCGATCAGCGCGGCCCGCCCGGCCGGCCCCGCCGCTGCCGGCAGGGTCATCTCCTCGCCGTCCCGCAGCGCCACCGCCACGGCATGGCAGAAGCCCGGCCGCGCCGCCTCCACCTCTGCCTGCGCGTCGATCAGCGCCTGGTGCTGGTGCGCCAAGATGGGCAGCCCCTGCTTCACCATGCGCCGCGCGTCCGCCCATCCCGCCGCGAACCGCCCCACCGTCTGCGACAAGGCGTCCTCTTCCTCTCGCTCCGGCCCGTCGTACGCCCGTGACGGTCCGGGCGCCGGGGCCGCGCGCGCCGGCCCTCCGGTGCCCAGCCGCAGCCCGGCGAACATGCCCCGCCGCGGCACGGCCTCCGCCGGCTCGGTCGCGGCAGGAGCGGGCGCCGGCTCCGGCCGCACCACGATGCCGCTTTGCGGCACCAGGCCCCGCCGGGCGGCGTAGCCCCGCGCCGGCTCCCGGCCCGGCACGCCGTCCAGGTCCGCGCCAGCCGTGCCGTAGTCCAGGCTGGTGTCCTTGGCCCGCTCCCGCCCCAGCGTCCGCGCCAGCGCGTCCAGGTCCGCGAACTCGTCTCGCCCGTAGTGCAGCGCCACCCCGTCCCTGTGCCGCGTCAGCGCCACGTACGCCGCGTGCCGGTCCATGAACGGGGACGCCAGGACGTGCGCCCGGTCCACCGTCACCCCCTGCGCCTTGTGGACCGTCGCCGCGTAGCCCCAGTCCAGGTGCCCGTAGTCCCGCAAGGCGAACGTCGCCACCGGCGCCGCGTCCCGCCCTGCCGGGCCGCCGCCGTCCAGCCGCACCGTCAGCCGCTCCCCGCCGGCCTCCACCGCCAGCAGCGTTCCCAGCGTGCCGTTCTTCACCGCCACGCCGCCGCGGCCCTTCTCGTCGGCGCCCAGCCCGCGCTCGTTGCGCAGGAACATCACCCGGTCCCCGGCGGCGAAAGCCCGCGCGCCCCGCTCGGTCCCGACCTGCTGCTCGGCGCCCAGCTCGCCCCCAGCCCGCAGTCGCTCCCGCGCCAGCCGGTTCAGCTCCCCCACCTCCTCGTTCGTGGGCGCCAGGATCACCCGGCTCTGGTGTGGACTTCCCCGCCGCTCCCGGTCCCAGCCCTCTACCAGCGCCGCCCGCGCCGCCTCGCGCGTGCCGTGCCCCGCGACCATCCCGGCCGCGGCGTAGCGCCCCAGCGCCTCCGCCGTCCGCCCCGTCGCCAGCTCCCGCGTCGCCTCCCGCTGCCACCCCGCCCGCTGCCGCCGCACCTCGGCGATCTCCGCCGCGCCCACCCGCTCCGCCACCGCCCGGAACGCCGCCCCGGCCTCGATGGCCTGCAGCTGCTCGGGGTCGCCCACCAGCACCAGCTTGGCCCCGGCCGCCCGCACCCGCGACACCACACGGTCGAGCTGGCGCGACCCCACCATCCCCGCCTCGTCCACCACCAGCACGTCCCGCGCCGTCAGCGCGTCCCGGCCCTCCGACCAGCCCCACTCCAGGCTCGCCAAGGTGCGGCTCGGGATGCCCGACCCCGCCTCAAGCCCCTCGGCCGCGATGCCGGACAAGGCCGCCCCCTGCACCCGGTGGCCCGCCTCCTCCCACGCCGCCCGCGCCACCCCCAGCATCGTGCTCTTGCCCGTGCCGGCGTAGCCCACCACCGCCGCAAGGTCGCCGCTGTCCAGGACGTGCTCGAACGCCGCATGCTGGTCCCGCCCGAACAGGGCGCCGGAGTGCGACAGCATCGCCCGCAGCCGCGCCCGCACGTCCACCGCGTGCCCCTGCAAGCGGGCCAGCGCCACCGCGTCCCGCTCCAGCCTTGCCTCGGCTTCCACCATCACGCGCGTGCTGAACCGGTCCAGCCCCCGACCGTCCTTGCCGACGAACCGCAGCTCCGGCGACGCCGCCACCTTCGCCAAGACGGACGTGAACTGCTCCGCCCCGTCCGTGTGCCGGTGCAGGAACCGCGCCAGGTCGTGCTTGCCGAACGTCGAATGCTGCCGCGTCAGCGCGTCCAGCGCCACCACGGGGTCAGCCGCGATGCGCTCCCCGTTCCGCCGCGCGATGTCCCGGTGCTCCGCCGCCCGCTCCGCCGCCTGCTCCCGCTGCTCGCGCCGAACCCCGGCCGGCCCCACCTTGTTCTGCGGCTCTAGGCTGATGCCCTGGTCGGCGTAGCTCCGGTGGTCGATGCGCGCGTCGTGCCCCAGCTCGCACAGCCGCGCGTTCGCCATCTCCGCCCAGCGCTCCCGCCACGCGCGCAGCAGCGACCGGTCGTTCCACGCCAGCTCCTTCAGCCCGAACCCGGTCCGGGCGGACAGCGCCGCCGCGTGCCGCGCAGCGCCCGCCCGCAGCCGCCCCGCCGCGGCTAGACGCGCGACGCGACCCGCTTCTCGATCACCTCCAGCCGCGTCAGGATGGTACGCTGGCCCAACTGGATCGAGCGTAGCAGGGCCAGTATCTCCAGCACCGGGTCCTCCTCGGACGGCGCCTGCATCAGCCCCAGGATCTCCCGCGACGCCGCGTGCGCCCCGCGCGCCTCGTCCAGGATCGCGCCCGCTATCGGCTTGTCCGCCATCAACTGTCCTCCCTTCCGCAACTTGCCGCGGCCCCGCCTGCCGCAACTCGATCCGCCGCATGGTCAGCATGACGTGCGCGTGCGGCTGCAACTCGCCGTCCCGCGCCAGCGTCCAATGCACGTTCAGGTCCGCCACCATGCCGCGCGACACGAACTGCTCGCGCACGAAGTCCTGCGCCAGCCGGATCGCCTCCGCTTGTCCCAGCTCCCGCGGCAGGCTGATCTCAATGTCGCGCGCAAGCTGCGCGTCGCACCGTTTCTCGCCCGCTTCGACCTCGTTCCATAGCGCCTCGCGGTCCAGCCAGCGATCAGGCGCACCGTCGGGCAGCATGATCTCACGATGCACAACGCCCCGCTTGGCGGTGTATTTGTGGTTCAGGTCGAGCAGCTTGTCGTGCAGCTCCTCTGCCGCGCGGTACGCCGCGGCCGCCACCGCGCTCCGGCCCTGCGAGCGCCCGATGACCTTGGCAGAGAAGTGGTAAATCGCCATCTCGGAGGCTCCGGCGCACAGGCACTAGGGGCAGCAAGGCTCAGCCTAGCTGGGCCGGCGCAAATCATGCAATGATTTATAAGCGCGCATTTCCTGACAGACCTCCGCTGCGCTACGGTCCAGAAATGACGGGCAGCTCGCGCATTTGATGGGGCGGGTCAAACCCCTCAGCCGGCAGGCCGCTTCGGGCAGATGGGCAGCTATGCCACCGGGCCAAGCTCCCGGGCCAGCGCATCCAGCGCCGCTTCCGCACGGGCCTTCGCCGCAGCCAGGCTGTCCGCCAGGCCATACCGCTGCTGGCCGCGGCCGGACTGCTCCCAGACGTGCCAGTCCCAGCCGCTCTCCCCAAGGCCCACCACCTCCAGGTGAAGCACGCCCTGGCCGCCCAGCACCCAGCCCGCGTAATGCACCTCGCCCCCGTCCGTCAGCCAGTGAACCAGCATCCCGCGCCTCCCTCGCCCCAACAGGCGCGCCGCCTTTGCAGGCCCCCGTGTGGCAGGCATGTGGCGGCCGCGATCACGCCTTTGACACCGCCTTGCACCTTGCTATCGTTCCCGTACCGACGACGACGCCAGCAAGGACCAGAGAGGGAACGCCATGGCCCGAAAGCCGCGCGACTTTGACGCCGAACTCCAGGCCCTCATGGACAAGGCACGCAAGGTCAAGTCGCAGAAAACCGTTCAGCTCGGCGAACTCGTCCAGGTCACCGGAGCCGACGCACTCCCCATGGAAGCCCTCGCCGGCGCGCTGCTGGCCGCCGTCGAGCAAAGCAGGAAGTCACCCGAGGCCGTGGCGAGGTGGACCGAACGCGGACAGGCCGTCTTTCAGCAAGGGGGCAAGCGGGGGAAGAAGGCCGAACCCGGCGACCCTGCTCCACAACCTGCAAGCGGCAACGGCGCAACTTAGCCGCATCAGCGTCATGCAGACCCGCGTCACCCGCGCCCAGAGCCTGCACGACACCCGCGATTGGGTCCAGCAACGCCGCGCACGAACGCGCCACCTCATCGAACTCGGCGGCCTCGTCCAGAAAGCCGGACTGGTCGAACTGCTGCACGACGACCGCGCCGCACTGCTCGGCGCCATGATGGAGCTGGCCGACCAGCTCAGGGGCAGACGGGACAGCGTGGAGGACCGCACCCCCCAGCAACTCGCCGCAGCCTGGCGGCACCGCGGACTGCGGGCCTTCGAAGCGGAAAGAAAGGCCAGCGCCGATGCCGCATAGAGCGATCAAGAGGGAGGGAAAGACCATGGTGCGGGCGCGGCCACGATGACCGGCGGCGAATGGCACGCGCTGTTGGACGGCTTCGACACGCGCCAGCTCCCCGACGCCGTCGATGACGTGGACACCCTTCGCGTCACGCTGGGCGATGTTGCGGCGAAACGGGTGCGGGAGCCAGGAGGTGACCCGGCATGGGTGACGGCATGACACGGGAACGATGGCTCAGCCTCGGCCTGCAAGAGGACGCGCTGCCGGCGTTCGAGGCCGGCGGGCTGCAAACCATCGAGGCCGCTGATGGCAGGGTCGTCGGCATCCCCAGGCACGGCGCCGGCCACCACCTGCTCGGCACCGCCGCGTCCCGGGAGGAGGCCGTCGTGATCGCAACCATCCTGCGGCTTTTCAACCCGAACTGACGTGCAGGCCGGAGGGCGCGCACTTGCCGGGCAGTGCCAACGTCCGCCCTGCCCTTGCACGGCCCGCCACGGTTCACCGTCTTGGGCCAGAGACATACAGCGAACCGTGGACAACTCCGGGGATAGATCGGTGGACGTTGCCGCGGCACCGGCACTGCCAGCACCAGCGCCGCCGTCAGACCTCGACCACCAGGTCGTCGCGGAACGCCGCGTTGCCGAACCGCGGACCCGCCGGGTTGCACAGGATGCGCATGCCCCCGGGCCGCACCAGGTCCACCGAGTGGTGCAGGTGCCCATGCACCCACAAGCCGATCTGTCCGGAGTCGGTGAGAGGGGACAGGTCCGACGCCGAGTTGCCAGCGCCGCCTCGATCACCCCGCGCGTGCGGGCGTGCAGCATCGCCTCGTCGCCGTTCGTGATGGGGCGCGTGCCGCCCCCTCCCCTGCCACCCGCACCATCTCGCCCGTGGCCTGCCCCGGCGCCCCATCCTGGCCGCCCAGCCGGCCGTCGGCCCACAGGATGCCGCCCACGAAGCGCACCCCCGCCAGGGTGGCCTCCCCGTCGTCCAGCAAAGCCACCCCGTGCCGGTCTGCCGCGCGCCGGGCCGCGGCCCGCTCCGCGCCCAGCTCGCGGTGCCACGCCTCGTGGTTGCCCAGCACGAACACGCACGGCTTGCCCCCGGCCAGGCGCGCGACGGTGGCCACGGCCTGCGCGGCCCCGTGCCGCACGTCGCCGGCCACCACCAGCACGTCGAAGCCGGCGCACCGCGGACGGTAGGCGTCGGGGTGGCGCACCGCCTCTAAGTGCAGGTCGGACATGACCCACAACTTCGGCATCAGCTTGAGAGTCCCGGCACCTGGCTCTTGCGTGCGCGGGCAGCGGCTATGGCAGGATCACTGCGGCGCCGGCAGCTGTCCCAGCCGACCGGCTTCCAGGATCGGCAGGTTGGCCTCGGTCGGCACGTAGATCACTGCGTTCTTGTTCAGCTCCAGCCCGTTGATCCACAGGTATTTCAGGTACGCCTCGTTCCCTTGCAGGCTCTTGCCGATGATCTCGTTGGCCTTGGCCACCCCCGTTGCGCGCGTGACCTCGGCGTCGGCCTCGAAGTGCGCGCTCTCCGCCTTGGCCCGGGCCTGGGCGACGGCGATCTGCCGGTTCTGGTCGGCCTGCGCCAGCTCGGCCTCGCCGGCCTTTTGCGCCCGCCACACCGCATACACCGGGCAGCCCACCATGCCGGTGCCCACCGTCAGCACCAGCGCCACGGCGATGCCCACGATGGCGCCCCGGGTGATGACGGGCACCTTGCCCTCGCTGTCGCTCATGGCATCGAACCTCCACCCATAGCGGCCATGTCCAGTCCTTCTGAACCTGCGATACGCTCCACAATTAAGAGCATCGCCCCATGTGGACTATAGTCCGTGGTTGCATAATCTGCAACGCCGTCCTACTGCGGCATGGATGTGCGCGTGCGGGTGGGCCGGGCCTTGCGCCGGCATCGGCTGGCCAGGAGGCTGTCGCAGGAGGAGTTCGCCGGCCTGTGCGGGCTGGACCGCACCTACGTCAGCGGCATCGAGCGCGGCCTGCGCAACCCGACCGTCGTCGTGCTGGAGCGTATGGCCGCCGTGCTTGGCATCCCAAGCACGGCGTTCTTGCAGATTGAGGCTGATGACAGCCCAGAACCCACTCGGAGTGGCGACTAACCGGGCCGGTGATGCAAGAGCTGTAAGGTCAGCTCGCCGCTGTCCAGATAGCCGGTTCGTACACGGTTGTGCTCACTGGGCCTGGACGGCTGCCCCCAACACGGCTCCCAACTTCGGACAGACGTTTCCTTCTTCTAACGTTATCCACAGGTGCAATCTATCCACATCGTAAGTTCAACTTCTTCTTAAGTTCAAGTTACGGTTGGAATCCTCACAAGAAATCAATGTACTAGGCGATGCAAATGCGACCAAACGGGCGGATTGTTGCGACCAAACGGGCGGATTGTTGCGACCAAACGGGCGGCCAGTTGCGACCAAACGGGCGGCATGTTGAAATGCGACCAAACGGGCGGCTGTGGATAACCTTGTCGCGTCCGCCGCCTCACCGGCTCGATGCGCCTCAAAATCTTGGGGTCTAGAGCTTATTAGGGGGCAATTGCGACTAAATGGGCAGCTCTCGCACCCGTCTAATGGTTCGAAGGGGCTGCTCGCCTTACAGCCAATTGCGACCAAACGGGCGGACTTGACAAAGCGACTTGCGTTAAGGGTCAGGTCGTATTAGTCCTGGTAACCTTATGAGTTTGACCACTTCACAGCTCACCAATGTTGTCGGCTTCCCCAAGGCAGCAGAGCTGATCGAGATCACCGGGACCCATGCCCTTGAGGCATCGGACCGGGCCATCTTCAATCACCTCCTACAAACCGCGCATGACAGCGGGCGGCTGGGCGAAGCGGATGTGGAGTGGGAAATCTCTCTCGCGGCTCTCCGGCGGCCGGCGTCGCGTCACGAGAGCAATGACCGCATTCGGGAGAGCCTGCGGCGGCTGCGGCGGACGGACGTGAAGGTGACATACATCTCGATGCGGACCGGGAAGCGCCGTACAATGGAAACCCATCTCTTGGAGTTCACCGACACCGACGACGATGACGAGAACGAGAGCGCCACGCTGCAATTCGGCATACCCAAGCGTCTGCGGCTGATCCTGGCGAGGTCGAATCGGTGGGGTCGCATACGGTGCGAGGTCGCCTATGCGATGACCAGCAAGTACGCCATCGCCCTCTATGAGAAGCTGTGCCTGTGGGCGAACCTGGATCGCTGCGTGCGAAGCATGGATATTGGCGAGTTCCGGGACATGCTCGGCGTGCCGCCCGGCGCGTATGAGCGCGGCCAGGACTTCCATCGCAAGGTGATCGATCCCGCCATGCTAGAAGTCAACGGCCTCTCCGATATGGGTGTCTCGATCCAGGTGCAGCGGCGTCATGCGCGTGCCCCCATCCAGGGCGTCACCATCTCCTGGTGGCGGAAAGAGGGAGAGGAGTTTCGTGCAGCGATGCAGGAGCGCAACCGCTGCAAGTCAGGCCGGATGGCGCGTCTGCGGGGTGAGGTCGAGAAGTCCGGGGCGTTTGTCAAACGCCCCGATCAATAGATCTTCGCGCAGACGAATTTCTACATATACACATATGCGGATTTCCGCATATGCGCTACTGTCTTAGCCACTCGGCTAGCAGCTTTTCCAGAACGTCCGACAGGTCGCGGTCGCTATCCTCGGCCTGTAGCCGGGCCACGGCTGCCCGCTGCGTCTGCTTTTTCAGGAAGTGCGAATAGAGCTTCCATTCGGGGTTGCTGCGTTTGCCCGTGGCGGGACGCCCCCGGCCCCGGGCCTCAGCCACCGGGGGCGGCGCAATCACCGGCTGCGGTGTCTCAGTCGCCGTCTCCTCGTCCGCCGGCTGGCGATGCAGGTCGGCCAGAGCCGAAAACTTGCCTTTCTTCTCAGCCAAGGGAGATCTCCCTGCCGGCGGCGTCGTAGGCATCCCACGCGCGTTGCGCGTTGCGATCATCCTTTACCGCATAGACCGGCACGCCCTCGGCCGCTGCCTTCTCAAACGCGGCCAGGCGCGGGATTTCGGTGGTGAATACCGAGATGCCTTGGTCGGTCAGCATGTCGCGGAGCTGCTGACCCTCGGTGCGCGGCTTCGGCGGCACCATCGTGAGCAGCACGCGATGGCTCTTGTTACCCAAGGTTCTCAGCTTGGCGAGGGTGTGCGTCAGGCCGTCGGTCGCCACGCTTTCCGGGACGGCCGGGATCACCAGCAAGTCGCAGTTGTTCGCCAGGTCCTTGAAATCGTCGTCGGTCGGGTTGCCTTCGGTGTCAATGATGATGTGATGATAGTCGCGGATGTGGCTCACCATCTGAGCGTGAGAGACGACCTTGAAGGGCAGGCCGGCATTGCCGCCTCGCTGACTCCATTTGGTCGCGCTGCGGATCGCGTCGCCGTCCACCAGCAGCGTAGGCGCTAGGCGTTGCAGGTACGCGGCCAGGTGGATGGCCGTGGTGGTCTTGCCCACACCGCCCTTGTAGCTCGTGACTGTGATTATCATATATTCGTCTATGTGAATTTCTGAATGACTGAACATGCACATAGGCGCATTTCCGGCTGGGTGTCTATCTGGATATGCATCCCGCGAAGGATCGTCATCCGCAGGGCGGAAACGCCGCTTGGCGGTTCCGGTCCGCCAGCTTGGTGAACTAGAGCCTGTCCCACCGGCAGGCGGGCACGGCACGATCCCCTGTGCTTCCTCGGCCGGCCGGAACCGGCCTCACGAACGGCCTCGCTATGAGCAACACTATGGGCTATAGTTCATAGAGTTATATGACTATCGAGGTTTTCAAGACGAAGTGGCTTGCGCGGTTTGCGCGTCGGGAGCGCCTCGACGATGCAAACTTGAGAGATGCAATCGACCGGGCGGAGCGAGGTATCGTCGATGCCGATCTGGGTGGAGGTCTCATCAAGCAGCGGGTCGCCAGGGCAGGGCAGGGGCGTTCCGGTGGATACCGAATGTTGCTGGCCTACCGCAGCGGCGAGCGTGCGGTGTTCCTCTATGGCTTTGCCAAGAACGAGCGCGAGAACATCGAGAGTGACGAGTTGCAGACCTTACGCGAGATCGGAGCGGGGTGGCTTGCGGCCGACACGAAGAGCATTGCCAAAGCGATTTCGGAAGACGCATTGCAAGAGGTGAAGAATGACGACGAAAACGCAGTCAAGCCGCCTAGCTAAGGTGCTGCTTGAGACAGCGGACGACATGCGCCGGGTTGGGATCATGGACGACGAGACACATGCGAAGATCACCGTTCGGCACCTTGGCAAGCCTGCCGTCACTGCGGAGCCGATTAGCGGCGACGAGATACGGCAGGTGCGCGAGCAGGCCCATCTCAGCCAGGCCGTGTTCGCGCGATGCCTCAACGTGACTACTGGCTACGTGTCGCAACTCGAACGCGGCACAAAGCGGCCGACCGGCGCTGCGCTGGCACTGCTCAACGTCATCCGCCGCAAGGGTATTGAAGTCGTGCTGTGAGAACCCGGTTCATAGTTCGCACGTCAGTCGCCTGACAAGCAGCATGGTGTTGGCGAGAACGAAGAAGCCCAGGGCTGATGCGGGTGTTGCTGCGCCGTCGCGCGCCAGCCTGAGGCAGCGCCCGGCGTGGGCAAACGCGCGCTCGGCGACCCAGCGCCGGGGCTGGACGGCGAAGCCCTTCTGCCCTGGCTCTGAGCGGACCACGTTGACGGCGATGGCCGCCGCCCCTGCCACACGCGGCCTGGCATAGGCGTTGTCAGCAAAGCACCGTTCCAGGAACGGCCCGAACTAACGGAAGTGCCTCCTAATGCGTATAAGGGGTTCTGCTTGTTACAACAGATCGGTAGCGCAAACCAGATGATTTCCGACACCCGTCGATCTATCACGAGAGGGTTTTCCGATAGGCTCTTCGTTCTTGATCTATCCTGCTATGCGTATCAGGAGGCACTTCCGTTAGTTCGGACCGCATAGGCCAGCGCAATCCGGCGGACACGGAGCCGCGCCCATCAATCCCGGCCAAGGAAAGGCTACCCGCGCCGAGTTGGCGGAGCTGCGCCGTCGCATGACCCGCAAGACCGCGTAAGAGGCCGCTGGACGGGTCCGGTCCGTCGCCCTTCGCAACGATTCCGGCAAGTCCTCGCGCGGCCCTGGGCGGTTCTCGGCAGGGCTGAATACTGCCCTCAGCCAAGTCCCAGCGCGGTTGGTCCACCGCGGTAGCGCCAGGACTGCCCGGGGACTTCGGCGCAACTTCCCCGCCCTTTCCATAATGAACGTTACGCGAATTTTATAGTGCAACGAAATTTTGGTGTATGAAGCACGCGCAATCGTGCCGGAACATGGAAGGACACCTCACCAGCTTGACCTCGCAACAGCAACAACCTACCCAACGCCAGACGGTGCCCCCCAATTAGGCTCGTCTGAAGGCGTGTAGCTCAGTGGTAGAGCGCTGCCATTACATGGCAGAGGTCGGGGGTTCAACTCCTTCCGCGCCTAATCAGGGGGTCTGGTAGCAGTGAACCGAGAGTGCATTCGACCGAACTCGATGCATAAACGAATTGGGGGTAGGCGCTATGGATGCTACGGTCGAGAGAATACAAAAGATGATTTCCAGCCTAAACTACACCGAACTGGACGAGTTGAGCGCGCTGATACAACGGGAGCGTGCAGGAAAGCTGGACGAAGCGCGCCGCATCATAATGGCCGAGTTCGAGGAGAAAGCGGCCTCAATCGGCCTAACTCCGGACCAGCTCTTCGGCCAATCGCGCAAAGCCCCGGAAAAGTCGAAGCGCGGCAAAAAGACCGAGCAGCAATCAGCCCCAGCGGCTGTGAAGTTCCGTTCTCCCGACGGCCAGACCTGGTCCGGACGCGGCCGCAAGCCGATCTGGCTGACCCAGGCCGAAGCCGGAGGCCGGTCGGCGGAAGAGTTCCGCGTCCACGAATAACGGCAGCACCCGCCATGCCGTTGTGCAGATAGCGCAACGGCATGGCGGCCCGAGGCAAGTCACAGCTTGCATAGCTGCACATTCAGCGTTGCTGCGGCGCAGCATAGAGTGACAAGGGATCAGGTCAGCTTGATCCGGTCGGACGCTGGCTAGGACGAAGGGACGATGTCGGTCCGAGCCGGGTTCGCCCACGCCACTCAGTGGAATGGACAGGTACGACACTGACGTAGAGGCAGTGAAACCCGACCGGTTCTGCAAGCTTTAGCATCAATGATCAATGAAAGGACCCCAACTATGAGAATCCTCACTCTCGCATTTGCCATCCTGGGTGCCGCGCCGGCACTCGCGCAAAACCCGCTCACCACCACCCAAAGCCCACCTGCAGGAGGGTCGAGCGAATCGGCGCCGAACACGACGAACAGCTTGCCGCGAACTTCAGGCACGGAACGGCCAACCAACCAACCGGGATCGAGCGTCGGTGACACGGTTGTAGCACCACCTCTGGCGCCGGCTCCGCCCAACAGTGTGGGTACGACCACAGCCCCACCTCCGGTCCCACCTTCGGCAACGCGATAGGCGGAACAACAGCCTGCTTGCTCTCGGCAAGCAGGTAGGTCCAAGCTCTTCCCATGTTCGCCGTGGATGAAGCAACCGCCCATGCGATCCGCCAAGCCTACCAGGACGGGGGCGAGCTATCCGGTGTGGTCGAACTGCGCCGGCACTTTCCCCTCATCACCGACAACGCTCGTGCGCGGCTGTGCTTGAGGATGATCATGAGTTGGGTGCAGCGCACGCCTGCGCCGGAACCGGCGCCGCATGTCGAACTTG
>JAABUM010004396.1_pt1 | contig 15950 bp, 13 predicted proteins | sample 5559161 | NCBI WGS metagenome assembly JAABUM01 (sample SAMN10711868, study PRJNA513369) | rock metagenome | isolation source: Antarctica rocks | place: Antarctica: Victoria Land, Siegfried Peak nord
AGTACAAACCGGGCCAACAGCCAGAGCAGGGCACGCGCGCCGCGGACCCCGAGTCGGGACAGGGCATGCGCGATCTGATGAGCGACGTGACGCTCACCCGTGTACAGCAGCTACAGGGCGTGGCGCGCGAGGCTGGTCATACGTTACCGGAACTTGCCCTGGCGTGGGTGTTGCGCCAGCCCAACGTCTCATCGGCCATTATTGGCGCCTCGCGTCCGGAGCAGGTCGAGCAGAACGCCAAGGCGGCGGACGTCACGCTCGACGATGACCTGCTCGTGCGCATCGACGATGTGCTCGGCGACGCGGTTCGGTTCGAGCGCTGAGGGCTGGAGGCTAGACGTCGGCTAGGGATAGCGGCCGATCTGTGAGGCGGCCGATCTGTGAGTTGGAAGACCGAATTGAGAACGAAAGGACACGAGATGTCATTGGCGGATATGCCGAAGGATTTCCTGTGGGGGGCCGCGACGGCGTCGTTCCAGATCGAGGGCGCGACTCGTGAGGACGGACGTGGAGAGTCGATCTGGGACCGCTTTTGCGCCACGCCCGGTAAGGTCAAGGACGGCGACACGGGCGATCCCGCCTGCGATCACTACCACCGCTATCCTCAGGACGTGGCCCTGATGAAAGATCTGGGTCTGCAGGCATACCGCTTCTCGATCGCCTGGCCGCGCGTCTTCCCTGAGGGAGTCGGCGCCGTGAGCGAGAAGGGGCTGGATTTCTACGAGCGTCTGGTTGACACGTTGCTGGAAGCCGGTATCCGTCCGTTCGCCACGCTCTACCATTGGGACCTACCACAAGCCTTGCAAGAGCGTTGGGGCGGCTGGATTGGGCGCGACATCGTTGACGCCTACGCGGACTACGTCGACGCGGTCACGCGCCGACTCGGCGACCGCGTCGGGGACTGGATCACCTTAAACGAGCCGTGGTGCTCCGCTTACCTGGGCTACACCACCGGGGGCCATGCCCCCGGTATCCAGGACCCGAGCCTCGGCCTCCAAGCCACGCACCACCTTCTGCTAGCGCATGGCCGCGCCGTCCCGATCATTCGCCGCAACAGCGTTGATTCCCGTGTCGGTATCACGCTCAACCTTTGGCCAATCGATCCGGCAACTGATAGCGCGGACGATCGCGCCGCAGCCAAAGCCGACGACGCCGCGAACAACCGCCTCTACCTCGACCCGCTGTTTAAGGGGACGTACCCCGCTGAGGTCATCCACCAGTTCGGGCAGGGGAGGCCCACCGTGCGGCCGGGCGACATGGACGTGATTGGAGCACCGCTCGATTTTCTTGGCGTGAACTACTACATGCGCCATGTCGTGCATGCCGATCCCTCCCACCCTGAGGGACGCGCGACCTCCATCCCGGCGCTGGCCGACACGACCGCGACGGGCTGGGAAATCTACCCGCAAGGGCTTGAGGATTTGTTGACGCGCCTGCAGCGCGACTACGCCCCGCCCGCCATGTATGTGACGGAGAATGGCGCGGCTTTCAACGACGAGGAATCCGATGGTGGGGTGGTGCGTGACGAACGACGACGCGCCTATCTGGAGTCCCATTTCGCGGCGGCCAAACGCGCTATTGACAAGGGGGCGCGGCTACGCGGCTACTTTGTGTGGTCGCTAATGGACAATTTCGAGTGGGCTGAGGGCTACAGTAAGAGGTTTGGCATCGTCTACGTCGACTACGCCACGCAAGAGCGCACCGTCAAGGATAGCGGTCTGTGGTATGCGGACGGCATCCGCACGTTCGCGCTTGGATCCTAGCCGTCGTCCGAGGCTTTAGTGGCAACGCACGGTGCTGTGATGATGTGAGGAGTGTTTGTCGGTGCAACAGCTTATCCTTTCTGGGGACTGGCGCCTCAAGCAGCGCGATCCGGCGCGCGACATCGGCGACGATTGTGCAAGTGACGATGGGTGGATACCGGCGCGCGTGCCGGGCACGGTCCATGAGGCGCTCCTCGCGGCGGGCCGCATCCCCGATCCGTTCTATGGCCTTAACGAGCGCGACGTGCAGTGGGTGGGTGAGCAGGATTGGCTCTATCGGTGCGTGTTCGACGTTGATCCGGCTTTCCTGGAGGCGGGGCCGGTCAGGCTGTGCTGCGACGGGCTGGACACCGTAGCGACCGTCTGGCTGAACGGGGAGTGCGTGCTCGACGCCGACAACATGTTCGTGCCATGGCGCGTGGATGTCGGCGCGTCACTCCAGCCAGGGCACAACCTTTTGGCTATCGTATTTGAGTCGGCCTTACGGGTAGGTAAAGCGCGCGAGGCCGAGTGGGGCGTCCGCGCGGTCTGGAACGGCGACGCCAGCCGGGTGTACCTACGCAAGGCCCAATATCACTACGGCTGGGACTGGGGGCCATGCCTCCTCACTGTGGGACCGTGGCGTCCGATCCGGCTAGAGGCCGCCTCCGCGCGCATCGTCGACGTGTCCTGTCCCGTCGAGGTGGCCGCCGATCTGGGCAGCGCGACGATCTCCGTCCATGTCACCATCGACGTGGACCATGCCGCGGACGGTGACGATGCTGGCGCGCTTGGCGTGCGGCTGCGGCTGATCGATCCGCGTGGCGCGGTGATCGACCAGGTAGAAGTCCCTGTTGAGGGCGCGAACGAGGCGGCGCATCGTTTCGTCGTGCCCGACCCCGAGCTTTGGTGGCCCCACGGGTACGGCGCGCAGCCGCTCTATCGCCTGGGGACGACCCTCGTGCGGGGAGACACGGCGCTTGACCGGTGGGAGCAGCGGCTGGGCCTGCGCCGGCTGCGTCTCCTCCAGGAGCCGGTGGCGGGCGAGCCGGGGACCAGCTTCGTCTTCGAGGTCAACGGACTGCCGATCTTCTGCGGGGGCGCGAACTGGATCCCCGCCGACTCGTTCACCACACGCCTCACGCCCCAGGATTATCAGGCGCAACTCGCGCAAGCGGCCGCCGCCCACATGGTGATGCTGCGCGTGTGGGGCGGCGGCATCTACGAGGACGACGCCTTCTATGACGGGTGTGACGAAGTGGGGCTACTGGTCTGGCAAGACTTCATGTTCGCGTGCGGCCTGTATCCGGCGCACGCGTCGTTCCAGCAGAGCGTTCGCGCCGAAGCCGAGGCGCAGGTGCGCCGGCTGCGCCACCACGCCTGTCTCGCGCTCTGGTGTGGGAACAACGAGGACTACTCTATCGCCCAGTCCCTTGGGGCCTACGACGCCGGCTTCGACGGCGACTTCAGCGAAACCAGCTTCCCGGCCCGCGCCATCTACGAACGGCTGCTGCCTGAGATCTGCACGCGGCTCGATCCCACGCGCCCCTACTGGCCGGGGAGTCCGTACGGCGGCGGCGACACCAACGACCAGACGGTCGGTGACCGGCACACCTGGGATATCTGGCACGGCGCGATGGCCCCCTACCAGGACTACCCACGGTACGAAGCGCGCTTTGTGAGCGAGTTCGGTATGGAGGCCGCCCCCGTGCGGGCAACGATCGAGTCCGTCACGCCACCCGACGAACGCTATCCGCAGAGCCGCACCATGGATCACCACAACAAGTCGACCGACGGCCCGCGCCGCCTCGCCGCCTACCTCAACGACACGCTGCGTGTGCGCGACACCCTTGACGACTACGTCTATGCCACACAGTTCGTCCAATCGGAAGCGTTGGGGGCGGCCTATCGGGGCTGGCGACGACGCTGGCACGGGCCGGGGCGCTACGCGGTGGCCGGGGCGCTGGTGTGGCAACTCAACGATTGCTGGCCCGTGACCAGTTGGGCGATCGTGGATTACGCGCGCCGTCCCAAGCCCGCCTACTATACTGTTCGTCGGGAGTTGGCTCCGCTCGCCGTTGGGCTGGCGCGCGCGACCGAGGGCGCCGCGGCGTGGGCCGTCAACGCGACGCGGGACACGGTCGAGGGCGGCCTCATCGTGCGGGGCTATGGGGCCGATGGCGCGGAGGTGTTCACGCACGAGCGGCGCGTCACGCTCGACCCGAACCGCGCGACGGAACTCGGCGCCATCGACGATGACCCGCCGCGGGACGCGCTGCTCGTCGTGGCGGCGCGTCTGATTGTGCGGGGCGCGGTCGTGGCGCGGGCGACGCTGTGGGCGGAGCCGTCCAAGTATGTCACGATGCCCGACCCGGAGATCGCCCTGGAACGGGAGGGCGACCATGTGCGCCTGCAGGCGACCCGTCCGGCCAAAGGCGTGTGGCTGGAGGCGGGGGCCGGCGTGGAGTGGAGCGACAACATGCTCGACCTCCTCCCGGACGACCCGCAAACAGTCACCGCGCGGGGGCTGAGTGATCAGCCTTTGGAGGTGCGGTCGTTGTGGTCGTCGTAATCACCATGGAGAATAGGGCGCGCCTCGAAATAGTGGAATCGCGCGGGCGACGCCTGCGACTGAAGTCGCATGGCGAACGCCGGACACTGCAGTGTCGCTGACGTGGCGCCCCCCGCGACTTTAGTCGCCGTGGTTTGCCATGCGACGCCAGTCGCAGGCTAACGGCATTCGCCAAGTTATGTAGGCCAAGCTGTACTAGCGTAGAAGGAGCGGAGCACATGGCGCGTTTGCGCGTAGGGGTCATCGGGACGGGCCGCAGGAAAGATCGGCCGGACATCACAGGCTTTTTCATGGCCTATCAGCACGCGGCGGGCTACCAGGCGCTCCCGGACCAGTGTGAGTTGGTCGCCTGCGCCGATATCGTGATCGAGAACGCTCAGGCCTTCGCTGAGGCCACCGGCATCCCTGCCACGGGTGTGTATACGGATTATCACGCCATGCTGGCCGAGGCCAATCTCGATGTCGTGAGCGTCTGCACGTGGCCGCACCTGCACGCGCCGATGGTGATCGACTGCGCCCTCGCCGGCGTGCGCGCCATCCACTGCGAGAAGCCGATGGCCGACTCGTGGGGTGCCGCGCGGCTGATGGCGCAGGAGTGCGCGCGCCGCGGTGTGCAGCTCACCTTCAACCATATGCGGCGCTTCGGCGCGCCGTTCGCCCGCGCGCGCGACCTCCTGCGGAGCGGGGCCATCGGCGACCTCGTGCGCGTGGAAACCGGCTTCAGCGGCGATATCTACGACACAGGCACTCACTACATCGACATGTGCGGCTTCTTCGCGGGGGAGCAGCCGGCGGAGTGGGTGATCGGCCAGGTCGACTACCGCACAGAACGTCGCGTCTTCGGCGCGCATGCTGAGAACCAGACGCTGGGTAGTTGGCGCTATCGCAACGGCGTGTACGGCGTGGTCGCCACCGGCACGGGGGCCGCGTTGGTCGGCGTGACGCACCGCCTGAGCGGTACGGATGGTACGATTGAGGTGGGCGTCCACGACGGGCCGCTCCTGCGCGTGCGCCGGGCGGGCAGCGCGACATGGGAGGTCGTGGATACCGGCGAGGAAACCCTGCACGGTCCCGGCTTCCACGAGCGTGGCATCGCCGACCTGGTCGAGGCGTTGCGCACGGGGCGCGAGCCGGCGTTGAGCGCGCGCCGCGCGTTGAACGCCACCGAGATTATCTTTGGCATCTACGAAAGCAGCCGGCGGCGCGGCCGGGTCGATTTGCCACTCACGGTCTCCGATCACCCATTGACTGCTATGGTCGAGGCGGGCGACCTACGTCCGGAGCCGGCGTTGTAACGTGACGCGCGATGTCGCGCCGCTGACTGTCACCCGCGGCCACCAGAATATAGCAGCTATGAAAGGCGGGAGCAGCGTGTTTACGAGTCTACATACCGGCGCCATCGGATTGTCGATTCCACTGGAGGAGGCGCTGGATCTTGCCCGCGCCAATGGCTTCGCGGCGCTCGACCTATCCATCACCGATCTGCGCGAACGCGCGAAGCGGACCTCGGCCCAGGATATAAAGGACGCCTTCAACATGGCCGGGGTGCGTCCCGGCGCGTGGGGCCTGCCCGTCAACTTTCGCGGCGACGACGACGCCTACCGTGCGGGGCTGGCGGAGTTGCCCGGCGCCGCCGCGCTGGCACAGGAGGTGGGCAGCCCCTGGTGCTCCACCTGGCTCTTGCCGTTTTCCGACGAGTTGGACATGGCCGCCAACATGGCGCGCCACGTCGCGCGCCTGGGCCCGGTCGCCCAGGTCCTGGCCGCGCACGGCTGCTCTTTGGGTCTGGAGTTCGTCGGTCCCACGACAATGCGCGCCGGCCATGCGCATGAGTTCATTCACACCACGGACGGCGCACTGGAGCTTGCCGCGCGCATCGGGACGGGGAACGTCGGGCTGCTGCTCGACTGTTTCCACTGGTACACCGCCCACGGCACGGCTGCGGACCTGGCGCGCCTGAGCGCCGACCAGGTCGTGTACGTCCACCTCAACGACGCGCGCCGGCCGTTCGGCCGACGAACAAATCGACGGGGAGCGGCTGCTGCCCGGCGCCAGCGGCGTAATCGACGTGGTCTCCTTCCTACAAGCCCTGCGGCGCATGGACTACGCGGGGCCAGTGGCGGTTGAGCCATTCGACGACACGCTGCGGGCGCTGCCGCCGGCGTCGCGCGTCGCGGCCGTCGCGGAAAGTCTGCGGACGGTATGGGCCCAGGCCGGTCTGAACGTGGAGTGAATGTCGCGGGACACGTGGGATGGAAGCTCTCGCGCAATCGCCTCTTGTGTAGGCTTCTCACACGGCGTGGTGCGGGCACTTGACGCAGGTAAGCTTATGTACATCGACCTTAATCACCGGCTGCCCGGCCGCTCTGACCAAGACGTCACCTTCGGGCCGGCCGACCCGCGCGGAGCTTTCTCGCTGATCAACGAAGGGGAGGACGCAGGCTGTGTAGGATCAAAGTACAACGACGCGCATGTGCTGCATATCGAAAAGGAGGAGGGCGTGCAGGCGTTGGCGGCTGGCTGCATGCGGACGTATAAGATCCTGCACGACAAGGTCCGGCGGTTCACCACCAATTTGGAGATCAAGGCCGAGTTGGACCGGCCGTGCAGCCTGGGTGTACAGAGGGCAGGGGCCAACGGCGCTCGCGCGATACGCGCGCGATGCCAGAGACACCCAAGGAGCTAGTGTCGACGTGGAGGCGACCGCGGCTCAGGATCTCGGCTACGAACGCCTCGACCAACTCACCGCCAAGAGCTTACCTGGGGCGCGCTGCGTTATGTGCGCGTTCGGAGACGCAAGATGGGCCTGGCCCCACGACAGGGGGCGGCGGTCGGCGACGGCGGCCACGTCCGCGACGGGTGATGCGCACGCCGCGCGGTCGCCTATCGCCCCGTTTCGTCGGGGGCACGGTAAGAGATGGCCATCTCAGGTGACCAGGTGCGGCGCTCGTAGCGCACAGCGTTGTGACGGCAGCCTATAGAGTAGGAGAGTGACAGCGACCTTGGCGACAGCGATATATCAGGATCCAGCGGCGACGGTCGACGCGCGTGTCGACGATCTCCTGGAGCGCATGACGCTCGACGAGAAGCTGGCGCAGCTGGGGTGCCTCTGGAGCACCGACCTGCTGCGCGAGGGCGCGCTCGACCCCGATGCCGTTGCCACCCGGATGCCTCATGGGATCGGGCAGATTACCCGCATCGGCGCGTCGACCGGCCTGCGGGCGCGTGAGAGCGCCGCTTTCATGAACGATGTCCAGCGGGTCGCTCTCGGGCGCACGCGGCTCGGCATCCCCATCGTCGTCCATGAGGAGGCGGTCGGTGGATTGTGCCAGCGCGACGCCACCGTGTTCCCCCAGGCGCTCGCGCTCGCCGCGACCTGGGACCCCGCCCTGGTCGAGCGCGTCGCGGGGGCGATCCGCGCGGTCGGGGCGCGCGGTCGGGGCGCGCCTCGGGCTGGCCCCCGTCCTCGACGTGGCGCGCGACCCCCGTTGGGGACGCGTCGAGGAGACCTACGGCGAGGACCCTGTCCTGGTGGGCACGCTCGGCGTGGCCTACGTCCGGGGTCTGCAGACCGACGACGTGCGCCACGGCGTGGTCACCACGGGCAAGCATTTCCTGGCCTACGCCATGTCAGAGGGCGGCCGCAACTGGGGGCCGGTGCAGATGGGGCCGCGCGAGCTGCGCGAGGTCTACGCCGAGCCCTTCGCCGCCGCCATCCGCGACGCCGGACTCGCGGCGGTGATGAACTCCTACGCCTCCGTCGATGGCCTGCCCTGCGCCGGCAGCCACCAGATCCTCACCGGGTTGCTCCGCGACGAGCTTGGCTTCGACGGCGTCGTCGTGGCCGACTACTTCTCGGTGGCGCAACTCCTGGAGCATCACCGGATCGCCGCCGACCCGGGCGAGGCGGCGCGGCGCGCGCTCATGGCAGGGCTCGACATGGAATTGCCCGCGACGCGCTTCTATGGTGAGCCGCTCAAAGAGGAGATCGCGGCCGGTCGCGTGGCGATGGAGGTGGTGGACACAGCGGTGCGGCGCGTGCTGCGGATGAAGGTCGCGCTCGGCCTGTTCGAGGAGCCCTACGTTGACAGCGAGGCCGCCGCGCAGGCGTTCGATACCCCCGTGCACCGTGCGCTCGCCCGCACGGCCGTGGCGGAGGGGGCTGTGCTCCTAACCAACGACGGGGTGCTCCCGCTCACGTCGACGCTGCGCCGGGTCGCGGTCATCGGGCCGGGCGCCGACGACGCGCGCCTGCTACAAGGCGACTACCACTACCCAGCACACCTGGAGATGATCTACGCGGCGCCGCACGATCTGGCCACCGAAGGACTCGATACGCTCCCCCGGGCGGGGGGCGCCTACGCGCCCGGTCCCTACTTTACCCCGCATGTCACCCCGCTCGCCGGCCTGCGCGCCGCCCTCAGCGATGCGGTGGAGATCCGCTACGCCAGGGGGTGCGGGGTCCTGGGCGCTGATCGCTCCGGCGTCGCGGAGGCGGTGCAGGCGGCGCGGGACGCCGAGGTGACGGTGGTGGTCGTGGCCGGCAAGAGCGGCCTGTTGCGCCCCGTGACCGTCGGCGAGGGCAATGACGCGACCAGCCTCGCGCTCACGGGCGGGTTCCGTTGGGTTCTGCTGAGATGGATGAAAAGCCTTCGGTAAGCACTCCGCTACCCACCTCGACTACGGCCGTGCGACGGTTTTCATGCCAAACTGAGGGGTCAATCGGGCCGACGTGACCGTCTTATCCGACGATTCTTCGGCCAAATTGCACCATCTCAGCACGCCCCAACGGAACCTTGGTGCGGAGGTTACGGCGCGAGCGTCCGTGCGTCCCGAGAGGCGCTGCTGGTCGTGGCACACCTATTGCGTCTTGCAATTGACTCCAGGGACACCGCGCGTTCCCTATCTCCCCATACCCCAGATGCCCCCGTCACGGATGGTCCCAGGCCGCTATGGCCGCAGGGAGATCGTGCTGACGACGGGGCGAGCGGCGGTCGATGCACCGCCGCGCCTATATACATATATGCACAGCGCAAGGAGAATGAGCGCGATCATGCCGGTTGCCACCTGCCACGTCCCCCCCACATCCGTCACCGCCCAGGAGCAGCAGCACAGCGAGGGATCCTACAAGTGGTGGGTCCTCATCACCGTCGTCTTCGGCGTCTTCGCCAGCATCCTGGACTCGACCATCGTCAACACCGCCCTCCCCAAGATCCAGACCAGTTTCCACGCCAGCCTGCACCTCGTTTCCTATGTCGCCACCGGCTACATCCTGGCCGCCGGCGTCATGGTGCCCCTCTCGGGCTTCCTGGCCAACCGCTTCGGTCTCAAGCGCGTGTATCTGGCCTCGCTGGCCCTCTTTACCGTCTTCTCGGCGCTGTGCGGGCTTGCCCCCACCGCGCTGATCCTGATCCTCTGTCGCATCCTCCAAGGAGCGGGAGGCGCGGCCCTGTTCCCGCTGGCCTTCGCGCTGCTCTTCGACGCGTTCCCTATCCCCATCGGCCTCGTCGGTGTGCTGCTGGGCCTGCGCGTGCTACGCGCGGAGGAGGGCCACCGCGGCTGTCGCTTCGATCTGCCCGGCTTCGTCCTGGCCGCAGGTGGATTGGGCCTGCTGCTGTTCGGCCTCTCCAACCTGGCCTATGATGGCTGGGCCAGCGTCGGCGCCGTCTCGGGGCCGATCGTCGTGGCGCTCGTCTTGCTCGCCGCTTTCGTGCCCGTGGAGCTGCGACGCGCCGAGCCGCTGGTCGATCTGCGGCTGTTCCAGCGACGCACCTATACGTTGAGCACCATCATCGCGGCGCTCGCCTCCGTGGGGCTGTTCGGGCCGGGTTTCCTGCTGCCCCAGTATCTGCAGGACCTGCGCGGGTTGACGCCGACGGCGACGGGTCTCCTGCTGCTGTGGGGCGGCGTGGGGGCGCTGGCGGCGACGGTGGTGAGCGGCTGGCTCTACAACCGCCTCGGCCCACCGTTGCTCATCATCGCGGGGGCCGTGCTGATGGCCCTGACCGGCTACCTGCTCGCGCGTTGGTCGACGGCGACATCGGCGTTAGCCCTGCTGCCGTGGCTGCTGCTGGTGCGCGGCATCGGGACACCCTTTGTGATGCAGACGACCGGGACGGCTGGTCTGGCGGGGATCAGGGGGCGCGTCCTACCCAGCGCGACCACACTGAGTGTCGTGACACGCAATGTCACCGCCTCGCTCTCGATCGCCCTGCTGACCACGCTGCTGCAGGGGCGCACCGTCGCCCACGTCGCGGCGCTGGGCCGGCGAGCGGCGCGGGGCGCGGCGCAACCGGTGGGACCGGGGGCGCATGTGTCGCTGGCGGTGCGCGCGGCGCAGGCGCTCGCGTACCACGACATTTATCTGATCGTGGCGCTCGTCGTGGTCCCAGTGCTCGTGCTCGGGTACTTCGTGCGGCCGACGCAGAGCCGGCCCCAGGTGCAGGAGGCGCGGCGGCCGGCAGCGGCGTCTGAGCGTGAGGAGGCGCGGGTCGCCGTGGCGCGCTGAGTTGGCCGCGACGACCCGTCACAGCTCTGTGTTCCCATTCAAGCGGGTGACACGTTGTTTTCTGTTCCGCGGCGCGCGACCCATCCTCCCGTGGCGTGCCGACGACGGCATGAGACGTGCCTCACGGAGTGCCAACGGTGATGCGGGGACATCACGGGAGAACAATAGATTGAACGGCAGTCAGGAGACGGTCAGGAGGTGGACACATGCGGTGGATCGTGACAATGTTGGCTGTCGGGGCAGGCGTCTGGTATGTGCGGAATCGGCGGCGTGGCGGGCAGGGACGGCCGTCCGTCCATGATGGCGCCTCATCATGGACGCCGGGTCGGATGCACAGCGTGACGACGACCATGGCCGCGACCGTACGACATGCCGCGAGCGCCATGCAGACGCGTGTATCTGCGACGGCAGGACGTATCCCTCCCGCGCCTACGAGCAGCGAGCCTCCCACCACGGGCATGGAGCAGGCGCCTATGATCGATCACACCGCTGCTCTTGAACGGACGAGCGGCACCTTCATCGGGAACACGAAAACGCGTATCTTCCACCGCGCTGATTCCGACCACCTTCCGGCGGAGGAGCACCGCGTCTACTTTGCCTCTGAGGTGGAAGCGCGCGACGCCGCGTTCGAGCCCGCGCGGAACGAGGGATTTGAAGGCGATGGATAGGTAGGGGATCACGTCGCACCTGATGCGGAATAGGGAAGCGCTGCTTGACCCACCACGACGATGACCCCATGCCCACACACGACGGCCATAGCCTGCGCCGTCCCAGCGAAGGGGATGTGCTATGCTATCCACGCATCATCCCGACCAGCCCGTCGATGACCTCCTGGCTCTGGTCAGGGGGGCTGTGCTGGCTACCCTGCTCATCCGTGCGGCGAAGAAAATGTTTTCGCCGCACGGATGAGCAGGGTAGCCAGCACAGCCGCAAACGGTCCTCTTCCTCATGTATTGCTATCTGTCGCCCGTTCAAGGACGCTATGACCACGCCTGTTCGTATCACCCCACTCACGCCGAACGATATCACGGCGGTGCGCCGCTTGGCGGCAAGCCTACGCCGCTGGTTTAGTCCCACAGATCTGCGCGCGATCGACGCGTCGCTCCGAGCGACCGCGGCGGGTTGGCTCGCGCACGACCGTGCCGCCACCGCCACGATCGTCGGGTTCCTGCTCACCGCGCCGACGCCGGATCCGCTCGTGCGCGAGGTCGCCTGGATGGGGGTGGACGAGACCTGGCAGGGGCGCGGCGTGGGGACAGCGTTGCTGGACCGCGCGGCCTCGGCCGCAGCCCTGGATGGGATGCGTGCGTTTGAGGTCTCGACCGTGGCGGCAAGCGCCGGCTACGCCCCCTACGAGGCCACGCGTGCGTTCTACCACGCCCGCGGCTTCATCGACCGGCGCGTCGATCGTGACTACTATTGGCCGGGCGGCGACCGCCTCGTGCTGCGACGTCCTATCGGCGGCCACCGCTCTCCCCCCTGATCGTAGCGTGGGCACGTGGGCGACAGCGCGGCTTCTCTGTGACGGTCATTGCGACGCGTCGTTGAGACACGCGAGGGCGCGTCACGATGATGAACGCGTGTATCAGCAGCACGGGCCGTTGCGGCGTCATCGCCAGCGCCCGCCATCTTGGTGCTCGTGCGACCCGTGCGTCGCCGGCCACCGCACCTCACGCGTAGGTGCACGCAGGGGTGCACGCACTCGGCCACCGACCGCGTGTCTTGATCAATGACGGCGCCCATCCCCATAAACTCATGGATCATGCCGTTATAGCGCGAGATCGTGACCGGGACGCCCGGGGGATATCGCGGGGTTGGCCCTGTACCTGGCCTCGGACGAGGCGGCGTGAGTGACGGGCGCCTCGTACATCATCGATGGCGGGTATACCACGCTGTAATATGGCCTGAGGAGTCTCATCCAGGGCAGAATCCAACGAAACCTTCGCGTGGGCGTCCGTGACCTGGCCGGACGCCCACGCAGCGCCAAGGCTGGACCTGTTGTCATCAGGCTCAATAGCGCAGCGCCCCGAGCGGCGCGCAGGGGTCACGACACCCACGCGCCGCTCTGGGCGCTGCGTACGATGGCCTCGAGCACGCGCATGTTGGCCACAGCGTCCGCGATCGGCGTCGGCACGGCTGTGTCGTCGCGCACAGCCTGCGCGAACAGGTCGCCCTGGAGGGTGTACTGGTCGACGGCATCGACGGTGAGGTCTTCGATCATGTCGCCGCGTTGATGCCACATCCTGCACGGCTTGTCGGGGGGCGCATTGAAGGGTATCTCGATCTCGACGCGCCCCTCCGTCCCAAAGATGTTGACCCGTTGATAGGGTGTGAGCTGCGTGGAGCAGGTGAACGTCGCGGTCCCTTGGCCAAAATCCAGGATGCCCGACGCAAGGCGGTCCGTGTTGAAGCACGGATCATACTCCACGATGCCCAGCACACGTCGAGGCTCGGCGTCGAAGAGAAACCGCGAGAGCGAGATATTGTAGCAGCCGACGTCCATGAGGCCGCCGCCGCCGAGGTCGGCCCTGTTGCGGATGTTGGTCGGGTCATCGAGATAGTACGAGAAGAACGACTGGACGGTGCGCAACGCGCCAATGGCGCCGTCGGCGATCAACTGCCGCGCCCGACGCCACTGCGGATGGAAACGGTACATGAATGCCTCCATCACCTTGAGGTGCGGAAAGCGCGCGGCCGCGTCGGCCAACTCTTGCGCCTCCGCAGCGGTCAGGGCGACAGGCTTCTCGCAGGGCACGTGCTTGCCGGCCTCCAGTGCCTTGATCGACCACGGCACATGGAGGTGATTGGGCAGCGGGTTGTAGACGGCGTCGATATCCGGGTCGCCCAGCAGGTCTGCATACGCGCCGTACGCCTTGGGAATGCCCAGACGCGCCGCGACGGCTTGCGCCTTCTCCGGGTCACGCGAGGCGATAGCAGTGATCGCGCCGATGGTCGACCGCTGCATCGCGGGAATAACCTTCGCGACGCCGATGTCGGCCGTGCTCAAAACACCCCAACGAACTTTGTCCACCACAATCCTATCCCTCCCTCGGCCGTTCGATCGCTTTTATCTACCGTAAGGATAGCCGAATCCGGCGGCCTCGGCGCCAGGTCAATATGGTGTGGACGCGCACATAAGCGCTGGGACGAGTGAAGCGCGTCCTATGCGCACTGAGGATCGGCGCTCATCATCGCGCTCGCAACGGCCGTGTCTCGGTCCGATCGCTCACGCCTCCCGCTATAGTAATATACCCCCGCCGAGACACGGCACGCGCCGTGTACCCGGCGCGGGGCCACACGATTGCTGCGTACCGTGAGCCGCTGTTGCTCGTGCACGTGCGCGAGGTACGACACTATGCCCTCGGTCGTGGCCCCCGTGCCGGTGAGGGATACGGCGCTTTGCACAGGGGGCCACGCCCGGCTGATTGCCGCCACCGGCCGGTCGTTGACCGCCGTTAGCGCAGCCCCATGCGCTATCAAGCAAACCTCTTCTATCCGGGCACGCATCCTGCCCTGTGCTGATAAGCGGCTGATAAGCGGTCTCTTGATACACCCGGTGTCATGCACAAGAGGCCGCCCCGCCCCGTCCTGCATCGTGCGGAGGGGAACGCAGACGTAGGACGGAGCGGAGCGTGCGACCCCATGGTGAGCAACGCGTGTACCCGACGTGAGCGGAGGGAGACAAAGTATGAACGCCTTCTCGACACCTGTGCTGGCCGGGGGCGTCGGCGCCCTCACCACGACGCTGCTGCACGAACTGCTGCGGCGGCTGACGCCAGACGCCCCGCGGATTGATCTCCTCGGCATGCAAGCGGTGGAGCGCCTCTTGCACGTCGCGGGCCTGCGCACCCCGGCTCATGACACGTTGTACACGCTGACGGTACTGGGGGATCTGGTGTCTAACACCGCGTACTTTGGCGTGGTGGGGGTCGGCCCCCGCGACAAGGCCCTGATCGTGGGGGGCGCCTTGGGTGCCCTTGCGGGCGTAGGGGCGGTCTACCTACCGCCCCATCTGCGTCTGAGCCACAGGCCAACAGAGCGCACGCGCCTGACCGGGACGTTCACGATCGCTTTGTATACGGGTGGGGGGCTCGCCGCTGGTTTGACCTATCAGACGTTGCCCCTCTAACGGGCAGGACGCGTGGTAGATGGCTGTGCTGCTCGTTGCGGTCATCCCGTGCGATGAGCTGGCAGAGAGAGTCGAGCGGATACACTGGCTGTCGCTGCTATTTGTGCCAGGCTGCTGGCGAACAGACGTCACGCCTTCATGGTGCGCCTGGCTGGCAGACCATGAAGGCATTGCGCCGTGTCCATTCACACCGCCTTGAGTGACATCGGCGAAAGGCTTTCACGCTGGAGGGAACAACACAAACGACACAGCAACTACCGATCTCTCTCCGGCTTCCCGGCTGCCCTCGCAGTACCAGCACCCAGTAGTCCCACGCAGGCGATGGTCCGACCCCTGATCGCGCATGAGACCCGTAGCGCTGGCCATTGGCTCATGGCGCACGCGTCACACGGAGGACAACGCTGACGAAATCACCGGCGAGCGGGATGATGACACCGGCCGATGCGAGGCCCTCCGCGCTACGCGTTTCCGTCATTCTATCCGGGTGATGCACGACGTAGCGCCCGTCCCGTAGCCCTGGAAGGCGCAAGCGGATGGGTGCGGCCCACGGGGGAGCGGACGTGCGATAAACGAACGCGACCCCTTCGTGCCCGTCCCGCGCGGTATACCAGACGGCGGAGTCTCCGGCCTCGGAGGGCGACAGGAGTCGATAGAGGCACCCGTGTTGGATGAGTGGGCGAATCTCTTTATAGAGCGAGATCCAGCCGCGCGCCTCCGCGAGATCCGCGTCCGACCACGCCAGGAGATTGCCCCCGACGCCCAACGTCCCCTGCATCGCGACGTGGAAGCGATAGCCAAGCGGAGCCAGCCGGCCACCCTCGTTATCCGTCACCCATGCGACCTGCACCTTTGGCGCATACGCGTAGGAAAATCCCTCCTGGATGGTGAGGCGATCCTGCGCGAACGTGTTATCGGAGGTCCAGGCTTGGTCGGTATAGCGTAGGATGCCCAGGTCAACACGCCCCCCACCGCCCGCGCAACTCTCGATGAGCACATCGG
>JAABUM010004399.1_pt1 | contig 15946 bp, 20 predicted proteins | sample 5559161 | NCBI WGS metagenome assembly JAABUM01 (sample SAMN10711868, study PRJNA513369) | rock metagenome | isolation source: Antarctica rocks | place: Antarctica: Victoria Land, Siegfried Peak nord
GCCGCCATTTTGGCGAGTGCCACGGCACAGGCGCCAATCATTTGTCCGTCTTGTTGCCAAGGATCATGCTCATTGTCTTGCCCTGCATCCTGGCGCGCGCCTCGACGGAAACCTCGACGATACCCTCCGCCTTGTCCAGGTCGGCTATGAAACGCTGCGAGCGAAAAAACACCGGCTATGAAACGCTGCGAGCGGAAAAACACACACAAGCGAGTCAAGACATAGGTGTGTCGTGTTTCCTGGGAGTGGCACTCTGCTGTCAGGGTGTGACAACGAAGCCGGGAACATGCTGCCAATGCGAGCATCGTAAACGGTTGAGGATGAGCCAGAATCCCTGAAGCTCAGCAGTGAGGAGACGCACGTCAAACATCTCGCGCGCGATGTTCTGGAACTCCATCTCCCGCCCGCGAAACTGGCACGTCAGCTTGACCTTGTTGCCCTGCGCCACAGCGTACAAGGGTTCGAAAAATCAAACTCTAACTATATATTTATATAATTATTAAAAATTGTAGATTTAATATTACATTTAGAAATACAAATTAATGTAAGGGCACACGGGGTCTTAGGATGCCAGCTTCCAGTCTGGGCGGAAAGCAGGGTGCGCAAGGGTGCTGCGGAGAAGCCAAAACCTGCGTGTGCGGGTTCCACACGGGCAAATGCGCCATCATTCAATGCAGCGAAAAGCTGAAAACCATGACTACAAGGCATGGCACGTGGCGGAAGCACAGCTGAAGGAAGACAACGAGAAAGAAGGGCAACGAAATGGCGCTGCACCTTTTGCAGGAACTTGGTTGCGGAGCGCAGCCGGACCTGGTAATCGTGCTCGTCCGTCGACGGCCGCATCTTCAGCTCCTTCAGGTCCGACCTGCGGAAATACACATATGAATTCAGGGGTGGGCTGTTGTGTTAAAGCAGAATGCCGATGGCTGCACCTTCAGCTGCTCCAGGTCCGACCTGCGGGTTGAAGACCCTCCTCTTGATGGGGGCGTGTTGATGTTCCTGTGCAAGTGATACTGCACTGAGACAGCTGGTTGCGCCTCATCGACGGCTGCATCTTCAGCTCCTTCATGTCCGACCTGCGGACCGGGGGACAACTGGTTACAGGGTTCAGGGTTGTACGTTCTGCATCTTCAGCGCCTGCAGGTCCGACCTGTGGGCTGGGGGCGCTTTGACTTGGGGCTGGCCAGTTCAAGTGGGCGCGGTCGAGCTGGCCAGCTGGCAGCGGCACCATCTCGACCAGCGCGCGTTGGCGCATAGCGCGGGCAGCGGCGGCCAGGTTTTCTTCGAAAACATAATTAAAGGCGAAGAGACTCACAAAATAGGATCGGACTTGGGTGTTTGATTATATAAATACCAAGTGAATTTCGCCAAAACCCTTCAAATCCTTCTGACACTGCAGCTGCAGTGTCAACTGCAGCTGCAGCGCAGCAAGCACGAGATGTCTGCCGGGACTCCGTCCTGCATCTGGGCATCAATGAGCGCCCCAAAGCGGAAGGGGCTCGAACACAAGAGCGCGCGGAAGTGCTCGATTGCAGAGAGCGTCGCAGCCGTCAGCAGTGCCAGCTTCTCGTTCTCGCTCTCGTTTTAGGCGTCAAACGAGCGCTTCGTTCGCCCTGCTCAACGGGCGGCACTGCTCTTGGCGCGGGCCTTTTCCTTGGCTGCCTCCTGCCTTCTCGTGTATGATGTTTTGGCATGCCAGGATCCAGACAGTGTTTGTTTCCACACAACATGCCCGAAGACCGGACACCAGGGCGGCGCGGCCCTTGCGGCTGGCCTCCTTGTTGGCGTCCTCCTGCTCTGACGTCAACTATTCAAAACTACTGACGACGGTTGATTCCTGGGGCAAAATAAGGCGCACCGGGCGGCGCGGCTTTTGCGGCCGGCCTCCTTCTTGGCTTTCTCCTGCTCGTACTTGAGCTTTGATACCTCGATGAGGCGGCAGACCGGTGGGCTGGCGTCCGGCGACAGCAGCACCACGTCCGTGCCCGCCTCGTCCGCCAGCTCCAGCGCCTGCGAGTTTGAAAACGGCATCTGCATCTTCAGATTGCCCATGTCCGGACAGGTGCGATCGGCGACGGCAGTAGCATGTCCGTGCCTGCCTCATCCGCCGGCTCAAGCGCAGGGAAATGTGCAGTGTTTGATCACCAAAGCTGTCGGCGGCAGGTCCCGGCTGATTTCACTCAGCTGGAGAGTGTTTGAAAAGTCATGGGCCTGCAGATTCCGGGCTTGGGTCACCAGCCCTAAGGTGGTTGCCTGGCTACGATGGCAACGGGAGCGAAGGGTGGAGGCGCACGAAGACAGGCAGGCACACCTCGGGAAGGCTCATGACGCCGAGCTGCTCCTTCTTCTCACCCAGCAACCGGATCTCCGACGACCTGCACATGCAGTTGTTGTGATGAACTGTTTGCGATGCATGGTTTGCGCGACACGCCAATCTTGAAAGCTCTCCCGGTGCTGGGTTGTGGACGATAAGCAGCTTTCACCCAGCTGCCTCAGGCAGCACTATGCCGCTGAGCTTGCCTGCTGTTCACACGCAGATGCGGTCACAGACCTGCAGAGTACAGTGCAGACTGGACGCCGATGTCTGCTGGTCCATCAGGTAGGCACAGCATGCAGCAGGCACAGCCTGGCGGCAGGTAAGCGGCTTGCCTGATCTCGTCGTTGACGATAAAACCGTCGACCGGTCCCCGGTTGTCGCGCCGCTGCTGGTCTCGCTGCGCACGCTCCTGCGCATTTGTCAGTGGCTCCTGCGGCTCCTGCGACTGTTCCTGCTGCTGCCCCTGCTGCTGCTGGTAGCCCTGTCCAGGCGGCCCGCGGTTCTGCTGCTGGTAGCCCCCGCCGCGGCCCTGGTAGGTGCCGCCGCCGCCGCGGCCCTGATAGGTGCTGCCGCCGCCGCGGCCCTGGTATGTGCCACCGCCGGCTCCGCGGCCCTGGTAGCCTCCGCGGCCACCGCCGCCAGCACCGCCGCTGCCACGGCCCTGATAGCCGGCGCCGCCTCCGCGCCCGCCGCTGCCGCCGCGGCCTTGGTACGCGCCGCCACCGCCGCCACCGCGTCCCTGGTAGTTTCCGCCGCCTCCGCGCCCGCCGGTTGACGACCGTGACGGCTGCTGCGGCCGGGAGGGCGCCTCCGTGCTCTCTGCTCGCGTCGCAATCAGACACTGCGGCAAGCAAATGCAAGACTGCTTTTTAGATGCGACAAGCGGCCCCAGCAAGCAGGCAGCCGGACCAGTTTTTCGTGGCAAACGCCACACGCGGAGGCTGACATAGGTGCTTTCGAGCGCTTAGCGGCATGGCGTGCTGTGACGAGGTCGCTGCTGCTGCAGCCGAGCGCACTGGATAAGTACGAATTGGGCAACAGCGAATGCTCGGCCAGGGTTGCCAGCAGATGAGCACGACACGGGATCGTCATAAGTCTGGGTACCTGTGAGCGTCTCGTGACACCTGGCTGCTGCTGCAGGCGCCCAAAGCTGTGGGTAAGAGGCTGCCGAGATCGCAGCATGGAAGCTGGCTGCTTCGAGCATATAACGTGCGCCGGGGGCATGACAGTATTGCTGCAGGCCACAAGGCCTGCAGCAGCATGCTGCATCGCGTTCATGACTGCTCTGCGACAAGAGCCTTGTGACTGCTACCGAGTGTCACAAGCTTGAGACTTTGCAAATCTCGCCCAGTGTCTTCTGGGGTGCGGTGCCCGCTGACAACCTCGTTTCGATGCTTTCGAAACTGTTGGACTCTGACCGTGCAAGCTGGAAACTGCCGGACCCAGGCAACACGTCGGCCACTTGGCTGAGAGGGTTTTGGAGTTGGCCGATTGACCGATTCTGCTGTGGTCTGCAAATGGTCAGGCAGTTTTTCCAGGCGATCCTTTCAGACAGTCTTTCCACAGCCAGCTTCTCTGTGGCAACGGCTGCAGATGCAAACGGCCGCAAATCAGGACACATGCTGTCATGTTTCCATGGACTGCGAGGGAGCATTCGAGCAGCAACGTCCTCTGGCTGGCCAGATGCCAGCCAGCGCGGGCGCCTCCGCACACCTGCTTGGCGCCTAGCAAACACCGAGCAAACCGCGACTGGCTGAAACTTCTGCCATCCCGGCTACATCGTCTCTGCAGCGAAGACACAGTGGCAACTAGGCAGCTAACGGCCCAATCAAGCACTCTCATCCATGGGCTGTAGGGCATGTGGCGAGACGGCTGCCGGTGGATTGACCTCTGGTGCCGTCGTCGGGGCACCGCTGCCGGCACGCGCTGGCGGGCCAGCCGCAGCTGTTACCGCCACGTGCGATGCCGAGTCCAAGGGCGTGGCACCAGGCGATGGCGGCAGCGGTGGCGTCGGTGGCTTCTCAGGCGCTATGCCTGCTGCCGCTGCCGGAATTGGAGCGTCTGTGACATCTTCAGTTGGGGTAATGACGGGGTCTGGACCTGCTGCGGCGCCTGGTGGCTGGGTGGTGGGTCCAGTGCCCGCCTCGATCCCCACAGCGGCTGGCGCCGCAGACGCGGACGGTTCTCGCGAAACCAGAAGACGGCCGTCGGGCAGCTGCTGCGCGGCGGCTGCCGCTGGGCCGCCGACGTTGGGCGGCACAGCAATGCCTGCGCCGCCCTGCTGCGGCTGCTGCAGTGATGATGATGCGGGCGCGCCCTCGGCCGCCTTACCGCCTGCATCTGCTCCAGCTGTCGACGCTGGTGACGCCGGCGGCGCCGCTGCAGCAGCCGATGCCGGCATCGCCGCGGTTGGCGCTGTCACTGCAGCCGGTTCTGCGGCTGGTGCTGACAAAGCAGGAACTGCCGCGGCGTCGGACGCGCCCAGCGGCGGGGGGGCGCGCCTTGCCAAAGGCGTGGCGGCGCCTGGCGGCGTGCGCGCCGCCAAGGGCGTGCCACCATCAGCGCCGCCAGACCCAGAGCGTCCACCCAGCTTGATGCGGATGCGCATCGGCGCCGGCTGCGCCACCGCCAACTGCCCGTCCTGCGGCGCGGCCGCCGGCGCGGGGCTGCCGGCAGCAGCGCCGCCCGTCAGCCCGCCGCTCGGCACAGCGGCGGCGTCCGCCGCGCCGGCAGCGGCAAGCTGCGCCTCCTGTGGACCAATTGCATGAGTGGGCAGCCTGGCATGGGGGTCCACAGCACTGGGCACCGTGCATGAATGGGCACATAAAAATTTCTGAAATTTCTTGAGACAGCACCTGACATGCACCTGCGAGTCCATCGGCGAGCCCAGCGTGGGAGCTCAAATCTGAGACCCTGTCAAATCCAGGGGGGGCGCACCTCCTCCCCATCGCGCCGGATGGCCACCCTGCAGTGCTCCTGGATGATCAAGTCCGGTCGCCGGGGGCCCGGAAGCGGCTGACTGCGTTCGCCTGCGACACCGCAAGTCGTACACATAGAGATCGTTCCGAAGCCTGCAACTTCGCAGCCGAAGCCTGAAACTCCGCAGCGCAGAGAATGAGCATACTACACCCTGCGTCCTCAAATCGACTTAGGCAGCGAGGTGTGGATTGCTGCGGCAGCGCCGTGAACGTCCGCGTCGGTCATAACCGATGATCACACGGATGGGTGCTGACATTCAGTTACCTGTGCGAATCCACCGAAGGACGGTGAGCCCCTGTTTGTTTTCCACCCGCTTGTCACCGTCTCCGACACCGGCGGGCACCCACCTGAAGCGCACGTCGCAATGCAGTCACGTCATCCTTCAGACCGATAGCTTCTGCGATGCAATCATCGAGCTTCCAGGTGTGCAGATGCTGTTGCTAATGCTCCTTCGCGAAGGAGGCTTCGTCAACCACTGCGCGCAATGGTAACGCTGCGGCACCATTGGTTGAGGTCCAAATTGCCAGCAGCTCGCGCACCGTTTCGTCCATTTACGCACGCGTCCGATGAATTCCTCCCGCTTCTTATTATCTTTGTGGCTGGCCCTCGTGGACATGACGCCGCCGCTGTGTGTTGTTTGTGCCGGGCAGCAAGTGCGGTCTTGTTTGGCAGCTCCAGATCCAGAGCGAGTGCTGCAGAATGCGGTTGGAAGACAGGTAGCCGAGTTCCAATCATGTGCAGGCTGCCACCTGGGACAGTGGCCAGCTTATGCTGAGATCAGCTCGCAATGCGTACTTCAAACTACCGTGCTTGGCGCCACTGTCCTTGTGCGTTGCGATCGATTCCCTCAGGTTGTGTTCACAAACTCCAGCGTCGTACGACCAAGCAGGAAAACGTAATCTGTGGCCGATGTGTGATCCACCTCGCGCATATGTGTCGACCGCCCGGCAGGCCTCGGCGGTCAAGCTGAGGATTTTTCGATTGAATCGCGCTCGAGAGCATTTGACGAGCAAGGCAGGGGCATCACAGAGCGACGCTGCCAACAATGCATGCGATATGCATGCAATGTGCAGGTGTGCAGACTAGTGGCGCAACAATGCAAAATGGCATTGTCACGTATGGCTACGCCGCAGCGGCCGGCGCTGAAAACCAGGCTTATTTGCTGTTACGAACGCTGTAGAACATGCGATCCAGTGAAAGGTGTTCAGCTGGAACAAAAGCATACGCCCCCGCCCCCGCGTGCACGGACACAGAGCAGCAGCAGGCTCGGGCTAGATGTCGCAAATAGTGATGCGCATCCGCGCTTCACACTCGGCTGTCGCTTCTGCTCTCCTTCACGTCCTCGTAGTCTGGTCACTGCTTCCACGGCTGCACGTAGTTGGTGCCCCGCTTTGACGGGTCTCCCATGGCGGCCGTCATGCGCTTGTATTCCTCAGTCACCTGCGCAGTCCACCACCACCGCTCGGCTCCAGAGCAGACGCCAAGTGAGCTGATGCAAGATTGCAGGGTGTTCAGACACCGATCCAGCCTGCAGCATAGTGGGTCGATGGCGCTGTATCAATGCGCCAGGCGATCTTTGCTGTGGATGTTCTGTTTTTCAAAGGGTTTAAAACCCTAAACCCTAAAGGTTTACGCGCGCCTGTTCCCAGGCGGTGTCTGCAAGCGCCTGGCTGCGGCCGGCCTTGACCTCCTGCGACACCCCTGCAGGCAGCAAGGCTCCACCGGTTACAGGTGGCCAATGCTCGCAGATACAGCATGCGCCCGTGCGGCGCGCTGTGCATTCCAGGCATGCGAGCTGCACTGCAGGATGCGGAAACATGCTCCGTCTCATCAGAGCTACACTGACGCGCGGCAGTCTGACCAGTTCTTTTCCTGAATGCAGCGGGTCCTAGCAGAACTTTTTTGTTGGGTGCAGCGACCCAGCACCACCGTGTGCAGCCAGCTGCGCCGTTGACATTCATATTTCGCATCAAAGAGATTTGGTCTGGGGATCTGGGGTTTGTGGTTCCTGGGCAACGTCCTATCCTTGCGGCCGACCATGCCATGAATCCAGCTTGGGCATGGCGGAGATGGGGGCATTGGAATTTAGGGTTTATGCGAGACGCACCCATGCCGCCGACGATGCCATCAACGTCCAGCTTGGGCAAGACGGAGATGCCGCACGGCGCAAAATACGTAAGCCGCCGCTCCCCCATCGCCTTCTCCAGTTGCTGTGCTCAGGGACGTGATTCGTGAGCAGATCGCTCATGTGGACAGGGCGGAGAGAGAGAGATATTACACTCTTCCAGCCTCACTCAGGCTGATTAGCGTTCATAGAGGTCAAAGTTGAGCATCCCGAATCGGTCAAACGGTGCGGATGTGCACATAAACGTGCGCTACGTGCGCGCGCCAACAGCGCTGGAAACGTTGCGTATACCACCGGCCTCTGATGCGCGTGTAGCATCGACATGGCAAGATCTTCCTGTCTCGCTCGCCGTGAACAGCATGCAAGGTCAGAAGAGTCCGCCTTTGAGAAGACGCCAGGGTCAGAATGTTGCGGACCTGCGGCAACGGCAAGGTGGCCAACGACAGCGTGGAGAAGGGGTACAGGCGCCCATTCCGGTGCCACCTTGGACGACGACAACATGCAAGGAAGCAGGAAGCAGGTCACGGGCAAATGCCGCACCTGCGGCGGCGGCATGATGCCCCAGGACGACATAGAGCAGGGGTACAGGTGACCGTCCGGCGCCGCCTTGGTCAGCATCGTGCGCATGAGCTCCGCTGCGGTGCCATCGAATGGCGCCGGCAGCCACTCGCCGTCGCCCGTCGGCCGGTCGCGGCCGCCGCTCGGCGCGATCCACACCAGCTGCCCACCCTGTGGAGGCACGGGAGGAGCGTCTAAGCCTCTGCGGCCTCTGCGGTCTCAACGGCAAGCAAGTGGGGGGCCTTTGCTGACGCCGCTGCAGGACGGCCACAGAAACTTTTCTGTGCTGCGGAATGCAAATTGCATGCACTCGTCATCATGCCACGTCGTCAATCAGCTTGGAATCGCCAGACGCTGTCAGAGCCTCCATCCGCAGGGCACTCAACCACGCTAATGTAACCGCGCAATCAGCGGCAAGTTCACCTCGTTGAACTTGCGGCCCATGGTGACCAGCGTCGTGCGGTTCTGCTTCTGCTTGGCGGCCTTGAGCTCCGGCACATCGTCCAGCCGCTTCTTGGAGTGCACGCAGAACAGGTTCCGCCCCATGCTGAAGGGCTTGCACAGCGGGTCCGTGACCTGCGCGGCGGCCAGGGTTTAGGGTTTAGGGCCAGTGTCTTGATCGGCCAGGGTTTGTGCGCGGAGTCAGGGTGCCGGCAATCAGGGCTTAGGGTTTAGGGTTTTGGACCTCCCAGCAGGTCGGTTCGACAGAGTCACTGGGATGCCGTATTCAGAATACCGACACCCATCATCTTGCAGGACATTCTGTGCTGGTTCGTGTCAGCACCGCTCACCACGCGGTCGCCGGCGACATAGATGACGTCCGTCGCCAAGCGCGGGTGCGTTTTTTCCAGCAGCAGCGCCCATACCTGCAGCACGAAAACCAACCGTTCCGGCAGCCCTTGAATGCAAAACTGACAGCGTGTCAGCCATGTTCAATTCCGGCGCTGCAATCTGAAGGCATGCACACCTCAGTGACGAAGGCCTACTCCAGCCATGGCTCTGGCAGACCGGTTTTAGGGTTTAGTTTATCACCCCGCTGCCGCACATGGATTCTCTCAAGACGCGCAATCACAGGTGGCGGCGGCAGCGACCCGGCGGAACGTCGGCAGCAATGCTGAACATGTGCAGTACAACAAGCAGGCGCTCGGTCCAAAGTGTCAGCCCACCGCGTGGTCGGCTGCCGTCCGGTGGTTCGCCGGCAACACCGTGTTGTCCCCCGCCGCGCCGGCTGCATGATGGTTTACAGCGGGTGTTGTGTCTTAGGGTGTAGTGACTCACCGCGGGGTCTGCCTCCGTCTGGTGATTGGCCAGCAGCACCACGTTTTCACCCGCCGCTAGCTGCGCTTCCATGGCGTCAAAAATTTCGGGGTGGCCCAGCACGCTGTTGTCGAAGTCGATGAGGTTTCGCACATAGCGCTGCCCAAACTCGTAGTAGTCATACGGCTCCTGCAGTTGTGACATGTACACGAATTTGGGGACCCGTGTTCCTCAGTTGTATTTGGTGCAAAGAGTATACGCTTCGCTGGGCGGTTGACAGCACCTCAATCAAATGGGTTTCGTTACCTGGATGCGAGTGTGGAAGGAGGGGAAGCTGTAGGGGTCCACGAACTGGTTCGCCGACCTGGGTGGGTGCCATGGCAGCAAGTCTCAGTCTGTCCGCAGAACACGCCTACAGCTGCTTCGGCACTGGTGCTGATGTTCTGCATGAAGGCTGGATGCAGCAGGGCCGCACAGCAGGTGCAGCTAGAAAAGCGGCTGCTGCCCGTGCACGCCCGCCCGCCAGAAAGGGGCAGCACTGCAGCGTGGCAGATGCCGGTGCCGCCAACGGCTTCAGGCCTTCCCAGCGCACGAGTCCGCACCGCCCTCACCTGTCAGCGATGGCGGCCACGACAGAGGCGGCGAGGCCTCTTCCTACTGCCGGACACCATTCCGATACCGCGAATGACTCCAGATGGAATTGGGGAAGCACCTGTCAGCGATGGCGCCCATGACGGAGGCGACCAACGCCTCGTCAGCACCGGGCACGCCGCTGCCCACCACCGCCTTCTTGTAGTTGTTGTAAAAGTCCAGCATGCCTGGCACCAGCTGCTCTGGCAGGATCTGCGACAGAACGTGGGCTCCCATTGCCGCAGCATAAAGCTCTGCAGGACGCGTGGTCCGAGCCTTGGTGTTCCGCGCTTCCGCTGCGTTCGGTGTGCACGGCGAATCTTCGTCCCTGTGCACTAGTCCCTCGTGGCGCTGCCGCAAGAAGCTCACGTCACCCTAATTCCAGGCGATGTGGGTGTCTTATCACAAGCGAGCACACGCCAAAGCCTGACCGTGTGGTGGTGCATGGCATGCGGCTGATTCATTGCCTTCCCCGTGCACGCAACAGGGCAACAAACCCACTGCGCATCTCTGGCAGGTCATGACGCAAGCCCTGTTGTGCAGTGCAGCGCAGGATGTCGGGGTTGGCAGACGTGGCGGGAACAGCGGTACCTTGGCAGCAACCTTGTGCTTCAGCACCGCCACGAAATCCTCCTCTGTCTTCACCTCCGTGAACTCCGTCGGTGCCGCAGCCATCGCGGCAGAGTGCACGACATGCGCTCCTGCCAAAAGATAGGCAGCGCAACATTAGTCCTAGATTGATTGCGACATCAGGTGATTGATTGCGACATCTGGTGACTTCTGCGAGCTGGCTTGACGTCAGGATCGCGCAGGTCAGACCACGCACCCTCCTGAGGAATCACCTGCGCATGATGTACGCGTCCTCTGCCGCTCTGTGTGCCGCAGCTGCTGCATGTGCCGCGCACGCAGCGCCGGCCGGCAGCACCGCTCAGCCGCACATGACTGCCTCGCTGTGGGCCCCGCCAGGCCGCCGATGCTGGCTTGCAGCATGACGGCCGGATCGCACTAGGTTCCTGCGGCGAACGTCGGCTCTGATGTACGACGCTCGATTCGAGATGAAGCGCGCCGGACGGAAGATGCCCGACCTGTAGGCTGCAGGTGGGGCCAAAACAAGAGGCGCGGGCTGGCTGAGATGATTGCCTCGTATGTCAGCCCTCAATCAATGCTACAAGCGCTGTGATGACTCCGCAGCGGCTAAGGCTGCAAGCTGTGGCGATCACAAATCACATGGCTTTGTGGACTCTGAATTCCTGGCGTGAGAGCCAGATCCCCAATGCAACTTCACTGCCAGCGCGCAGCGAACCAGACGTGGGCAGTGTCAGCCTTGCTTTCGGGCGTGTGTTCTGTGTGTGACGTGCATCGATCTTCTTAGGCTCTTTGTTCACAGCTCAGATCGCAGACGCGGTGCTGTGGAACACAGTGCACCTCCGTGTTGTTGCTCTGCAGTTTCTCGGTTGGCGCATGGCCTGCGCCGCGCCTTGGCGATCAGGGAAGCAGCCAGACAGGCGAAGTCTCACATTTTTTGGCACTGACCCATCAACCGCACTGCCCGGCGCAGCACCCCAGCGGGTAGGGGACTGAGGCAGGCAACGCGCTGCCGCCGTGGCCTGAGACATCATGGCTGACCGGCCCGCAGGGGACGGTCATGCCAGGAAGTACTTGACTCTGGTGACCGTGCCAGTGGCGACCGTGCCAGTGGCGGCTGCCAGCGCCAGCGCAGCGGTTGCGGCTTGGCGCTTCCGCCCAGCGTTGGTGCCGCCGCCGCCGCCGCTGGCGACGCGGCCGCTGCCGAAGCAGGAGCAGCCCGCCCCTGTGCAGCCCCAGGACGACCCCACACAGCAGCCACCGCGCCCGCGGCGGCGCCCGGCGCCGGGGCCGGTCCGCTCGCCCTTCCACGATGCACAGGGCAGCGGCGCCAGCGTGGAGCGGCTCTCGTCATCGGAAGACAGCAACAGGAATGCATGGGACTGCCAGAGCTGCTCGCGCTTGCCGGCAGCCTGGGGTGGCGACGCTCCTCGCGCAACCCCGGCTGCCCGTGACGGTGGAGCGGGCGGCGGCGGAGGCACCCGCGCCGGCTCTGCAGCCGCCGCTAGTGCCGCAGCGCACCCGCGCCGGCTCTGCAGCCGCCGCTAATGCCGCAGCTGTCGCCGCGGCCGCCGTGGACGAGTATGTGGCGTGGAAGGGCGCAATGGAGCCGGCTTTACCAGAGCCGCAACTGTGGGAGCGCGTGCTGAACCGGATGCGCCTGTCGAATGAGCAGCTAGAGCCGTATGCTGAGGTGCGGCGGCCAATGTGTTCTCGCTATCGTACTACAGCTGTACTCTTCATCGTATCCTCCACTGTTTCTTTCTTTCGATGTCGGCGTGGCTCACCGACGAGCAGCTGAAGGCCGAAGCCGAGGTGGGAGGTGGCCCATAACATGACCTATCGTATCTTGAATCTCAGCACCATTCTTTCTTAGCGGAGGCCAGCAGCTGCAACCTCAGCCGAGCAGCTACAAACTGCGTTCGGGGCGAGGCAGCATTCATGTGTCTGCCTTGTTTTGGGCAAATGCTGCCACATTTGAAGTATGAAGAGGAGGACCCTGCGAGATTTCCATCGACCACAGCGCAGCACTGCTCCGCAATGGGCAGCAGTGTGACTCGTTTACGTGCCTCGTCAGATGGTGGCGACATGTCTTGCAGCGAATGCGGCAGCGTGCTGATTGGCCAAACCCCGAAAAGCATCTCAGAGCTTGCTCATCGTGTCATGCAAGTGCCGCCAATCGCTGCAGGCGCGGCAGCGGGTGGGCGTGTAGATCGACCCACCTGCGCACGGAGCAATCCCAGCTGGTGACGAAGCTACAGGTATGACCGCGACGACCAGCCCCGACTCATATGGGGACGCAGTGGCGGCGGCCGCCGAGCTGCGCACTAACATGCGCAACGAGAGCTCGGCCAACCACTCGTTCCAGGTGCGGGCACATTCCTCGGCAGTGACGATGTCCTGACGTGCTTGCCGACGACGGCCAGGAGCCTGCCGCTCATGTTCGAAAGGGGCTGCCTGTGCACATCCGCCAAGGGGGATCAAGATCTTGATCCCCCTTGCATCCGCTGCATGTAAATCGAGGACGTGGCATGGTGCATCGAGGCGTCACTGTCTTACACACGTCAATGTCCTCCTCTGTGTGCCGCACAGGTGTACCTGATCTGCGACCTTCTGAGCCCAATCCAATACGCGCGGGCGGAGGGCCCCCAATGTCTCGAGACTGTCATCCATGAGTTTGACAGCTCGTTACTTTGGCTGCTGCTGTCATGTTCGGAGTCTCAATAGCCCTCAGCGCACGCACTCGTGCTGCTGGCGTGTCATGCTTGGAGAGCTCTGTGGAAGGGCAGCTCGCTTTGCATCCCAAGACCTGCTTTTTTTGCAGACCCTGATCTGACGGGGTCCGCAACTCTCCGCCTTGCTCAGGTGGCAGCGTGGCCGCGCATGGTTCGACGGCATGGGCTGCGGGGAGCGGCGAGTGGACCTCTGCCGAGGACACGCCGCCTGAAACTGTTCGCCGAGGCCGCCTGGTGGACTGCCCGGCTGCAGCTGCCTGTGATTGCCGTGGGAGACACGCAAATTGCGGTGGCTGAAATGCCGCTGCAAAGCGGGGACGATGGCGTCAACGTCGCATGCATCAGGCATGACCCAGCGAGACATCTTCATCTGCCAATAGCTGCTGGTAGGCAGGCCACGGGCGCCTCCCAACTCCAATACCAGCTAGCAGCGGTAGGCGCTGTATTTTCGTCGACATGGGGATTGTTCGTTCCTACTTTTCTCCGACGAGCCTCGCCCTCGATGCCTCGTGGACAGCTCTGGCATGCGGGTGTGAGTGCTGTTGCGGTCTCGTTGTTAGCGAGCATCTTGGCTCATGTGACGGCGGGCAAAGCAAGGTGGATTGCTGCTGTACCTATTCCAACGATCCGCGGCGTCAGCATGACAGCAGGAGCATCAATGGCGGCTGTGTCACATACAGCCTATGTGACTGAGCGTCAATGATTCTGATCGGAACCTCCATGTGGTGTCGAACATCATCCTGGATCGTACCGAACATTGTATAACGTGGTTTGCATCACAGCTTGCACGTCCAATCCTATGACCAGCTGCACATATGCATGTGGTGTTGTATGAAAGCCGCAGGTGCATAGCTGCATAATGTCAAGAATAACAATACGACCGTGCACCGCTGGTAGTGGGCTGCCAGCGAGGCGGCGAACCCGTCGGTGCCGCCGCCTCGCATTGCTGCGGCAGGAACGGCGCTGCTGGTGCCATGCACTGCCGCATCAGGCAGGTGCCACACAGCAACCAACCCAATCTTGCGAAACGCAGGTCGATCAGGACTGTTGAAAACTTGCACACCAAAAACACCAACATGCAGCAAGTGGAGTAGTCAGATACCTAGGGGTTCAATGGCCACATGAGGGCATGAGTCAGCTAACCTCGTAATTGCACTTAGTGATCTTGGTGATCTCCTTGTCCAATGTGTGCAACGGCTGGCACAGCATTGAAAACTTGCACTCAGCACGACATTGCTTTCAGGTAACATATTTTGCTGTCATCTGATCGAGCGCACGCACAAGGGCGCTCACACCCGGAGATCTGCGGCAGCCACGGGTGCGCAGTTCCGGAGCGGCGATGCAGACGCTGAAACTCTGAGCCTGCACTGTCATGCTGTCCCACTTGGTAACCTGCTTATCTTACGGTCACGCTCATCAATCCGATCGGCAGGCCTGTTGAGGAGCTTGGGAGTCTTGCCGGCGAGTCTTGCATGCGGGCGCCCGCATGCAAGCTCAAATCCGTCGCTTCGAGATTCTTTACTGTCGGGGCCGGGCTCGTCGCACTTGAAACAAGGTTTAACCTACATGGCTGCAGAGGATGCTTTGGGTGTTGTGCCAGGCGCGCTGGTGCGCATCCGATTGGGACAGAGTAGCGTAACAGGCCCTAGGGCAACCTTGCGATCCGTGCGCAGGGCCGCGGCTGCCGACATGGGAATGCAGCGTCTTGCAATCGCAGCGGTCCACGGGGCGAATCGCCTCGGTGCCGGCGGCGTCAACGGAGCCGCAGGGCTGATCGCCCCGCAGCAGGTACAAAACTGTCGACTTCCGGATGACGGATGAAGATTATTCCATTTATATTAATCTGTGATTTTATTTTATTGGTCAAAGCGTGAACTTTGATGCACTGTAAAGAGCTGCTCTGTCGTGGTGCCACCATGGCACAGCACCATGCACACAATAGATCGTGCATAACGGCGGCAAGTCGTGCGGAGTCCGCATGCACAGCTCATCGGCCATGCATGGTTCACCTTGACAGCGCATCATACCAAAGCGACCGCCACAGCGTGATTTCCGGGCGGACAGGTCAGCGCGGTGGCGGGAGTGGCGGCAATCGGGGCGCGCATGGCCACCACATCTAGCCTCGCGGGCAAGGAGGGTCTGAAGATCACCGCTGTGCTGTATGATGGCGGCAAGGCCGCGCGCGACGAGCCCCGGTGAGGAGGGGACATGTCTCTAGGATCTGGCAGTACTCTCACGTTGCACGCTTGCGTTTTGACAGTGATGATCACCCGAGGCCACGCTGGAGGCAGCCTGGCAATCTGTCCACGCTATCAAGCGAGTCCGAATCAGGATGAGAAACCCGTCCGCTTGAATGAGCAGCAGAGTGCTCAAGGTGTTGCTGTGTGCGGCAGTCCGCTGGGCATGACGGAGTATGCACTGAGGCTGCGTGGCTGGCTGAAGGAGCGGACACACATCAACAGGAGATGCTTTGTACAGATTCTTCACTGTTCTTGCTTGGCACGATGCAGAACGCGCTGGGGCTGCGGGACCGGCTTCAGCGCACGGAAGCATGTACAGAAGATGTGCCAATGTCCATTCATTTGTTCCTTCAGGCTGCTGGGCGCAACAGAGAATGCGCTGGGGCTGCGGGACTGGCTGAAGGAGCGTGGCCACACGCTGGTGGTAACTTCTGACAAGGATGGCGACGACTGCGAGCTGGAGAAGCACCTGCCTGACACCGACATCCTGATCACCACAGTGCGCCGGACTGATCGAATG
>JAABUM010004400.1_pt1 | contig 15941 bp, 17 predicted proteins | sample 5559161 | NCBI WGS metagenome assembly JAABUM01 (sample SAMN10711868, study PRJNA513369) | rock metagenome | isolation source: Antarctica rocks | place: Antarctica: Victoria Land, Siegfried Peak nord
GAAGCGCCAGCGACGAGCCGCAAGCAACCGCCGCAGGTGGTTGCCATCAACGCGTGCGGGCGGTGAGGGAAGCGCCAGCGACGAGCCGCAAGCAACCGCCGCAGGTGGTTGCCATCAACGCGTGCGGGCGGCGAGGGAAGCGCCAGCGACGAGCCGCAAGCAACCGCCGCAGGTGGTTGCTGGCGGCCAGCAACCGCCGCAGGTGGTAGCCATCAACGCGTGCGGGCGAACCGGGAGGTGGCGAGAGCACCAAAGGCGACCAGGATGCCGGCGCACCAGATGAGGCTGAGCACGACCCAGTAAGTGGTGGTGTGGCCGATCCCGACGACGTCGGTGCCACCCTGCATCAGACTGCGGACGGCGTTGATGATCACCGACACCGGTTGGTTGGCGGCGAAGGGCTGCATCCATCCCGGCATGCTCTGGATGGGGACGTTGGCGCTGGAGATGAACGAGAACGGGATCACCAGCATGGACATGCCCTGGGCGGCCTGGGCGTTGCCGGACACCAGCCCGATGGTGATGAACACCCAGGTGAAGGCGTAGCCGGCGACGAGCATCAGCAGGAAGGCGCCGACGGTGGCGGCGATGCTGGAGTGGGTGCGGAAGCCGATGATGAACCCCAGCGCGCCGGTCACGAGCATCCCCCAGCCGACCAGGGTGACGTCGGCCAGAGACCGGCCGACCATGACCGCAACCCTGGGTATGGGCAGTGACCGCAGGCGGTCGTACACGCCGGAGGCGGAGTCTTCGGCCACGCCGGCGGCGGCTCCCATCCCCGTCCACAGGATCACGGTGACCAGGAAGCCGGGGACCAGGAAGTCGACGTAGTTGAGGGCGCCACCGGTACGGATGGCGCCGCCGAACACGTAGCGGAACATGAACAGGAACAGCGCTCCCTGCACCGTGCCCATCATCAGCAGTTGCGGGGTGCGGAAGAACTGCAGGATGGTGCGCTTGCCGGTGGCCAGCGCGGTGGTGACGTAGCCGGCACCGCCGCGGTTGGGGTCGCCGGCCGCTGGCACGGGTTGGGCGGCGGGCGGCTCGGGTGCGATGTCGGTAGGGGTGGGCTCGGGTGAGGTGGTGATGGACATGTCTGCTCCGTTCAGGCGGCGTCGGCCGGGGCGGCCACGCGGGTGGGGTCGTTCGGGTCGTCCGGCTCGGCGGTGTCGAGGGGCTGGCCGGTGAGGGCGAGGAACACCTCGTCGAGGGTGGGTCGGCGCAGGCCGACGTCATCGACGGCGAGGTGACGGTCGTCGAGCAGCCGGACGACGGTGGAGAGGTCCACCGCTCCCCCGTCGACCGGTGCGGACACCCGTTGGGTGTCGTGGTCGGTTCGGGCCGGCTCCGCGGCGACGGTGGCGAGCACGTCGGCCACCGCGGTCAGGTCTCCGGCGGACCGGGGCCGGACCTCGATGACGTCGTTGCCACCCTGGCCCTTGAGCTGGTCCGGGGTGCCGGCGGCGATCACCTTGCCGTGGTCGACGATCACGATGTCGCGGGCAAGCTGGTCGGCCTCCTCCAGGTACTGGGTGGTGAGCAGCACGTTGGTGCCGTCGGCGACCAGCGAGCGGATGGCCTCCCAGAGATCCATGCGGCTGCCGGGGTCGAGCCCGGTGGTGGGCTCGTCCAGCAGCAGCAAGCGGGGCCGGCCGACCAGGCTGGCGCCAAGGTCGAGGCGGCGACGCATGCCACCGGAGTAGGTGCGGACCAGCCGGTTCCCGGCATCAGCCAGACCCAGCCGATCGAGGACGCCGGCGGCGGCGGCCTTCACCTCGGCCTTGGGCAGCCCGAACAGCCGCGCCACCAGCTCGAGGTTCTCCCGTCCGGTCATGGCTTCCTCGACCGACGCCGACTGGCCGGCCAGCCCGATCACCCGCCGCACCTGCTTGGGATGAGCCTTGGCGTCGATCCCGGCGACGTGCAACGAACCGGAGGTGGGCCGCAGCAGCGTGGCCACGGCGTTGATGAAGGTGGTCTTGCCGGCACCGTTCGGGCCCAACAGGGCGGTGACCCGACCCGACTCGGCGATCAGGTCTAGACCGTCCAAGGCGTGGACGTCGCCGTAGTGCTTGGTCAGGCCGTGGGCCTCGATGATCGGTGGCATTGCTGCTCCTAGGGGTTGGGGGTTGCTGTTCCCGGCACAAGGACGGACCGGCGCCATCTGGTTCATCGGTCGCGATGAGATGACTCCGACGCCGGCGACTTCGTGACAGAGCCACTTGGTGACAGGGGCATCTTCGTCCCCGAAGGTGGACATCCTCTGTCCTATTTGTGTGAGAAAGTGTTCGCATGCGCGCTGACCGGTTGGTGGCGACCCTGCTGTTCCTCCAGTCGCGTGGCCAGGTGACCGCCGCCGAGGTGGCCGACGAGCTCGAGGTCTCCACCCGAACCGCCCGGCGTGACCTCGAAGCCCTGTCGGTGGCCGGCATCCCGGTGTACTCCCAGCCCGGCCGCGGCGGCGGCTGGTCGCTGGTGGGCGGCGCCCGAACCGACTTGAGCGGCCTCACCGCGGCCGAGGCCCGCACCTTGTTCCTGGTGGCGGGACCGTCGTCGGCGGTGACCCCGCAGGCCAAGGCGGCGTTGCGCAAGCTGGTCCAGGCGCTGCCCGAGACGTTCCGGGCCGAAGCCGAGAAGGCGGCTGCGGCTGTCGTCCTCGACCCGGCTGGTTGGGGTGGTGATGCGCCGGCGACCCCGCCCCACTTGGAGCAGCTGCAGCAAGCGGTGGTGTCCGGCCAGCAGGTCCGGCTGGGCTACCAGGACCGAGGCGGCGCCGTGACCGAGCGCACAGTGCACCCTTGGGGCCTGGTGTCGAAGGGGTCGACCTGGTACCTGGTGGCCGGCACCGACGCCGGCCGGCGCACGTTCCGGGTCTGGCGGGTCCAGTCCGTAGAGATGCTGGACGAGCCGGTCGAGGTACCGGCTGACTTCGATCTGGCCTCCGCCTGGGAACGGGTCGTGGCCGGCATGGAGGTGCTGCGGGGATCGAAGATGGTTCGCGCCCTGGTGGCACCGGAGGCGGTGGGGTGGTTGCGCGGCCACTTCGGCTCCGCCCGGCTCACGGTTGGGGCGGCGGCCGGCGACGGGCGCATCCCGCTGGAGATCGAGTTCCCCACCGACCACGAACCTGCCCCGGAGCTGGCCGGTTACAGCGCCGTGCTGGAGGTGCTCGACCCCCCGGAGGTGCGCGCCGAGCTGGCCCGCATCGGCTCACGCCTGGTCGAGCGGTATTCGGCCTCGGCCTGAGCTCCGCCGCCGGCCGGTCGGCGGGGTCAGGCCGGTGGCTGCGCCTGTTCACCGGCCGGGACGGGAGCGATCGGCATGGCGTCGCGTAGCCGGGTGTTGGCCATGACCAGCCCTATCAGGGCGACCACTGCGGCGGCGGCAAAGGCCGCTCGCTCGCCGCCGGAGATGGTGACGATGACGCCGAGGATCGGCGCGCCCAGCCCTTGGGAAAGGTCGAAGAACAGCGAGAACGTGCCGACGGCGTGGCTGCGCTCGTCGTTCGGAGCGTTGTTGACGGTCAAGGTGAACAGCGCCGGGAACAGCAGCGACATGCCGATGGCCAGCAACACCGTCCCGATCCAGAGGCCGAGGCTGGACGCCACCGCCGCCACCGTGCCGATGCCGGCGGCTATGGCGACCAGCGCCATGCTCGACGTGCGGACGGCGCCCAGCCGGTCGGGGACGCGGGCGCCGACTATGCGGACCGCCAACACGATCACCCCGTAGGCGATGAAGAAGGGCCCGGCGTCGTCGAGACCGATCTGGTCCACGTACAGGGGCACAAAGGCGCTGAAGGCGGCGAAGCCGAACAGGCCGAGGAGCAGCACGGTTCCCGGAAGCACCGCCGCCGGGTGCAGGATCCCGCGCCGCGGCGGCGGGTCTACGACCCGGCCCAGGTCACGCGGGATGAACGACGACAGCACGGTCGCCAGAGCGCAACTGCCGGCCGCGAACACCCAGCAGGTGGCGGCACCCTGGTGCTTGTACAGGTACTCGCCGATGGCCGGCCCAAAGGCCAGGCCGCCGTAGATCGCTATGGAGAAGAAGGAGGCGGCCTCGCCCCGGCGGTGGTCCGGCGCCAGGTCCTGGGCGGCGGTGGCGGCCCCGATGAAGAACCCCGCTTCACCCAAGCCGGTGACCAGGCGGATGATCACCAGGAACCACACCGCCTTCACCAAGCCGAGGGGGATGATCGACACGGCGGCTATCGCCGATCCCGCCACGGCCATGGTGCGCCGGCCGACCAGGTCGCCCAGCCGTCCCGCCGTGGGCCGGACCAGAGCGGCGGAGACGGCAAAGGCACCGACCACCAGCCCAACCTCGAACCCGCCGCCGTGCAGCGCATCCTCCACATAGCGGGGCAAGACCGGCAGCAACGAACCGATGGCCAGGAAGTAGGCCAACCCGGCGGCCGTGATCAACGAGAAGAGGGGCGTGATGAGCCGCCCGTCGCCAGGGTCGGCGGGTATGCCCGTTCGAGGCTCGGTTTGGGCGGTGGGGTCAGCGCCCCGGTCGGCGGTCGTCGGGGCGGTGGTCGGCGAAGGCTCAGCTGGCGGGGTCGGTGACGTGGGCGTGACGATACCGGCGCCGGCAAAGGCTCCTGATCGGCCCGGGGCCGGATCGGCAGCGACCGGCCGATAGCTCTGCAGCTACCGGTCACAATGGAGCCATGGCTTCCTACGCCGTCAACGAGCGGGCCGTGGCCCGGGCAGCCGGCCTCATCGACGCCCGGCAGTACGTACTGGACAGCGACTGGGGTGACGTCCAGCCGAACGCCGAGGCGGGGAACGCCTTCCTGGAGTCCCACTCGTGGGAGGACTACGGCGACTGGCACCTCGGGCTGACCGAGGGGGCGAAGGACGGGACCAAGGCTCGGTACGCGTTCGAGTACGGGGACCTCCGGCGAGTCCACCGCTCCGGTCTCATCGCCTGCCGGTACCGGGCCGCGGAGTGGCGGCACAAGGCAGTCGAGCTGGCCGCCCACGATCTGTTGCAGCGCCTCGACAGGTTGTCGCCATAGGAGCGAACGTGGTCGACCGGCTGGCGGCAGCCGGTTGCCTGGCCGCCGAGGAGGAGGCCGGCGAGCTGTCTGCCGCCGCCCCCGACGCCGAGACATTGGAGCGCTGGGTGCACCGGCGCGAGCAAGGCGAACCGCTGCCCTGGATCACCGGGGCCATGTCGTTCTGTGGTCGGCCGGTCCACATCGACCGGGGCGTGTACGTGCCGAGGGTCCAGAGCGAGGAGCTGGCCTGTCTCGCCGCCGGCCGCCTTCCCCCCCAGGGCGGCCGAGCCGCCGATCTCTGCACAGGCTCGGGGGCGGTGGCCGCCCACCTCGCCGCCGAACGTCCCGCCGCCAACGTCATCGGGGTCGACATCGACCGTCGGGCCGTCGCCTGCGCCCGACGCAACCGCGTCCCGGCAATGCTCGGGGATCTGGGCCGGCCGTTGCGCAGCGACGCCTTTGATGTCGTCACCGCGGTGGCGCCTTATGTGCCGACCGGCGCGCTGCACCTCTTGCCCACCGACGTGCAGCGCCATGAACCCCGCCCGGCTCTGGACGGCGGCGGCGACGGCCTCGAACTGGTGCGCCGGGTCGTCGCTGACGCCGCCCGCCTGCTGCGGCTGGGTGGTTGGCTGCTGGTCGAGTTGGGCGGGGACCAGGACCGGGAGTTGCAACCGGCTCTCGCCGCCGCCGGCTTCGACACCGTCACCCCGTGGTTCGACGAGGACGGTGATCTGCGCGGCGCCGCCGCCCGAGCGACCGCCGCGGTCGAGTCGGGGCTCACCAACTAGGTACGAGCCTTCGCACCATTCGAATGCCCGGTGCGTCTGCCCGATCGCACCGCGCCCGAAACGCCGATGGACGGCGACGGGACAACGTCGGTGAGATGCTGGCCACCGGAAACGAGGAAGGGAGCTGAACATGAACCGACTCGAAGGTCGGGTGGCCATCGTGGTGGGCGCCGGCCAAACCTCGGGCGAGACGATCGGCAACGGTCGGGCCACCGCCATCACCTTCGCTCGGGAGGGAGCGATCTTGGTGCTGGCGGACCGTGAACCCGCCACCCTGGAGGAGACCGCCGACCTGGCTCGGGCCGAAGGGGCGACGGTTTCGACCGTGGTCGCTGACGTGGCCGCCGACGACGGCCCGCAGCACATCGTCGACGCCGCCGGGGAGGCGTTCGGCCGGGTCGACATCCTGCACAACAACGTCGGCATCGGCGCCGGAGACGGACCGCCCCATCACTTGGAGGACGCCGCTTACGACCGCATCATGGACGTGAACCTGCGGGCCATGTGGCGCACCTGCCGGGCGGCGGTGCCGCGCCTGCGCGAAGCGGGCAACGGCGCCATCGTCAACGTGTCGTCGCTCGCCTCGATCGCCGCCGCCGGCAACCTCACCGCCTACAAGCTGTCCAAGGCCGGCGTCAACGCGCTCACCCAGAACCTGGCCGTGACCAACGCCAAACACGGTGTGCGAGCCAACGCCATCCTGCCCGGCTTCATCGACACCCCGATGGCGGTGGACGCCACCGCTCGGGCCCTCGACACCGAACGCTCCGTCGTCGCCGACGCCCGGGCGGCGGCGGTCCCTCTGGGCCACCAAGGCACCGCCTGGGATGTGGCCAACGCCGCCCTGTTCCTGGCCTCCGACGAAGCGGCGTTCATCACCGGCGTACTTCTGGCCGTCGACGGCGGTCAGGCGGCCCGTGTCGGCTGACCCGGGCCAGGACTTCGGCTGGGTAAGCCACACAAACGCACCGATCCTGCGCCGACGTGTCCAACCTTCTCGTTTCGTTCTGGGCAGGCGGCGGGTGGTGCTCAGCGCTCCGGGCGCTTGGTCGGCGTGAACCGGACCGGGTAGCGCTTCACGCCGCTGACCAGGGGGACGCCGAGGGCGTCTATGTACACCGGGTCACCGACCGCTTCGATGTCGGGCAGGCGGGTGAACAGCTCGCGGAACATGAGCCCCAGTTCCCGGCGGGCCAAGTGGGCGCCGAGGCAGAAGTGGGGGCCGGGGCCGCCGAAGCCGAGGTGCGGGTTGGGGTCGCGGCGTACGTCGAAGGTGTCCGGAGCGTCGAACATGGCGGGGTCGCGGCTGGCGGCGCCGTAGAACAGGATGAGCCGTTCACCCTCCGGCAGTTCTTCGCCCGAAACGGTCACCGGCTTGGTGGTGGTGCGGCGCATGAAGGTGACCGGCGCGGCGCAGCGCACGATCTCCTCGACCGCGGTCGGGGTGATCGCGTCGAGGTCGTCCTGCCAGATGCGGCGCTGGTCGGGGTTCTCGGCCAGCAGGTGCATGCCGAGGCTGGTGGCGGTGCGGGTGGTGTCGTTGCCGGCCACTGCCAGCAGGATGAAGAACGGACCCAGCTCGGCCGGGCTGAGCATGTCCTCGCCGACGTCGGCGTGGACCAGCGCCGAGGTGAGGTCGTCGGTCGGGTTCTTGCGCCGCTCCTGGGCCAGCTCGTCCATTAGCGCCACCAGCGTGGAACCGGCTTCCAGCAAGGCGCTGAAGACGTCGTCACTGCCGGTCATCTCTGGGTCGCCGGACCCGAGGATCACGTTGGTGGCGTCGAGCACCGTGCCGAACTCGCTGCGGGGGATGCCCATCATGTCGCAGATGACCAGCAGCGGGAATGGAGCCGATATGGCCTCGACCAGGTCGACCTCGCCCTTCTCGCACATGTCGTCAACCACCTCCGCGCAGATGCGCTCGACGGAGTCGATGACCTCCTGCAGGCGGCGAGGCGTGAAGGAGCGCGCCACGATGCCCCGCTGGCGAGCGTGACGGGGGTCGTCCATGGCGATGAACGAACCGAAGAACTCGAGCGCCTCGGCCGGCATGTCCGGGATGGCGGTGGACCCCCGGCCCGAGCAGAACGTCTCCGGGTGGCGGCTGATCTCCACCACATCGGCGTAACGGGTGACGGCCCGGTACTCGGCCACCTCGTCGGTGATGGGGTTGGTCATCGAGTACCGGGCGAACGGCGTGGCCTGCCGGATGGTGGCGAAGGCGGCCATCCGCTCGGCGAGGGACTGCTGCCAGAAAGCAGGGTCGTTGATGTCGGGCAGGTCGGTGATCGTCGCAGCCATGGCCCCAGTCAACCTCGTCAGACGGTCAGTTCGCTCTTGGTCTTGCCGTGGCGGGACCAGTACTGGTCGGTGGTGCCGAGGCGGAAGCGGTCGGGCTTCTGGTCGTTGGTGAGCAAGTCGGTCTCCAGCCACAGCCGCTTTAGGTGGCGGATCTTCCCGGCCGGGCGGTCGTCGGTGTAGCCCCGGCGGGCGTGGAGCACGTGGTAGTTGTTCACGAACTGCATGTCGCCGGGCTGCATGGTCATGGAGGCGTGGAAGGCGGGGTCGGCGCAGAGCTCGTCCAGCTTGTCCATGGCGGCGCGGGCCGCATCCGAGGGGCGGGGGGCGTCGGCGTGACGCTTGGACGAGGCGATGTACGGACGGATGTACCGCACGAACAACCGGTCCTGGCGCCGGTTGAAGATCGGCATCGTGTACCAACCGCGCGAGCCCGGGGCCTGCTCGCCGCGCAGGTCGTACGGGAAGGGCCCGTACAGCTCGGCGGCCAGCTCCGGTTCGGTTCGCACGAGCTGGTTGTGGATGGCCAGGGCGTTGGCCACCAAGCTGGCGCCGCCGGATTCGCCGGCGTCCAGGCACAGCAGTCCGACCAGGTCCGAGCCGTCGGAGTGGAAGGGGAACGGCACGCCGCCGATCTCGTTGCCCCGAGCGGTGGGGTCGTCGACGCCCCGGTTCTGATCGGTCACGTCGCCCAGCAGGTGACCCTTGGCGTTCTGGGGCCACGGCCGGCCCAAGTGGGTGCCGATGCCCCAGTACGCGGTGGCGGCGCGGGACTTGCCGTACGTCGAGACGGGTAGGCCCCGCAGCAGGACGACGCCGCGCCCGTCGATCAGGTCGCGAGTCACGTCGGCCAGCACCGGTCCCAAGGTCGGCAGCGGGAAGTCTTCGCGGGTGATGTCGAGCACGTCGTGGCGCACCGACTCGGCGTGGGCCAGCGCCTCGTCCACTTCGGCCAGATGCTCGGCGGTCAGCTCCACCACGTACGAGTCGCCGAGACTGGCGCAGGTCCATTCGGACTGGGTCTCGAGCGGGACCAACGTCGAAGGGTCGGGGATCGCCCCTTCCGCTACCGAAGCAGAGACCGTGCTCATCTCGCACCTCCATGGTTCTGGGGACCTCGGACCAGGCGGCCCGGCAGCGGCCCGGCTGCTTCGCCGTTCGAGTAGGTGACCTTGCCGGCCACCAGCGTGGCGACGTAGCCATCGGCGGACTGCACCAGACGGCGTCCCCCGGCGGGCAGGTCGTTGCGCATCTCCGGGCGGCGGGCTTCCAGGTTGTCGAAGTCGATGAGGTTGACGTCGGCGCGATGCCCCGGCGCCAGCACTCCCCGGTCGAACAGGCCAACCGTTCGGGCCGTGGCCTGGGTCTGGCGGTGCACCAGAAAAGGAACGTCCATGCGGCCGTGTGACCGGTCCCGGCCCCAGTGGGTCAGGAGCGTGGTGGGGAAGCTGGCGTCGCAGATGGTGCCGACATGGGCGCCGCCGTCGGCCAGGCCGACCACGGTGTGGGGGTGAGCCAGCATCTCGCCGGCCGCGTCCAGGTTGCCGTCGCCATAGTTCAACATCGGCAGGTAGAGGAACGCCTTGCCGTCGTCGGCCAGCAGCAGGTCGTAGGCCAGGTCGAGCGGGTCCCGACCCTGGCGCTCGGCGCGGGCGGCCACGCTGGTCGAGGGGTCGGGCTCATAGTCGGGCGGGTCGCCCAACGGGTACATGCGGTGCAGGGAGAGGATCAGCCGACCGCCCAGCTGCCCGGCCCGCTCACCGGTCGCCGCCTCCAGCACGCGCGCCTTGAACGCCGGATCGCGCAGGATCGCCACCCGTTCAGGCAACGGCAGATCAGCGACATCGCGGTACGCGGGGTTGGTCATCAGCGGGTTGAGGGTGCACTGGAAACCCAGGAGCAGCCCCACCGCTCGCGGCGCAACTTGGGCGGCCATGGTCACGCCGTCGTCATTGGCCTGGTCCAGCAGCGCCAGTTGTCGTCGCCAGCCGTCGCCCTTCGACTGGGCCAGCGAGAACGACAGTGGCCGGCCCGACTCCTCGGCCATGCGGCGGAACAGCCCGAACTCGGCGTCCACGTCCACGAAGTCCGACACCGCTTGCAACACGCCCTGACCGGTGGAACCGATGGCCTTGGCGATGCCGACCAGCTCATCGGCCTCGGCGGTGAGGGTCGGCGTCGGCTCACCCTTGCTGGTGCGGTGGTTGAGCGTGCGCGACGTGGTGAACCCCAGCGCTCCCGCCAGCACCGCCTGCTTGGCCTGGGCGGCCATCGCCTCTATGTCCTCAGGCGTGGCCGCCTCGCGCTGCGCGCCCCGCTCGCCCATCACGTTGAGGCGCAGTGCGCCGTGTGGGAGCTGCAGGGCGACGTCGATGTCGAACGGCTTGCCGTCGAGGGCGTCAAGGAACTCGGGGAACGACCGCCAATTCCATTCGAGCCCTTCGTGCAAGGCGGCGCCGGGGATGTCCTCAACCCCTTCCATCAGCTCGATGAGGCGCTGGTGATCGACCGGCTCGACGGGCGCGAAACCGACGCCGCAGTTGCCGGCCACCACGGTGGTGACGCCGTGCCACGACGACGGCGACATGCGCTGATCCCACGTGGCTTGGCCGTCGTAGTGGGCGTGGATGTCGACGAAGCCGGGGGTCACCAGTAGGCCGTCGGCGTCGAGGGTGCGGGCGGCGGTGCCTTCCACCTGCCCCACCTCGGTGACGATCCCGCTGGTCACGGCGACGTCAGCGGTGCGGGCCGGCGCACCGGTCCCGTCCACCACGTGGCCGCCGCGGATGATCAGGTCGTGGGAAGCCATCGGCTCCTCCTTCTCGTTGTGCCCGACCAAACTACGGCACTCGGGCGTCGATGGCCTGGCCCTCGGGTTCAACGGGAAGCGCGACATAGGTCACACCGATCGACTCGGCACAGGCTCGGACGCCCGGGCCGTCGTCTCGCTGTGAGACCAAGAGTCGGCCAGGCAGCGCAACGGCGGCGGCAACCGCCTCGGCCCCAAGAGTGGACAGTCCCTGGTGATCGGCGACCAGCTGGCCCATCCCCCACGCCAGGTCACGCAAGGGCAGCGTGACGATGTCCGCCGGTAGGGCGACCAGGCTGGCGATCAACGACCGCCGCTCGGCGGCGGCCATGTTGCGCAGCAAGGCACCGCCGGTCGCCCGCGCCGCACTCTTGCACAATCGTGCGTACCAGAGGTTCGTGGTGGCAACGGGCTCTCCGCCGAGCGCCTCGACCAACGCCTGGTCGCGGCCGGCCATCCAGTCGCGCAGCAGATGATCGTCGAGGATGACGGTCACCTGGTGGCAAGGTCCGGATCGTCTTCGGAAGCCACTGCGGCGTAGTGATCCTCGGCGGGGAGGATCTCATCGAGGAGCAGTGTGGCCCTCCCCGCAGGCACGATGAGAACACCAAAGCCCAGATCGATCACCTCTACGGGGCCACCACCGTCCAGGTTCCAGCGCCGGCGAACCGGAGCCGGCAGGCTCATCTGGCCCGAGGCTGACACCCGAAACGTTTCGGCGATCAATGGGCTCCCTCTCTCACTTGGTGAATCCTAGAGATTACCAAGTGATGGCGAGCCAGCGTCGGGCGCCGATGGGCCAAGCTTCTGCGGTGGAGGGGTCGGTGTTCGAGGAGGTGGCCGGGATCCTTCCTACGTTGGTTCCCCGAGAGCTCGGCGAGCTGGGAATCAGCGCTCGCCGCTACGGCATCAAGGTCTGGTTCGGCGGCGGCAAGCCGCCCCGGATTCACTACGAAGCCCAAGTGATCGGTCCCAAGGAGGTTCCCGAAGCGACCGTCTTGGCCGTCGAGGTCGGCTTCCACACCGAGCTTCCCAAGGCGGACGACAATGACGAGGTACTGGCAGGGATCCGGGCGGCAGAGAAGCGCTGGCGCAAAGAGCTGGGCGTCGAGCCGGTCTGTGGCCCGTTCCTCGGACGGGCCAACAATTGGCGGCGCGTTTCCGAGACGTGGCCCGACCCCGACCTCTCCGACCCGGAACTGCCCTTCGAGCTGGCCGCCCGCCTCACCGACTACATCACTGCGCTCGAACCGGTTCGAAGGACCACTCGGGCCTAGCGGCGGCGTCCTCAGACCGGGAGGGCGGCGGTGGGAAGATTGGGACCATGTCCTTCGATGACTGGCTGCCCGCCAACGCCTTTCGCCAAGGGGCCGCCTTCTGGCGATCGGTGCTGCCCCAGTTGGCCGAACCGGCCGCTGCCGGCATGGCCCAGATCGCCGACCTGTACGGGTTCTCGCCGGCCAGCACCGTCCGCGAGCTGCTCGGCCTGGTGGAGTCACAGCTGCGCGGCCGCCGATTGGAGCTGGCGGTCGGTGATTCGGAGGTCGAGCTCACCATCGAGGAGCTGGCGAGCGACACTCCGCCCCTAGGGCCGCCCATCGGCCAGTTCGGTCACCTGCAGATCAAGATGACCGACGTCGGCTGGGACGGTGGTCACCTGTCGGCGCTCACCGTCCGGCTCCGCAACTTGCACGTGCAGCCGGGGGACCCTCCCCGACTGGTGGCCGCACCCATCGAGGTCGAGGCCGTCATCAACCAGGACGATCTCGACGGTTTGCTGGGTGAGCATGCGCCGCGGGTGCGCGTGGAGCTGATCGACGGTGAAGTGCTGGCCCGGGTCGTCGGCCGCGAGGGACTCGGGCACCTGGCCATCGACATCGCCGCCGAGGGGTCGCAGCTGGCGCTGCGGCCGCGGTCCGCCACATTCGGCAAGGTCACTCACCTTCGATTACCGGGCCGGTACCTCCCGTCCCTGAAGGTGGACGTCGGCGCCGTCGTGCCCGACCTGCTGGTGGTCGGCGTCGAGGTCCATGACGCCACCCTCATCGTGCGCGGTGTCATCCCTGAGCGAAGCGTGGCGGCCGGCGCCACCCGGCTCGACGGCATCATCAAGCGGCTCCGTGCTGTTGGTGGCCATGGACTACTCCTCTCCCTAGACAGGCACGTAGGGTTGCCGGTCGGCGCTGCGGCGGGCACTGAGGGGCGGCGGCAGCGGTTCGCGCCAGGATACTTTGTCGCCGTGCCCGCTAGAGCTAAAGCCCGGTGCGCTGCCGACTGGGCACGAGTTCGTGCCCGACGAGTTCCACTTCCCCCTGGTCCCCGAGAGGCAAGGCGGTCTCGCCCATAGACCTTCTCATCCGGAACTTAGGTTTGACGGTAGTAGTGGTCCTGGCCGAGGTCCTCGAGCAGGCTGGGCCCGGTCGGCTCCCACCCGAGCACTTCGCGGGTGTGCCCGCTCGAGGCCGGGCTGTCCGTGGGCAAGAGGAAGCCCAGGAAACCGAAGTGGTCCAGCGAATTCTCGGGTGAGATCGAGACGACCGGGATGTCGAGCTTGCGCCCAATGACCTCGGCGAAGTCTCGGCCGGGAACACCCTCCTCGGCTACCGCATGGAGGGTCGAGCCGGCAGGTGCCTTCTCTACGGCTAACCGGAAGGCTCGAGCCACATCGAGCCGGTGGGTGGCGGGCCAGCGTGCCGACCCGTCTCCGACGTAGCCCGAGACACCTTTGTCTCTAGCGACACCCACCAGGATGGCCATGAACCCGTTGTCGCCGTCGCCGTGGCATGTCGGCGGGAGCCGCAAGACAGAAGAGCGGACGCTGCGAGAGGCGAGGGAGGCGGTGTCTCGACCGACTGAGCCGCGTTGCGCAAGCCGTCGGGATCGTCGAGATTCCCCCGCTGCACCGTGGCACCGGCGGCCTCCAATCGCTGTGCCGACGCCTCAGAGCGGGCCAGGCCAACCACCTCGTGACCGGCCCCGAGCAGCTCGGGCACGACCGCAGAGCCGATCCAGCCCGACGCGCCGGTGACAAAGATTCTCATGAGACACTCTCCTCGGGCCTGCCCCGATGTCAGTAACTGCCGTCAGTTCTAGACCCGATGTCTGTGACTGTCAACGACGGTAAGATGAGCCTATGGGTCGATGGCAGCCCGACAGTCGCGGACGGCTACAACAAGCAGCTCTCGCCCTGTATTCAGAGCGAGGGTTCGACCAGACGACGGCCGCTCAAATCGCTGACCGAGCCGGGTTGACCGAACGGACCTTTTTCCGGCACTTCGCCGACAAACGTGAAGTGCTGTTCGGCGGGTCAGCTCTCCTCAAGGAGCGGATCGTGACAGCAGTGGCCGACGCGCCAGCAACGGAGGGTCCACTCGACGCCGTTTCCAGCGGTCTCGCCGCCGCCGCCGCCATGTTGGGTGAGGGTCGCCGCGACACGTCCCGCCAGCGCCAAGGCGTGATCGAAGCCAGCCCCGAACTACGCGAACGAGAACTCGCCAAGCTGGCTGACTACGCCGCCGCGGTCGCTGCTGCCTTGCGTGAGCGGGGCGTAAGAGAGCCGCAGTCGACCTTGGCCGCTGAGGCCGGCATGACGGTACTGCGTGTGTCCATCCAGCGGTGGGCCAGCGGGGACGACGGTCGGGATCTCACCGTCATCATGCGCGACTCCGTCGCCGAACTGCGGGTGGTGGCGGCCAGCGGCTGAGCCCACGCATCAACACCCGACCTGAGTCCGGGAAGTCCAATTGGTCCTCGCCGCCGGTGTTGGCGCGTTCGGCCAGTCGCAGTGGGGTCCCCTCAGCGGCCTCTGCTCATTCCAGTCAGATTCCCGGGTGTGACGACCCTGCCGCTCAGCTGGTCGCCACTTGTGGGGACAGATTACGCCGACTCGCCAATTTGAGTTCCTCATGGGGTGCCTGCGCTCTTTCCCCATCTGTAGGCTCCAGACCCGGACTGACGGACCACTCGCGCAACGCGAGCGGCCTCCTCGTGATCGCCGATGACGGTTGCTCAGTGTCGAGGTGCGCTCGCCGACTCAATCCTCTGCCGTCAAAGATAGTGTCGTGCGGGTTCGGGCCGGGTCATGGTCGGATGACGGTGGTCTTGAAGGGTCCATCGTGGGCGGCGGCGTGGGCGACGGCTTCATTGGCGTCATCCAGGTCGAATTCGGTGACTTCGAACTCATCCAGATCAAGTAGGCCGGAGGGCGCTGTTGCATCTGTGGATCGTGGGGCGCATTGGTCGATGCAGGGTCCTATTTGCCGTCTCAGATTGCACTTGCAAGTTCGTCGAAGCGGCAGCCACGGTCAGTCCGTCCCGGTTGTGGACGCCGAGTTCGTAGTGGCCGCGTCGGAGGTTCTGCATGAACGCGTGACCCCGGATCGCCACCGTGGCAGTCCGGTCGCGTTTCGAGCCCCGCAGGGGTCGGAGCCTGGCCTTGAGTCGCCCGTGGTCGGCTTCGACTCGGTTGTTGGCGTGCTGGGTGGTGTCGTGGTGCACGCCAGGCAGCAGCTCGATGATGGTGCGAGCCAACGCCGGGGACCGATCCGTCGTGACCTCGGCGGGCACGCCGTGAGCTCTGATCGCCGTCGAGAAGAACCTGGTCGCGGCGTGTACGTCCCGCTTCGCTGAGACGTACACGTCGATGACCTGCCCGTACTGGTCGACGGCGCGGTACACGTACCGCCAGGTCCCGGCGACCTTCACGTAGGTCTCGTCGACGAACCAGCGGTCTCCGACCGCGTGACGGCACGGCCGGGCCCTTCCACGATCAGCGGCGTGAAGCGTTGAACCCATCGGTACAAGGTGACGTGGTCGACCTCGATCCCACGTTCGGCCAGCAGCTCCTCCAGGTCCCGATAGGACAACCCGTACCGCAGGTACCAGCGCACCGCGAGGAGGATCACCTCGGGCGGGAACTGGAGCCCCGCGAAAGCCGAACCGGGCTGACGGACGGGTCGATCCGGACGGCGGCGCTTCATCCCGCCAGCCTCGCCCACCACCCCGACACCACCATGATCCGCAAGATGCAACAGTG
>JAABUM010004401.1_pt1 | contig 15941 bp, 17 predicted proteins | sample 5559161 | NCBI WGS metagenome assembly JAABUM01 (sample SAMN10711868, study PRJNA513369) | rock metagenome | isolation source: Antarctica rocks | place: Antarctica: Victoria Land, Siegfried Peak nord
TGGAAGAAGGCGCGGGGCCGGCCTGGAAGAAAGCGGGGCCGGGCTCTTCCTCCGCTGCCGTTCCGACGATCCAGACGGATCGTCAGAACCTTCGGCAGCTCCGCCCAAACCTGCCAGGGGGGAAAGCCCCCTGGACCGGTTTTTCTTAAGTAAAGCCAGTCCAGGGCGGCTCGCCCTGGCGGAGTTTGAGGCCCATGCTTGAAGGAGGGGCCTCAACCTTGCTTTCCGCCCTTCTAGTAGTTCGGACCGTGCGTCGGCGCCGGGGGCAGCATTTGGTTCTGCCTGAGCTGGTAGACCCACTGCCGGACCGACTTGCCGCCGACGATGTCGTCGTAGCGGTACGGCGCGATGAACACCGTGGCGCGCTGCTGCAGGCCGGGTGCCAGTGTGAAGAAGCCGTGGATGCCAAAGTAGGAGTTCTCGGCGGTGTTGCTGGCCTGGATGATCTGCGCGCTGTTCGAGAACGAGGCGATGGTAACGCATTTCGTGCCGCTGGCGTCGCACATGCTGGCCCAGTCCTCGGTCAGGCCGACGTCGTAGCCGGCGCCGTACTGCCCGGTGCGCGGCGTGAAGCCGAGGATGCCGCTGGCGCCCTGCGCCAGCGAGGAGCGGCTCACCAGCCCGCCCACGTCGGCGTACGGGTTGGGGCCGTGATAGTAGTACACCAGCGCGCCGATGCCCTTGTGCAGGAAGATCGCGGGCAGCTCCTGGAAGTCGGGCGTCATGGTGCGCAGGCTGGCGCCGCCCGCGATGTCATAGGTGAGCTGCGCGAATGGCCCGACCACCTGCGAGCTCTGCGCCCAGAACAGCCCGGGGACGTTGCTGCTCTTCGAGTAGTTGTTGGGCGCGTGCTTGTCGACGGTGAGCAGGCCGGGCGCCGGCGAGTACACGTCGTCGACGTAGTTGTTGGCGTCGCCGTACCAGCAGTTGGCCGAGACCGCCTGCAACGGGTTGAAGCCGGTACCGGCGTCCTGGCCGTTGTTGGCGCAGCCGACGTTGGTGATGTCGTCGCTGACATTGTCGATCGCCAGCTCCTGGCGGCACCCTACCCCGGGGTGGGCTGCGTTGCACGCGGCCTGGGTGGGATAGGCGGTGTTGTCCCAGCCGGTGGCGTTGGGGGGCAGGAAGTTCTGGGCCGGATTGAAGGCGAACCAGCCGGTGGGCGTGCCGGGCGGCGCGTAGCCGACGGTGTCGCCATAGAGCGCCATCTGCATCGCGCCGCCGGGATGCTGCTGGATACGATCCATCCTGTCCGTGCCGTACAGCTCGAACACCGTGCCGCCGAAGCGCTGGTTGACGCCGATGCGCACGTAGTCGTTGTACTGGTAAATCGTGTCCGCGACACGCTGCGCCATGTACCCGGCCCAGCCGCACCAGTCTGCTTCGGTGATCAGGCCGCTGACGTTGTTGTCGCCGTTGAGACTGCCGTTGCAGTTCACCGGAGCGAACCGCGACTCGTCGACGCCTGATTTCCCGTTCTGGTTGCACGAGACCACGGTGTTGGGGCCGACCAGCCACGTGCAGTCGCCAGTGCCCGAGATCGAGAGGCAGGTCGAGGCCGCGCCGCCGGACGCCTTGCACCACCCGTTGCCGGTCTGGCCATTGGTATTTACAAATAGCTGAGTCACGGCACCGTAGCCGAACGGCGCAACGACGTTGTTCTGTGCAGCAACGTATTGTTCGCCTGTGAGCTGTGCGTGGCCAGGACTGGAATATGTCACCAGCATGACGCCCAGCGTCAGGGCCAGATTGGCAGGATATCTCACCAGGATGCTCCTTCAGGGGAGTTTTACTGCCCCAGGAGCCCAGGTTCCTGTCAAGAAATGCCCGGCCGGCGATCAGCAGGCGCATGTTTCAAAACGAGAAGAGCGTCTCGAATTATTCAAATGTACAATCGCGTGCAAAGGCCGCTGAGACCGTTCTGATTGCGTATTATCCTGGACCGGTACGCCGTTCTTGCAGGAATTAGCCAATTCCTCACGCTGCCGTGACATCCATCACACACCGCTCCGCAAAGTGCGGAACATCCGGCGTTGCGGCCGCAATCCCTGTGCCCTGCGCCGATTTCATTGCGATATCTTATTATACACCGCAGGGTGGCTGGAGCTGTTCCACGTGTGCCCTGTATCGCTGCCGTCCGGCGCGCCTGCGTGTCCATGCCAGTCAACGCCACCCGGCGGCCTTCGCTCGGACCGGGCATGTCCGCGGATCTCGCATCGTTCCGGCCGCGGCCTGCTTCAAGACGGGACACGCCGGACACTCGCCTTCGCAGCATTCGGGTCGCGGAGCCCCGTGACGTGCCGACGGCCCGATCGGAGAAGGAGTCCGGGTGCTTTCCCCGCGCGATCCTGGCCTCGGGGCAAAGGGGCAGGGCCACGGGTCCGAACGCAACACCGCCCGGCGCGCCACGCTCTCGCCACGAAGCCGTGTAACATCGACGTTGCATGACAGCGCCGCGTATGCGAACCCACCCGGCGAAGACATGCCGTAACGGAGATTTGACATGAAGACGACCGCATTCCTGGCCGCGCTCGCGGTGCTCACCACCGGACTCGCCACCGGGTCGGCGCAGGCAGAGCCGGGCGGCTGCCTGAAGTACGGCGCGGCCGGCGCCGTGGGCGGCCACCTCGCCCATCATGGCGTGCTCGGCGCCATGGGCGGCTGCGCCACCGGCATGTACGTGCGCCACAAGCATCGCCAGGCCGCGCGTGCCCAGTCCGCCGTGCAGGACACCGCCCAGGTCCCGGTCACCACGCCGGACGGCATGACCCACACCGCGCAGTGATCTGACACCCCCGGGCTGCGCCGCCACACGAGCGGTGCAGTTCGGGGACATCGTGCGTGTTAGCGGGATGGCGGGGCCGAAAGTGCTGCTTCTGGAAGTCACTTGTCGCTGGATTGCTCGAGCGTCGTCATCCCGGCAGCGTGAGGCGGCGGTGCCAGGCGCAGCGGTTTGCGGACGGCGCCGACCTGCCGGACACGGCATGGCTGGCGCTGCGGCTCGCGACGAGTGGCAACCGGACGTGCGTCGCGGCCTGAGACAGGAGTGTGGCGCGGAGCCGACGGAAATGACCCGGCCCGCGGCATGGCGAGAAGATGAGCCGCCAGTGAGAACGATACTCGAAGCTGCCGTGTCGGCCGCCGCCGAGGCGCTTGGCGCACAGGGCGACGTCATCGGCGACAGCGGCGCCGACCCGAGATTCGAGCTGTTCCACGCGGCGAACTCGATCTGCTCGCAGAAGGTGCGCACAGTGCTGGCGCATCACGAGATCGGCGACCGGTCGCACACGATGAACATCTTTGCCGGGCAGACCTACTTCCCCTCCCATGTCCGCCTGCGCATGATGGGCTGCCGCCACCTCGGCCTGCCGCTCGTCACCACCCATACGGGCAGCACTTCGGTGAGCCGCGGCGGTTGCGACCCTGCCGTGGTGCCCACTCTCGTCGACTGGCAGGCGGGCGAGGTGTTGGTCGACTCCAAGCGGATCTGCAACTACCTCGACTCGCTGGTGGACGAGCCCCGCAGGCTTCGCCCCGACCGGCTGGTCGCCGCCATCGACGCCGAGATCGACGTCATCGACCACCTGCCGAACTACCAAATGCTGGCTGTCCCCCCCTGGGCGAGGACACCCGGCCCGCCACCCGCCGCGGCCGCGACGGCAGCGAGTTCGCTCGCGAGAAGGTCAGGCGCTGCGAGACCTATATGGCCGACCTCGCCGGGGACGAGACCCTGGTGCAGGCCTACGCGGCGAAGCGGTCCAAGGAGGCCCAGGCCGCGGCGCGGCTCTTCACGGCACCGGCCATGCAGTCCGCCTACGACAACGCCGCTGACGCCCACGCCACCCTCGCCCGCACCCTGGATTCGCTCGCGACGCCGTGGCTGTTCGGGGCGGAGCCCAGCATGGCGGACCTCCTGTGGGGCGTCGAGCTGCTCCGGATCAGGAACATGGGGGCCGCCGCGCTGTGGGAAGGGCGCGGCCTGCACTCCATCGAGCGATACCTGCGCCAGGCCGAGCAACTGCCGTCGCTCAGGATGGCGGTGATCGAGTGGCCGGGCGCGCTCTACTGAGGCGCGCCGGCCGGTAGCAGTCAGGCAGCAAGCAAGGCTGGGCTCTGCCCAGACCCGCCAGGGGGGAAGCCCCCCCTGGACCGGCTTCTTTTAAGTAGTGGATTCCAAAGGCGAGCCTTTGGCGGAGTTTGAGGCAGAGCCTCAACCTTGCTTTCTTCGGCGCCTAGCGCGGCTTGCGCAGCAGCAGCCGCACCGACCCTACGTTGGCCAGTCCCGGCCCGGGCGTCGGGTGCGCCGCCGCCAGCACCATCGGCCGCAGCTCGTACAGGTTGAGCCACAGCGGGAACTCGCGCCGGATCACCCCGCCGGTCTCGCCGCTGCCCCGCCCGGTGATCACCTCCACCACCCGCTGCCGGTCGACGTGCGCGGTGCGCAGGAAGGCGTGCAGCGCGTGGAACGCCCGCTGCGCCGTGCGCCCGTGCAGGTCGAGCGTGCGCGTCGCCGCCAGCTTGCCGCGGCACAGCTTCTGCCAGGTCGCCTGGTCCACCCCCGGCGGCTGCATCCCCACCACCAGCGGCGCCACCCGCGCCACCGCCGGCCCCACCACCGCGCGCGACAGCACCAGCGAGCCCGCCGGCGTCGCAGGAGCCGGCGCCACCACCACGCCGGCCGGCACCTCTGGCAGCGCCGGCAGCGAGCGCCCCGCCATCGGCACCACCAGCCGCGCGTACGCCGCCCATAGCGCCAAGTCCGCCTCGCTGAGCCCCGCCCGCCGACGCACGCTCACGTCACCGGGCCGCCACGCCCGCGGCACCCAAATCTGCCACGCCCTGGTCGGCCGTGCTCGGATCGGGCGGGCCGGCGTCGGGGGCTTCGGCGTCGTCGATCAGCACCACGTGCAGCCGCCGCGGCCCGTGCGCGCCCAGCTCCAAGGTCTGCTCGATGTCGGCCGAGCGCGACGGCCCAGTCACCAGCATCACGTTGCGCGGCATCGCCCCTTCTCCGGCCGCGTCCCGCTCGCGGCGCAGCAGGTCCCAGGCGTCCTCGTAAGGCCCCACCACACGGCTCGCCCTGAGCACCACGATCGCGGTGTCGGCCAGCAGGTTCAGCGTGGTCGGCCGCTCCGGCCCGGACGGCAGCATCAGCGTGCCGGTCTCCGCGATCCCCGCGAAACCCTGCTGGATCGAGACCATGTCGGTGCCCACCGCGATGCCCTCGCGCAGCACCAGCAGCGGGCGCGTGTGCCACGGCAGCGCCCGCAGCTCCGGGTGCGCGCCGATCGCGGCCTGCGACGGCAGGTTCTGCGCTGCCAGGTAGTCCGCCACCGCCGCAGGGACGTCCTCGCCCGAGGCGACCCGCGCCACGGTGCCGAACTCCTGTTCCACGTGGCGCGCGAACATCGCCACCTGCTCGGCGTGCGGCACCAGGCTGCGCAGCGGGACCAGGTGGCGCCGCGGGGCGCGTAGGCGCTCCTCCAGGCGGGCGCGGGTGTCGGCATCCAGCGCGCCGCGGCGCAGGCCGCGCCGGATCGTGCCCAGGATGGCGTCGCGGCTCATGGCCGGCTCACGGCGAGGAAGAAGGCAAGGCTGGGCTCTGCCCAGACCCGCCAAGGGCGAGCCGCCCCTGGACCGGCCTTGTCTAAGTAAAAGTTTCCAGAGGCGAGCCTTTGGCGGGGTCCCCGCTTCCAAGCATTGGGGGCAGAGCCCCTGGCCTTGCTGGCTTCCCTCACGCCCCCGCCGCCCTCTGCTGGCGCTCGTAGCGCGCGAAGAACGTCTCCCCCTCCGGCGCCGGCAAGTCGCGCCCCGCTGTCCACCCGCCGGCCAGCGGCAGCGACGCGAACCGTCCCCGCCGCCCGCCCATCGCGCCCAGCACCCGCGCCGCCACGCCCGTCGCCGCGCGGTACAGCGCCGGCCTGCGCGCCAGGTACGCCCACAGCGCCAGGTTGCGGCGCTGCGCCACCGGCGTGAGGTGGCGCTCGAACTCCTTCTCCCGCCAGTGCCGCATCATCGCCGGCAGCGGGATCTTCACCGGGCACACCGCCTCGCACTTGCCGCACAGCGTCGACGCATTGGGCAGCGACGCCGCCGCCTCGATGCCCACCAGCGCCGGCGTCAGCACGCTGCCCATCGGCCCGGGGTAGACCCAGCCGTAGGCGTGCCCGCCGACCGCGCCGTACACCGGGCAGTGGTTCATGCAGGCGGCGCAGCGGATGCAGCGCAGCATGTCCTGGAACTCCGTGCCCAGCATCGAGGAGCGCCCGTTGTCGATCAGCACGACGTGGTAGGCGTCCGGCCCGTCCAGGTCGCCCGGCCGCCGCGCCCCGGTGGAGAACGTCGTGTAGACCGAGATGTCCTGCCCGGTCGCCGAGCGCGCCAGCAGCCGCACCAGGGTCATCGTGTCCTCGAGCGTCGGCACGATCTTGTCGATCCCAGCGATGGCGATGTGCACCCGCGGCAGGGTCTGCGTCAGGTCGCCGTTGCCCTCGTTGGTCACGATCACCGAGGACCCGGTCTCGGCGATCAGGAAGTTCGCCCCGGTGATGCCCACGTCGGCGCCCAGGAAGTGGGTGCGCAGCTCGGCGCGCGCCTCGGCCATGATGTCGCTGCGCTCGGCGAACACGCGGTCGGCGGGCAGGTGCGCGTGGCTCAGGCGGAACTGCGCCTCCCAGTCGGCGCGGTTGAGGTGGAACGCCGGCGCCACGATGTGGCTCGGCGCCTCGCGGCGCAGCTGGAGGATGTACTCGGCGAGGTCGGTCTCCACGGGCACCAAGCCGTGCAGCTCCAGGTGCTCGTTCAGGCCGATCTCCTCGGAGATCATCGACTTGCCCTTGGTCACGGTGCGCGCGCCGGCGTCGCGGCAGATGCCCAGCACCGCCTCGCGCGCCTCGGCCGCCGTCGAGCACCAGTGCACCAGCCCGCCCGCCGCCTCCACCGCGCGTGCGTAGGCGTCGAGGTAGAAGTCCATGTGCTCCAGCGTGTGGTTCTTGATGTCGCGCCCGATGTCGCGCAGGCGCTCGAACTCGGGCAGCGCGGCCACCGCGGCGGAACGGCGCGCCTGCATGTGGCGCGTGCTGTAGCCCAGCGCCGCCTGCAGCCCGGGGTCGCGCAGCGACTCTGCGGCGTGCGCCTTGAAGGCGTGCGAGGTGGCGAGCATGGGTCCGACCCTCCCTGCGCCGCCGATGCGGCCCAACCCGAAAGCTAGGCGCTCCCTGGCCGGTCCGCCATCGCCGAGGCGCGGGACGCAAGAAAGGTTGAGGCCCTGCCTCAAACTCCGCCAAAGGCTCGCCTTTGGAATTCACTACTTAGGAGAAGGCGGTTCAGGGAGGCTTTCCTCCCTGGCGGGTCTGGGCGGAACTGCCCAAAGGTTCCGACGGCCCGCTTGGGCCGTTGGAATAGGCAGCGGAGAGAGAGCCCAGCCTTGCTTTCCGACAGGTCAGCGCATTGGCCGTTGGGATCAGGACTCCGGCACGGCACCGGGGCGCGAGAGCCGCTCGATCACCCCGGCTGCGGGCGCGCCGCCCGGCACCACGAGCAGCACGCCGGGCACGGCGCCGTGCGCCACCGCCACGCCGCCCTTGGGGCACAGTCCGAAGCAGCCGCCCTCCACCACCCGCACCTCGCGGCGCCGCCCCTGCTCGCGCAGGCTGTCCTTCAGCGCGCTGCGCAGCGTCTGGCCGCCGTCCGGGCCGAAGCCGCCGTCGAGCTTGCGGCTGCACTTGCCGCACACCACCACGAACTCCCGCCACGGAGTCGCCACGGCGAGGAGCTCGCCCGGCACGGCCTTCTGCTTGTGTCCCATGCCGCTCATAACGGATGCCCCGGCGATGCCTTCAAGCGCCGCGGCTCGGCGGAAGCAGGCAAGCGGCAGCAAGCAAGGCTGGTCTCTCCCTCCGCTACCATCTTAACGATCCAAGCGGATCGTCGGAACCTCTGGCAGCTACGCCCAGACCGCCAGGGGTGGCCCCCCCCTGGACCGGCCTTACTCAAGTATTGGATTCCAAAGGCGAGCCCTTGGCGGAGTTTGAGGCAGAGCCTCAACCTTGCTTGCTTTGCAGTCGGCCTCCCCCGCTCACGCCGGCTGACGCGACCGCACCGCCGCCGCCAGCGTGCCGTCGTCCAGCGTGTCGAGCGCGCCGCCCATCGGCACCCCCTGCCCCACCCGGCTGATCGACACGCCCAGCGGCCCAAGCCGGTCCGCCAGCAGGTGCGCCGTGGTCGCCCCGTCCACCGTCGCCCCCAGCGCCAGGATCACCTCGGCGATGCCGCCCGCCGCCACCCGGGCCAGCAGCGGGGCGATGCTCAGCTCCTCCGGCCCGACGCCCGCCAGCGCCGACAGCGTGCCGCCCAGCACGTGGTACAGCCCGCGATGCACGCCCGCGCGCTCCAGCGCCCACAGATCGCCCACGCCCTCCACCACGCACACCAGCGTGCGGTCCCGCCTGGGGTCGGCGCAGATCGAGCAGGGGTCGCGGCTGTCGAGGTTGCCGCACGCCCCGCACGGCCGCACCGCGCGCGCCGCCTCCTCCAGCGCCGCCGCCAGCGGCAGCATTCTCGCCTCCGGGTGCATCAGCAGGCGCAACGCCGCCCGGCGCGCGCTGCGCGGCCCAAACCCTGGCAGCCGCGACAGCAGCCCGATCAGCCGTTCGATCTCCGGACCGCCCACGGCCCGATCCCCGCCCCGCCGCCTAGAACGGCAGCTTCATGCCGGGCGGGAGCTGCAAGCCGCCGGTGACCTTCTGCATCTCCTCGGCGTTCATCGCGTCCACGTGGCGCCGCGCGTCGGCGTGCGCCGCCACCAGCAGGTCCTGCAGCATCTCCATCTCCGCCGGATCGGCGAGCTTGGGGTCGACCCGCACCTGCTTCATCTCGCCCTTGCCGTTCAACACGACGCGCACGAGCCCGGCGCCGGCGACGCCTTCGATCTCCATCGCCTCCACCCTGGCCTGCATCTCGGCCATCTTCTCCTGCATCTGGCTCGCCTGCTTCATCAGGCCCGCAAGGTTCTTCATCCGCCCGTCCCTTCAAGATGCGCCGCCGTGCCGTCTTAGCGGAGCCTCGCCTCGAGCGGCACCCTGCCGCAGGTTGGGCGCAGACGCGACTTTGCAGCATCGCCGCATCGGATGGATCAGGCCGGCCGCGTCCGGCTTACTCAAGCCAGCTCTGGCGCACCGGGTCGCAAGTCGGCCTCCGCCTGCCTTGCCGGGAAGGGTTCTTCCAGGTGCCGCGCCGGGGGGATGGACAGCGCGAACCGCGCCGCGAACTCCGCAGCCGGCATGGGCCGGCCGTACAGGTAGCCCTGCACCTCCTCGCAACCCTTGCGCCTGAGCCGTTCCGCCTGTTCCTCGGTTTCCACGCCCTCGGCGATCACCGAGAAGCCGAACGCACGGCCGAGATAGAGCACGGCCTGCACGATGGCGGTGTCCTCCTCGGAGTGGCACATGCTCCGCACGAAACTCTGATCCACCTTGAGCCGGGTGATCGGAAAGCGCTTGAGCATGCTCAGCGAGGCATAGCCGGTGCCGTAGTCGTCGAAGGCGATGCAGACTCCGCGCGCACGCAGCTCCTGCAGCGGCGCGATCATGCCCTCGTCATGGCGCAGCAGGATGTTCTCGGTGATCTCCAGTTCCAGCGCCGAGGGCGGCAGCCCGGATACCAGCAGCGCGTCCGCCACGTCCGGCACCAGGCTGCCGGCACGGAACTGCGAGCCGAACAGGTTGACGCCGATCCGGAACGCCGCCGCGCCGCCCGCCCGCCAGGCTGCCGCCTGCGCGCAGGCGGTGCGCAGGACCATCCGCCCCACGTCGATCGAGACCGGCCGGTTCTCCAGCGCCGACATGAACGCCGCGGGCGAGAGCAGCCCGTCCGACGGATGACGCCAGCGCAGCAGTGCCTCCGCGCCCACCAGGGCCTGGTCGGAGAGACGTACCTGCGGTTGGTAGAACACCTCGAACTCGCCCTGGTCGGCGGCCCGGCGCAGCTCGTTGTCATAGGCGCGGGCGCGATCCGTCGCCTGGCGAAGCTCGGTTGTGAACACGCGGTGGCAGTGCCGCCCATCCGACTTGGCCTGGTAGAGCGCCAGGTCGGCGCTCGACAGCAGTTCGTCGCTGGTCGAGCCGTCGCCCGGGTAGCCGGCGACGCCGACGCTGGCGCCGACGTGCACGGTATGGTTGCCGAGGACGAGCGGGCGCGAGATCGACCGGATCACCGTCTCGGCGACCTCGCCCGCCCGCAGCGCATCGCCCACTCCGAGCAGCAGCAGCGCGAACTCGTCCCCGCCGAGCCGCGCCACGGTGTCGGTCGTGCGCACGCAGGCCCGCAGCCGCTCCGCGACCTGCCGCAGCACCGCGTCGCCGGCGGCGTGGCCGAGGTCGTCGTTGACGTGCTTGAAACCGTCCAGGTCCACGAGGAGCAGGCACGCGGCGCCAACGCCGCGCGCCAGTTGCTCGACACGCTGGCGCAGCACGGTGCGGTTGGGCAGCTCGGTCAGCGGATCGTGATGCGCCAGGCGGAACAGACGCTCCTCGTTGGCGCGGCGTTCGGTGATGTCGCGCAGGATCGCCCCGAAACTGACGCCGCTGTCCTCCTGCCACATCGACAGAGACAGCTCGACCGGAAGCTCGGACCCGTCCCTACGCCGCGCGACCAGTTCCACCGTGGTCCCGACCAGGTGCGCCTTGCCGCCGCCCGCCACCCGCCTCAGGCCGCTGTCATGCCCCTTGCACATCCGCTCCGGCACGATCAGGTCCAGCGACCGGCCGAGCGCCTCTGCCGCGCAATGCCCGAACAGCCGCTCCGACGCGGCGTTCCAAAAGGTGATCTGCCCGTCGGCATTGGCGCAGATGATGCCGTCGGGCGAGGTGGCCGCGATGTTCTCGAAGCGGGTCTGGCTGTTCTGGCGTGCCAGATCCAGGCGCCGCAGCTCGAGCTTGTCCGTCACCAAGTTCGCGAGCTGGTGCAGGTGGCGGCGGTCCGGTTCGGTGAAGCTGGTGTGCGGCAGTGTGTCAACCAGGCACAGCGTGCCGACGGCATGCCCGGACGGGTTGAACAGCGGCATGCCCGCATAGAAGCGGATGTACGGCGCTCCGGTGACCAGGGGATTGTCGGAGAAGCGCGGATCGGACGCGGCATCCAGCACCACGAGCATCTCTTCGGCTGCCACCGCGTGGGCACAGAACGACACGTCGCGGCTCGTCTCGCACAGGGGCAGTCCGAGGCGCACCACGAAGGACTGGGTATCGCGCTCCACGAAGGTGACGAATGCGGTCGGCACCCCGAACAGGTCGCGGGCCAGCTCCAGCACCGGGGCATAAGCGTCCTGGTCGAACGGCTTGGAGAGGTCGTACTCGACGACGGCTTCCAGCCTGGCTTCCTCATGCATCGGGACAGGAGGCAGGAGCATGACCGGTGACCTAAAACGCGCCGCGACCATAGCCGGGTCCGGTTAATGACTGGTTCGCGTGCCCGCGCCCAGCCCGGCCTGCGCCCGCCGCACGGACGGGAGGCGTTGCGTCGGGAGTCAGGCCCGTGTCCTGCCCTGCTCCGCGTCGGCGAGGAACGGCGTCAGCCAGCCCAGCACCTCCGCCGGCGCCTCCTCGGCCAGGTAGTGGCCTGACGCCACCGCCCCGCCCGCCACCGGCGCCTCGCAGTGCTCGCGCCACAGCGCCAGCGGGTCGTACCAGCCGCCGATGCGGCCCTTCGCCCCCCACAGCACCAGCATCGGGCAGCGCACCCTCGCCCCGTCCAGCCGGCTCGCGCGGTCGTGCACCAGGTCGATCGACACCGCCGCCCGGTCGTCCTCGCACATGCGCGGGTCGTGCGCCGACAGGTACTCCGTCCTCGCCTCGGGCGCGAAGAAATCCGGCGCCGCATTGCCCAAGACGTGGTCGCGCGAGGTGCGCGCGCTGAACCATTCGTCCGGCGCCGCATTGATCACGGACTCCGGCTTGGGGTGCGGCTGCGCGAACCAGAACCAATGGTAGTACCCCAGCGCGAACGCCATGTCCGCGCTCAGACTGTTCCAGAGTCGGCACGATGTCGAGCACCGCCACCCGCTCCGGCGCGTCCAGGGCGAGGCGGTGCGCCACCCGCGCGCCCCGGTCGTGGCTCGCCAAGGCGAAGGTGGCGAAGCCCAGCGCGTCCATCAGCGCCAGCATGTCGCCCGCCATCGCCCGCTTGCTGTATGCAGCGTGGTCCCCGGACGGTGCCGGCTTGAAGCTGCCGCCGTAGCCGCGCAGGTCGGGGCATACCACCGTGTGGGTCCGCGCCAGCGCCGGCGCCACGCGGTGTCACATCGCGTGGGTATGCGGGTTGCCGTGCAGCAGCAGCAGCGGCGGGCCCGAGCCACCGACACGCACGCGCAACACGCCGCCGCCCACCTCGACATGCCTCAGCCCGAACCCCTCGAAGAACATCGCGCACCCTCCTGGCCGCGCCATGGTGCACCGCGGCGATGGCGGCACGAAGGCAGCAAGCAAGGTTGAGGCCCCGCCTTCGAGCGCTGGGCCTCAAACTCCACCAAAGGCAGGCCTTTGGAGTCCATCCCTTAAGTAAAGCCGGTCCAGGGGGGGCTTCCCCCCTGGCGGGTCTGGGCGGAGCCCAGCCTTGCTTGCTTTGCCCCCCGCCCCGCTTTGTGCCATCCGCACGCCGCACCGCCCGAGGAGATGCCGAGATGCCCGACGCGCCCATCGGCCTCGACCCCGCGGACTGGACCGGGCTGCGCGCGCTCGGCCACCGCATGATCGACGACGTGTTCGCCCACCTGGAGACCCTGCGCGACGGCCCGGTGTGGCAGCGTATGCCCGACCCCCTGCGCGCTGGCCTGCACATCCCGGCGCCGCGCGCGCCCTCCGACCCCGACGCGGTGTACGACGACTTCCTGCGCACCGTGCAGCCCTACGCCACCGGCAACCTCCACCCCGGCTTCATGGGCTGGGTACACGGCGGCGGCACGGCGGTGGGCATGCTGGCGGAACTGCTCGCGGCCGGGCTCGACAGCAACCTCGGCGGCCGCGACCAGGCGCCGATCGAGATCGAGCGCCAGGTGATCCGCTGGTCGGCCGAGTTGCTGGGGATGCCGCCCGAGACCACCGGCCTGCTCGTCACCGGCACCTCGCTCGCCAACCTGATCGCCGTGCTCACCGCGCGACGTGCGACCCTCGGCCCCGCGGTGCGCAGCGCCGGCCTCGCGGGCGCGCCGCTCACCGCCTACGCGGCGGCCGGCGTGCACGGCTGCGTCGCGCGAGCGATGGACATGGCCGGGCTCGGCACCGAGGCGCTGCGACTGATCCCGGTGGATGCCGCGCACCGCATCCGCCCGGACCTGCTCGCCGCTCGCATCACCGAGGATCGCGCCGCCGGGCTGCGGCCGTTCCTGATCGTGGGCAGCGCGGGCACGGTCGACGTCGGCGCGATCGACGACCTGGACGCGCTGGCCGACCTCGCGCGCGACGAGGCGTTGTGGTTCCACGTGGACGGGGCGTTCGGCGCCATGGCCGCGCTATCGCCCACTCTGCGCCCGCTGCTGCGCGGCATCGAGCGCGCCGACAGCGTGGCGTTCGACTTCCACAAATGGGCGCAGGTGCCGTACGACGCGGGCTGCGTGCTGGTCCGCCACCCCGGCGCCCAGGCCGACGCCTTTGCCCAGGACCTCGCCTACCTGCACCGCGAGGACCGCGGCCTCGCGGCCGGCCACCCATGGCCCTGCGATCTCGGGCCGGACCTGTCGCGCGGGTTCCGCGCGCTCAAGGTGTGGATGACGCTGCGCTGCTACGGCGCCGACCGGCTCGGCCAGGTGGTGGACCAGTGCTGCGCGGTCGCGCGCCACCTCGCCGCCCGGGTCGAGGCGGAGCCGCGGCTGGAGCTGTGCGCGCCGGTCGCGCTGAACGTCGTGTGCTTCCGGCTGCGCGGCGGCGACGATCGCCTGCAGGCGGACCTCGCGGCCGACGTGCAGGAGTCCGGCGACGCGGTGCCGTCGACCACGCGGGTCGGCGGGCGCACCGTGATCCGGGCGTGCGTCGTCAACCACCGCACGCGCAACGGCGACGTGGACCGGATGGTGGACGCGGTGCTCAGGGCAGCGGACGCAAGGCAGGCATAGGGCGGAGCAGGCAAGGAAGGTTGAGGCTCTGCCTCAAACTCCGCCAAAGGCAGGCCTTTGGAATCCACTTTTTAAGTAAGGCCGGTCCAGGGGCGGCTCGCCCCTGGCGGGTCTGGGCAGAGCTTGGCCTTGCTTGCCTTGCAGGTCACGACCTCCGGCCGCCGGCGCAGGCGCCTGACGTGCTATGGTGCGGCTTGTCCCTCTCCAGCCTGGAGCTCTTCATGCCCGACGACACCACCCGCTGGACCGTCTCGGTGTCGCGCGACACGGACATGGCCGTTCGCAGCGCCCTCGCCCGCCGCGGCATGAAGAAGGGCGACCTGTCCAGGTTCATCGAGGACGCGGTCAGATGGCGCGTCCTGGACCAGAGCATGGCCGAGGCGCGCGAAGGTTTCGCCGACCTGCCTCCGGACGCGGTCGAGGCGCTGGCCGACGAGGCGGGGACGGCGGTACGGCAGGCCCGCAGGATGCAACTGCCAAGATCTCGGGGAGCCAAGGAGCTTTGAAGACAACCTGATTGCAAATATTTAAGTTAAGTATATAATAAAAAATCATTAATTATCAGAGAGTTAGCATGGGACAAGCTAAAGAACGGTAAAAAAGTACTAAAAGCATTCTTGTAAAAGAACATAATTGCTGTTACTGCGGAGAAAAAGCAAATACAGTGGATCATTGTCCCCCAAGATGTTTTTTTATTAAAAGAAATTGGCCTGAAGGATATGCTTTTTCCTGTTGCGAGATTTGTAATATCTCAACAAGGCGTGATGAACAAATTGTTGCCGTTCTCTCTCGCATCTCTATTATAGAAAATAGAAATATTAACGAAGAAATAGAATGGCAAAATTTACTTAAGGGTGTGAGAAACAATCAACCAGAAATTCTTGAAGAATGGTGTGACATGCCTGCAACACACCTTAAGAGATTTTACCGAGAAAGTTTCGGAAATAGTGGAGATGATTTGCGACACGCAGGATGGGGTGCTACAGATTTTGGCCCCATTACAATCTCTGCCATTAATAGAATTCTAGCTAAACTTGCGGAGAGTTCTAACCAAAGATAGTTGCAAATCTCTGGGCGTAGCTTGCGAAGGCTGTGGGCTGTTGCAGGTGGTGCAGTAGGCGCAACGACAGGTCCACCATGGTGCTGCACCGGGAGACCACCTTGGTGCGGCGCCGGAAGCGCGCCAGGCAGTGCTGGATGTTGCTGTTGTCCTGCTCGATCGGGAACGTCAGGTCCTTGCCGGTGAACAGCTGCGCCGCCGGGATCACCCGGTGGTATCCCTCCCAGTCGTCGGTGACGAACGTCCTGCCGCTCACGCCGACCTTGTCGAGGAGCCTGCGGCAGGTCGCATCATCACGCCCACCCAGCACCCAGGCCACGGTTCGCCGCTGATCCACGTCATAGGCACGCCAGACCCAGAGCCTGGCAGACTTTTTTTGATGAAGTGCCACATCTCGTCGACCTCGACCGTCACCGCGGCCACAGGCACCTCAGGCTCCGGCAAGGCGGCTGCCTCGGCACGCACCCACTTCAGCACGGCGACGTCGCTTACCCCCAGCACCCGGACGATCATGCTGAAGCTCATGCCGCCCATGCCATACAGCAGCACCGCCAGGGCCTTCATGGCAGGCGGCTTGCCGCGCAAAGGGGTGTCGGTGAAGTGGCAACCACACGTCCGGCAGCGATAGCGCTGGTGACCGCGCACCACCCCGCTCCGGGCGTAGTCCGAACCCGCGCACCGCTTGCAGCAAAGCCAATCCGCAGACACCATCGACCTCCACCAGGACAAAGCGCCAGCGTGCCCGATGGTCACAGCTATCTCAAGTTAGAACTCTCT
>JAABUM010004402.1_pt1 | contig 15940 bp, 15 predicted proteins | sample 5559161 | NCBI WGS metagenome assembly JAABUM01 (sample SAMN10711868, study PRJNA513369) | rock metagenome | isolation source: Antarctica rocks | place: Antarctica: Victoria Land, Siegfried Peak nord
CGGCGTGCGATGCCTCAATCCATGGGACGTAACCCCGACTGCCGCAGTTTGACCTTCGGTAGACAATTCCGGGGCCCCCACCGCCGGCCGGACCGAGCACGTGGACCGTCACCGCAAGCCGATCCTCAACCGGAGCTCAGGACGCAGGCCAGCGGCCTGCCATGGGAAACCTGTCCGGATGGAGCCGCCTATCACCCCTGTTTGACGACCTGCAAAACCGTGCCGTCGGGACCGAAGGCGGTGATCGTCACTGATCCAGCAGATACGGGCGCGACGAACACCCGGACTTGGGTTCCGACCGGACTCAGCGTGACAGCGATACCGTTCGGGCGAGCTGAGTCCTGTAGCTGAACATGGTCGACCTTGCCGCTGGCGGCTCCCCAGATCGCGTCGCTTCTGGCCAGCTGGGTTCGCCCCGCTACTCGTAGCGGATCACTCGAGGAGGGGAGGAGTACGCCCTGGGTGCCGTTGGTGAGAAAGACTGCATCACCGGGGTAGACCAACAGGCATATCGGCCCGCCGCCCCGACCGCCCGGCCCCGCCGGGAGGTCACCGTCTACGAATGCCCCGACTGCGGTGAACGACTCCTGGGCGAACAACGCTGCCCCGACTGCCACACCTTCACCCGCCGGATCGGCCTTGGCGGCGCCTGCCCGCACTGCCAAGAACCAGTCGCCATCACAGACCTCCTCAACGACGCAGCCGTCACCACCGGACCGGCAACACCGACCCCACACCCAGCGCCGGTGGGCAAAACCGTGGCCACCCGTGGGCAGAAATGATGGCCACCAGTGGGCAGGTTTCATGGCCGCCTGTGGGCAGAAACTCGTGGGCCCTTGACAGGTGACGCCAATCTGGCAGTTGGCATGTTCCATATCGTGCCCTATATCGAGGAAGGGACCGTCACCGCGCTGGGCAACGGGAACCTCAAGGTTCCGGGTCGGCCGGGTTGATGGGACTGACGATGCGGCAACGGCAGGCTGGCACGACTGGTGGCGACGCAGTACCGGCGGTGGATCGACCGCCGAAGAAGCTGATCTTGGACGAGTTGTGCGCGACGACCAGGTCGCATCGTGATCTCGCGCGGAAAGCGTTGCGGGGGTGTGTCCGGCCGCGAGCGCTCGGCGTTGGATCATCGGCGGCGACCGCATCGCCGGACATCGGGCTGGCACCGGCTGCGCCGGTTTTGTGGATCGGTGAGACCAACCACCGCTCCCCACTGCTGAGAGTTGCGTCTCGGTCGCGTCTCTCCCGCCCCCGGCCGGGCTGATGCTCTCCTAGTCGGTGTTGTCGGCGGTGCGGCAGCTGGACCCGGCGCACCATGTGCCGTCAGCGGCCGACGGAGTTGACCAGCTGCTCCAGGGTGGCCCGGGAACCGACGGCATACAGCGAGTCCAGTGTCTCGCGGTAGTTCTCGACGAATGTCGGGTTGTCGACGAGGTCACCGAAGATCTCCCGATCGGAGACGAACGCCAGTGGCTCGTCCCGTTGCCGGGAGGCGTTGGCCCGCAACCGATCCGCCAGTTGATCCATCACCTCGATCGGCTGGCCGTTCTCGTCTACTCCGTCGGCGTACCGGGCCCAGCTGGCCACCACGGCGGTGGACAGCGATATCGAACCGCCGGTGGCGAGTTGCGCTCGGATCACCGGCAGCAGCCACTTCGGTATTCGATCGGAGCTCTCTGCGCACAGCCGCGCCACTGTGTCGCGTACCTCGCCGTTGGAGAACCTGGAGATCAGTTCGTGCTTGTAGGCGTCCAGGTCGATACCGGGGACCGGCTCGAGAGTCGGGGTGGCCTCCAGGTCCATGTAGGCCAGCAGGAAGCGCGCGAAGAGCGGGTTCTGGGCCACCTCGTGCACGAGTCGGTAGCCGGCGAGATAGCCGAAATAGCACAGCGCCTGGTGGCTGGCGTTGAGCAACCGCAGCTTCATCAGCTCGTACGGCTCCACGTCGGCCACCACCTGGACCCCGACGTCCTGGTAGGGCGGTCGACCGAGGGTGAAGTTGTCCTCCAACACCCACTAGGTGAATGGCTCGCACACCACCGGCCAGTCGTCCTGGATGTCGAAACGATTGCTGATCGCCGCCCGGTCCTCATCGGTGGTGACCGGGGTGATGCGGTCAACCATGGAATTGGGGAAATGCACCTCGGAGGCGACCCAGTCGCCCAGTCCGCGGCCCGGTCCGTCCGGGGATCGCTCCGCCCGCAGCCGGGCAAATGCGGTGAAAACTTCCCTGGCGACGTGGCCGTTGCCCTGGATGTTGTCGCAGCTCATGATGGTGAACGGCGCAACCCCCCGTTGCCTGCGCCGGACCAGCGCCTCGGTGATCAACCCGAACGTCGTCGTGGGCACCGCCCCCGGGACCAGATCGTCGGCCACCGCGGGGTTGGTTTCGTCGAACCTGCCGGTGACGTGGTGGAAGTTGTAGCCGCCCTCGGTGACCGTCATCGAGACGATCCTGGTGCTCGGATCGGCCATCTTCTCGATGACGGCTTCCGGATCGTCCGGTGCGTACAGGTACTGCACGATCGACCCGATGACGCGTGGTTCCCACGTTCCGTCCGAGTCTTTGAGGACCAGCGTGTACAGGCAGTCCTGAGCCTGCATGACGTCTTGCATCCTGGCGTCGACCGGCATCACCCCCACTCCGCAGATACCCCAGTCCAGCGCTTTGCCCGCGTTCATCAGCCGGTCCAGATACATCGCCTGGTGGGCTCGGTGGAAACCGCCGACTCCGAAGTGGACGATGCCGGTCGTCACCGCAGCACGGTGGTATGCCGGGACCGGCACGGTGCCACCGATCTCTTCGAGGGTCGCCGTATTCAGCTCTGGCATCGCAGTGTCCTTGTCTTCCTGATGAGGTCTTGCCGTGAGGGTGGTGCTGGTGCGGGGCCGAACCTGGTCGCCGTACTACCTTGACCGCGCCCAGGAGAGGCCCTGGACGAGCTTGTCCTGCGCCGTGAAACGGGCCACCAGCACCGGCACCGGCACCGCGAACGCCGCCGCGGACTCTTTGGCCAGGAACAACCCGCTGGGAGCTGACGAAGCTGGTCAGCAACACCGGTGCAGTCTGCGCTGAATCGCTGCTGGTCAGCAGGTTGGCCAGCAGGAGCTCGTTCCAGGCGAGCAGATGCGTCACTGACTGGTTTACGCAAATTCACACCCCCGAGTGGTCCGCCCCTTAATCCATCCAGTCGCTGGGAGCCTCATAGATTTTGGGCGCCAGCTCTGGTTCGAGGTCGAAGGTGAGACCGGGTGTGTCTCGAGTGATCCGGCGCAGAGCGAAGGAGAACTCGGCCACGTATTCGACCTTATTACTACTGGAGATGCGGAAGGCCTGGTCGTGTCCGGGGAAGATGATATCGGACAGGTCGACGAGCTTGCCGACGGAGCGGTTAGCCTGCTCTTCGTTCCAGAAGACGAGGGCGTTGCGGCGCTGCTGGGCGACCATAGAGTTTTGGATGGCGTCGCCCGTGATGACCGCCAAGCCTTCCACTGTCTGTACGGCAACGGCAATCGTCCCCGGAGAGTGACCTGGCACCTCAACTACGGAGACTCCCGGCGCCAGCTCGGTGCCCTCGATGGCGTCGCTGTCATATTGATCGAGCATGGCCTTGGTCCACGCTGGGGTGGCATAGTCCTGCCCGTGCGGGTTGGAGATGTAGTTCATCTCCTTTGGATGCGCCATGATCACTGCCTTGTCGAAATACTGGATCCCCTGCACGTGGTCCCAGTGTGCGTGGGTGAGCAGCAGGACGTCGATGTCGGAGGCGCTGAGTCCTCGCTTTGCCAACGCGGCACGCAAGACAACACCTCGGCCGAAGTGCCCGGTGTCGACCACGATGCGCCTGATGCCGCCAATGCCGTCAGGTGCTTCGATCAGGTTGACGCCGCAGAAGGCGATGTCACCCTCTCCGGACTCCACCTGGTAGCCCTGCAACAGCGTGTCGACCTTGGGCTTCTCGCTCATGTCTGTGCACCCCGCGGCAACTGGCCCCTGAGTCTTGGTCGACTCGTCGGGGCTGTGTGGTTTTCAAGCCGCGTGAGCGGCTGGTTCGATCGTCCCAAAATTCGATCGGGATTGACGGCTGGCTCCTCCACTTCGGCGATGACCTTGTCGACGCACTCGATGACCGCGGGATGGGCGGAAGTTCTCATCAACTGCCTTCCGCCATGCTCCACATGGCCCACAGGGTGGTTCGCATTCTTCGCGGTTGGCGCAGGACGGTGACTACGGCGGCTCCGACATCCTCCGGCTGCAGAAATTCGTCGAGCGCCGGATCCCCCTCAGTGCGCCCCTTGCCGATTGCGAACTCAGTGTGGACCCCGGCAGGGCAAAGCGTGCTTACCCGGATCCCATCGGGGCGCACCTCGCGGTCGAGCGAGCCGGCGAGGCCAACCTGCGCAAACTTTGTGGCCGCGTAGACAGCCTCGTTGCCGCCGCCCCGAAGGCCCGCAACGGAGGCGACGATGACAATGTCGCCGCCTGCTGCAGCATGACGAAAGTGCTCGACGGCCGCGCGAACCGCCCAGACGCTGCTGTCGATGTTGGTCCGCATCATGGTCGTGAGCTCATCGTCTGTCGCCTCAAGGATGCCACCGTAGGCCCCCATGCCCGCGTTGACTACAATGCTGTCCAGTCGCCCCCACTCACGGACGGCCGCCTGGACGAGCGCTCGCGCGGACGCTGGGTCACGGACATCCCCCGGTACCGCGAGCACCTTGTCAGGGCCTAGGTCATCGGCGAGCTGCTGCAGTCGCTCGCTCCGGCGAGCTTGGATGGCAACCCGGGCACCGGCTTCGACGAGCAGCCGTGCCGAGGCTTGGCCGATGCCTGAGCTGGCGCCAGTGATGGCGACAACCGTCGAACCGAGGTCTCTATTTTGTGCAGGCATACCGTGTCACGTCCTTCGAGTTGGTGTGTTGGGATCTATCCGGGCTGGCGCCATTGATCGAGGCGGCTCGCTCCCCAAACCGTTAGGGGACGAGTCGGGTGATGAACCCAGGCGCGAACTCTGCCGCACGATCAATTGGGGGTGGAAGTACTCCGACCGGGGAGGCCCGTCGTAACCGTTGATCCGGTCCGCAAGCAGCTGACCCGCTGACCGGCCCATCTGATAGGCGGGTTGGGCCACGGTCGTCACTGTGTGAAACATCGACCACCACGGGAGGTCATCGAACCCGGCCACGGCGACGTTCGTCGGCACGGCCAGGCCTGCGGCGGTCAGCGCTCGCAGGACACCGACGGTCATCTGGTTGTTCGCGACGAAGAAGCCGTCAGGCGGTTCGCCCAAGGCCAGCATTTTGGACGCTGCCGCGAAGCCTCCGGCTTCCTTGAAGTCGCTGTGGCATTCGAGGTCCGGGTTAACAGGCCGCGTCGACTCCCAGAGCGCAGCACGGTAACCCTGCAGCCGCTGCTCGCCCGTGGTGGTGTCGTGTGGCCCGGTGATGCACGCGATCCGTTTACAGCCCATCGCGATAAGGTGCCTTGTCGCCGCCATGGCTCCCTCGTGGCTATCGACCAGGACGGCGTCGGTGGGTTCGGTCAGTTCGCGGTCGACCGAGACCACTTTCGCCCCTGTGGATGTCAGGGCGCTGATGGCCAGGCCGGTATGGGTCGGAGAGATGATCATCCCGGCCATCTGTTGCGAGACAATTAGCCGCAGGTACTCGGCCTCACGGTCTGCATCCTCGTCGGTGTTGCACAGCACCACGGCGTGGTGCAGGCCGCGGGCCACGTCCTCGACACCGCGGACCATGGCGGTGAAGAATTGGTTTTCGATGTCGGGTACCACGCAGGCCCAAACACTCGACACCTGTCGGCGCAGACCGCGCGCAATGAGATTGGGGCGGTAGCCGAGCTGAGCGACGGCGCGCTGCACCTTTTCCTTGACCTGTGGGGTGACGTTGCCACCGTTCAGGCACCGCGAGACTGTGGCCGATGAGACGCCGGCCAGTCGGGCCACGTCCGCCATCGTGACGGATCTGCCGGCACCCCTGTTGCCGGACTTCGACGCTGAGCCCGTCACCGCACAGCCTGGTCGGCGGAGGTGGAGGTCATCGGTGGCTCCTTCGGGTGACGGGTACCGGCAGAGGTGTTATCGGCGCACCTGAAGAGGAGCACACGCTGACAGGTGACTCCGCGTTGCGTTGGTGAACGATCACGGTTCTCTAGGCCACGACGAGCTCGGCGAGCACTTCTTGGCGTTCCACCCAGAAGCCATTGTCAAGGTGCACGCTGACCGTCACCTGCCCGCTGTCGTCCACGCGGAACCGCCACAGGCGTGCGAAGGGCGTCTCTACGCACTGATGATGCACCTCGAGCGTGTTCTCGTTGATCCAGCCACCCTTACTCGCCGTCACAGCCAGCGTCATCTCCTCGTACGGCCATAGTGAGGTCGCGCCGGGCTGCCATGATTCGCGTCCGGCCGTCACCGTCTCCCGCTCACCGTCGGAGGTTGTCGTGGTGATGCGGACGGTGTCGGGGTCGTCGTCCAGCCGCACGGACGCAACATGGAGGGTGTTGAACGGCAGCCGGATCTCCCGGCCCATCAGGCGAGAAGCGACCGGCGGTGGTCGCGGGAGGTAGACCGGCGTCGGAACCTGCTGTGCGGCTAGTAGGTCGTCGAGCTGGAGGTGCGCCGACTTGTTCTCAGGTAGAGCGGTGTCGTGCATCCCAGGCAGGAGCGTCTCCCACAGCGTGGGAAGGATCGCTCGGCTGTCCGTCGCCCCGGCCGTGATGGCGACGACCGCGTCCTGTTCGGGCAGGACAACGCTGAACTGTCCGTAGCGCCCGTCGAGGCGGTAGGAGTTATGCCGCGAACGCCAGATCTGAAAGCCGTACCCTTGGTTCCAGTCGTCCTCGGGGTCCGGACCGTTGGCCACGTGCCGCGATGAGGCGCAATTGACCCACACCTCGGGAAGCAGTTGCAGGGTGTTCCACCGGCCGTGCTGCAGGTAGAGCAGTCCTAGTTTCGCCAGGTCCTCCGTGGTGAGCCGAAGGCCAGACGCGCCCAGGTTGATGCCTCGGGCGTTGGTTTCCCAGGGAGGGGTGGGGATGCCGAGCGGCTCGAATAGTCGTGGGGTGAGGTAATCGCGCACGCTTTGGCCTGTCCGCGCTGTGACGATCGCCGCGAGAACGAAACTGGCTCCCGAGTTGTACAGGAAGTGCGTGCCCGGCGGGTACTCGATGGGCACGCCTAGGAACACGCGCACCCAGTCCTCGTGCGGCAGCGCACGCATGATCTCCATTGTGTCCACCGCGTGCCCCGTCGTCATGGTGAGCAGGTCTCGCACCCGCACCTGGGCTACGTTCGCGGTGGTCTCCGGTGTCGCGTAGGACGGGAAGAACGAGAGAACCGGATCGTCGACGGACAGCAGTCCCTCCGCCTGAGCGAGGCCTATTGCTGTGGCTGTCACCGACTTCGAGACGGAGAACATCATGTGCTGTTGGTCTGATGAGTAGGGGTGCCACCATCCCTCGGCGACAACGGTGCCGTGGCGTATGACCATCAGGCTGTGCAGAGCATGACCGCGCTCGTTGGCGGCGTGCACGAAGGCCCCGACTGCAGACGAGGCGACGCCAACCGATTCCGGCGTCGCACGAGGAAGTGGAGATCTGGCGGCCATCGGGTCAGCCCTTCTCAGCACCGGCGGTTTGACCGGCAACCAGGTACTTCTGCGCGAACAGGAAGACCGTGAGAATAGGCAAGATCGCGATGATGGCGGCGAGGGCCACCTCGGGGGCTCGGATCGGAATATTCGACAGGTTGCCACCGCTGATGGCGCCGGTGCTGCTGACCAGGATCTGCAGTCCCGTTTGAAGGGTCGCCAGGTTCTGGTCGGTCAGCATGATGTAGGGCAAGAAGAACGAGTTCCATGAACCGACGATCGCGAAGAACGCGACCATGACGATCGCCGGCCGCGCGAGCGGGATGAAGATGCGGGTCAGGATGGCGACCTCCGAGGCTCCGTCGATGCGTGCGGCCTCCAGGATCGACACTGGGATGCTGGTCTTGGTGAACAGGTAGATGATGTAGACGCCGAACGGAAAGAACGTTAGTGGCAGAATCACCGACCAGGGCGTGTTCGTGAGCCTTACTGCCGACATCTCCAGATACAGCGGCAGGATCAGCGCCGCGGACGGCACGATCATCGTGAGCAGGGTCACGAACAGGATCGTGGTGCTGCCGCGGAACTGGAACGTGGCCAGTGCGTAGCCGGCGGGCACGACCGTGAGCAGCGCAATCCCCACGGCCACGGCCGTGTACCAGAGGGAGTTGAACATCCACACCCAAATGAGCCCGTGCTGGTAGCCAAAAAGGTTGGATGCCGCGATGCCGACCTGGGAGAAGCTGTCGAAGGCAAGCGGAGCCTGGAACTGCAGTCCATTGTTAGTCTTCGTGGGCGCGAGCAGCAGCCATAGTATCGGGACGCCGAAGAACAAGATCGCCCCGACGAACAGAGTGTTGCGGCCGAAACGGCCGGCTGCCTCGGGGAACATCAGCGGTCTCCAATCGAGTAGAACTTGGTCTTCCTGATGATGAAGACGGCGAGCAAGACGCAGACGACGAGCAGCAGGATCGCGAGCGCGGACGCGCGGCCGTAGTTGGACTGTTCCGTCGCGTAGGAGTAGACGAGCTGGTTGATGGACCAGGTCGTACTCACCTGGCCTGGCGCGCCCGCTGCGATGACGGTCGGCTCGACGAAGATCTGGAAACCCTGCGCCGCGGAGACGATGAGAATGAACGCGATGTAGTTGCGGATGAGTGGCAACTTGATCTGCCATACCGTCTGCCATGCGCTAGCCCCGTCCAACCGTGCCGACTCAAGCACATCGGTCGAGATCCCGGTCAGCGCTCCGAACACCACCACGATCCACCCGCCGGCACCGGCGGCGACTCCCATCACGGCTAGCACCAGCGGAAACGTCCCGTCCGAGAGGAAAGAGCCGTTGGGGGTGGTGAAGTTGCGAAGGAACCCGCCGATCGGGCTGACGTTGGGGGAGAACATGAACAACCACAACAACGCCGCGGCCGCCCCGGTCACGGCACCGGGAACATAGCTCACAAATCGCGTGAGCGCGGCGAAGCGGGTGCGCTTGGCATCGATCGCCAGGGCGAGCGTGAATACGACGACGAGCAGCATCGGCAACCAGATCAGCAGGTAGAGAGCCACGTTCAGGGTGGCGCCGGGCAGCCGATAGTCCCCGAGGACGTCGGTGAAATTCTTCGTCAGCGAGAACGTGTCGGGACCGACGACCGACGTCACGATGAACGCCTGGTACAGCCCATAAAGCGTGGGTGCAATGCCGAATGCGATCAGCAGGATCAGGTAAGGGGCGACGAAGCCCCATCCGGGATTGCGGTGAGGTCTCCGCACCTCCGTGCGCTCACGTCTGCGCGACCGGGACGTCGTCGTGGCCACCATGATTACTGGCTCACCGTGTACCCGCTGGAGGTAGCAGCCTGCTTGATCTGCTCACCCCACTGTTTCAGCGCGCCCGTCATGTCCGTCGCCCCGCTCTTGAGGACCGTGGCGTTGTACGAGTCGAGCAGCTGGGTCTGGTAGCGAACGTAGCCAAGAGCCGGATTGATGTTGGCTGCCGCTGCCTTGAGCGCGGCGCCGGGGGGTGCTGCGTACCAGGGATCGGTCGTCTTTTGCGCAATCCAGATGTCCGCGCTGGGCCCGTAGGCGGGATAGGTCGTCTGTGTCTTGGCGATCACCGGGCTGGTCGTCATGGCGACCGCAAAATCGACCGCTGCCTGCTGGTTCTTCGCCTTGTTGGAGACGATCCAAATACCGCCGCCGACGGCCCCCGACCAGTTCTTGCTCTCGCCAGACCACGTCGGCATCGGCGCGGCTGCGTACTTGCCCACAGCGTTAAAGCTGGTCCCCGACTTGGTGGTCATCGGTTTGAAAGCGAACTGGGCGGTCCAGGATGCCCCAACCATGGCGATGACCTTGCCCGCGGCCACCTGCGCCGTGTAGTTCTTGTCGAAGAGATCCAGAGTTGACAGGGAGCCATTCGCCATCAGCGGGCCGATCACATTTCCCACCCGCACGCACTTGGGATCGGAGGTGTTGATCTTCACCTCAGTCACGCTCGTGGCGTCACTGACCGGGCAACCGCTCGACCCGAAGAACGCGTCGGTGCCGTAGCGGCCGTTGACGGTGCCCAAGTTGTAGCCCGGGTGCTCCTTCGCGAGTTTGATGCCGAGCGTCTTGAAGTCATCGAAGGTCTTCGGAACGGTGTAGCCCCACTGAGCGAACAGGGACTTGTTGTACCAGAGCACGGTCTGGCCGACGTCGTTGCCGAGGCAGTAGACCTTCCCTGAGAAGCTGCAGCGCGCCAATTTGTCCGGGAACCCCTGCAGCGTTGCACTGGGGACCAACTCATTGAGGGCGAGTGGGAAGTTGATCGCCTTCGCACTTAGAGTTGAGATCTCGTCCGGGCTACCCAGGAAGATCACATCAGGGATCCCGCTGCCGGCCTTCTCGGCGAGCGCGATCTTCGACGTGTTGCTCCCCTGCGCCGGATCGACGGTGTTGATCTTGATCATCAAGTCCGGATGAGCCTTCGCATACGCCTGGGCCTGCGGGGCGCGGTCCGCGTCCACCCACACGGTCAGCGGTGCCTTCGCGTCGGTAGCGGTGGTCGTGCTCGCACTACCAGAACTGCACGCAGCGATCGTTGCGAGCGCGACCGCCATGGTGACCGCAAGAGCGGCCCTGTCTTTTCGCATCTCTCCTCCTTGAGAATTGCCGGATTGTTGGTCGACCGAACGCATCACCCTTCAGGTGATGACGAAACTCTGCGCCCTTCTTCGTATGCGTTGAAATCGGTTACATCGAACCTCAGATCACTGAAGCGGGCCAGGATCGAGATGTGTTCCTTGCGCGCGCTGGTCCTCATGCATTGATTACCCCGACGCAAAATACCCTGCTGGGCCACATAACTCGTGATCCACCAGGATCAGCGGAGCCGACGGCGACCCGCAAAAATCTCGTGTCGCCGGCAACACCAACGCCTTCTGGCAACCCGAAGCGGGTGTAATCGATTTCATGTAAGTGCGAAGCTACGCGCTCGAGTGATCGACGTCAAGACCCAGATTGACTCAGGCCCGGCCGTTCTCATCGAGCACCTCACATCCAGGTCGGTGTGATCGGCCTGCCACAGATCGTTCGGGTGGGTCGAGTCCCGCCGCAGCACCAACTCGAACTGGCGGGCCGCCGCCCTCGCCGCCACCAGACGCGGCCCGGGACTGGTCGGCCGGGAGGCGGACCTGCGCGCCACCCCCCCGGAGCCGCACCCGCACGACAATTCGCCGGGCGATCGCGCCTCCCCGCGAAGCGAAACATTGACCGCCCTCGGCTACCACATGGCCACGATCTGACCAATAGGCAGTGCACACATCCAAATCTGTTTCCTGCACGTACTCGATCATGCAGATCGGAAGTCGCTGCACCACATCCCGCTGCTGCTGCTCGGAGCCCCAACATGGATTAGGACACCGACCAGCCAGCAAACCCACAGTCCCGCGAGCCAACGTCCTGCGGTGGCGGTTCGCGCTGCTGCGGCTGTTGAGGACCAAGATCACGCGATCGTCGTTTGGGGAACGTCTACCGGTGACGGCCGCGACCCTCCACCACTGCCAGGACCAAGATCATCACTGTCGTCGCAACGGGATCGGTGACCGGTCACTGACCGCTCGCAGATGGCCGCAAGCCAGTCGCTGCGGTTCAGTTCGACGGATCCGCAGCCTGGCGCAGATCGTCGGGCGGCTTCGTCAGACGGTGTTGATCAGGTCGGCGTCGAATGTGAGCAGGTCATCGGCGGCGACTGGCCAGGCCTCCAGCCCGGGATGGGCGAGTACCGCTTCAATCAGCACGGTGGATCCGGCGACGAGGGTGGAGTCGAAATCTATTTCGGTGCCCACGCACCAGGAATGATCATCGGGCCAGGACAGGCTCGGCGACTGCGGCCAGAAGAAGCTACCCGACCGGTCGCCGAACAGGCCCGGATCCAGAGCGCCGGAGAACACCAGGTATCCACGACCGGGCAGTTTCAGGGTGGGCCCGTTGACAACCGGCGGCGGGAACGGAAACGCCGAAGCCGGCGGGTCATCGACCTGTCCATCATCTGAAAGGCGGCCGACCGACCCCGGGTGCATCCCGCCCCGACCGGTCCAGAACCCGTGGAAGACCTGGGCCGCGGTGGTGAACTGGGCCAAGACCTCGTAAAGGGCGGACATCGAGATCTGATCGAGGTTGCCGTGCATCGGGTCCTCCCAGCTGGAACGGCCTTGAGGCGGGTTGGAGTGGGCACTCCAGTTTCGGGAGATCGGCCACCACTGCATGAGCGAGTGGGCTACGGCGCCGCTGGCCGCACACACCCGAGACCACCGGATGGCCTGGCCATTGGGATCGATGCGGTGCAGAACCCGCGCGAAGGCAGGGTAGGACCCCGGCACCACGGATTCGACTCTCCCATCGACGGTCGTCAGCTCGTCCTGCAACCAGCGGCCGGGAGCCGGTCCGACGAACTGCAACCCGTCATCGCTCATGCGATCAACGTTACGGAGCCCGAAAAGGGGATACCCGCGCATTGCTGTCCGGGGTGTCCGACGGACGCGATCTTTGCGGGCAGCCCGATGATGGATCGTCGATCGGGATTCTGGACTATCTGCGCAAGGCGAGGTTGAACGCCAGCCCAGCGCGTGCCAGGCTTGGTTCCTGGAACCTGGTCGGCTGGTGGCATCATCCGTTAGCTCCCTCCGCATCCCGGCTTCTTGGTGGATTTTTGCGGTTTCAAAGGAGAAGGATGCGCCGATCGCTGACCGTCTCACTCGTGGGTATGGCCGCTGGGGCTGCGGTCGGGTGTTCGTCTACTCCGCAGGCGGTACCCCTGCCGACTCGCAGCATCGACTTGACCGCATCTACCCGGGCCAGCACTGCGATGGACACCTTCGAGCTTCCCTCGGCCTCGGCCTCCACCCCCGTCGTTGCCGCCACCTCCTCGACCACCAAGGGCATCAGTGCCCCCTTGGGTGGACTCGGGCACGACCACATCGTGCTGACGTGCAAGGACAGCGCTGGCGCGCTTCCCATTGGGGACGCTGGCGGCAACACCACGGTGGACGGTGCAACGCTGACCGGTTTGCGCGGAAAACAGGATCCGCCACTGGCCGCAGAGGTCGGGCTCGTACTACCGCCGGGCGCGAGCCTGTACTTTCGCAAAACCCCGCTTTACATCGAGGCCGGAACCGGCCCGGTCACCTTGAGCTTGACCGAAGAAAAGAATGAGTTTCTGTCCTGGGTGCCCGCTTCTGTCTGGACCAGCGGATCCCCTCCGGATCTTCAACCGTGGGCGGCGAAGTCCGTGACGTTCCAGGGCTGTCCTGATAGTGGAGCCATGTACCTCGGCGGCCTGCTGGCAGCCGATCCAGCGCGGATTTTCCAACTCACTGGCAGCCACGCTGGGCACAAGTCAACAGCGCGTGTCAGCCTTAAAACCGGGGTCACACCCGATCGGTAGAGGACGGCCAAGCGTCGGGAACCCGCGCAGAGCGGTGTCCCGTAGGCCGAACGTCTACCGGTCGCGATCGACGACTCCAGGCCGATTGGCGACCAAGATCAACATCGTCACCGCAACGGGATCGTCTAGCGGGCCGGTCAGGGGACGAGTACGACGATGTCCAGCCCGCGGCTGCCCGCGGCCAGCTCGAGGGCGGCGGCAGGGTCGTCCAGGCCGACGGTGTGGACGCCGAGCACACCGAGGTCGACTGTGCGGCCGGCTACCATCCGCCATACGTCCAGGACGGTCGACGGCGGCGCCATCCACGAGCCGCGCAGGGTGATCCGTCGGCGCATCAGCTCGCCGTAGGGCACCGGCAGAACTTCCCGGACGCCGCCCATCACGACCATGGTGCCGTCGGTGCGCAGCGCGTCGAATCCGGCCATCGTCAGTTCCGCGGTGGGAGCGGCACCTAGTGCGTCGATGACGACGTCGACCTCACCCCCGGCCGCGGTGATGGCGGCCACATCAGTTTCACGGTGGCCGCGGGCGGCGACGGCGATCACCCTCCGGTCGTGCTCGACCAGCCGGTCCAGTGCAGCGACATTACGACCGACCGCCACCACCTGAGCCGCCCCGGATGCCAGCGCAACCAGGGTCGCGGCGCCGCCCAGCTGACCACTGGCGCCGATCACCGCGACCCGGTCCCCGGGACGGACCCCAGCCCGCTGAATACCACCCGCAGCGACGCTCAACCAGCTCAGGAAGGCCAGCCTGGCCGGATCCGGGTAGGACTGGGCGTCGGGCAGGGCGACCAAGGTGACGGCCGGCAACACCGCACGCTCGGCGAAGGTGCCATCACGCCAGACCCTGCGCATCGCGGTGATGGTGTCGCTGTTCCGGCCGCGGCCGCCGATCCCGGTCCAACCCAGCAGCGCCTCTTCCGGGTCGGCCGACCGCCCTGACAGCAGAAAGCCGGTGGTCACGACCAGATCGCCCGGCCGGACGTTGAACACGTCATCGGCCACCTCGACGACCCGGGCGATACCGCCGATACCCAACACGGTGGGCGTGGCGATACCGCCGCGCCCACCGACGGTCAAAGCGCCGGTGTACGCGGGGATCTGCACCCCGAGCATCTGAACCAGCGCCCCGCCGGCACGCAGTTGCGGTTCGCCGATCTCCGACAGGCGAAGCGGGACACCGGTGGAGTCGAGCGTCCAAGCTTTCATGAAGATCATTGAACACCGTGCTGGTCCTGGTATCCGTATGCTGTTGATACTGGTACTGATGGTAGGAGGATGGTGTCGATGAGGTCGGTGGCACCGCGGGCCGAGCCGGAATCTTCGGCGTCGGATCGACGGCAGGAGATGGGGATGTTCCTGCGATCCCGACGCGAACGCACTGCACCGCACCAGGTCGGCCTACCCGGGCTGGGCCGCCGCCGCACCCCGGGGCTGCGGCGCGAGGAAGTCGCCGCGCTGGCCGGTATCAGCACCACCTGGTACACGTTTTTGGAACAGGGCCGGTCGGCCCGGGCATCGGGGGAGGTCCTGCGTGCGATCGCCGACGCTCTGCATCTGGACGCGGCCGAGCGGTCCCATCTGGACGTGCTCGCGGCGCACCAGGCTGATGCCGGCGGGCGAGGTGAACCGGCGGAATACCTCTCGGCCGAAGTGGCCGGGGTGCCGGACTTACTCGAGCCGAGTCCGGCCTACGTCACCGGGTCGAGTCTGGACCTGCTGGCCTACAACCGGGCCGCCGCTGCACTGTTCGCTCCCCTGACCGACCGCGACGGCCGGCCGCCGAATCTGGTCCGCTGGGTCTTCACCGAACCCGCCGCCCGACAGGTGCTGTTGGACTGGGAGATCGTCGCCTCTTCTCTGCTGGCCCGGCTGCGCGCCAACGCCGGCCGGCACCCGAAGTCCACCCGATTCACCGATCTGATCGACGAACTGCGGGTCCGCAGTCCAGATGCGAACGCCTGGTGGCCCCGCTACGACATCGCCACCAATTCCGCCGGCACCAAACGGATCCGCCGCCCCGACGGCCAGGAGATGGCCTTGACCTACGCGTCATTCCACGTCGCCGAACACCCGGAATTCATTCTCACCGTCTATCGCCGGACCTGAGTTCCGCTCGGGGCGGCGAAACTCGATCACGACGCGGTAGGCGATCGACTGGGCGCGTCGCAAGCTGTACCCGCCGGCGGGCAAAGATCGTTCCATCGGCGTATGGCGATGACCGGTCAGGGATCGCTCTACGGTGGCGACGGCTCGTCATTTAGCCTGCGCGACCAACTGATACCTGAGATCGGCGTTGACGGTTAGTTCGCCGCGGCCGCGCGCGCCCGCCATGGTGACGCGCAGCCGGCCGCCGTGCGACCGGTAGACGCCCTCGGGGTACCAGGGTCGGTCCGGT
>JAABUM010004405.1_pt1 | contig 15932 bp, 10 predicted proteins | sample 5559161 | NCBI WGS metagenome assembly JAABUM01 (sample SAMN10711868, study PRJNA513369) | rock metagenome | isolation source: Antarctica rocks | place: Antarctica: Victoria Land, Siegfried Peak nord
CCGTTCCCTCGCCGCGGCGCGTCGGGCCGTCGAGCTCGACGGCCAGGGCACGCAGGCGTGGGCCCCTCTCGCGCTGGCCCTGCTCATGTCCCAGCGCGGCGACGAGGCCGAGGCCGCCGCGCGCGAGGCCATTCGGCTCGACCCCGCAGAGCCGGGGGCGCACGCCGTGCTCGCCAGCGTCCTGCACAGCCAGGTAGGGCTGACCAACAAGTCGGGTGTCGCGGCCGCCGCCGCCATCGCCCATGCCCTCGAGCTGAATCCGCATGACCCCGCCCTGTTCGACCAGGCCGCGACCATCGCCATCGGACGGGCTCGGCCTGACGAGGCCCTCGGCCTCGTGCGGCGGGGACTCGCGCTCGATCCGACCGACGCGGCTCTGCTGCTCACCAAGGCCAAGCTGGACGGCAGACGCAAGAAGTCCCGCATTCAGGGCATCGAGACGGTCAAGAGCGTGCTCGCCGTCGACCCGCTCGACGCCGATGCCCTCACCCAGCTCCGCGAAACCTTCTGGGCGAGGTTACGTGGGCAAGTCATCAGCGCCTTCGCCCTCGCCCTGGTCATCCTGCTGGTCGAGCCGTGGCTGTCGCTGCACCGGGCCCCGGTGACGGCCGCCGCAGTCGTGTTGTTCGCCGGCCGGTGGGCCTGGATGGCGCGGAAGCTACGTCGAGCACTACCCCCCGGCTTCATCCGGCGTGAGCTCCGGCGACGGCCGGAGGGCTATGTCGCCATAGCCTGCGCCGTGCTGGCACAGTTCACCCTGCTCCTCGGCATGTTCCTCGCGGCGGTCGCCTCGGCACACGGCGCAGCGCGCGCGGCCCTGGTGACGATCATGGTCGCCGGCACCGTGGCGTGGATGGGCTGGATGTTGGTGCTCGCCGCGACGAACCGAGACTCCGCCGCCGACCGGCAGGCCATGCTCGAAGCCGATCCCGACCGTGCGCTCAGCCGGGACGTCGGCTGGGCGGTGCGGGCCCTGCTGGGGGTGCATGCCGTCCCCGCGGCATGTGCGGCGGGTTATCTGCTGCTCGCCGCCCATGCGGCCAGGCCGGCTGCCGCGCACGGTGTGGTTACCCTCCTCGCCGGCGTCGCGGCGGGCCTGTGCGGGGTCGGCCTGCTGCTCGCCTCGCAGGTCCCCCGCCGTTGGCGGGATAGGCGGTGGAACGCGGTGCGACTGCTCCTGCTGGTGCTGCTGGTCGCGGATGCGACTGCAGGCCTGGGCCAAGCCGCCGCCCTGACCTACGGCACCGACGTGGTGTACACCGGGCGCCCCCACACCGATCGTCCCGTCTTCCCACGCGTGCCCGCCCCGGTGACCGTCACCATTCGCCCCTTCCCCTCCATCACCGTGCCGGCGATCCCCACCCTCGGCGGCGGTTAGCCCACGAGCCCGCCAGCCGTCGAGGCCGGTAGCCTCCCGCACCATGACCGCTCCCCCTGTGCACACCGACCTCCTACCGCTGTCCGACGACGGCACCGAGTACCGGCTGATGAGCAGCGAGGGCGTCGAGGTGGTGGACACCGCGCTGGGGCGCTTCCTTCGCGTCTCCCCCCAGGCGCTGACCGCGCTGGCGAAGACGGCCATCACCGACATCCAGCACCTGCTGCGCACCAGCCATCTACAACAGCTGCGCGCCATCGTCGACGACCCCGAGGCCAGCGGGAACGACCGCTTCGTCGCGATGGACCTACTGCGCAACGCCTGCGTGGCCGCGGGCAAGGTGCTGCCGATGTGCCAGGACACCGGCACCGCCATCGTGATGGGCAAGAAGGGCGAGCGGGTACTCACCGGTGGCGGCGACGAGGCCGCGCTGTCGGAGGGCATCCGCCAGGCCTACGCCGAACTCAACTTGCGGTACTCCCAGATGGCCCCGCTGAGCATGTGGGACGAGCGCAATACCGGCACCAACCTGCCCGCGCAGATCGACCTCGCCGCGGTGGACGGGGATGCCTACCACTTCCTGGTGATGGCCAAGGGCGGCGGCAGTGCCAACAAGACCTTCCTGTACCAGGAGACCAAGACCGTCCTCAACCCCCGGCGTCTGGCGTCGTTCCTGGACGAGAAGCTGCGCTCGCTGGGCACCTCCGCCTGCCCGCCCTACCACCTTGCGATCGTCGTCGGTGGGCTCTCGGCGGAGCAAAACCTCAAGGTCGCGAAGTTGGCCTCGGCCCGCTACCTCGACACCCTGCCCACCGAGGGCTCGCCATCCGGGCATGCCTTCCGCGACACCGACCTCGAGGCCCAGGTACTGGAGATGGCCCGCCAGTTCGGCATCGGCGCCCAGTTCGGCGGGAAGTACTTCTGCCACGACGTCCGCGTCATCAGGCTGCCCCGCCACGGCGCTTCGCTGCCGATCGGACTCGCCGTGAGCTGCTCGGCGGACCGGCAGGCCAAGGCGAAGATCACCGCCGATGGCGTCTTCCTGGAGCAGCTGGAGCGTGACCCGGCCCGGTTCCTGCCCGAGGTGCAGCACGAGGATCTGCCCGGTGACGTGGTGAACATCGACCTCACCCGCCCGATGGCCGAGATCCGGGCCACCCTGAGCGCCCTGCCGGTGAAGACCCGGCTCTCCCTCACCGGCCCGCTGGTAGTGGCCCGCGACATCGCGCACGCCAAGATCGCCGAGCGGCTGGAGGCCGGCGAGCCGATGCCGCAGTACATGAAGGACCACCCGGTGTACTACGCGGGGCCGGCCAAGACCCCCGACGGCTACGCGTCCGGCTCCTTCGGACCTACCACCGCCGGACGGATGGACGCCTACGTAGAACAGTTCCAGGCCGCGGGGGGCTCGATGGTGATGCTGGCCAAGGGCAACCGCAGCAAGCAGGTGACCGATGCCTGCTCGACCCACGGCGGCTTCTACCTCGGCTCCATCGGCGGTCCCGCCGCCCGCCTGGCGCAGGACTGCATCAGCGCGGTGGAGGTGCTGGAGTACCCCGAGCTGGGCATGGAGGCGGTGTGGAAGATCGAGGTGCGCGACTTCCCCGCGTTCATCGTGGTCGACGACAAGGGCAACGACTTCTTCGCGGGCACCTCGGCGCCCACGCTGCAGATCAGCTTCCGCCGCTAGTCAGCGCAGCCGCCTGGGGCCCACGTCGGCTCGGCTCGGTTCGGCTCCGATCCGCACCCGGGCCGCGGTCACCGTCGCGCCGTCGGTGGTCGCCAGGATGGGTCCGCAGGCCAGCTCCCTGATCTCGGGCACCTCCTCCGCGAGAGTGGCCAGCCGATCCACGACGACCTCCAGCGCGGCCAGGTCCGCCGGAGCGCTGCCCCGGTACCCGGTGAGCAGCGGCGCCGCCTTCGGTGCGCGGATGAGCTCCGCGGCCGAGGCCAGGGGCAGCACCCGGTAGGCACGATCGCCAAGCAGATCGGAGATCGCCCCGGACAGCCCGAAGGAGATCAACGAGCCGAACGACGGGTCGTCCTGCACGCGCACGGTGCAGTTGACGCCCTTGGCCGCCATGGTCTGCACGTACACCGAGCTGTTGCCGGAGAGTTCCGCGAGCTCGCGATAGGCGGCCCGGACGGCGTCCGCGCTCACCACGTCCAGACGCACTCCCACCAGGTCGGCGCGGTCGCGCCACTGCTCCCCCATCGCCTTCACCGCCACCGGGAAGCCGAGCTCGCGCGCCGCGGCCACCGCGTCCTCGGGCCCGGTGGCGACCCGAAACGGGGCCACCGCCACCCCGTAGGCGAGCAGCAGCTCCGCGGCCTCCTCGTCGCTGAGCCAACGCCCCTGCGGCTGCGCCTGCATCCACGCGTCGATCAAGGACCGGGCTCGCGGCGCATCGACCAGCTCGTCGTACCCCCTGGGCTGCTCCTCGGGCGCGGGAGCGGCCCGCCACTGCGCGTAGCGCACCGCCCGAGACAAGGCCAGGACCGCACGTTCGGGCCCCGGATACGAGGGCACCGATCCCCTGGTGGGGTTGCCATCGGGTCCGCATACCGCGAGCGAGTCCGGGATGCCCTCGGCGGCGAGGAAAGTCGTCACCACCGGCTTGGTCGATCCCGCTACCGCCTCCCGCAGCGCGGCGGCGTAGGCGGCGCCGGGGATGGCCACCGGGGGCACGAACACGGCGATGAGGGCATCCACATCCGATGCGGCCAGCGCCTCGCGCACCGCAGCGGCGAAGGACTCCGGACTTGCGCTCGCGCCGACGTCCACCGGCTCGTTCGCCACGTCCAGACCCTGGCTGCGGGCGGCGTCCGCGGCGAGCACCCCCATGGCCGTGGAGTTGCCGACCACGGCAACCCGGGGACCGGCGGGCAGCGGCTGGTAGCCCAGCAGCAGCGCACTGTCGAAGAGCTGGGCGATGGACTCCACCCGGATCACCCCGGCCTGTTCGAACAGCGCCTGCACGCTCGCGTCGTCCACCGCCACGCTGGTGGCCGCGAGGCCGGCGGGCACCGCGTGCCTGCCGCTCTTCACCACGATCACCGGTTTGCTGCGGGCCACCCGGCGGGCGAGCCGGGAGAACTTGCGGGGATTTCCGAAGCTCTCCAGGTAGAGCAGCACCACATCCGTTGCGGGGTCGGAATCCCAGTACTGCAGCAGGTCGTTGCCGGAGATGTCCGCCCGGTTTCCCGCCGAGACGAACGTCGACAGGCCCAGTCCGCGCTCCGCCGCCGCCGCCAGGATGGCGATGCCCAGGGCACCGGACTGACAGAAGAAGCCCACCCGTCCCGCCGGAGGCAACACCGGCGCCAAGGTGGCGTTCAGCGAAACGGCCGGATCGGTGTTGGCCACGCCCAACGCGCTCGGTCCCACCACCCGCATGCCGTGGGCTCGAGCGGCCTTCACCATCCGCCGTTCGGCGGCTAGACCCTCGGGCCCGGCCTCGCTGAAGCCCGCCGAGATCACCACCAGCGCCTTCACCCCTTTGGCGAGACAGTCGTCGAGCACCGCTTCCACGCCGCTGGCCGGAACCGCCACCACCGCGAGATCCACGTCGTCGGGGATGGCCCGCACCGACTCGTAGGCACGCACACCCTGCACCGAGCGGTTCTCGGGATTGACCGGGTACACCGGGCCGGTGAAGCCGGCGGCCAGCAGATGGACGAGCACCGCGTGACCGACCTTGAAGCGGTCGGTCGACGCGCCGATCACGGCCACCGACTGCGGGGCGAGCACGTTGCGGACGCTGCGCGCCTCCGAAGCCCGTTCCCGGAAGTTGCGCACGGTGAGCAGGGCCTCGGAGGGGTCGATGGCGAACTCCAGGTGCAGCACGCCACCCTCGAAGGAGCGCTTGATCTGGTAACCGGCCTCCCGGAACACCCCGACCATGGTCCGGTTCTCGGCGAGCACCTCCGCGACGAAGGTGTGGATGCCGCACTCCGCGGCCGCCGCGGCCAGGTGCTCCAGCAGCACCGAGCCCAGGCCCCGGCCCTGATGGGCGTCGGCCACCACGAAAGCGACCTCTGCTGACAAGCCGTCGCCGACCTTCGTCAACCGGTCGTAGCGACCCACCGCGATGATCTCCCCGCCCAGCAGCACGAGAATGGCCACCCGGTGGTGATGGTCCACGGTCGAGAACCGGGCGAGATCACGCGCCGACATCGTCGGATAGGGACCGAAGTAGCGCAGGTACCGGGTGCGTTCGGACAGGCGCCCGTGGAATTCGCGCAGCGCCTCGGCGTCGTCCGGGGTGATCGGCCGCAGGTGCACGGTGGCACCGTCGGAGGCTAACGCGTCGCCTTCCCAGTGCTTGGGGTAGTCGTACGGGTCGGCCGTGGGCCGCTCCGGTTCTTCTGACATGGCGGCCATCTCCGCCTCTCAGTCTCTGGGGTCTTCGGGGTCGAGCCCGACCAGCGGGTACACCGCCCGCCGGGTGTCCCGGATCATGCTGTCCACCTTGGCGGTGGCCGGATCGGTTCCGGCGGCCACCCCGTCCCACGGCGTGTAGGTGGTGTCACTGCCGTCCCCCATCGTCGTCGGTAACGCCAGTCGGGGCGCCATCGGAGCCACCCGCGCGGTCCAGTCGGCGGGCACCAGCGTGGCCGGGTCGATGTCGCGATCGAGCACCGCAGCAAGCAGGTGGGTCCACGAGCGCGGTACCACCCGCAGCAGTCCGTAGCCGCCGCCACCCACCGCCAGCCATCGGCCCTCCGCGGTCTCCTCGGCGAGCGCCCGCAGGGTCTGGAAGATCTGCCGGTGCCCGTCCACGCTGAGCATGAGGTCGGCCAGCGGATCCTCGTAATGGGTGTCGACGCCGCACTGGGTGACCAGCACCTGCGGGCGGAAGGCGCGGACCATGCCGGGTACCACCGCATGGAAGGCACGCAGCCAGGAGCGGTCGCCGGTGCCGGGCATCAGGGGAAGGTTCACAGCCGTTCCCGCGGCCGCGCCCCGGCCCACTTCCTGCGGCCACCCGGTTCCCGGCCACAGGGTCGCGGGATGCTGGTGCAGCGAGACCGTGAGCACCCGGGGGTCGTCGATGAAGGCGGCCTGCACCCCGTCGCCGTGGTGGACATCGACGTCGACGTAGGCGATGCGGTCGAAGCCGTGGTCCAGCAGCCACGAGATCGCGATCGCCGGATCGTTGTACACACAGAAGCCGGAGGCGGAATCGGCCATGGCGTGGTGGAGTCCACCACCGATGGACACCGCCCGCCGGGTGCGTCCCTCGGCGATCTCCCTGGCCGCGAGCAGCGAACCGCCGGCAATGAGGGCGCTGGCATCGTGCATGCACTCGAAGATCGGGTTGTCCTCGGTGCCGAGCCCATGGCCGACGGCCTGCAGCTGTTCGGGTGCGCCCTTGACGGCGGCCAGGTATCCGGCGGTGTGAATCCGCAGTAACTGCTCATCGGGGGCCGCGTGCGGGCGCAGCGTCTCCACCCCTTCGAGCAGGCCCAGCCCCGCGGCGAGGCGCATCGTCAGGTCCAGCCGGATGGGATCGAGCGGATGGTCTTCGCTGAGTCGGTAGCTGAGGTAGTCGGTGGTCCACACCACCGCGGCAGGGCTGCGGGTCATGGGCTCGACGCTACTGTCTGCGGCGGCCGAACGGGCGGGTGTGGCCCGTGGCCGGATGGTCCGACGGCCCCGCCGCGGTCTATAGACTCAACGTGGATGAAGGGGCGTAAAGAGTGAACGACCTGGTCGACACCACCGAGATGTATCTGCGCACCGTCTACGAGCTCGAGGAAGAGGGTGTGGTGCCGCTGCGCGCCCGCATTGCCGAGCGACTGGAGCAGAGTGGGCCGACGGTGAGCCAGACGGTGGCGCGGATGGAACGGGACGGGCTGTTGGCGGTCGCCGACGACCGTCACCTCGAGCTCACGCCGGAAGGCAGGGCGGTGGCGGTGTCGGTGATGCGCAAGCACCGACTCGCCGAGCGGCTCCTGGTCGACGTCATCGGCCTGGCGTGGGAAGAGGTGCATGCGGAGGCCTGCCGCTGGGAGCACGTGATGAGCGAGGGCGTCGAGCGTCGGCTGGTCGAGGTGCTCGACCATCCCACCACGTCGCCCTACGGCAATCCCATCCCGGGATTGGCCGACCTCGGCTCGGACCAGATCGTCGCCACCGCCGCCGACCTGATCCGGCTCACCGACGTGGCCATGGGCTCGTCCGTGGCTGTGGTGGTGCGGCGGATCTCCGAGCATGTGCAGACCGACATCGAGGTGATGGGGCAGCTGCGCCAGGCCGGCGTGGTGCCCGATGCACGGGTGACGGTGCGGCGTGACGGCGCCGGGGTCACCATTACGGTGGCCGGGCACGCCGGGGCCCAGCTTCCGCTGGACATGGCCCATGCTGTGCAGGCGGAACCAGTCTAGCGAGGCGCTGCCTGCTGCGCGCACGGTCCCGTTGCCCTTTCTGCCCAGATCTGGAGGTTGCCGTGAAGTTGCTCGTCACCGGAGGGGCCGGCTACGTCGGCAGCGTGTGCACCGCGCTCCTGCTCGAGCGTGGCCATGAGGTCACCGTGCTCGACGACCTGTCCACCGGCCACGCCGATGCGGTGCCCACCGAGGCACGGTTCGTCGAGGGCGATGTGGCCACCGATGCGGCGGCGCTGCTGGGCGAAGGTATGGACGGGGTGCTGCACTTCGCCGCGAGGTCGCTGGTGGGAGAGTCGGTCGAGCACCCGGAGCTGTACTGGTTCGGCAACGTGGTCACCTCGCTGCGCCTGCTCGAGGCGGTGCGCGCGGCGGGTACGCCCCGCCTGGTGTTCTCCTCGACGGCGGCCACCTACGGCGAGCCCGCGCGCAATCCCATCACCGAAGACGCCCCGACCCGGCCGACCAACCCCTACGGTGCCAGCAAGCTGGCCATCGACCACGCAATCACCTCCTACGCCGACGCGCACGGTCTGGCCGCGGTGAGCCTCCGGTACTTCAACGTCGCCGGCGCATACGGCGGCTTCGGTGAGCGGCACACGGTCGAGACGCATCTGATTCCCCTGGTGCTGCAGGTCGCGAGCGGCGACCGCGAGCGCATCACGGTCTATGGCGACGACTGGCCGACGCCGGATGGCACCTGCCTGCGGGACTACATCCATGTACGCGACCTCGCCGAGGCGCACCTGCTGGCCCTGGAGCACGCCACACCGGCCGAGCACCGCATCTACAACCTGGGCACCGGCACCGGCTTCTCGGTGCTGGAAGTCATTGACGCCTGCCGACGCGTCACCGGCCACGCGATCCCCGCGCAGGTGGCGGGACGACGACCCGGCGACCCCGCGGCGCTCGTTGCCTCCAGCGGCAAGGCCACTGACGAGCTCGGCTGGCGCCCGGAGCGCACTGAGCTCGACACGATCGTCGGTGACGCGTGGAGTCTCATCCAAACGCGGGTGGGTGCGGTGTGAACGGCGGTAGCGCCACCCCCAGCTCGGCGGCCACCTCCTGAGCCGTGTCGGCCAGCTCGCGAATGACGTCCGGGGACAGCCCGCCCGACAGTGCCGTGTCGAGCATGTTCGCCATGCGGTGGCCGGGATGGCTGTCCAGCGCTTTCTCCAGCGCGATCCCCGCCAGCGGACCCTCTCCTCGGACGTAGCAGCTGAAGGACACCAGCACCGCCGCCTCCGCGCGCTCGGGGTCGGGCAGCGCGCGGCACAGCGTCAACCACAGCCGCTCGGCTGCCTCGGCGTGCTCGCCGAGGGACAATGCGAAACACGCGTCTCGCACCACCGGATCCGACAGCGCCGCGGCCAGTCGGGCGATCTCCTCGTCGAACAGGACACCTTCGTCGTCGTATCGCGCCACCGCGGCTAGCACCGCCTGCAGGTCTGCACGCACGGCCCGCCGACCGGTCAGTTCTCTGGCCAGCAACGCCGCGTCCATGGCGCGCTCGATGAGGTCGGCACGCCGCCAGAGGAGCTCGTCGGGGTCACGGCGGAACAACTCGTCGAGCTCCGCACGGGCACCGTGGATGATCCTGCCCTGGGCCACGTGCGCGGCGCTGACCTGGGACGACTGCGGATCCGGCAGTGCTCCACCGCGTGGGTCGTCCTGCTCGTAGCCGCACCAGGAGCCGCCGGCCGCCAGCCGGTCGACGCGATGGGCATCCAGCACCTGGGTACCCACCGCCTCGCACGACTGTCGCACGGCGTCGAGCAGCTGCCGGTGCGGCACGTCCGTGCTCGGACCCCGGTCCTCCACCAGGACGACGATCACCGCCGGGGCCGCACGCCGTACGCACAGCGCCGAGAGCCGCTCTGCCATCGCGGCCGCATACCGCGGGTCGGGCTTCGCTGGATCGGGCAGGTCCATCCGCATCACCAGCCCCACCCTGGTCGCGGTCGGTCCCTGCATGCAGAGCACGACGAGTGAGCGGGTCGGCACGAACCCGAGCAGCCCGGGTACCGAGGCGATGAGCTCCCCCGGGTCGCTGATCCGGATGGTGCTCGCTGGCGTGGTTGATGTGGTCATGGCCATCACGGTGCCCCCGGTCGCCGACCGCACCCCCCGGGGTAGCAGCGCGATTGTGGACAAGTTGAGCGCCGTACACAGCCCGGCCCGGATGTCGCGCCGTGCGGGCCGGACTGTCCGGGTGCTCTGCTAGCGGTTCCGAGCGGGACACCGTGCCCGCGGCCGGGTTGTGCGGATGGCTTGGTCCCGTGAGGCTGTCCCCATGACCAAGTCGCCGCAATCCGAGCCACTCACTTCCCCGCCGCCGGTGAGCAGCGACGGCGCGATGGATTACGACCTGGTGGTCATCGGCTCCGGGCCCGGAGGCCAGAAGGCTGCCATCGCAGCGGCCAAGCTCGGCAAGCGGGTCGCGGTCGTGGACAAGGCGCAGATGATCGGCGGGGTGTGCGTGAACACTGGCACCATCCCGTCCAAGACCATGCGCGAAGCGGTGCTCTACCTCACCGGCATGAACGAGCGTGAGCTCTATGGCGCCAGCTACCGGGTGAAGTCCGACATCACCGTGGCAGACCTGCTCTCCCGGACCCAGCACGTCATCGTCAAGGAGATCGAGACGGTGCGGGCCCAGCTGATGCGCAACCGGGTGGATCTGTTGACCGGCACCGCGCGCTTCCTCGACCCGCACACCATTGCCATCGCCGGTGCCCATCACAGCGAACGGATCACCGTCCGCGCCGACAAGGTGGTGATCGCCACCGGCACCAGGCCGGCTCGCCCGAAGAACGTGGAGTTCGATGAGGAGCGCGTGCTCGACTCCGACGGCATCCTGCACCTCGGCGCCATCCCCAAGAGCATGGTGGTCGTGGGGGCTGGCGTCATTGGCATCGAGTACGCCTCCATGTTCGCCGCGCTCGGTACTCGAGTGACGGTGGTGGAGCGGCGTGACGCCATGCTGGAGTTCTGTGATTCCGAGATCGTGGAGTCGCTCAAGTTTCACCTGCGCGACCTGGCGGTCACCTTCCGCTTCGGTGAGGAGGTGACCGAGGTGAAGGTGGGCGCTAAGGGCACCGTCACCACCCTGGCCAGTGGCAAGCGGATTCCCGCGGAAACCGTGATGTACTCCGCCGGCCGTCAGGGCCTCACCGACGATCTGCACCTGGACGCGGCAGGCCTCACTGCCGACGCGCGTGGCCGGATCACCGTGGACGAGCACTACCGCACCGCGGTGAAGCACATCTACGCCGTCGGCGACGTGATCGGCTTCCCGGCGCTGGCGGCCACGTCGATGGACCAGGGACGCCTGGCCGCCTACCACGCCTTCGAGGAACCGGCCACGGAGATGATGGGCCTGCAGCCGATCGGGATCTATTCCATCCCAGAGGTCTCCTACGTCGGCAAGACCGAGGTCGAGCTGACCGGCTCGTCGGTGCCCTACGAGGTGGGTACCTCCCGGTACCGGGAACTTGCCCGCGGTCAGATCACCGGCGACTCCTACGGCATGCTCAAGCTGCTCGTCTCCACCGAGGACCGAACATTGCTCGGCGTGCACGTGTTCGGCTCGGGCGCGACGGACCTGGTCCACATCGGGCAGGCGGTGATGGGCTGCGGAGGCACCGTCGACTATCTGGTGGACGCCGTCTTCAACTATCCGACCCTGTCCGAGGCGTACAAGGTGGCAGCACTGGACGTGACCAACAAGATCCGCGCGCTCGACATGTTCACCGCCTAAGGGTTCGGCGCCGCAGCACCTCCCGCAGCCCGGGCACCTGCACACCCTCGGCCGCCAGCATCCGGCGCGCCTTGCGTCGGGTGCTCAGCACTCCGACAGGGCGAACGCCCAGACCGGGTACTGCACCAGCCACGCGAGCCGAAACGCCGACGCGGTATAGCCGCCCGCCGCCAGCACCAGCACGGTGAGCAGCACACTGGCCCGACCGGCGGACAGACCCTGGGCCGTCACCAGGTAGGGAACGCCCCAGAGCAGCGCGAAGACGGTGCCGGAGAACTGCGCGCCGAAGTGGGTGAAGAACCCCAGCCGCGTCCCGGGATGACCCCACGCCGCGCGAACGAGTCGGGGCACGTCCACCGCGTGCAGCACCTCGCTGCGCGGAGGCGCACCGCGCGGGGCGTCGCGGGCCACCGCCAGTACGAGGACCACCACGAGCACCCCCCAGGCCGGCGGCGGAGCCGAAGGCCACCGTCCAGCCCGGGCCATGCAGCAACGCCACCAGCGGCACCGCGGACAGCACCAGTCCCAGTTGGCCGACGATGCCGGTGAGCTGGGTCAGCACCGGCACTCGGCGCACTGGGAACCAGGCGGCGACCAGCCGGAGCACCGAGATGAACGTCAGCGCGTCGCCGGCCCCGCCGAGTACCCGCGCCACGATGGCCAGCGGCAGCACGGTGGTCAACGCCAGCAGGAGCTGTCCCGCTGCCATTACCGTCGCCCGATCGCGATGAGGGCGCGGGAGCCGAAGCGATCCAACAGCAGCCCGACCGGCACCTGCAACCCGGCGTAGACCACGAGCTGGAGCACACGAAACCCGACAGCGCACCGGGACTCGCGTTGAAGCGTGTCGCCGCGTCCAGTCCGGAGACGCCGAAGGACGTCCGGTGCAGCACCGCCGTCACGTAGGCGAGAACCCCGATGCCCCACACCAGCCAGGCACGGCCACCACCCAACGGGCCGCTGGGAACGGGACGTTCGTCGGAAGCCTCGGCCACGCCGCACCCTAGCGCGCACGGCGATGCCGAGCCGGGGACGGACCGTCCGCCACCCGTACTCTGCCCAACCGCCCGGAATGTGCCGCGCCGGCGCTACGTTGAGGGAGACTGAAGGGGACGCGAGTGGAAGGTACCGATGCGGCCCATGGATGAGCACGAGCACCAGGATGAGCAGATGAACGAACCCGAGAACCTCGACGAGACCTCCCGGATGTACGAGCTCGAGTTTCCCGCTCCCGAGCTGACGGCCCCTGACGGCCGCGGACCCGTGCTCGTGCACGGGATGGAGGGCTTCTCCGATGCCGGCCACGCCATTCGGATAGCGACCAGCCACCTCCGGGAGCAGCTGGAGACCGAGCTGGTCGCCTCCTTCGACATCGACGAGCTGCTCGACTACCGCTCGCGGCGCCCGACCATGAGCTTCGAGGGCGATCACTTCGCCAGCTACGCCGAGCCCGCACTGAACCTCTACGCCGTCAAGGACAAGGCGGGTACGCCGTTCCTGCTGTTGGCCGGGATGGAACCCGACCTCCGCTGGGAGCGCTTCATCACGGCGGTACGCATGCTCGCCGATCGCTTCGGGGTCCGGCGCACCATCGGCATGAACGCCATTCCGATGGCCGTTCCGCACACCCGGCCCACCGGAGTCACCGCCCATGGATCCTCCACGGAGCTGGTCCGCGGGTACGAGCCGTGGGTGGGCAACATCCAGATCCCCGCAAGCGCGGCCTCCCTGCTGGAGTTCCGGCTGGGCAAGGCCGGCTACGAAGCGATGGGCTTCGCGGCGCACGTGCCGCACTACCTGAGCCAAACGGATTACCCCGAGGCGGCGCAGACGCTGCTCGGCCACCTCGGTGACGCCTCAGGGCTGTCACTGCCGGTGGAGGAACTGACCGAGGCCGCAGCCCGGGTCCGCGAGCAGATCGACGCGCAGGTCACCGCCTCCGAGGAGGTGACGGCCGTGGTGCAGGCGCTGGAACGTCAGTACGACGCCTACGTCGGCTCCCAGGAGCGCACCTCGCTGCTGGCCGCCAACGGGGAGCTGCCCACCGGCGACGAACTGGGCGCGGAGCTGGAGCGCTTCCTCGCGCAGCGCACCGACCGGGACCCCCCGGCACCCGGCAGTGCCCCCGAAGGGCTCTGACCTGCCGGAGGCACGGGCAATCGTCAGCGCGCGAAACGGGCGCGCAACTGCTCGAGGGTCCGGGTGATTCCCGTGCCGTTCTTGCCCGGGAATCCGGTCAGCTCGAGCACCCTGGCCGCCTTCGCGCCCGCGTAGTCGAAGGTCTCGGTGACGGTGGTGCGCCCTGGAGTAGCTTCCGCCAGCTCCCATCGCCAGGAGTGTCCCAAGGGATGGCGCCACTGGATGAGTCGATCCGGCTCGAATGCGGTGACCGTACTGGTGATCTTGTAGGGCACTCCGTACTGCTTCATGCGCACCGAGAATTTCGCTCCCTCGCGGAGCTGGTCGGGCGCGGAGACGGCATCCTGCACGGTGCCTGAGCCGTCGAGCTCACCGTGCCGGCGCGGATCCGCCACCAGGGCAAACACCTCGGCAGGCGAGGCATCCACCACCACCCGCCGGGAAACCCGCTGCGGTCCCGCGTCCACTTCGGTCACTGCTGAGTCGGCCATCCCCCCAAGCTACGCGCCGCCCGAAGCACCCGCGTGTCGGTGCGACACGGCACGATAGGGCCATCATGACCACACCCGCTCCGGAACCCACCCCCAACGCCGTTTCGCTCCCGGCTACCCTGACCGCACTGATCCCGACGACCCCGGACGAGGACTCCCTGTTCGAGGCGTTCACCCGGTGGTCGCAGCAACGGGGGCTCACCCTGTACCCGGCGCAGGAAGAAGCGGTGCTCGAGGTGGTGTCGGGCTTGCACGTCATCCTCGCCACCCCCACCGGCTCCGGGAAGTCGCTGGTGGCCATCGGCGCGCACTTCGCCGCCATGGCCCGTGGCAAGCGCAGTTTCTACACGGCGCCGATCAAGGCCCTGGTCAGCGAGAAGTTCTTCGCCCTCTGCGAGGTGTTCGGGGCGGAGAACGTGGGGATGATGACCGGCGACGCCGCCGTCAACTCCTCGGCCCCGATCATCTGCGCCACCGCGGAGATCGTCGCCAACCTGGCCCTGCGGGAGGGGCCGGGTGCGGACATCAGCCAGGTGGTGATGGACGAGTTCCACTTCTACTCCGAGCCCGACCGGGGCTGGGCATGGCAGGTGCCACTCATCGAGCTGCCCGACGCCCAGTTCGTCCTCATGTCGGCCACCCTGGGCGACGTCAGCTTCTTCGTCGATGACCTCCAGCGGCGCAGCGGCCGCCCGGTCGCCGTCGTCTCGGGCACCGAGCGCCCGGTGCCGTTGATGTTCTCCTACGTCACCACCCCGCTGCAGGAGACCATCGAGGAACTCGTCAACACCCAGCAGGCCCCGGTGTACGTCGTGCACTTCACCCAGGCCGCGGCACTGGAACGCGCCCAGGCACTGACCAGCGTCAAGTTGTGCAGCAAGGCGGAGAAGGAGGCCATCGTCGCGCTGATCGGCCACTTCCGCTTCGCCACCGGTTTCGGCAAGACGCTGAGCCGGCTGGTGCGGATGGGGGTGGGCGTGCACCACGCGGGGATGCTGCCGAAGTACCGCCGGCTGGTGGAGCGGCTGGCCCAAGCCGGGCTGCTCAAGATCATCTGTGGCACCGACACCCTGGGCGTCGGCATCAACGTCCCCATTCGCACCGTGCTGTTCACCGGGCTGACCAAGTACGACGGCGTCCGCACCCGACACCTGCGGGCCAGGGAGTTCCACCAGATCGCCGGGCGTGCGGGGCGGGCCGGCTTCGACACCCTGGGCACCGTGGTGGTGCAGGCACCCGAGCACGACGTGGAGAACGCCCGACTGGTGGCCAAGGCCGGTGACGACCCGAAGAAGCTCAAGCGGGTGCAGCGCAAGAAGGCCCCCGAAGGCTTCGTGTCCTGGGGCAGGCCGACCTTCGATCGGCTGGTGGCGGCCGAACCCGAACAGCTGTCCTCGCGCTTCAGCGTCAGCAATGCCATGCTGCTCAACGTCATCAGTCGACCCGGTGACGCCTTCCAGGCGATGCGCCACCTGTTGACGGACAACCACGAGAGCGACGCCGCGCAGCGCAGACACGCCCTGCAAGCCATTGCGCTCTACCGCGGGCTACGCAATGCCGGCATCGTGCAGGTGTTGCCCGAGCCCGACGAGCACGGCCGCACGGTGGCCCTCACCGTGGACCTGCAGCGCGACTTCGCCCTAAACCAGCCGCTGTCCCCCTTCGCCCTGGCCGCACTGGAGCTGCTGGACCGGGATTCCCCCAGCTACGCCATGGACGCGGTGTCCGTCATCGAGTCCACCTTGGACGACCCGCGCCAGGTATTGATGGCCCA
>JAABUM010004408.1_pt1 | contig 15928 bp, 14 predicted proteins | sample 5559161 | NCBI WGS metagenome assembly JAABUM01 (sample SAMN10711868, study PRJNA513369) | rock metagenome | isolation source: Antarctica rocks | place: Antarctica: Victoria Land, Siegfried Peak nord
TGCCCGCACGGGCGCCGATGCTGTCCGGATTGCCGGCTCCGCCCGCGCCGGAACGCCGTCCACCGACCGCATCACCGTCATGTTCCCGTCGCCGCAGGCGGCAGCGGTGACCCCTTCCCTGCTTCGGGAAGTAGCGGCCCAACGCGTCCAGCTGTCCGGCGTCAACTCGTTGCTGTCCAACTCCCTCGACGTCATCTCGGACAGACTGCGCCTCGTGACGAACGTCGGGTCGACGCGATGGCGAGGTCATCCGCTCGCTGCATCCAACGCGTCGGAGTTCAGTGGGCGGGCGTTGGGTGATCTTCTTGCTCAGGTGCGGGTGCTCCCGTCATCGTTCAACTTCTTCACTGACCGAAGTGATCTCCCGATCACCGTCGTGAACAAACTGAACCGGAGAGTGGCGGGTGTTCAGGTGTCCTTGCAGCCGAGGGCCATCATGCTGAAGGTCCGTCGTCAGCCGAAACCCATCGATGTCGCCGCCAACGGCCAGGGCATCATCCGTCCTCAGGTGGTGGCAGCGGGATCGGGAATCGTGCCCGTCGATGCTGTGCTCACGACGAGCAACGAAGTCCCGTTGGGCGTTCCACGTGAAACCAAGGCCAACGTGCAAGTCAATGTGCGTCCCACGGCAACCTGGATTTACAAGGTGCTCGGCGGCGTTGCCGGGATCATCCTGATCGCCGGTGTGATCCGCAGTATCCGCCGCGGACCACGCACCAACGAGCCGTTGATCGCAGAGTCCGACACCGCCACCTCGACCCCCAGTAACGAGATCATCGCCGATGAGTGACCCGTCCGGCCCCAGCCTCGGCCGTCGCTACGAACAGGCCGCAGACACCTGGAACACCCACCGGCCCAGCCTCGGGTCCCAGTACTCCGATTCCAGCGAGGACTACACCGACGAGTCATCGCTCGATCTGTTCTCAGGGACGGTCATCCTCGAACCCCGCCTGGTGGACACCCGGTCGGCACGAGCAGTCCGCCAATCGGCCGGCGTGGGCAGGCGACCGACACCAGCACACGAGGTAGACCCTGAACCCGGTGGGAAAGCTACTGCGAGTGCGGCCCTGTGGACGGCTGAGAGCACACGGGCCGGCAGCCGGTCCACTGATGCGTCCGTCGGTCGATCGAGCGCGATCATGGCTGCCGGAACGCTGGTCTCCCGCGCTCTGGGCCTGGTCCGCCAGTCGATGCTGCTCGCCGCGCTCGGAGTGGTCAGCACCAGCACTATTGATGCGCGGGCAGCCAATATCTGGGATACCGCGAACACACTGCCGAACATGGTCTTCCTGCTCCTGGCCGGGGGCGTCTTCAACGCGGTGCTGATCCCGCAGCTGACCCGGGCACTGAAGGATGCCGACGGCGGGAAGGCCTACACAGACCGGCTGATCACCCTGGCGTTGTTGACCCTCGGCGCCATCACTGCACTGTGCTTGATCTTCGCGTACCCGCTGTACCGGATCTATGACATCAGCGGCAGCCCTGAAATCCTGCGCCTCGGCTGGTTGTTCAGTCTGCTGTGCTTGCCGCAGATCTTCTTCTACGGCGTGTACACGATCTTCGGCGAAGTCCTGAACTCCCGAAGCCGCTTCGGTGCTTTCATGTGGTCCCCGGCTTTGGCGAACATCGTCTATATCGCGGGCCTGGCATGGTTCATAGCGAAGTACGCGGTCGGCGTCCCCCCCGGTCGTTGGACGGCGGGCATGATCCTGACCCTGGGCGGCGCCTCCACTCTCGGCATCGCAGCTCAGGCACTGGTCCTGATCATTCCCCTGCGTCGAGCCGGGTACAGGTACCGGCCGAGCATGCAATTTCGCGGTATCGGCCTGCGCACCACGGGAAAGGTCGCCGGGCTGGCCTTCGCCGCCATCCTGATCCAACAGGTCGGCCTGTTGGTGACAACCAATGTCCTGAACGCAATGGATCCCAAGTACGGCGGCCGCCTCCTGCAGACGACCGCGTTGCTGCTCTTCATGTTGCCTCACTCGATTGTGACGGTCAGCCTGATCACCGCGATGTACACCCGCATCTCCAAGGCCGCCAACGACCGGGACACCGCCCGAGTCACCGAGGACGTCGCGACCGCGATCCGCCTGTGTGGCGTTGCCGTCGTACCGGTGACCATCGGCGCATTTGCTCTGGTGCCGCCGGGCATCGGCGTCTACCTGGGTTTGCGGGGAGACAACGGCACCGCAATCAGCACCCTCTCGGCCGTCACCATCGCGATGCTGCTCGGTAGCTTCCCGCTTGCACTGAACGTCATCGTCCAGCGAACCCACTACGCCTACGAAGACGGGATGAAGCCCCTGCTGATGCAGGTGTGCGGTACAGCGGTCGTCGTCCCGCTGACGCTGCTCTGTCTGCTGCTGCCCGGTCGGTGGGTCGGCATCGGCGTCGGCGTCGTGCAGTCGATCAGCTACTGCGCCCAGGCCGGCACCGGGTACTACTGGCTCCGCAAACGGCTCGGCGGTTTACCGATGCCCGGCGTACTGCACACCTACGGGCGGCTCACCATTGCGGCTGCAGCCGCTGCCGCTGCGGCCTTCGCGGTGCGGTGGGCCGTGGGGGGTGTCGTGGCGGGTCAGTTCGCGGGTGCCCTGTTCGGTGTGTCGATCGGGGGCACCGTGTTTGTCGCGGTCTACGTCGCGGTCGCGCGGGCGCTGAAGGTTGCCGAGATCGAGGCGCTGCTTGCGCCCGTCACGAGCCGCCTCAGCCGGTTCACGGGCCGAGCCACCTAGACTTCCGCAAGAACTTGCGCAAAAGCCGTGATTGTCGATGGAGCAGGAGTTGGCGTGCTGGAGTTGAGCGAAGGGGATGCGCTCGCCGAACGGTACGAGCTGATCGCGAGCGCCGCCGATGCCGGCGTCTATCACCAGTGGCACGCCGTTGATCGCACCCTGGCCCGTGACGTGACGGCCATCACCTTCCCCGAGGACGACCCGCACGCTGCCGCTGCCCTCGACAGCGCACGCCGGGCCGCCGGAGTCGATGACCACCACCTGCTGCGGATCCTCGATGTGGGCACTGAATCGGGAACTTCCTACGTCATCACCGAACGGCTGCACGACGCCGAATCGATCACCGACCTGCTGCAGTTTCAGACTCTCCCCGCCGAAGAGGCCCGCCGTATCGTCGGCGAGGCTGCGACCGGACTACACACAGCCGCCGCTCGCGGCCTGCACCATTTGAGCCTGTCACCGCACGACATCGTGCGCTCGCGTGATGGCGCCGTTACGGTCCTCGGGGTGGCCACCGACGGCGCCCTCGCAGGACTGGACGACGTGCCTGCTGTCGTCGCCTCTCGTACAGACACCGAAGACCTCGTCCGCATCCTGTACGCCGCGTTGACCGGGCGATGGCCGAGCAGGTCCACCGTGCCCGGACTGCCGAACGTGACGATGAACAAGCACGACGACGTGCCGGCGCCCGCCCAGGTCGTCACCCGTGTCCCATCGGATCTGGATGCCGTGTGCACTCAGGTGTTGGTCACCGGAGGGGGACCGCGAACTCCTGGGGAACTGGCACGCCTGCTCTCGCCGTGGTCGGCGGAGCGGGTACACGGAGCCGGTGGACGCGACGTGACCCTCGCCGATGACGACGAGCTCCCTGCTGCGCCCGCTGCAACTGGACCCGCCACCCACTTCTTCGAAGATGCCGACGACCTCACCACGACGCCGCCACCCAGGTTCGACCCGGACGAGACACAGCTGCAAAGCGCGGCAGCTCTTGCGCTCGGCGGACCCGTCCGCGATCCGAGCGTCGTCGATCTCGAGCCACCCGCGCCCGGTCTGCCTACGGGCTTCGAAGAGCCGGACAAACGGTCCAGTGGTCTTGCGTTGGCCATCGTCGCCGCACTGTTGGTGCTCACGGTGGTTGCCGCGTTCTTCGGTCTACGAGATATCGGCGCTGGCAGCGGACCCAAGGATGCCACGCCTACTCCGACGAGATCCGCCTCGGCTACAACGAAGCGGTCGACAACCCCGAGCTCGAGCAAGAAGGCGCCCTCCGGCGTCGCCGTGAAACCCGTTTCGGTGACCGGCTTCGATCCAGAGGGGGACGGGAACGAGCACAACGAGCTGGCAGCGCGCGTGATCGACGGCGACACCAGCACGTCCTGGGTGACCCACATCTACCGGACCGCGGAATTCAGCGGCATCAAGAAGGGCGCCGGACTCCTGCTCGACCTCGGATCACGCAAACAGGTCGGGAGCGTCGCCATCAGCGTCGACGGCAACCCGACCACGATCCAGGTGTACGTCACGGACAAGAAGAGCGTGACCGGTGCGTCCCCGTTAGGCACGCTGACCAACGGGTCCGGTGAACAGACCGTCCGCGGTGCAGCAGTGGAGGGCCGCTACGTCATTCTGTGGATCACCGAACTGAGCCAGTACTCCGGCAACCAATTCCGCGACCAGATCGCGGAGGTCAAGGTCTTCTCGTGACCAGCTCCACGGCGCCTCAGGACACGGACGCCGCCCTGCTGCGGGCCCACGTGATGGGTGACCCCGATGCGTTCGGTGAACTGTTCCGTCGTCATAAGGACCGCATGTGGGCGGTAGCTCTGCGCACGACCCGCGATCCGGAGATTGCCGCTGACGCGGTCCAGGACGGTTTCATCTCGGCCTTCGGACGGGCCGAATCGTTTCGCGGCGACTCCCAGGTGACTACCTGGCTGCACCGCATCGTCGTCAACGCATGCCTGGACCGGTTGCGCCGCATCAAGCCGACCAGCGAACTACCGGAATTCGACCTCGCGGACCGTCACGACCGACACGCCAGCGTCGATGTGCGCATCGATGTTCAGCAGGCTCTGACGGCTATTCCCGAGGGCCAGCGCCTTGCCCTGATCATGGTCGACATGCAGGGTCTGTCAGTTGCTGAGACCGCGCAGGTCCTGGATGTCGCAGAAGGCACCGTCAAATCGCGGTGTGCGCGTGGCCGGGCAGCCCTCGCCGAGCTACTGCAGGACCACCACGGCGACGGGTACGGACCAGCTCGGTGACCGGGCGGTGTGCGTACCGCCAGTCGTACACGTTTCAATTAGCGTGGACCCGCTCGACCTCGATGGAACCGGGAGCCCGTCCGCAGCGTCAGACCTCAGATCAGAACTGGAGGGCTTGGATGAACGACACGACACGCGTCGACGTCGACTTCGCGGATGACGATCCGCACCGCGCAGTGCGGGACTTGTTGGCCAGTCAACCTGATCCTGGACCCATGCCCTCGGCCCTGGCGTACCGCATCGAGACTGCGCTGCAGGGTGAGCAACAAAGTCGTGTCGCCGAAGCTCCTACGACCAGGTTGTCGCTGCTTCACTCCGATGTTGCCCACCCCCCAAATTCCCCGGCAGATGCGCGGGCTGCCAGAACCGACCGCAGTGGTTCCACAGTCGTCGCTGTGAACTCACGCCGCAAGGGGCGAAGTGCACGCGCTGTTGGGATCGCCGCTGCGGTGGCCGCCGTGGTTCTTGGCGGAGGGGCACTGGGTGTCGCTGCAGTCAACCAGCAGGATGTCCCCCTGGCTGCAGCGCCTGTCGACCCTGCTGCGCTCGCCAGTCGGGTCACCGTTGACTCCACGGGCCAGGATTACTCCCAAAGCGGGTTGCCAGTGCAAGCCTCGGCCTTGTTGGCCACCCCAGCATCGACTCAGCTATCCCCAGAAGTCGCGCAGACCTACGGGGCCATGGCCACCTCTCGCGGCGTCGTCAGCTGCGTCGGATCGCTCGGTACGGCACTGGCCATTAATCCCGACCGCATCACCGTTGACCTGGCTCGTTACAACGGCGAACCGGCCGTTGCAGTGGTCCTGACCAAGAACGGTAAGAGCACCGCCTGGGTCGTCGGCAGAACCTGTGCGCAGGCATCGAAACCTTTGGCCGGACCCACCAGTGTGGCCACCTGATCGGCGAACGTATGTTCGAGGTGTCGGTCTGTCACCAGAACGTGCGCCGGGAACAAGGCGCCCTTAGGATCTGTTCCATTTGAGAGGCCCGACCAGGGCGCCGCTTCCTTTCCGCGAGGACCAGGTCTTTTCTGTGACTGATGACATCGTCCGCAACATCATCATCGTCGGATCCGGCCCCGCCGGGTACACAGCGGCGGTGTACGCCGCCCGTGCCAACCTCGCGCCGTTGGTCTTCGAAGGTTCGGTCACCGCAGGTGGGGCCCTGATGAATACCACCGAGGTCGAGAACTTCCCCGGTTTTCCCGAAGGCGTCATGGGTCCGGACCTGATGGACGCAATGCGGCTACAAGCCGAACGTTTCGGTGCAGAGTTGATCCGTGACGACGTGCTGTCCATGGATTTGAACAGCGCAGTCAAAACCGTGACGGACGGCGAAGGCAACACCTACCGTGCGCACGCCGTCATCCTCGCTATGGGCTCGGCGTACCGCGAGTTGGGCCTACCTGACGAAAAGCGACTTTCCGGTCGAGGCGTCTCCTGGTGCGCGACGTGCGACGGCGCCTTCTTCCGCGAACAGGACATCGCCGTAATCGGAGGAGGCGACTCCGCAGTCGAAGAAGCGACCTTCCTGACCCGCTTTGCACGTTCAGTCACCATCGTGCATCGCCGCGATGCCCTACGGGCTTCGCGGATTATGGCGGATCGCGCACACGCCAACCCGAAGATCAGCTTCGCGTGGGACAGCGAGGTAGCTGCTGTCAACGGCGACGCGAAGGTCTCTTCCATCACCCTGCGCAACACCCGAAACGGCTCTGAATCGCAGTTGGCGGTCACTGGGGTCTTCGTCGCCATTGGACACCTCCCCCGTAACGAATTGGTTCTCGACGTCGTCGACACTGACGAGGAGGGTTACGTACAGGTGATCAACGGATCTACCCGGACCAATCTCCCGGGGGTCTTCGCCTGTGGCGATCTGGTCGATCACACCTACCGTCAGGCGATCACTGCTGCCGGCTCGGGTTGCTCCGCGAGTCTCGATGCGGAACGCTTCCTGGCCGACGTCGAGAACGCCGATGAACCAGACGTTCAGAGCTCTGACGCACCATTGCTCGCAACGGTGGAATAGAGCCGCCCAACTGCACTCAGATTCACGCAGAACCACATGCCCCACCTATCTGAAAGGCTCCTTCGATGAGTGCAACCAAAGAAACGTCCGATGCGTCCTTCGACACGGACGTCCTGCAAAGCTCCAAGCCGGTGCTCGTGGACTTCTGGGCGCCGTGGTGCGGGCCCTGCAAGGCCGTCGCGCCGATCCTCGAGGAGATCGCGGCAGCCAACGCCGACAAGATCGACGTCGTCAAGTTGAACACCGACGAGAATCCGCAGATCGCCGGAAAGTACGGCATTACCGGGATCCCCACTCTCAACGTGTATGTCAATGGTGAGGTCGTGAAGTCCATCGTGGGGGCGCTGCCGAAGCCTAAGCTGCTGCGCGAACTCGAGCCGTACCTCGGCTAGCCGTCCCGTTTCACGTGAAACGGCCCCGCACACCTGGTGTGCGGGGCCGTTTTTGGTCGATCAGCGTTCCGCCAACGCGATCCCCAGTGTTTCCACAATTCGCTCAAGATCCTGCACGCTCGCGAACTCCACCACCATCTTGCCTTTCCGCTTACCCAAGGTGATGCCAACTCGGGTTTCCAGACGGTCAGAGAGCGTCGTCGCGATGTGATCCAGCGCCGGATTTCGGGGGCCTACAACCTGGTGGGCGCGATCCGGCGTCAGAGGTAGTTCACCCACGGCGACGATCTCCTCAGTGGACCGCACCGAGAGACCCTCTGCGACGATTCGTTGAGCTAGTCGCTCCATGGCCGCGCCGTCGGGGAGGGCAAGTAATGCCCGAGCGTGACCGGCGCTCAATACGCCGGCGGCAACACGACGAGCGACTAGCGGTGGCAGCTTCAGCAACCTGATTGTGTTGGAGATCTGCGGGCGCGACCGCCCAATCCGTCGGGCGAGTTCTTCGTGACTGCAGGAGAAGTCATCCAGTAATTGCTGATAAGCCGCGGCTTCTTCCAGCGCATTGAGCTGAGACCGGTGCAGGTTCTCAAGCAGCGCGTCACGCAGCATGTCGTCATCTGCTGTGTCACGAATGATGGCCGGCACGGTCAGTTTGCCGGCTGCCATGCTCGCTCGTAGCCGACGCTCGCCCATGATCAGCTCATATCGAGGATCAGGTTGTTCATCCGCCGCCGTCTGGCGAACTACTACAGCGATGGGACGAACCACGATCGGCTGGAGCACGCCTATTTCGGCGATGCTCGCCGTCAGTTCAGCGAGGTCGTCGTCGTCGAACACCTGGCGTGGTTGACGGGCATTGGCGATGATGTCGCTGAGGTTCAACTGAGCAAACGTCGCTCCTGGCACAGCGCGTAGCTGCGTTGGATCATCGTCGCCCGACATGGCACTGTTTCCCGTGAAACCGCCACTTTGCGACGGGAAGAAGACGTCTGAAGGACGTCCGGTCGACGATCCCGTGGGGGCTGGGGGGATCAAGGCGCCGAGCCCTCGACCAAGCCCGCGTCGCTTGTCTGTCATGGTGCTAACGGTACCCGGCAGCTCGTCCGGCCAATTCTTTGGCAGCCTCCAGATAGGAGAGGGCGCCGGTCGAAGACGGCTCATACGTCATTACCGTCTGCCCATGGCTCGGGGCCTCTGAAATACGCACCGAACGTGGGATCCGCGTTTTGAGGACCTGCTCGGGGAAGTGGGTCCTGACCTCGTCGGCAACCTGAGCCGAGAGCCGAGTTCGTGCGTCATACATGGTCAGCAGAATCGTACTCGTCAGGAGATCGGGATTCAGGTGACCCTTGATGAGGTCGATGTTGTGCAGTAACTGAGACAGGCCTTCGAGGGCGTAATACTCCGATTGGATCGGAATGAAGACCTCCCCGGCAGCGACGAAAGCATTCACAGTGAGCAGGCCCAGGCTCGGCGGACAATCGATCAGCACATAGTCGAAACACTCGAGCGGATCAGCCTGCGCAAAATATGCTTCCAGAGCGTGCTTCAGGCGCGTTTCACGGGAAACCATCGTGACGAGCTCGATCTCTGCACCCGCGAGGTCGATCGTGGCTGGCACACACCAGAGGTTCGCGACCTCTGCGCATGGCTGAATCACCTCGGTCAGTGGAACACCGTCGACGACAACGTCGTAAATACTCGCGACTTCGGAATGATGCTCCACGCCGAGAGCCGTAGATGCGTTCCCCTGTGGGTCGATATCTATCACCAACACGCGCAGTCCAGACAGGGCCAACGCCGCCGCCACGTTGACCGTGGTGGTGGTCTTACCCACGCCGCCCTTCTGGTTGGCCACCGTCATCACCCGGGGCTGTCGAGGACGTCTGACTTCAACGGTCTCGACCGCAGCGCGCCGACGACCTGCCGCAGCAATCGCAGCCGCAATCGGTGACCCGGCGAAAGCATCCGCCGATAGTGGGTCTGTCCCAGGGTCAGCTGACTGCGCCGATGAGATAGGTGTTTCACGTGAAACGCTGTCGGGTAGTTCATCAGGGGTCCGGCTGAACTCTTGGATCACCGGCCAACCAGTCGCGCAGGCAGTCCGAGGGCCACGACTACCAGCGTCCTCGTCGAACTGTTGGGTGACTGGCATCAGGGGATTGTCGTGCGGCCACCCCGTTGCCGAGCCGGCGCTTGACCGGTCCTGGATATCGAGCACTAGCGAGACCCTCCTGATGTTCCCCGGAAAGCGCGTTTCACGCGTGTATCCCTTCGAGCTCGGTCGCCGAGGCGAATTCTAATCACGGTCGCGGGTGGGTCGATGATCTTCCCACCGCACTGCACGACATCGCACGACGTCGCCCCCGCCTGCTTCAACATCTGCACAGCGCTGGCTAGTTCAGCCTCAGCCGAAGACCCTTTGAGCGCCAGCATCGTGCCGTGCTCTCGCAGCAGGGGCAGACTCCAGCGGGCCAGTTTCGGCAACGCTGCTACCGCGCGCGATGTCACGACATCGACCTGGAGATCCGTGGCTTGATCGGCACGATCGCGTCGAACCACGACATTCTCCAGATGGAGATCCCTGATCGTCGTCTCCAGCCAGGTAACGCGCCGCTGCAGTGGTTCCAGGAGAACGATGTGAAGATCTGGGCGGGCAATCGCTAACACGAGCCCAGGCAGTCCGGCACCAGAACCCAGGTCGGCGACAGTGGAATCGGCGGCGATCAGTTCTGCGACAGCCCCACAATTCAGCAGGTGTCGATCCCACAACCGTGGGACCTCGCGAGGGCCGATCAGTCCGTGATCCACGCCCGTATCGGCCAGCGTGGCCGCATAGGCCTTGATGGCGCCGAGTTGGTCGCCGAAGAGCAAACGGGCACCATCAGGTGCTTCTGGGACTACTCGTGAAGGAGTCTGTTCCACGTGAAACGTGGGACTACCGCTGGGGCTGCACGACGACATAACGGCGCGGCTCCACGCCCGCCGACTCCGAACCCAGGCCTTGCGCGAGGACCGCGTCGTGCACAACCTTGCGCTCGAAAGCACTCATCGGCTCCAGCGGCTGCGGCTGACCGGACTCCTTGGCAGTGTTAGCGGCCTCCAGTGCGATACGACCGAGTTCCTCGCGGCGCTCAGCGCGATGACCAGCGACATCGAGCATGAGCCTGCTGCGCTCACCGGTCTTGGCCTGTACAGCCAGCCGGGTGAGCTCTTGAAGCGCCTCGAGTACTTTACCGGCGGGTCCGACCAGCTTGCGGGGAACCCGGCCCTCTTCAGAATCCACGATGGCCACGGCAGCACGATCGCCGTCCACGTCGACATCGATATCGCCATCAAGGTCGGTGATGTCAAGCAGCGTCTCGAGGAAATCTGCAGCAATCTCACCCTCTCGCTCCAACCCTGTGGACGTGTCGACGGAGTCGTCCTCAGGGTGTGCGGCCGGTACCTCGGGTTGCTGGGTGTCTTGCGTCATGAAAGCTCCAGATCTACTGCGGTGCGGATGAGTGGCAACCGGTCGGCATCACCGTTTGCGATTGTTCTTTGCGCGCGGCGGCGCAGTGGTTTTGGTGGTGATCTTGGTGTCACCGGACATTGTCACTGTGGTCGACGACGACGAGGAACCCGCCCCTTCGTCTCGAAACGCACTTTTCGTCTCGGCCCCCTGTACGGGGGGGCGACGCTTCCCCTTCTTGGGCTGCGCCCGCTGACCGCTCTGTTTCGGCTTATCCGACTCGTCGTCAGAATCCTCAGATTCGGCCACTGCGGCGGCCTTGTCCAGCGATACGGCGGCACCCGGCAGGGACTTGCCCTTGGCGCGCAGCCGAGACTCCAGGGCCTTCTCTGCCTCTGAGCCGGGGGTGGGCATCCGGCGAATCACGTAGAACTGCTGACCCATCGTCCAGAGGTTCGTGGTGAGCCAATACAGCAGGACACCGATGGGAAAACTGGGGCCGGTGACGAAGAAGAACAGCGGCATCACGTACATGATGATCTTCTGCTGCTTGGCCATCGGGTTGTCCAGCGCAGATGCAGGCATGTTCTTCTGCATCAGCTGGCGCTGGGTGAGGAACATCGTCGCGGCCATCAGCACGATGAGCGCCATCGCCAGGACTTTCGCGTTGGTGGCATCGGCCTTCAGGAAAGTATCGGACAGTCTCGCGCCGAAGAGCTGGGACTGCTCCGCCTGGCGGGCCGCCGCCTTGGTCATCAGCCCGATCGGCTTACGGACACTCGAACCAATGTCCCCGAGGTGGTTCAACACCCGGAAAAGTGCGAAGAAGAACGGTGCCTGCAACAGGATCGGCAGGCAGGAACTGAACGGGTTGGTGCCCGTCCGCTTGTACAGCTCCATCGTCTCTTCCGTCATCTTCTGACGGGACTCGGCATCTTTTTTGCCCTTGTACTTCTTTTGGATCTTCTGCATCTCGGGCTGGATGAGCTGCATCCGCCGAGAGGTCTTGATCTGCTTGACGAACAGCGGGATCAACATGATCCGCAGCACCACTACCAGACCGATGACTGACAAAGCCCATGTCCAGCCGGACGCGGCGCTCATGCCGATAGCGCTGAGACCGTCGTGGAAGCCCACCATCACGAGCGCGACAAACCACTCGAGCGGGAAGAGAAGGGTGTCGATAAAGTTCATGACGTCCTTGTTGTTTCTGGGGTGGTCTGTTCAGTATGCCGGGCCGGACAGGACCGTGCCTATGCGGCGCGGTTCATAACGTCGGATCCCTTGACCGGTGGAACGTGATCGACGCCGCCCGCGTTCCACGGATGACACCGTCCCAGCCGACGGATGGTGAGCCAACTGCCCTTGATCGGGCCGAACCGGCGAAGCGCGGTGATGGCGTACGCCGAACATGACGGGGTGAACCGGCAGCTCGGCGGGAACATCGGTGAGATGAACCGCTGATAAAACCGGACGAACCAGATCAACGGAGCCGCAAGCCAGCTGCCGAGAGTCTTCACTGCGGCGGCCGGACTCGTGACAACGCGTGGTGTAGCTGGCGACGCAGTTCTTCCTGCACGCGCATCGTGGTCGCGCCGGTAATTGCTGGTTGCGCACGCACGACCAGATCGATATCGCCCGGCACGCAGCCAAGCTCCGCCGCGACGATGTGTCGCAGCACCCGCACCGTTCGCGATCGGACCACGGACTTACCGACGGCCTTGGATACGACGAAACCCACCCTGGGGACGGCGAATCCGTCCGCAGGGCGGGGAACGCGTGCTGCGTGGACCACCAGAAGATCGCCCCCACTTCGGCCTGCGCCTCGTCCTCGAAGCACCGCGCGGAACTGATCCGGGCGGCGCAGTCGATGAGCCGCTGGTAACAACGGGTTGGTGCGACGATGTGATCGAGCTCAGGCAGTGAGCTTCTCGCGGCCCTTACGGCGGCGAGAGGCAATGATCGAGCGGCCGGCGCGGGTGCGCATACGCAGGCGGAAGCCGTGGGTCTTGGCCCGTCGGCGGGTGTTGGGCTGGAAGGTGCGCTTACTCACGTGTCACTCCGGTCGGATGCCTGGGCGTAAACCCAGATAGTACGAGGTGGTGCCTGGTCAACTTATCTCCAGCGACACCCGTAGGTCACGGCACGAGACCACCCCAACTTTACGGTCGTTGGCCAGATACGGTCAAACTCACTACTCGCGTGATCGGCAGCCGGACACATGTCTGCGCCTCAGGCCGATGTCAACGGGAAATTCGACCGACTCTAATCCGGTCGTTCCAGCCGACACGCCGTACGGTTGTCCTGCTCGCTGCCGCTCTGCGTTTGCATGATCAATGTGTGCTTGTTGCGGTCTGGGGTCCTTTTGTGTACGCAAAATACCCACAGGCTGTGGACAAGTCTGTGGATTACCGCCGGTACCCTGGTCGCGGATCCAACACCAGCAGCATCCGGCACCGGCCCGGCGTGACGCCATCAGCTGGCCAGGCAGCAAGGAGCACAGCGACTGTGAGCGAACCGGACCACGATCTTGCCTTCGTGTGGCATTCCACCCTGATGACCCTCGAGGACTCTGGCATCGCGCAGCGAGACCGGGGTTACCTGCGGTTGGCACGCCTGATCGGGGTCGTCGGCGAAACTGCCGTCCTGGCCGTACCGTTCGAGCACACCAAGCGCATCGTCGAATCCGATCTGGTCGAGTCCGTTTCCTCCGCTCTGAGTGAACAACTCTCGATGACTGTGACCTTGGCCGTGACGGTCGATGAGTCTCTACAACCACCAGATCACAGTGCTGAGTCGGCTCAGCTGTTTCCGAAGCCTGATGTAGAGGGGGACGTCGACGACGAGCCACCCCCGCCACCGGCCCGAGTGGGCTCACCCGTGCGCAGTGCCCCGGCCACCAATGATCCGCGCCTGAACCCGAAGTACACCTTCGACACCTTCGTCATCGGGGCCGGAAACCGATTCGCCTGTGCAGCTGCGCAGGCAGTGGCCGAAACACCTGCGCGTTCGTACAACCCGCTGTTCATCTACGGCGATTCGGGCTTGGGTAAGACCCATCTGCTGCACGCAGTAGGGCATTACGTCCGCAGCTACTACCCGCAGATGCGGGTGCTGTACGTGAACTCAGAGGAGTTCACCAACGACTTCATCAACTCGATCCGTGACGACAATGCCAGCCGCTTTCAGAAGCGGTACCGCGACGACGTCGACGTGCTGCTCATCGATGACGTGCAGTTCCTGCAGGGTAAGGAAAGCACCCAGGAAGAGTTCTTCCATACCTTCAACTCGCTGCACAACAGCGAGAAACAGATCGTTCTCACCAGCGACCAGCCCCCCAAGCTGCTCAGCGGATTGGAAGACCGGATGCGGTCGCGGTTCGAGTGGGGCCTGACAACCGATGTAAAGCCTCCGGACCTGGAAACACGTATCGCGATCCTGCGCAAAAAAGCTCGAGCCGACCGGATGGCGATCCCCGACGAAGTGTTGAGCCTCATCGCAAGCCGCGTACCGAGCAACATCCGTGAGCTCGAGGGCGCACTGATCAGAGTCACTGCGTACGCGTCAGTCTCTGCGCAGGAGATCACGATGGAACTGGCGACGCACGTCTTGAAAGATCTGATGCCGAGCGCGAATCCAGGCCAGATCAGTGTCTCGACCATCATGGCCAAAACTGCGGCGTACTTCGATCTGACAATCGATGATCTGTGCAGCTCCTCCCGCAGCCGTACCTTGGTCAATGCCCGTCAGATCGCGATGTACTTGTGCCGTGAGCTGACCGACCTCTCGCTACCGAAGATCGGTCAGCAGTTCGGCGGCCGTGACCACACCACAGTCATGCACGCGGACCGCAAGATCCGTCAGCAGATGGGCGACCGGCGTCATCTCTATGATCAGATCAGCGAACTCACCCTGCAAATCCGGCGAGCGACGTAGAGCACGTCATCCACACCGTTGTCCACAGTCTTCTGGGGATAACCGAGGTTTTAGAGCCTCGCAAGCCTGAAAAATGGGCTCCTTTGCCGCCAAGACCTCTTTTGGACCACAGACTTATCCCCATCTTGTGGATAGGTCTGTGGGTAGCGCCCTGAACCGCGACGTGCTGTGGCCAACGAACGACAACCCTCGCCGTCCACAGACCTCTGGGGACCGGCCCCCTGATTCGGTGGATGAAGGCCCTCGCTGCACCGCTGGTCGGTGGACGATATGTGTACAGCTACCACCCGTCCACCGAAGGTGGGCTTGATGCACAACGTTCATCCCCAGGCCGTCCACAGCATCGAAACGTCCGCAGCCCAGTTCCAGCGCGGGATCAGAAGGTTTTTCCACAGAATCCACACCCGCTACTACGACGACTAACCATCTCTAGAGGTCTTGTTCCGCCCCGACAGCTGGGGAAATCGCACAACGTTGCGGCCGCGTCGTCACGGGATGTGTTCAGATCGTGGTGGCTGTTGGTCGAGACGCACGCGCCGACTAAGGTCGGCTGCGCTGACCACTGCTCCCTGGAGCAAAGACGTTGTAGTTTCCAAACCCCGAACAGTGAGAAATGAAGGACGGTCCGGCCGTGAAGCTGCAGGTAGAACGCGATGTGCTGGCTGAAGCCGTCACCTGGGCAGTGCGCGGTCTGTCGACCCGCCCGCCGGTGCCCGTCCTGGCCGGTGTGCTGCTGGAAGCATCCGAGGACACGTTGACTTTGAGCGCTTTCGATTACGAGGTTTCCGCGAAGGTCACTGTTCCCGCGCAGGTTGACGAGCCAGGGAAGACCCTGGTGATGGGAAAGTTGCTGTCGGAAATCTCTCGCTCGCTGCCCTCCAAGCCGGTGACGCTCGCCGTCGAGGGTTCGAAGTTGACGGTGTCCTGCGGGTCGAGCCGTTTCTCGCTACAGCAGATGCCGACGGCCGACTACCCCACCTTGCCGATCTCGCCTGAGCCAAGCGGCTCTGTGCAGGGTGATGTTTTCACCCACGCTGTGGCCCAGGTGGCTATCGCGGCTGATCGCGGCGACACCCTGCCCATCCTGACTGGCGTACGGATGGAGATCGAGGGCGA
>JAABUM010004409.1_pt1 | contig 15926 bp, 17 predicted proteins | sample 5559161 | NCBI WGS metagenome assembly JAABUM01 (sample SAMN10711868, study PRJNA513369) | rock metagenome | isolation source: Antarctica rocks | place: Antarctica: Victoria Land, Siegfried Peak nord
CCCTGCCGCACCGCCGGGGTTGTTGGAGTGCTTGCAGAAGGTGACCGATCCGCGGAAACGCCGCGGGGTGCGCCACCCGATCACCGGGGTCCTCGCCGTAGCGTTGTCCGCGACGCTGGCCGGCGCCCAGTCGTTCCTGGCGATCGCCGAGTGGGCGGCCGACGCCGGTCCCGGCGAGCTCACGGCGTTGGGGTTGCGCAGTGTGGTGCCGTGTGAGTCCACGATCCGCCGCTGCTTGCAGCGCCTGGACCCGGGCAGTCTGGACGCTCTGATCGGCGGGTGGATGTGGTTGCAGACCAGCATGCTCGAGGGCCGCCGGGTCATCGCGTGCGACGGCAAGTCCTTGCGCGGTGCCCGCGACGCCGCGGGGCACCTGACGCATCTGCTGTCCGCGTTGTGCCAGCAGTCCGGGACGGTCCTCGGCCAGCTGTCGGTGGGGGCGAAGACCAACGAGATCCCTGTGCTCAGAACGCTATTGGACACCATGGACATCAACGGTGCGGTGATCACAGCGGATGCTCTGCACACCCAGCGGGGCACCGCGGAGTACATCGTCTCCCGCGGGGCGCACTACATCCTCACCGTCAAGAACAACCAACGCAACCTCCGTAAGCAGCTGAAAGCCTTGCCGTGGCAGCAGGTCCCGGTCCTGGCCACCGACCGCGAACGCGGCCATGGACGCACCGCCACCCGGTCGCTGAAGGCCACCGAGATCGCGGCCGGAATCGGGTTCCCGCACGCGGTGCAAGTCCTGCAACTGACCCGCAAGACCCGCCGCCGCCCCGGCGCCCGGTTGCACACCGAAATTGTCTACGCCGTGACCTCTCTGTCGGCCACCGACGCCCACCCCTCCCAGGTCGCCGGCTGGCTACGCGGGCACTGGGGCATCGAAAACCGAATCCACTGAACTGTTGACCGCACTAGCCGCGTGTCTTGGGGCGGCGCTGCCCGGACGGCGTGGACTGTTCATGGGGACGGGGGCCTGCCCGGCGGAGGGAGACACGTGGAGGCCGGTGTGGCATCGAGTGGTGGCAGGGCGGACGGGCTGGTCGTGGCCCGGACGGGCTGGGCCGCGCCGACGACGGACGTGACGCTGCCATGGGCGGTCTTTGACGTTGCCGGTGCAGCGGTGGAGCCGATCGCGGAGTTCTTGCGTGATCTGCTGGCGTGCGGCGGCAGCCCGGCGTCGTGTCGTTCCTACGCTTTCGACCTGTTGCGCTGGTTCCGGTTCCTGGCAGCCGTCGATGTGGGTTGGGACAGGGCGTCCGGGCTGGAGGTCCGTGATTTCGTGTTGTGGTTGCGGACCTGCCATAACCCGGCTCGTGATCGTCGCAGCCCTGCCGCGGCGGGGGCGGGGGCGGTGAATCGGCGCACCGGGAAGGCGTCCCTGTCGGCTGGCTACGCCCCGGCGACAATCAACCATGCGTTGTCGGTGATCGCGGCGTTCTACGAGGCGCACGCGGCCGCAGGGCGGGGTCCGGTCGTCTCGCCCATGCCGTCGCCCCGGCGTGACGGCCGGCGACCGGATGCGCATCACAACCCGCTGGAACCGTTTCGCGCCCGTCGCCGCGGGTCCTACCGGCAGCCCGAGCCCGAGCGGGAGCCGCGGGCTGTGGCCGACGATGTCGTGGAGGACCTGTTCGCCGTCTTGGACTGCCACCGCGACCGGGCGTTGTTCGCGATGTTTCTGTCCAGCGGGGCTCGAGCGGGCGAACTGCTGGGGATGACCGTCGACGACGCCCGCCCCGGCGAGGGTCGCATCTACCTGCGCAGCAAGGGATTGGGCGGTGTGAAGCAGCCGTGTCCGGCCTCGCCGGAGTCGTTCGCCTGGCTGACGCTGTATCTGGGCGAGCTGGCGCAGACGGAGGGTCTTCGTCCCGGGCCGGGCGAGGCGTTGTGGTGGACACGCCGACATCCGCTGCGCCCGCTGACCTACACCGCATTGCGTGCGGTGTTGAACCGGATCAACACTCGGATCGGGGCGAACATCACGGTCCATGATCTGCGCCACACGCTGTGCCTGCGGTTGATCGAGGATCCCGACATCAGCCTGGTCGACGTCCAACAGGTGATGCGCCACCGCTGGATCACCACCACGAGCGGCTACCTGCGTCCCCGGCCCGACGAAGTGATCGCCCGGGTGGCCGAGCACTACGCCCGCCCGTGCCGGCCGGTGGGACCGCCGACCGGCTGGGACTTCGACCCCACCGATCTGACGGACCTGTTCGGGACCGTGCGGTGACCCGCAACGGGCGGACCACGCGCACACCGTTGCGCGTGCATGACCCGATAGCGACGACCGAGCCAAGCTCGTCGGTCGAGGCCAACCCTCCGCCGAGACCCCCGGCACGGGCAGAGACCGACGTGGCTGATCTGCTCGTCCTGGCAAAGGGCCTGCTCCTCGAGCCGGCCGCGCCACAGCGCAACCACCAGCAGGGGTCGGTATCAGCCGTGCTGTCGTGGCTCGAGTGCTTCCCCGGCCACACCTGGCAGCAGCGTTGGCTGCTCAGCGGCGCCGATGCCGCTGGCCCGGGGTGGGGACCGGCCGGGCTGTCCCCGGCCCGGCGCGGCCGTTTCACGACCGGTCTGGACGTCCTGCTGGTGCTGCGCGCGGTCCGCCCGTCCTACGCGTGGCTGTTCGCCAGCCGTCTGCTGGGCGTCTACGAAACGTTTCGGCGGCACAACCAGGCCGCGGCGTTCGCGCAGTTGGGCCAGCACCTGGCCGACGTCGGCGGCTGCCCCGAACACGCCGTGAACGCCTTGAACCTGCTGACCCGCATGGCCATCGCGACCGGAAAGGACGTCTCGGCCCTGGACGCCGCCGACATCAGCGACTACGCCGCCGCCCGCAAGGCCAGCGGACGGCCGGTCGAATCACTGGCCCTGGCCTACCAGGCACTCCACGCCGTGGGCGCGTTGGCGGGGTGCCCACCTACCCTGGCCAGGTACCGCCATATCGGCAAACGAACGCCCTCCGAACTCGTTGACCGCTACCCAATCGCCGACCCCGCCGTGCGTGAGGTTCTGGTGCACTACCTCACCGAGCGGTGCACGGTCCTGGACTACGCCTCGCTGGTCAACCAGTCGCAGATGCTCGCTGGCCTGTTCTGGTCCGACCTGGAACGCCATCATCCGCGGATCAGTTCGCTGAACCTTCCCGAGCCAGTCGCTGCCGCCTGGAAGCAACGGATCCGGGTGCTGCCCAACGGGCGACCCCGCCGCAACCACCACGCCGTGTTGATCGCCGTGCGATCCTTCTACCTCGATCTGAGGCAGTGGTCGCTGGAAGACCCGGCCCGCTGGGCCCAGTGGGCCGCGCCCTGCCCGATCCGCCAATCCGACGTGCACGGCTACGTCAAGGAAACGCGACACCGGCAGGCCAGGATGCAGCAGCGCACCCGCACTCTCGCGCCGGTGCTCGGCCGGCTGGTCACCGCCGCGCAGGACCAACTGCGCCTGGCCGGTCTGATCCTGCAAGCCGCTCGCGATGCCGCGCCGGGGCAGACGTTCATCGTGGAAGAAACGGTCTATCGCCGCTCCGGGCGGACCGGTCAACACCGGCCACCGACCGCGGTGTTCATCACCACCGCGGACACGCCCGGTCCGCGAGTGAACGCCGAACGCAACGAGGACAACGCCTTATGGATCTGGGCGGCCATTGAGGTCCTGCGCAGGACGGGGGTCCGGATCGAGGAGCTCCTGGAACTGACGCACCTGAGCTTGCGGCAATACCAGGCACCCACCGCCGAGATGATCCCGTTGCTGCAGATCACCCCGTCCAAGACCGACCAGGAACGGGTCATCCCCGCCGACCCCGACCTGGTGGCCGTGCTGGCCAAGATCCTGCGCCGCATCAAGACCCCCGACGGCCAGGTGCCGCTGCTGGTCCGCTACGACCCACACGAGCGGACCTTCGGGCCGCCGCTGCCGCACCTGTTCCAGACCGTGTTCCACCACCGCCGTCAGGTCATCGGCCCAGGACACATCCGCAAGCTGGTGGCCGGCGTGGCCGACCGGGCTGGCATCGTCGACACCGATGGCACACCGCTGAGGTTCACACCCCACGACTTCCGACGAATCTTCGCGACCGAGACCGTCAACGGCGGCCTACCGATCCACATCGCCGCGAAACTGCTGGGCCACCTCGATCTCAATACCACCCAGGGCTACGTCGCGGTCTATCCACAGGAAGTCATCCGTCACTACCGACGCTACATCGACCAGCGCCGTGCCGGCCGCCCCAGCGAGGAATACCGCGAGCCGACCGACACCGAATGGCAGGAGTTCCGTGACCACTTCGCCCTCCGCAAGGTCGCTTTGGGCACCTGCGACAGGCCCTACGGAACTCCCTGCGAACACGAACACGCCTGCCTGCGCTGCCCCATGCTGCGCATGGACCCCGGCCAGCTGCCACGGCTGCTACAGATCGAAACCAACACCCAGGAACGGCTCGCCGAAGCGCACAAGATGCACTGGCTCGGTGAAGTAGCCGGGCTCCAAGAAGGCCTGCGCCACACCGCCGACAAGCGAAAACAAGCAGAACGATTCCAGCAGTCAGCCGCGACCAACGCTAGCCGCGACACCCTGACCTGATCAGCACAAACCGCCCAGACATGCCTACTTCCAAGTGCAGAGAAGGGTTCGCGACGTCACCTTCGACGAAGACCGATCCCAGATCCGCACCAACGCCGGACCCCAAGTCATGGCCACCCTGAGAAACACCGCCCTCAGCCTCCTGCGCCTAGCCGGAGAGACCAGCATCGCAGGCGCCCTGCGACATCACAGCCGCGACCCACACCGACCGATTCAACTACTGCTGACCTGCTGAAATACGACTTTGCCGGAGCCCTGGGAACACCCCCCGCTTGCTAACGGTGCGGATGCTGCTCCCTACGCCGGCGCAGTTCACAACGATCCGCAACGGTCCAATGCTTTCAGCCACATCCAGTGCCTGCATAACGTCGTCGGGGTTGGTAATATCGGTCTGGACGTAACGCGCTCTAGATCCTAGGCGCTGGGCGGCGGCATCACCCAGCTCGACTGATAGATCGGCGATCACAACATTCGCACCGTCCTCGATGAGCCGTTCTGCGGTCGCGAGCCCGAGCCCCGAGGCGCCCCCTCCGATCAGCGCCGTGCTATTCGCAATACGCACGCTTTTAACGCCTCTTTCGCAGTGAGGTCGAGCATTGGGGGGTGCAGACCGCTGTAGGGCTACTCGCCTGACGGACGGCCTTGACGATCATCACGAGACTCCGGCTTCGAGTCGCCGGAATCGGCTGGCGTGAAACACCAACGGCTCGACGGCGGGGTTAGTGCGCAGACCAGTGATGCGCAGCAGCGCGATGCTGTGGTCGCCCGCGGGAACTTCCTCGTACAGTGTGCAGTCCATCCATGCGGTAGCCCCGGCAATGAAGATAGCTCCATCGGCGGAGACATCCGATCGGACGCCGTCGAAGCGATTACCGGCTTTCCGCGACAGCCGCTGGCATTCGCGGTGCTGCCCGCTGCCGAGCACACTCACGCCCAGCCGGGGAAGATGCCGGAGCGTCGTCCATGTCCGTGAGGTGTTTTGCACGCACAGCGACACTAGTGGTGGGTGCTGGGAGACCGAGGTGAACGAGCTAGCGGCCATGCCGGTGGGTATTCCATTGGCAAGGCCGCAGACTGCGGTCACTCCGCTGGGAAAGCACCCAAAGGCCTGACGCAGCGTTTTTCCATCATCGGTGACCTCATCGAGGCTGATCACAGGGAGACCCGCACGGGGAGCTTCACCAGTCCACGGGTCAACAGGATGGGCTGCCATTGGAGTGGCTCATCACCGAGTGCCAGGGTGGGGAGGCGTTTCAAGACTCGGGGGATGGCCACTGACCCTTCGAGCCTGGCGAGGGTCGCGCCGAGACAGTAATGCATTCCCATCCCGAAGCCGATGTGTGGGTTGTCGTTTCGGGTGATGTCGAGCTCATCCGGTCGGTTGAACACCTCGGGGTCGCGGTTGGCGGCGCTTGGGGCGAGAAACACGCGCTGTCCCGCCTTGATCGTGCGCCCGCGCAGCTCGAGGTCTTCCGCGGCAACTCGCACCACCACCTTCGCTGGTCCGTCATAGCGCAGAAACTCCTCAACCGCTCGCCCGGCCAGGTCAGGGTTTGCCACCAGCAGCCTGGCTTGGTCGGGGTTCTGCAGCAGTGCCAGGACCCCATTGGCGATCAGGTTGGTGGTGGTCTCGTGACCGCCGAAAAGGAGCAAGGTACAGGTAGCGATGATCTCGCTGTCCGTCAGCGTGTCATCAGCCTCCTGCGCCTTGATGAGCCCGCCCATGAGGTCCTCCCCCGGACTCACGCGTGCTCGGGCAACGAGCTCGGTGATGTAGCCGACGAGGCCGCTCATGCCGGTGCGGGCACGCTCGTGGCGCCCCTCATCGTCGAGACCGCCGAAGACCAGAGCGGAGATGTCATCCGACCATTGCTTGAACTGGTCTCGGTCAGTTGCGGGGACTCCGAGCATCCCGGCGATGACGATCGCGGGCAGGGGATAGGCGTAGGAGCGGACTAGATCGGTCTGCTTCGCGTGAGCAAGCTCACGCTCGACGTCACCGAGCAAAGTGTCGGCCACGGCGATCACCTCATCACGCATCGCGTCGATCATCCTCGGAGTGAACGCCTTGGACACGAGTCGACGCAGGCGGATGTGCTCGGGGGCGTCCTTGAAGACCATCCAACCGTTGAGTAACTCCAGGGTCGCCAACAGTTCTTGGTCGGGGTGCCCGCGTCCACGCTCTCGATTGATGGCTGGGGTGATGCGGTCGGAGGAGAACCGCTGGTCCTTCACGGCGGCCTGGTTGTCGTCGTAGCGGGTCAGGACCCACGACCGGTAGCGCTCATTCCAGGCCACCGGGTCACGGGTCCGCAGCGCCGCGAAGTATTTGTGGGGGTTAGCCACCGCGGCCTCCGAGAGCAACCCGTCGTCGCTGTCCGTGGAAACGATCAAGCCCGAGCCGGTCGTCGTCTCACTCATGAGTTCCCCCTCTTGGTGGTGAGCTGGGATTCGAGGAGCGCGAGGACGCAGGCATTGCCGTCGGTGCCGGAGACACCGCCCCCCATCGTTTCGACCAGCCCGAGTCGTGCGCCCTCGACCTGACGCGCCCCGGCCTGGCCGCGAAGCTGCCAGACAATCTCGGCCACCTGCGCCACTCCCGTGGCGCCGAGGGGATGTCCCCGGGAAAGTAGCCCACCGGAGGGATTGATCGGCTGCTTGCCGTTCAACGCACTTTTGCCCGCGGCGGCAGCGGCGCCAGCTTCGCCCGGCTTTGCGAGGCCGATGGCTTCGGTGGTGACTAGCTCACCAATGGTGAAGGCGTCATGCATCTCTGCGACGTCGATATCGGTCGGGTCGACAGCCGTAGCCTCGAACAGTGCCTGGGCTGTGTCCCGGACGAGGCGGTAGCCCCAGACCTCGGTGCTGCGGTGGTCCCACAGTCCACCGGTTAGTTGGACACTCGCCCGGACACGGACGTCGGCGGCCACGCCTCGGTCGACACCGACCACCACGGCTGCGGCACCATCGGAGATCGGACTGCATTGCAACAATGTCAGCGGGTCGCTGATCATCTTCGAGGCGAGCACCTGCTCGACGTCGTAATCACCACTGTATTGAGCACGCGCGTTGTGCGTGGCGTGACCATGGTTTTTCACCGACACTGCGGCCATCTGCTCGAGTGTTACGCGGCCCTCGTGAAGCCATCGGTGGGCGGCCATGGCATAGAGCGCGGGCATCGCCAGCCCGCTGCGCCCTTCCGCGTCGGTGTCCTCGGGAAGGATGGGACCGGTGAATAGGGTGCTCATCTGCTCCATGCCGACCACCAGGACACGCTCGTAGCGCCCAGAGTTCACCGCCGCCACCGCCTCATGAAACGCCGACGTTCCGCTCGCACACGCATTTTCAATGGTGATCACCGGAGGACCAGAGATCCCCAAAGCGTGTAGCGCGCGCTGGGCCACGCCCGGTGCACCGAAGACGCTGCCCACGTATACCGCGTCGAAAAACGTGCTGCGCGATGGCGCACTCGGGTACGCGGCGTCCTGGAGTGCTTCACCGATGGCCTGCCACGCCAGCTCGGTCACGGGCGTGTCCGGCTGCTTGCCGAAAAAGGAGGTCCCTACCCCGTGTACGAAGGAATTCATGCGATGATCTGCACCGTCGGATCACCGGCAGCGTTGAGACAGCGGAGCTCGACGACGTCGCCGATGGCAAACGCCGGAGCTGCCTGTTCGTCTTCGATCGCTGGCCCGTGGGCCAGGATTCGCGGCCCGTCCTGAAGGTCAACATAGACCAGGTCATAGGGGGGGACCCGCTCCCCCACCGGAATGCGCACCCTCGTGTGCGACCACACGATGCCGCTGGGCCCGAACGTTGCTTCGGCGACTGCGGCTCCGCAGACTGGGCAGGCGGGTCGCCGGTAGGCGACTGAGTGTCCGCAGGCCCGGCAGCGCACCCCCACGACGGTAACCGTGCCGTTCACGCTCGTCTCCAGCACCGGCCGTGGGTCTTGCACGTCAGGCACCTCCGCGGGCGCGACCCGAACTTGCCTCGAAGTCTGGCTTTCGTCCCGCAACCGCATCAACCATGTAGCCAACCTAGCGTTTGCCTACCGGGTGGTCAAGGACGAACGGGGTGCTCGACAACCATCGAGGAAGGTACCGGCGATACGCGCAGCCAACTCAGTGCCAGGCTCGGGCCCAGCCGGGTTCCACCACCGGGTCATCCAGTTCAGCGAACCGATGAGGATGTGTGGGGCCGTTCGCAGATCTATACTCGCCGCCAATGTGCCCTCCTCGACCCCCGCGCGCAGGATAGAGCGGACCAGCGCGACGTATTCGTGATCCATCGCGGCCCATTCCGGGAATCGGTCTAAGCCGGCTACTTCGTGGATGTAGACCGAGGCGTAGACGAAGTAGTCCCGCAACACGCCGCCGTGATTGTCGGCCAACCGCAGGATCCGGTCCGGCGCGGGATCCGAGCTCGCCGCCAGCACACGCGTCTCGTGCAGGAGGCGCTCCGCGGGAGGGCGGACCACAGCGAACAGCAGGTCCTCTTTGGTCGTGATGTAGTTGTACAAGCTACCTTTGAGCATGCCCGCCTCGTCGGCGACATCTTCCAGTGTCGCCGCGTGATATCCCTTGTCCCGGAATACTTTTGCTGCCGCTTCGGTGACGTCTGCCCAGCGATTGGGTCGGGGCATGAATCCTCCTGAGGACGCCGACAGCAATGATGAAGATCCAGCCTATCGCCGCTGAGTCTCAGTGCGGGTTCCGGAGGTCCAGCACCCGCTTCGCCTTGAATGTGGTGGGAGGCAGTACACCTGGGTCGAGCACGGTGACCGGCACCCGGATGCTCGTCAGCTTCTTCAGGACCGCCTCCGCCCGTGCCGCGAGGGCGTTCCGACGGTCCCGTAGTTCAGCCTCCGGCAACCCGACACCGGCGGCGAGGGACTCCCCGCTCATCTCCGCCTCGACCAGCAGCTCATCAAGAGCACCTTTCTTGTCGACCACGATGCGGAACTCCGGGCCAAATCCCCCGATGCTGCGCAAGCCGGTCTCAATGGCGGACGGAAAGATGTTCGCGCCACGGATGACGAGCATGTCGTCCAAGCGCCCCAGGACACCGTGCGGCAGGCGCGGGTAGGTGCGACCGCAGGAACACGCGTCAGTGGATAGGAAAGTCTCGTCTCCGGAGGCGAAACGGATCATCGGCTGGGAGTCACGCCAGAGGTGGGTATAGACGATCTCTCCCCGTTCCTCCTCCGGTACAGGGGTGTTGGAGTCGTCCTTGTCCACGATCTCGGCGAAGGTCTCGTCGGTGAACAGGTGCGTGCCCATGCCCGCCTCACACGCGGTGCTGGTCTGGAAGGGATACATCTCTGAGGTCGACCCCGCGTCGCGCGGTACGGTGCCCCAGCCCTCCGCGATGGCCTTGCTCGTTCCGGGCAGACTTCCCCCGGGTTCGCCTCCGACGAACAAAGTGCGTACTGAACTCTCCCGGAGATCCACGCCCATACGGGCAGCGACGGAGAGCAAATGAATACAATAGGAAGGGGTCGCGCTGAAAACGGTTGGTTTGAGCCGCTGGATGAACTCGACCTGTTTCTCCGAGTCGATGGGGCCGATCGGAAACACGGTCGCCCCGATCCGCTCCGCCCCCTGGATGACGCCCCATCCGCCGAAGAACAGGCCGAACGGGAAGGAAATCTGCATCAGATCGTCCGGTCGGATCCCGGCGCACCATTGAGCCATCGCGTGCACCTCGCCGGAGCGTTTCCAGTCGGTCCTCGAGACGGCGTACAGCGTCGGCACCCCCGACGTGCCCGAAGACCCGTGGATACGGGCGATCTCCTGCCGGCCTGCTGCCGGAGTGTAGGTACCGAACACCGGGTTGGCGGCCTGGTCGACCACCAGCATCTTCTTGGTGATCACCGGGACCTTCGCAGTGAAGTCGGCGAGCGTCTTAACCTCGTCTGGACGGAAGTCATGCGCGTCATAGTGCCGGCGGTAGAAAGGCAATTCAGAGTAGACGTAGCGCAGCTGGTTCTGCAGTTGCGTGAGAATCAGCGCGTCCCGCTCCTTGGGCGCGCGCGTCTCACGCTCCTCGTCCCAAAAGCGCGGAAAGCCGCGCCGATCCAGCATATGGGAGCGAGGTCCGATCTCAGTCACAGTTCCTCCACTGTACGTGCGCCCCAGCACGGGCACGGGTGCGATAGGCAGCTCGCCGCAAACAACGCGACCATGGGGTCGCTAGGTAGATTCGGACCGAAGGGGTGACGAACCCACGGAACGCCGTCACCCTTCGGGTAGCGATCAGGCGCGACCGAGCGCCACGTCTGCATTCTCCAGTCGGCGCTTCATGTGTTGGTTACGCGTGAACTCAGGGGTGACGTAGCGGGCAAACAGCTCCAGCGAGCGGTTCCACTTGTCGGTGGTGACCCAGTCCCGAGAATTGATCAATAGGGTACCGAAGCCGCCAACAGTCTCCTCGACCTCGCGAATCTGGCGCACGCAGTCTTCCGGACCCCCAATGATCCACGGAATCTGCTCGACCATCCATTCGAAGGTCAGCTCTGCGTCGGGCATCTTCTCATCCTGCTTCATCAACGCACCGAGACCCAGGCCGAGTAGGTACTCATAGGACCGGTGGACACCCTCACGAATCTCCTTCATCGCTTGGTCCTTACTGTCGGAGACATAGACCTCCCGGCTGACCCGCCAGTCCGCGCGGGCCTGCTCCGGGTCTCGCCCCGCCGCCGATGCTGCATCGACGATGGCATCGCCGTGCTGGCGCAGGTCCGGTCCCCCCGGGTTGTCGTCGGAGAACAGCGGCGCGAAGTAGACGCTCAGGGCCGCCCATCCCTTGTCGCCGCACCGCGTGTAATTGTGCGTTCCCGTAAGTCCGGCGATCGCGAAGGGCGGCACGTGCTGGTAGGGACCGACCTGCAGTCGCCGGTTGTCACCCTCCCAGAACCGGCCCTTGTAGGTCACCGGCTCCTCTTGGGTGAGTAAGTCCCAAATGATCTCCAGTGCTTCGCTGGTGCGGGGAGAGGCCTCCTCTGGATCCATGCCGAACAGCGCTTTGTCCGTAGGCAGGCCACCCCCACCGAATCCGTAGAGCAGTCGGCCATGGGTCAGGTGATCGAGAAAGGCCAACCGCTCTGCCACCAGGAAGGGGTCCTGATAGGGCAGGTTGATGACGCCGGTGCCCAGCTTGATGCGGCTGGTTACCGCGGAGGCCTTCGCGATCATCAGTTCGGGCGCCGGAACGTTTTCGAAACCGCCGGTGCGATGCTCCCCTATCCAGTACTCATGGAACCCGAGCTTTTCCGCCAGCACCATCTCGTCGATATCCCGATCGAAGGACAGTGTCCAGTTCTCGCGCGGCGGGTGCTCGGGCATGGTGAACAAGCCAAATTTCATAGTCGACCTTCCCTGCGCGCTCGGCGGCCCGTTAACGACGGGCCCGTAATCAAACGTATAGTCGGCTACGGTCGCTGGGGTGTCAAGTGTCACATCCCGGGGCAGTCGCTGATCGAGGCCGCCGCCTCGTACGGCGACAACTGGCACAGCCGCCGCTACCACGCAACATGCCGGGCCGCTGCCAAGCCCCGCGATCAAAGACGCCGGGAACGGAGGGATGCTGACACGCGAACCTGAACTGTTTCCGCTCGACGCCGCCGTGCAGGGGTGGCGCAGCGAGGACGTGAAGTTTTCGTCCTATCCCGGACACAGCCACTACCTGCCCGCCGGCGGCTGGACGGGACTTTCGAGGGCCTCGCAACGCCCATCGTGACCGGCTCCTCCTGGACGACCGACGCGCCCTACCGCAAGACCGCCGCCGTGCGCACCGCCGCAGCCGCCGGGATCACCTACGTGAAGAAGGAAGCCGCGGCTCTCTACACGTACGCGAGCGCCCGTCACCGCTCGATCGTCTGCCTGGCCCACGTCACCAACACCATGGCGGTCGACGGTGACGACAAGGGCGGCGCCGACAACGGGGTGCACGACACCCTCGCCGTCGCGGGCACGGTCGCGGCGGCACTGCTCCGCCCCGAGAGCTCGGACCCTTGACCTGAGGATTGCCGGCAACGATCACTGGATTTGCATCATCGCCCGAACCGGGGATGCTGGTGCCACCGCACGACCGTGCAGTCGCGTACCGAGGGCCGCCGCGCGTCACCGACGCCGCGCCAGGCCAGGGAGTGACCCGTGACCGAAACCCGCACCGCATCGCGAGCGACCGAGGCCCACAGCGCGATCTACGCCAAGGGGTTCGCCGCGCTGCACATCTTCACCGGCCTCGTCTGGCTGACCAACGGGCTCGCCAAGGTGTTCAACAAAGGCTCCTACGACCTCGGGTTCCGGTCCTTCTCCCTGATCAGCCGAGACGGGGCGATGCCGATCGCCCACAGGGCCTCCGACGCCACCCAGATCGACTTCCTCGTCTCCTGCTACCGCGACATCGTCGTCGCGAACTGGGGGACCCTTCGGGATCTTCCTCACCATCGCCGAGCTCGCCATCGGCCTCCGCCTGGTCTTCGGGTTTCTCACCATCCTCACCCCGATCTGGATCACGCTCTGGCCGACCGGCGGCTACTTCTGGGAGTACCCGGCAGAGGACCTCTGGCCGCTGCGGCTGCTGGCCATCGTCCCCGGCCGGGCGCAACTGGGGGCCTCGATCGCGGTCTCGCGCCCCGGATGAACCACCGCTGGCCCTTTTGACCCCGGCGATCACCGACCTCTTCTCCCTCACGGGGCGGGTCGCGGTGGTGACCGGCGCTACCTCGGGGTTGGGAACCACGTTCGCCCGAGCGCTGGCCGAGGCCGGGGCGGACGTCGTCATCACGGGACGCCGCACCGAGCGGCTCCCCGAGGCCGCTGCCAAGGTGGTCTCGAGCGGCCGTCGCTGCCTGCCCATCACCGCGGACGTGCGCAGCCCCGCCGACTGCGACCGGGTGATCAGCGAGGCAGTTCATCAGCTTGGCAGGGTCGACGTCCTGGTCAACAATGCCGGTACCGGTCACGCAGCCCGTGCTCTCACCGAGGACCCGGCCGAGTTCGAGGCGGTGCTGGCCACGAACCTGTCGGGCGCGCACCACATGGCCCAGGCTGCGGCCCGGGCGATGGAGGTGGCGGGGAACGGCGGCTCGATCGTTAACGTCGCCTCGGCGCTCGCACTTGCGGTAAGTGACGTGCCCCAGGCGGCATACACCGCGTCCAAGGCCGGCCTGCTCGGACTGACCCGGGACCTGGCGATGCAGTGGTCTGCGCACCACAGGATTCGCGTCAACGCGCTGGCCCCCGGTTTCTTCCCCTCAGAGATGACCGCACCGCTTCTGGCCCACGAGAAGGCAACAGCCGGTGTGCTCACGCGGATCCCCATGGGTCGGCTGGGTCGCCCGGAGGAGCTCATCGGTCCGCTGTTGCTGCTTGCCAGCGACGCCGGCTCCTACCTGACTGGGACGACGCTAGCCGTCGACGGTGGCTGGACCATGCACTGAGTCCCTTGCGCTACCGCTTGTTCAATTCTAGCCTCATGTGATCTGCATCATCCGGAGGTACCGTGTACAAACTGATCGCAATCTGGTCCGCTCCTCGCCCCGAGAACGCCGAAGCCTTCGAGGAGCACTACCGCAGCGTCCACCTGCCCACGGCAGCTCGAACCCCGGGGATGACACGGCTCGTCGCGGTCCGCACCGCCAACGGACTGGAGGGCGGGCCGTCGGCGTTCTGGCGGGTCGCCGAGCTGCACTTCGCCACCAAGGCAGACCTGGAGGCTGCTGAGCACTCCGAGGCGTGGGGCGCGATGCGCGCCGACGCCGGCCAGATGATCGAACGTTTCGGGGTCACGCTCACGGTCGGCATGGGCGAGGAGCAAGACGCCGAGCTGACCCCGGCATGACGATCCTGGTCACCGGCGGCTCGTCGGGCATCGGGCGGGCCGTCGCCGAGCACTGGGCCGGACTCGGCCACGACGTCGTGGTCAACTACCACTCCGACGACGCCGCGGCCGAGCAGACCGCGACGGCCGTCGCCGCCGCCGGCACTACCGCCCACCTGGTCAAGGCCGACGTGGGCACTGCCGACGGCGTCGACGCGGTCGTCTCGGGAGTCCGGGAGCGCACCGAGTCCCTCGATCTCTACGTTCACTGCGCCGCACTGGCCGTTACCGGCACCGCACTGGGCATCGACCCGGCTCGACTCACACAGGCGATCGCCGTCAACGGAACCGCGCTGGTCCCGCTCACCCAAGGCCTACTCCCGGTGTTCGCGCGCGGCGCCAGCCTGGTGTACGTCAGCAGCCGAGGGGCCCGCTCCTACGTCCCCTCCTACGTCGCGCTGGGACCCACCAAGTCCCTCGGCGAGGCCCTCGTCCGCTACCTCGCGGTGGAGCTCGCACCCCGGGGAGTCCGGGCAAACACCGTGGCCGCGGGACCACTCGATACCCCCGCGTTCCGGACGATGTTCGGGGAGAAGGCGCAGGACCGGCTGGACGCGGCGGCGGCGGCGAACCCCAGCGGACGAGGAGTGGAGATGGCCGACGTCCTTGCCGCCATCGCCTGGGTCACTTCGCCCGCGGCCGGGATGCTGCAGGGGCAGACGGTGATGGTCGACGGCGGGATCTCGCTCTGACTCGAATCCGCGAGTAGCGCCCGGCTCGACTGTTGATCCTTGTAGCCGGGGCTTCTCTGCCCCCTTGTTTCGGGGTGTGGGCGTGGGTGGGCCCCCGGGGTGACTCGTCAGCGGCGACAGCCCTCGACGAGGAGGATCGCGGTGGTCCGGTCGGCGACATCGGCTGCCGAATCCGGCCCAGCCGGATCCCACCAGCGGGTCATCCAGTTCAGTGAGCCGATCAGTACGTGCCCGGCGCTGCGGACGTCGAGGTCGGCGCGCAGCGAGCCCGCTGCAACCCCGTCGGCGAGCACAGTGCGCACCATCGACACGTACTCGTAGTCCATCGCCGCCCACTCGGGGTAGCAGCCCAGACCGGCCACCTCGTGCACGTAGACCGAGGCGTAGACATAGAGGCTTGGCGAGTACGCCGACGTGCACCCGGGCCAGCGCGACGATCTTCTCCGGGGCGAGCGCGTCGGTGGCGAACCAGCTCTCGGGTACGGGCCAGCAGCTGCTCGGTGGGGGTGGCTGTCTCGCTGGCGCTCGACCGCCGGCACCACCGATTCGGGTGTGGTCGTCTCGCTGGCGCTCGTCCACCGCAGCAGGGCACCGGGGGGCGCCCGCTCGTCCCTCACGGCCACCCCCCCGGCGGTTGTTACCCCGGCCGCCCGACTTCGTCAAGGGTGGGTGCCCCTGCGGCGGCAAGGGGCCGATGAGCGTTCCACAACTTTTCCGGCACCAGGCCTCGCCGGGCTTGGTCCCTGCGGGAGC
>JAABUM010004410.1_pt1 | contig 15925 bp, 13 predicted proteins | sample 5559161 | NCBI WGS metagenome assembly JAABUM01 (sample SAMN10711868, study PRJNA513369) | rock metagenome | isolation source: Antarctica rocks | place: Antarctica: Victoria Land, Siegfried Peak nord
CCCGCCTCCAGATGAGGCCCCCCGCGGATCTAAACATCCGGGGAGACCCCCCGCAGACGACGGGGTTGCGAGGCGGCGGGTGGACAGCGGGCGACCGTTGCAGCCGAGCCGTGCTCATGGTCGATGGCGCACACACTTTTGTTTCTTATCGTTGGCGGCCCAGCAGATCGCTACGGAATTCTATCGCAGCGCATCATCCGAACGAGACGACTTCGAGGGGTGGGTGAGGCCCGCCCGTGGTCGAGGGCGGCGCGGACCCACCCGGTCCCATCCCGAACCCGGTCGTGAAACGCGCCAGCGCCGGCGGGTACTGTGGTTCCAACGCCACGGGAGACGCGGCCACCGCGGGCGGACCTCACCCCCTTCTCTCGGATCGACTATACTTGCTACAGTCAACGCCCCCACTTGTCGCGGGGTGGAGCAGCGGCAGCTCGTCGGGCTCATAACCCGAAGGTCGGCGGTTCGAATCCGTCCCCCGCTACCACATCAGGGCCGGTCCAGGATCTACCTGGATCGGCCCTTTTCTGCGCCTGTCAAATCTCGTTAGCCTATGATCGGTATGCACTCCACCGATGCGATACGCTTCACTCGGGCGGCGGTGTGTCGGATATTGGTGTGGTGAAGCGGGCGAGATCGCGCTGTAAGCGCAACAATGCGCGCGGGCTTGGGCTCGGCTCGAGCCAGGCGAGCAGCGACGCATCGGGTGCGCTGCGTCTCCGTTGGATGCCGGTGCGTCGTGCCGTTATCCTGGTGCTCCTGAGTCCGTCGAGGCGACCACGCAGCCCGGCACCATCGTGTGTCAGGAGGGCATGGAGGCAGGCCGCGAGATCGTAGGCGATGATCGCTGCACCGTAACGACGCCATAGCGCGTCGGGTAGATCCTTGCGGAGCCCCCACAGGCGATTGCGCGCGAGGTAGTAACGTTTCGTCGGCGATCCCTGCCCGCTAGAGGCGGAATAGATGTGGGTGACGATCGCGCCGGGCACATGCAGCGATGACCAGCCGCGTAAGCGGGCGCGCCAGGCAAGGTCGACATCTTCCAGGTAGAGGAAAAAATCCTCGTCGAAGTGGCCGATATCGTCGAGCATGGTGCGGCGGTAGGCCGACGCACCCCCTGTCGGCCCGAAGATCGGGCGCGGCGCGGGCGGCAATGCTGCCAGGGGCATGCCGAGCAGCGCTTCGAGCGCCAGGCCGTTACGATGGACGGTGATCCCCGCCGCCGCGATCGTGCCCGGCGCGTGTGCGAAGACCATCGTGGACATCGTCGCGCCGAGGTGCATGTCCGCTTCGAGCGGCGCGATGAGTTGGGCCAGCCAATCGGCGTGGGCGATCGCGTCGTTGTTCAACGCCACCACGATCGCGCCGCGACTGGCCGCGATCCCGGCGTTCATCCCGCCCGCGAAGCCGAGGTTCTTGGCGTAGGTGAGCACGCGCACTTCCGGATAGCGGTCGCTCAGGAGCGCCCGCGAATCGTCGGTCGAGGCGTTGTCCACGACGATCAGCTCATCTGCCTGCCGTGTCTGTAGGAGCAGCGCATCGAGGCAGGCTGGCAATAGCCGCGCACCATTCCAATTGACGATGACGATCGAGACTTCCATAGCGCGTAGTATAGCTGTGCGGTGCTTCTGTGCTAGCGTCCGGTCAACAGTGACCGGTGCAAATGATCGTGCTGGCTGGGTCATTCATGGGTAGCCTCTATAAAGGTGTGGTTGAGCGACGGGCGGGTTGGCAGCGTCGGAAGTTAGTGGACGTTTTGAGATCGGCGCTCTTGTGCTGAAGCATACCGTGTATCTAGACCGACGCTGTATGCGAGCGCTTCCTCATGCGTAAGTTGAGCGGGGCGATTATTGCTGTTACTATCGATGATTGTATGTAGCGTGCGGTGCTGCTCGGCGTTGAGCAAGCGATCGACCGCACGCTGGAATAGTCGGAGTATTATCATGACCAGCATCCCCGAACCGCAGGATTTGATGCGTCAGTTTACGAATGGCACACTCGGACGGCGCTCGTTCATCACGCGCACGGCGGCGCTCGGCTTCTCCGCCTCGGCGATCGCCGGGTTCCTCGCGGCCTGCGGTGGCGACACGACCGCGACCGTCGCCCCCACGACCGCATCCTCGGCATCCACCGCGCCGACAGCGGCCACCGGGGGCGCGAGCGCCGCTCCCATCGCAGCAGCGACGGCGACCAGTGGCGGTGGGGCCGGTGTGGCAACCGCGACGCGCGCCGGTACGACGCCGGGCAGCGCTGGCGCGACCCCCGCAGCAGGCGGTGGCGGTGGCCTCGGCTCGGCGAGCAAGGGTCCGCTCGCGGCGGGTGGCGGCATCGGCCCGGCACCGCAGAAGCGTGGCGGCGGCGGCACGACGAAGATCCTCTACTGGCAGGCACCCACCACCTTCAATCCCCATCTCAATCAGGGGACCAAGGACTCCGACTTTGCGCGCGTTGTCTACGAGCCGCTCGCCGATTACGGCCCGGACGATACGCTGGTCCCGTTCCTGGCCGACAGTATCCCCTCGATCGAGAATGGCCTGCTCGCCAGCGATGGCACCAGCGTCACCTGGAAGCTGAAGCAGGGCGTGAAGTGGAGCGACGGGCAGCCCTTCACCGCACGAGATGTCGTCTTCACCTGGCAGTATGTCACCGATGAGAAGACCGCCGCCGTGACGATCGAGAATTTCAACGGCGTGTCGAAGGTCGAGGCGGTCGACGATTACACCGTGAAGGTCACATTCGGCGCGCCGACACCGGGGTGGTACATCCCGTTCGTCGGTTACTATGGGATGATCCTGCCACAGCACTTCTTCAAGGATGGGCAGGGGACCAACGCGCAGAACTTCGCCGGTAACCTGAAGCCGATCGGCACCGGGCCGTACAAGGCGGTCAACTTCGCCCCCGGCGATAGCGCCACGTTCGATATCAACCCGAACTGGCGCAACGCCACCGGGCCGTTCTTCGACCAGATCGAGTGGAAGGGGGGTGGCGACGCCGTCTCCGCCGCGCGCGCCGTCTTGCAGACCGGCGACTACAACATCGCCTGGAACTTGCAGGTCGAGCAGGCGATTCTCAGTCAGCTGACCGCGTCCGGGGCGAAGGGCAAGGTCGACTTCCAGCCCGGCTTCGGCGTGGAGCGGATCTATTTCAACTTCACCGACCCGAACAAGGAAGACCCGACGACCGGCGAGCGCTCGTCGGTCAAGAATCCGCACCCCTTCTTCGCGGACAAGGCCGTGCGGCAGGCGTTTACCAGGTCGATCGACCGCAAGACGATGGCCGAGTCCCTCTATGGCCCGGCGGGCGACCCGACCGCTGCGTTCCTCAACAGCCCGGCATCGTTGATGAATCCGGCCCTCACCTGGACCTTCGATCTCGACGCGGCGGGCAAGGCGCTCGATGCGGCGGGGTGGGCGAAGAGCGGGCAATATCGCGCCAAGAACGGCGTCCCGATGAAGATCGTCTTCTCCACCACGATCAACCCGCTCCGTCAGAAGGAGCAGCAGTTGATCAAGGATAGCTTCGAGAAGCTCGGTTGCCAGACGGAGTTGAAGTCGGTCGATTCGTCGATCTTCTTCTCCGCCGATGCCGGGAACATCGATACCGCGTCGCACTTCTACGTGGACCTGGAGATGTATACCACCAACCCGGACACCCCCGACCCGCAGGCGTTCTTCGGCTCGTTCACGATCGCGCAGATCCCGAACAAGGCGAATGGGTGGGGGCTGAACAACACGCCGCGCTATCAGAACCCCGACTACGACAAGCTGGTCGCGCAGTCGAAGGCGGAGATGGATCCGACGAAGCGCAAGGCGCTCTTCTTCCAGCAACAGCAATTGCTCTTCGACGATGCCATCTACATCGGCCTCGTCTCGCGCAAGGGGCCGTTCGGCTATACGACCGGTTACAGCGGTATCCAGCAGACGGCCTACTCGCTGACCTGGAACATCGCCAACTGGATGCGCGGCTAGGCGCATCGGACGATCACGACCGCGAGCCCCCGCCGGTAGCAGACCGGCGGGGGCTCGCCTCGCTTAACCGTGGAAATCAGCGCGAGAGGGGTTCGTGCGAGCGGATACGGCTGTTAGGCTTACCCCGCTGTATCCGAGCGCTCAGGGCCATTTCAGCAGCATCAGGAGCCCGCGTACGCAGAGGCCGGTGCCGATCGCCGCCAGCGTCGCCTCGATCAGCGGCACCGCCGGGCCAACCCCGCCACCGCCACTGATCAGCAGGAGGAAGAGCGCGCTCGCGCCGCCGATACTGAACCGGTCGATCGCCGTCTCGTTCGCGTTGTATCGACGCCACGCCCGCCAGCCGCCCCCGGTGAGGTGGCGCACGGCGAGGACGCTGCCGCGCAGTGTGACCGCCGTGGCGAGGCCCGCCAGGACCGCCCCGCCCCAATTACGCGGCGGCATCAGCCACACGCCGGTGGCGAGGACCACCGTGACCACCAGCCCGAGCACGGCGCTGATCTGCGCCACCAGCGGCACGTCGGTCTGCCGCGCGCCCCAGACACTCCGCCCTTCGGCCGGGTTGTAGGCGATCAACTCCCGGCGTTCATGGAACAGACGCATGGTCGCCTCTCATCTGTAGGGAGACGTGCCGGTGCGAATCCTGCCGTCCCCGCCCACCCTGTAATCTCAGCATACGCCCGGGTGTCAAGGAACGCATGGGAGTAAACGAACGTGTGCGCTGGCGATATGGTGGTGGCACGTTCGCTCAGTTGTAGAGGCGATAGGGTACGGTCGCCGCCTGGAAGCGTGCGATCTCGGCGGCCCAGCTCGCCACCAGTTCGTCGGGCGCGGTCCCCGCATCGATCGCCTCGCGCACCGCCGTCGTCCCGGTCAGTAGATCGATCGGGCGGTGTTGGCCCTCTCCCCACGGCGCGCGCCAGCCGAACGCCGCCGGGTCCTGCGCGCGGCACGCGGCCAGCAGGTGCAGCGCCGCCGTTACGGGGCGGAACGTCTCCAGATCGGTCGGGTGGGGCTGCACCCCGAAACAGGGCGTGTCGACGTAGATCCGACCGAAGCGCGGCGTGAACGCGACCGGTCGCCAGCGCAGGCCCGGCAATTCCAGCGCGTTGAGATCGATGGCGAGGCGTTCGCCGTCCAGCCAGGGCGCGCCGATCAGCTCGAACGGCAGGGTCGTGCCGCGCCCCTCGCTGATCGTCGGCCCCTCGAAAAGGCAGGTGCCGGGGTAGACATTGGCGGTCGCCAGCGTCGGCAGATTCGGCGAGGGGATCACCCAGGGGAGGCCGGTATCCGCGTAGTGCATCGTGCGTCGCCAGCCCCGGAGCGGCAGCACCTCCAGCGTCGCGCCGTATCCCTCCGTGGCGTTGGCGAAGCGCGCCAGTTCGCCGATCGTCAGACCGTAGCGGATCGGGATCGGCAGGTGGCCGACGAACGAGCGCAGCCCCGGCTCGACGAGCGGCCCCTCCACTATCGTGCCGCCGAGCGGATTCGGGCGGTCGAGGAGGAGGACCGGCAGGCCGATCCGTCCGCAGACCTCCAAGGCCAGCGCGACGGTGGAGACGTAGGTGAAGAAGTGGACCCCCGCATCCTGGATGTCGATGATCAAGAGATCGAGCCCGGCGAGGCTCGCCTCGGACGGTGCCTGACGCTCCCCGTAGAGGCTGTAGATCGGGATGCCGAGGCGCGGGTGGTGCGCCTCGCCGATCTCTTCCCCCTCCGCCGCGATCGCCAGCAGCCCGTGCTCCGGCCCGAAGAGGGCGGCCAGTGTGACCCCTTCCGCCGCCGCCAGTTGATCGATGAGCGAGACGAGGTCGGCGGTGACGCCGGTCGGGTTGGTCAGCAACCCCACCCGCCGCCCGCGTAGCCGCGCGAAGCCCTCCATGCGGAGCTGTTCCGCGCCGGTCAGCACCGGCGGCGTTCGTGTCGTTCCGGTCACTCTCGCGCCCTCCCTGCTCGTATCTTGCCCCCGCGCCGATCGGCGGCGCATCCGGGACCGTTGTATACCACCTTTCCGCCGCGCCTGCCGGAGGGCGGGTAAACGCCATGCCGTCGCGCGGCGTTTCTTCGCGGGGGATACCTGGCGCTGCGCCAGGCGCTGGCGATCGTCGTCACCCGCGATGCGGGCGCGGTCTACGTGCAGCGTGCGGATGAGTTGCCACGCCCCTGAGTCGACGCGGCCTCAGACGCTCCGCGCGAGGAGGCGTTCCAGGTGGGCCGTGCCGCCGAGGGTCAGCGTGGTGACGAAGCCCGGATTGGTCCCGGTGGCGATCACGCTGAGCACGACGCGCCCGATCCGCACGACCGCCACGCCGCGCTCGTCGTTCTCCAGGAGGACGGCGGGGTAGGGGAAGCCGGTGGGGATGGCGAGGGGCGGGCGCGGGTCGAGCAGATAGTTGGCGACGAAATCGGCGTAGCAGCGCCCGGCCAGTTCGCCCGTCTCGAAGAGGTGGTAGGAGAGCCGGTGGTAGCCGGGCGCGAGCATGTAGGCGAGGGTCGGCGCGCCGAACGGATCGACCTCCCGCTGGCCGTAGTAGAGGTAGAGCCCGCGCGCGATCTCCTGCCCCTGCGGCGAGGCGGCGGCGATCAGGCGGGTGAGGGTGGGGAGATCGAAGGCGGCGAGGCGTGCGCGGGTGCCCTCGGCGTCGAAGGTGGGCGATGCGTCCGCCGCGATGCCGCAGGCGGCAAGCAGCCCGCCACAGGCGAGCGCCCCGAGCCCCGCGCAGAATAACCGCCGCCGCATCGCCCCGCTCACCGATCCCTCGCGCCTGTGCCATGCCCCCGGCCACGCCCTCCTGCGCCATGCCGAGTGTACCCCGTCTGCCCCCGCCCCGCGACCGCGCCCCCACACGCCGTGCCACACCCTTTGCCGCCGCGCCCCACTTCTTGTTACAATGGGTACTGCATGCAGTCGTCGCAGCGCAACTGCATGCAGTACCGCCTCGCCGCGATCACGCCTGACCCGATAGCTCAATGGCAGAGCAACTGACTTTTAATCAGTCGCTTCTCGCGTTCGCTTTCCTTCCCTGCGCTACGCGGTTTTCCGCGCCAGTGCAGGGATTTTGTTTCCCCAGCCTCCCCGAAAATCCTGCGTATCAGTCGCTTCCAATCCGGGCGATTCGGGCCAATTTGGACCCCGTGTGTGCCGAACCAGTCGCGGTTTTGGCCCATCATGTACAGAAGGGGCTCGATCCGGTCGCTTTGGTAACGTTCCGGTCACGTGGCTCGACGGGTTCGCAAAACAGGCGTATGACTATCTCTATGGATGAGGGTACGGCCCCGATCCCATAGTAGACAATGCGCCTCACAACGAAGGTTGGGTATTCACAATGCAACTATCAGACCTGATCAAGGAATACATCGTCGATTGTAAGTCGCGCCGCCTCGCCACGAAGACGATCGCGTGGTATGAGGCGAATCTCCGGTATTTTACTGAATGGCTCGCGCAGCAAGATATCGGCGACGATCTCGCCGCGTTCACCCTGCGAAACGCCCGCGCGTATAGCGCTGTGCTGGCGGATCGGGTCGCCACGAAGGGGACCTTCGTCAGCACCGGTGCGAAGCGCGGGGTCCACGCCCTGCGGGAGACGGACCAGCCGCTCGCCGCCAATACGGTCATCGGCTACCTGCGTACGCTGAAGGTCTTCTCGAAGTGGCTGGCGGCCGAAGAACAGGGCTATCTGCCCGCCCATGTCCTGGCCGGTCTGCGTCTGCCCCGCAAACCCAAGATCTTCAAGGAGGCCCTCACCTCCACTGAATTGGAATCCTTGCTCGGCGAGTTCGACCTCGGTAAGCCGATCGATATGCGCGATTTCGCTATCCTGCTGACGTATAGTGCTACAGGACTCCGGGCGACCGAGTTGACCGACCTGCTCCTAGATGACATCCGGTACGAAGAGGGCTATTTGCGGGTGCGCTCTGGCAAAGGCAGCAAGACGCGTGTGGTGAATCTCCCGCCGGAGGTGGGTCGCGCGATGCTGCGCTATCGCCTGCACTACCGCCCCGCGACGCAGGACCCGTACCTCTTCGTGACGCGCTACGGCGTGAAGATGACGTATAACGCGATCAAGTTGGTACTTCGGCGGGCGCGGCATAAGAGCGGCATCGCGCGGCTCCACGCACACCTGTTGCGGCGAACTTTCGGCGCGAACGCGCTCGATGATGGGATGGATCTGATGACTCTGAAGGATACGTTCGGGCATGAGGATATCCGTACGACCGCCCTTTACCTCGAGCAGTCCGAGCGGCGGGTAATCGCCAATCAGCGCAAGGCGAACCCGCTGGCCGGCGTCACGCTGCCCAAGGCGGTGCGTCCCAAACCCAAGCGCTGACTGTAAATCAGCTGGCGTACGCCTTCGGAGGTTCGAATCCCTCCCTCACCACCGCATCCCAATCAGGAAAAACACCCTATCATGCCAGTTGATTTTTTCTGGTGACATGCGGTAAATGTAGCCAAACCTACCGCTGGTGTGCCGGGCTCTCGGACCGCCGAGGACAGGTAAGTTCGACGGCTACGCCATGGGGCGAAGGCCGATCACGGATTGCCCTTGATATCCCGAGCGGCAGCGCGCTGGGCCTCGGCCTAGCCGCATGGGGGTATGGTCCCACTTGCCTCCTGTGGCTGGTTCCGCGCCTGGATCCAGGCGGTTGCCTCGGCCAGCGAGCGGCAACGGTAGGGCTCTCTCGTTACGCCCTGCCTCACGCCCATCCGTTCCTGCCCGTCCGGGAACCACCAGCGCCGTACGACATAGGCGCGATAGCGCGTTTTCATACTGAACCAGAACCTGACTATCACGACGCACCACGGGAGTTGGACAATGGTGCGGTCGTACCGGTGGGAAAGGCCCTACGGCGCGGTGGATCTGGTCGCGACCGTCTCCTCAGGCTGTGTGGCCGCACGGCGCTGGTCGCGGGCGACGACGCCGACGCCCGGCCCGCCGACGATGACGAGCGCGACGTGGCCGGTCAGGCTCGCGAGGCCGCCGAGCAGCAGGCTCCCGAGCGGCATCACCCCGGCGGCGATCATGCGCCAGACGCTCAGCACCCGCCCGCGCACCTCGTCTGGTGCCAGATCCTGGATGACCGTGTTCGTCGCGCTCATGAAGAGCGTCGTCGCCCCGCCGATCAGCACCAGCAGGGCGGGGGCCCGTCGCAGGCCGCGGGGATAGGCCTCGGTTGTCGTCGATCGTCGATAGTGGTGCCGCTTCGACAACACGGTGGCCCGGCGCGCATGGTGTCCTCGCGGTCGGCCACCGTGGCGGACAAACGGCGGGATTGGGGCCAGTCGGAAGGCGTGGCCGATCATTCGGCGACCGCCGCGCCGACCAGCGCCTCCCACCAGCCGTCGTCGGCGGGCTCGGCCCCCCCGTCGGCGCCCCGCCCGTCCCGGCCCGTCGGCCACGCGTAGCGGGTCGTCCCGTCGAGCAGGCCGCCGAGCGCGGTGTAGCGCGGCGCCCGCCGCCAGTCCCGCACCGCCATCGACAGCGCCTTCATCTGCCCGACGATGACCACGAGCTGGCGGGCGCGGGTGAAGGCGGTGTAGAGCAGGGTCCGCCCGAGCAGCGCCGCGTGCGCGGTGACCAGCGGGATCACCACCGCCGGAAACTCCGCGCCCTGGGACTTGTGGATCGAGATCGCGTAGGCGTGGGTCAAGGCATAGAGGCTGGCGAAGGGATAGCGCACGACGCGACCGTCATCGAGCGCGATGCCCACCTCCTGCTCGGCCTGGTCGATGTCCGCGACCGTGCCGAGGTCGCCGTTGAAGACCTCCAGCGTGTAGTCGTTCTTGAGTTGCAGCACGCGGTCGCCCGGGCGGTAGACCCGGCCCCCGCCCCGCGCCTCGGCCAGCCCCTCGCGCGGCGGGTTCAGCCGCTCCTGCAGGAGCGTGTTGAGCGCCCCCACCCCGGCGTCGCCCCGGTGCATCGGGGCCAGCACCTGGATGTCGCCCGGGGCGAGGCCGTAGCGCGCGGGGAGCCGCCGGGTGACCACCTCGACCGCGGTCGCCGCGGCCGCCTGCGGATCCTCCGCCGCGAGGAAGAAACAGTCGGCCACGTCGCCCCCGAAGCGGGGGAGCTGCCCGGCGTTGATCCGCGCCGCGTTGGCGGCGATCCCCGAGCCCGCCCCCTGGCGGAAGATCCGCGTGAGCCGGGTGGCCGGGAAGCGCGCCGCCCGGAGGAGGTCGGCCAGCACGTCCCCCGCCCCCACGCTGGGGAGCTGGTCCGGGTCGCCGACGAGGAGGAGGTGGCACCCCGCCCCGACCGCTTTCACCAGCTGGTTGGCGAGGAGGGCATCGAGCATCGAGACCTCGTCGACCACCACCAGGTCGGCGTCCAATGGATTATCAGGGCCGCGCCCGGCCTTACCACCCGGCCGCAACTCCAGGGTGCGGTGGAGGGTTCCGGCGTCGAGCCCGGTCGCCTCCTGCATCCGCTTGGCCGCGCGGCCGGTCGGCGCGGCGAGCAGGGGCCGCAGCCGCTTCGCCCGCGCGAGGAGCAGTAACGCCCGCAGGGTGTGCGTCTTCCCCGTCCCCGGCCCGCCGGTCAGGATGCTCACCGGCGACGTCAGGGCCATCCGCACCCCCGCCTCCTGCTCCGGGGCGAGGGTCAGCCCGTGCTTCGTCGCGAGCCAGCCGAACGCGGCGGCCCAGTCCGCGTCGGCGAAGACCCGCGCCACCCGCGCGTCGGCCCCGGCCGCGGCGAGCGCGACCAAGCGGGAGGCGAGGCCGGACTCCGCCCGCGCGAACGGGGCCAGCGCGAGCAGGCGGAGCGTGGTATCCGCCCGCTGCGCGGCGACGAGGTCGCCGGTGGCGAGCAACGCCGTGACCGCCGCGTCCAGGCCCGCGGCCTCCACGCCCAGCAGTTCGGCGGCCGTCTCGAGGAGTTCCCGCTCGGGGAGGAGGGTGTGCCCGTCGTCCCCCGCCGCGCCCAGGGCGTGGAGGACCCCCGCCTGCAACCGCGCAGGGGCGTCGGGGGCGATGCCGACGGCCTGCGCGATCGTGTCCGCCGTCTTGAAGCCGATCCCCCAGACCTCGCGGGCGAGGCGGTACGGCTCCTGGGCCACGACGCGCCCGCTGTCGTCCCCGAAGCGCTTGTAGATCCGCACGGCGAGCGAGGTGGAGACGCCGTACCCCTGCAAGGCGGCCATCACCTCGCGGATATGCCGCTGCTCCTCCCAGGTCGCCGCGATGCGGGCGGCTCGCACCTTCCCGATCCCCTGGACCTCGGTCAGGCGGTCCGGGCTGGCGTCGATGACGTCGAACGTGCCCTCGCCGAACGCGTCGACGATCCGCCCGGCTATCACCGGGCCGACGCCCTTGACGAGGCCGCTGCCGAGGTAGCGGCGCATCCCCTGGGTGGTCGCGGGGAGGCTCGTGCGGTAGTCGAGCACCTGGAACTGCCAGCCGTGCTTCGCGTCGTTACGCCACCAGCCCTGCGCGACGATCGCTTCGCCCGGGGTCAGGTCGGCCAGCGTGCCGACGATGGTGACCAGCCGGTCGTCGGCCTGCGCGGCGCGCGCCTCATCCTGGGGGCGCTCGGGGGCGAGCCGGGCGACGGTGTAGCCGTTCTCCGGGTTCTGGTAGGTCAGCCGCTCGACCACCCCGCGCAACTCCTTGCGCGGCGGCGGCTCCTCGGGCCGGCGATGGGGTGTGGTGTCGGTCATGGCGACGCTCCTCCGCTCGCCCCAATGATACCGCCGCGCCCGTAGCCAGACCCCGTGCCACCAGGTCCCGGTCGAGCAAGAGGGCCCGAGCACGGCCATTCGGCCCGGGCCCGCGACACGCCGACGCCGCGCCCTCTCCGGTGACCCGGACGCCCCGCCCTTCGAGGGCTGGACGAGCCTCGCGGCGCTCGGGCCGCGGATCACGCGGGCGACCGTCGGTTACCTGGGCCTGTCGCTGGGCTACCGCAACCCGGCGCACCGCGCGCAGATAGCGAAGTCTCTCGACCACGCTATGGGGGGCGCCTACTCCTTGGACTTGGCGCCGGGTGGGCCGCGCGCGACGACACCGCTTACGGCTACCCGTTCGGCACGGCCGGCGACCGCCTGCGGCACCTGGAGCGGGGGCTCGCCATCATCACGGGGCGCCGGGCGCAGGATCCGCCGGTGCATGGGGGCGCGGCGCCGATCCTGATCGGCGGCGGCGGCGGACGGGTGACCCTCCGGCTCGTCGCCCGATACGCCGACCGCTGGAACGGCTGCGGGCCGCTGGAGACCTTCGCCCGCAAGAACCGGATCCTCGACGACTGGCGCGCGGGTCGACGCGCCGGAGTTCGATCGCCTGGAGGACTACGTCGCCGCGGGCGCTACCCACTTCATCTCGCGCTCCCCGGGCCCCAACGTGCCGACCGGGCCCTGGCAATGGAGGAGGCCCGATGACTGCCCGCCCCGCCCTACCTCGTCCCTCGCGCGTCAGGCGTGACTGGATTGCCACCATAAGACGATCCCCGAACCCGCACTTCCGATCGGGTTGGCGCTACCTGCTCGACGCGCCGCTCGCCGACCTGCACAGCGCCCGTCACATCGTCGCAACGGTCTTCCTGCGCGATTGACGAGCGGGGCCACGTCGTCGATGTCTACATCAGCACGCGAGGGGAGAAGATGGCGTCGTCATCGCCCGCCGCGTGATCGAGATAGCGGAGGCCGTCCCGGCCGTAGTCACAATCGACCGTTGTGTGCGGCAGCTTATCCTCCCGGGCTCGCCACCGTGCTCCGGAGATCGTGCCCGAGAGGGAGCGCCTGTCAAGCAGCGCATCGCGCGCGATTACCGGCACCGGAAGGGGGTGCTACATACGACGCGCGGGTTCAAGGCGCTCGCCGGGGCGCGTGCTCCACCGGCTGCACGCCTTCCTGCGGCACCTGCGCGGCAGCTTCGACGACAGGGAACCGGTCAGCGCTGCTCCGTGACCGGCATCGTTGCCACCATGCGTCCAGGCTTGAGGAGCGTCGCCAGGGGTACCCCTGGCGACGCTGATGCGCTCCCGGGATGGCATAGAGCGTACCGCCCGGGCGTCCGGCGCTGCTGCGTCAGGCTCATTCCCGCACAACGTACCAGGGTCGTTTCCCGTACTGTGGCCCGGTCACGGTACGCTCAGAGGAAGAGCCGGAAGCCGTCGAGGAGGGCGAGGAGGGCGAGCGCCCCGGCGGCGAGGCTGACGAGCCAGACCGCCCGTCGGCGCAGCAGCGCCGCGATCGCCGACAGCCCGATCGCCACCTGGAAGAGGGTCACCGCCACGGCGAAGCGGTGGTGATGGGCGAGGTTGGCGCGCGACTCCGCGTTCAGCGCCGCCGTCTCGTCCCCGAGGCGCGCGGCCTCCGGCTGCAACGCGTCCTGCTGGCCCTGGCGCCGCGCCGCCTCGTCCTTGGCGGCCTGGATCTCCTGGGGGCTGCCGCCGGTGTGCGCCAGGATGGCGGCCAGGTTCTGCGCCTCGTACTTCTTGATGCTGTCGGCCTGGTACTCGCTCCAGGCGTCCACCGCCTGCGTCTGCCGCAGCACCCCCGCGTTCGCCGCGAACAAGGCCTCGTTGGCGTAGCTCCCCGCCTCCAGCGCCGCGATCGCCGCGAAGACCGCGAAGATCGCGGTGCTCACGGCCAGCGCGTCGAGCCAGCGGGGTCGCCCGCGTTCCGCGCGCGCTTCCTCGGCCGCCTCGCGCCGCCGCTCCGCGATGTCGTCCTGCAGCCGGTCCGTCCCCACGTCGAGATCGTCCATCCGTTCATCCTCTCGCGCGCAAACACGTCGCGACCCGGCGGCGGCGACGATCGGGAGCACAGCGTTTCCGCCGACCCCCGGCCTTCCCGATCGTCGTGGTCCTCAGACGCGCCGCTCGTCGTCGGGGGTGGGGGGCACGGCCGCGCCGGGGAGCGCCCCGAGTTGGAGCCCGTGGCCATTCAGCCCTGCGGGTGGTGCCCCGTCCACCGCGGCCGCCCCGTCGGGCGTCCCCGTGGGGAAGGTGTAGAACTCGTCGAGGAGGGTCTGCAGCACCACCGCGACCGGGATGGCCAGCAGCGCCCCGACGATGCCCAGCGCCTCCGCGCCCACGAAGAGGGCGAGGACCACCACGAGCGGCTGGAGTCCGACGATCTCGCCGACGAGCTTGGGGTAGACGACGTGCGCCTCGACGTTCGTGACCACGAGGTACCAGACGAGCACCGCGCCGAGGAGCCAGAGCTTCCCGGTCGTCGCCGCCATCAGCAGCGCCAGCGCGATCGTGACGACCCCCCCGACGTACGGGATGATCTCCAGCACGGCACCGACCGTGCCGATCGTCGCCGCATACGGGACCCGCAGCAGCGCCAGGCCGATCCCGAAGGACGCCCCGAAGAAGAGCCCGACCAGGAGCTGGGCCCGCACCCAGGCCCCCAGGCTCGTGCCCAGGCGCCCCATCAGCCGTTCGGTCTGGGGGCGCACGGCGGGCGGGAAGAAGCGCGCCACCACGCGCTGGGCGAAGCGCTCGTCGACGGCGAGGAAGAAGGCGAAGACGAGGATCAGCAGCCCGGTCACGAGCAGGGTCCCGACGTCGCGCACGCCCCGCCCGACGTCGCCCGCCGCGGCCTGCGCGTAGGCCGTGAGCGGGGCGACGAGATCGTTCACGCGCGGGGCGGCCCCGCCGCGGCTGGGGAGGCGCGCGAGCAGGGCGTTGGCCTGGTCCTCGTAGCGCGGGAAGTTGTCGCGCAGCAGCACGAACTCGCCGCCGAGGAGCGGCACGATCAGGCCGACGAGCCCGGCCAGGATCGCCAGGAGGGCCAGGTAGGTGAGCAGGATCGCGACCGCGCGCGGGACGCGGTAGCGGGCGAGGCGGTTGGCCACGGTGGAGGCCGCCGCAGCGACGAGGACCGCCAGGAAGAGCACCACCAGGATGCGCGTGGCGTGGCCGACGAGCCAGACGGCGCCGAGGGCGGCCAGCACCAGGAGGATCGCCCGATTCGTCAGCCGCAGTTGCAGTTCGCCGCCCATCGGTGCCCCTTGTCCTCTCCAGTTCTTCGCCGACGCGGCGGCAGGTACACCGCCGCCGGGGGCCCCGACTGCTGGGCGACCCGACCAGTCGGGGCCCCTCATGCACGATCGTTGCCACCTGTGGCAGCGGTGGCCGCCACACGGTGCGCGGGTCCGTGGTGAGCGGAAGCGTTGATGCGGCGAGCCGCCGTGTGGCCACGCGACTATGCGCGCAGGTGGGGCTTCCGCCCCCGCCGTGCAGCGGGAGCGGGCATGGCGCTGCGCGGCGCACGAAGCGGCGAAAATCGCCCACGAGGGGGCACGCGGCGGTCCCGGGTCGTTCTTTTGCACCGATCCGGCAAACGGCACGGCATGCGCCTACGGACCGGGGGTCGACGCGCGGCACGCCACGTGCCGCGGGGGCGGGCAACGGGTCGCGGCGCGGCGACGGGGAGCCAAGAACGGAGGCGGCATGGGCGGGTCGGGGGTGCGCGCCTTGCTGGCGGCGCACCCGCTCTGGGCGATCGCGGCGATCATCTTCGTGGAGGAGCTGGGTGTCCCCGGTCCGGTGCCGAGCGACCTGCTGATGCTCCTCGCCGGGGTCGGGGTCCGCGCGGGGGCCTACCCGCCCTGGCTCGTGCTCCCGATCCAGGAGGGGGCGACCCTCCTCGGGACCACCGGGCTCTACTGGTTCACCCGGCGCGTGGGACGGGCGGGGGTCGAGCGCTACGGCTGGCTGATCCACCTCGGACCCGCGACCCTGGCGCGCGGAGGACGCCCTCCGGCGCTCCGGCTGGCGCGGCATCCTGCTCGGGCGGCTGATCCCCGGCCTGCGGATCGCCACCCCGATCGCGGCGGGCGTCTTCGGCCTCCCGTTCCGAGAATTCCTCCCGGCCGTGGCGGTCGGCGGCCTCCTCTACATCGGGGCCTTCGACCTCGTCGGGTATGCCGTCGGCCCGGCCGCGCTGGCGCTCTTCGAGCGGGTGGCGCTGCCCCTGGGCGCGCTCGTGTCGCTGGTGACCGTGGCGCTCGT
>JAABUM010004411.1_pt1 | contig 15921 bp, 17 predicted proteins | sample 5559161 | NCBI WGS metagenome assembly JAABUM01 (sample SAMN10711868, study PRJNA513369) | rock metagenome | isolation source: Antarctica rocks | place: Antarctica: Victoria Land, Siegfried Peak nord
GACGTCCGGGCCGAACCACATCCTGCCCACCCGTGGTGCCGCGAAATACACCGGCGGCCTGTGGGTCGGCAAGTTCATCAAGACCACCACCTACCAGCGGATGACGCGCGAGGCCAACGCCCACGTCGGTCGGGTCGCAGCACGCATCTCACGGGTCGAGGGCATGGAGGGACACGCGTTGTCCGGTGACGTGCGGCTGCTGAAGTACTTCCCGAACGAACCATTGAACACTTCCGTTTAAGCGACATTCGAAAACCCGCACATCACCAGAGAAGGGGACAGCACATGCACCTGGCCAGGATTCCGCGCCGCCACTACACCGAGGGCGCGACGCCGATCGAGCACCTGCCGCGACTGAGCGAGCAGCTTGACGGCCCGCAGATCTACATCAAACGCGATGACCTGCTGGGTCTGACCGGCGGCGGCAACAAGACCCGCAAGCTGGAGTTCCTGATGGCCGACGCGCTCGCCAAGGGCGCCACCACGATCATCACTGTGGGCGCCGTGCAGTCCAACCACTGCCGCCTGACCCTGTCGGCGGCGGTGCGGGAGGGCCTCAAGTGCCGCCTGCTGCTGGAAGAGCGAGTCGAGGGGTCCTACAGCGAAGACGCGAGCGGTAACAACCTGCTGTTCAAACTGCTGGGCGCCGAATCGATCGAGGTCATGCCCGGTGGCAGCGACCTACCGGCTCGCATGCAGGAGATGGCCGACGAGGTGACAGCCGAAGGTGGCACGCCGTACGTCGTTCCCGGTGGCGGCTCGAACGCGCTCGGCGCGCTCGGGTATGTGTCGTGCGCCGAGGAGATCCTCGCGCAGACCTTCCTGAACTCGATCCGACTCGATCACGTTGTCTGTTCCAGCGGTTCCGGCGGCACGCACGCCGGTCTGCTCGCAGGCTTGCACGGAACCCAGAGCGGGGTGCCGGTCACCGGCATCAGCGTCCGCGCGAAGAAGGCACCGCAGGAGGCCAAGCTGCTCGCGCTGGCCAACGAGACGCTGCAGCTCGCAGGCGGCCGCGCGGACATCACGGCAGAGGAGATGGTCGTCGAAGACGGGTACGTCGGCGCGGGTTACTCGTTGCCGACCCAAGAGATGACTGCCGCGATCCAGACGTTTGCCCGTCTAGAGGGCGTCCTGCTCGACCCGGTCTACACGGGAAAGACCGCTGCCGGGCTGATCGGCCTGGTGCGTGAAGGCCGGTTCGGTAAAGACGACAACGTGTTGTTCATCCACACCGGTGGCGCCCCGGCGATCTACGCCTACCCAGACGCGGTGCTCGCAAATGTCGGCGCCTGACAGTCCGCCCAGGCCCTCACGCATGGTGGGGTCCTGGGCGGCATGGGAACGCGAGCGACCGTCGAGTTCTACGACACGCCCGTGACCCATACCCCGGCGGGCGCCGACCAGGAGCACCTGCGGGTGATCATCTCGTCGGACCGACGGTGGCCGATCAAGCACAGCTCACAGTGGTGATCGGCGAGGTCGAAGCGGGCACCGCCGACGCCAGTGCGCACCACCGACTCGCCGCAATCCTTCGCAATCTCAGCGCGCAGGGCCGGCGTCATTACCGCAGGATGCACCGAGGTTTCCGCCCTCCTCGGCGCCGCTCCAGTCCAGGGCGGACCCGACGTCATCGACCCGGCCCTCGAACTCGCGCTCGCTGCGATCCAGCGCGCACGCACGTTCGCGCCCCCATCGGCTCCGCTCGCGGGCTGACCGCACCAGGTCCAGCCCCCAGGAGGCCGCTCCCGCAAGGGAGTTCACGACCCACGCCCATCCCACCTGCTGTTGACGGGGAAACCGATATGAGCGCCTCTAAAGATCGTGATAGAAAACCTCGCAACAAACTGACCGATCCGAACAATATCGACGGACCTTCGGAGCTGAAGTTCTGGGGTGAGCCGGCTGTCGCGCTGGTGCCCGCGGTGGTGTTGGTCGGCGTCCTGCTCTGGCTCTCGCTGGCAGAACGCGCGAGCATTACCGGCTTCTGGGTCGGCGGTTGGGCAGCCATCGTCACCGGCCTTCTACTGACCCGCACCCCGCGCGAGTTCGCTCTGTCCATCGTGCGCGGGCTGACCGGCCAGACCGGCGCCATCATCATCCTGGCCTACCTGTTCGCCGGTGTGTTCGGCAAGCTGCTGTCCGAGGGCGGGCTCGTCAACGGTCTGCTCTGGTTCGGTGTGGAGACCGGGGTGCAGGGCGCCGCCTACGTGGTGCTGGCGTTCCTGCTCTCGTGCATCTTCTCGGCCGGCACGGGCAGCAGCGTCGGGGCCGTGCTGGCGCTGATCCCCGTGCTGTACCCAACGGGTGTCGCCCTCGGTTGCAACCCGACCTGGCTGGCGGTCGCAGTCATCGCCGGTGGTGCGTTCGGTGACAACATCGCACCGATCTCCGACACCACCATCACCTCGGCCTACACCGCGAAAGCCGAGATGGGCGCCGTCGTCAAAGCCCGAATTCCGATGGCTCTGGTCTCAGCGGCCGTCACCATCGTCGTCCTCGCAATCTTCGGAGGCGGCGGAAAGGTCTCGACCGCGTCGATCAACGTAGACGCCAAAGCCATCGGTCTGCTGATGATCATCCCGTTCTTCGTGGTGATCATCCTGGCGATGCGCAAGAACCACATCGTGGTCTCGCTGATCTGGGGCAGCCTGTCCGCAATCCTCATCGGGTTCGGCACCGGGCTGCTCAAACCGGGTGCGATCTTCTCGATTCCCGCCAAGCGCGGCGCATCCACCGGGATCATCGAAGACGGCCTGGCCGACATCACCGGTGCAATCGTGCTGGTGCTGTTCATCCTGGCACTCGCGCAGGTGCTCACCGACGCCGGAGTGATGGCCAGCCTGCTGGCGACACTCGAGAAGCGAGCCGCCCACGGTGTTCGCAGCGCCGAGCTGATGATCGCGGGAATAACGTTGCTGTTCACGGTGCCGCTGGGCGCGAACGCACCGGCGATCCTGCTGGTCGGCCCGACGATCGGGCAACCTATGGGCGTCAAGCACGGCCTGGCACCGGCACGGATCGCGAACCTGTTGGACTGCAGCGCCAACACGGTGTTCTACATGCTGCCCTGGCACAATGCGGTGATCATCTGGTACGCGACGTTGACCACGACCGCAGCCCAGTACAAACTGCCGTTGCCTTCGATCACATCCGGGTTCCTGAACCCGTATGCCTGGGCGTTGTTGATCGTGTTGTTCGTATCGATCATGACAGGCTGGAATCGGCAGTACGCCGAACCGGGGGAGGAGTTGGAGTCCAGCAACGACCCGGTGCCGGTGGCCTGACTGTTCGGATACTGATCTTTGAAGTTGAGGCGGCGACATGGACTCGTTCATCGACGCGATGACGGCCCGTGCTCGCCGCCTCGGCGTGCCGACGGCCGGTCGTGAGGAAGTGTGGTGCGAGCGCGCCGAGCTGGACGCCCCGGCGATCAAGACGGTCTGGTCGGTGGGGTTGTCTACTGCGGCGGCCCCAGCTGAACCACGAAGCGCAGCGGACTTTCCGCTCGCCCCGGCAGCTGCTCCTTCGGGGGTATTAGCGCTGGGGGAGTCGGTGACGGATCGGGTGGAGCGGGCACTGGCGCTGATCGACGACCAGCGCGAACAGAACGCGTTCACGACTGTGTTCGCCGGCCGTGCACGTCGGGAGGCCAGGGAGTTGGACAGCCGCGATGCGCAGGGTGAATCGCGGGGTCCACTGCATGGGGCTGTCCTCGCGGTGAAGGACCTGATGACTGTCCGGGGTCGGCGGGCCTCCGCAGGGACTCACGCTTTCCACGCGCGGCTGGCGCAGCGGGACGCGGAGGTGCTGCAGCGGTTGACTGCCGCAGGTGCCGTGCTGGTCGGCGCGACCAACCTGCACGCGCTCGCCTTCGGGCCCTTCAGTACCAGTAGTGATTTCGGGGTGGTCGGGAACCCGGCGCGGTCCGGTGCCGTCGCCGGCGGGTCGAGCGGCGGATCAGCGTCGGCGGTCGCCTCGGGCGCGGTCGACATCGCGCTGGGCACCGACACCGCTGGGTCGATCCGCATCCCAGGAGCTGCGTGCGGGGTGGTCGGATTGAAGGGCACCTTCAACGCTGCGCCGACCGACGGCATCTATCCGCTCGGCCCCACCCTGGATCACGTCGGGCCGATGACGCGCACTGTCGCTGACGCCGCGCTGGCGTGGTCGGTCATGTGCGGTCAGCCCGCATCGACCAGTGTCCCCTGGTCGCTGGAGGGAGTGCTGATCGGCGAACCGGTCTCCTTCTCGCGTGAGTACCTCGATGAGCCTGTCCGCAACGCTCTGGACGCTGCGGTGGCGGCTGCTGTCGAACTGGGGGCGCGTGTCGTGCCGGTTGACCTGCCGGGCCTGCAGCTGGCGCCCGCCCTGATGCTGTGCACGATCGGGCCGGAGGCACTGGCCGTGAATCTTGACCTCCTGCGGTCACGGGCGGGCGAGTTGCCCGCCGACGTGCGGTTGCGGTTGGAGATGGCGATGCTTGTCTCTGAGGCGGACTACGAGCGAGCGCAGCAGCTTCGGCGACAACTGCGTGTCGAGCTGGCGAAGGTGATGACACAGGTGGATGTGCTGATGCTGCCGACGCTACCGATCACGGCACCGTTGGTCAGTGACATCGACGCAGCAACCGGTGGCGGTTGGCCGGTCCGTTCGGCGATGTCGAGGCTGACCGCGCCGTTCAATCTCACCGGTCAGCCCGCCCTCACGCTCCCGTGGACCACCGACCCCGATGGTGGCGGTATCGGGATCCAGGTCGTCGGCGCCCATCGCCGCGAGCACACCGTGCTGCACATCGCAGCCGCTCTGGAGGCAGCCCGCTAAAGGAGCGGCATCTGCCGATTATCGGCGGGGGAAGATCGACGCAGGAAGCTTTTCTCTGTGGTCATGAACGCGACCAACCCTCCTGTGCGGCTCAGTTCTGGCGGCTGGTTCTCGATGGAACGCTGACCGACCACGGAGATGACATCCTGCTGCGATTGTCAGACGGCGGGCCCCGAATCCTGTTCCAACAGGTTCATCGCCACGACCACAACCCTGGTCGATTGCACCTCGACCTCCACACCACGACATCCACGATGGCCTTTGCGAGCGCCCACAGCATCTCGCGCCGCGGGCGCAATACGAGTTCACCCTGGCAGCTCTGCGGACACCTGCACTTCGCGAAAGAAACGATGCGGGCTCGAGACTTCCGCGCCGCGTTGCTGCGGATAGTCGGATACACGACGGGGGTGGCTCGCGCACTACTTGCGATGCTGGGCGGCTGGTCCTCGACGCGCTGCTGCAAGAGCAGCCTGTCACTGTGGCCAGTGACAGGAGTAGCCCTGAGCAGGCGACTCAACGATTACTCGTCGACCCTGCCCACCCGCGGAAGCAGCGAATATCACTGCGGCGCAGAATCACCCGGAACGTCGGACATTCTGCGGTGGCAGCAGTAGGCGGAAGGACGCTCCGCCGTCGGGGGTGGGTACGAAGACGAGGTCGCCGCGGTGGGCGCGTGCGATACCTCGACCGATCGCCAATCCGAGACCCGTGCTGCCGTGCGCCCGCGAGCGGGAGTCGTCCCCGCGTGCGAACCGATCGAAAAGCAGGGGTCGCAGTTCTGGGGCGACTCCCGGACCGTCATCGGTCACCGACATCACGACCCCGCCCGCGGTCCGGATTATGGCGGTGACCACGGTGCTGCCTGTCGGGGTATGCATTCGCGCGTTGGCCAGCAGGTTGACGATCACCTGACGCAGCCGTTCCTCGTCGCCGTCGATGTCGATCACGTCAGGCGGCAGATCCAACTCCCAGCGATGGTCCGGGGCAGTCGTCCTCGCCTCTGCGACCGTGTCCAGGACGAGACGCGTCAGATCGACCTGCTCGTGCTGCAGCGGCCTGCCCGCATCGAGCCTGGCCAACAGCAAGAGGTCCGCGACCAGGGTCGCCATCCGGTCCGTGGCGGCCTGGATGCTGGCCAGAGACTCGGCCGTATGAGCGGGGAGTACCTCCGAACCGGTGGCACCGTATTCAGCATTCGCCTGAATCGTGGCGAGCGGGGTGCGCAGTTCGTGGCTGGCATCGGCGATGAACCGTCGAAGTTGCTCCTCGGTCGCATCCCGGGACACCATTGTCTGCCGCATCCGCTCCAGCATCCGGTCCAGCGCGCGGCTGACCCGATCCACCTCTGTCGATGAGTGGGTAGTCGACGCCGTCGTGGGCAATGATTCGTCGGGACCGGTGAGCGCCAACGTGGACACCTCGAGCGCTGTATGGGACAGCTGTTCGAGAGGGCCGAGCATGCGGCGGACGAACCGCCCGGCTGCGAGCGCCCCGAGGGCCACGAGGACCGCGAAGAAGACGGCCTCGACCACGAAGAGCTGCACCAGCGTCTCGTTGATCGGATGCATGGGTAGGCCGGTCAGCTGAATGTCGCCGTCGGGCCCGCGCACCGCGCGGATGCGGTAGTCGCCGAGCCCGGCAAGGTCCAGCCCCTGGGGGTTGGCACCCGGTCGGATGGCGCGCACCTTTGTCATGTTGCGGTCGTCGAGGACCACGGGATCGGTGATGCCGTCCGGCCCCACCACGACGGCCTGGGCGACATCATCCCCGACCAGTCGGATGCCGAGCGTTCCTGCGGACTGGCCGGGGATGACGTCACCGTCACCATCGGGTCGGTGACCGTCGCCCGGGTGGCGCAGGGTTGAGGCGTACCGGCCGCCTGCGGAGACCAGTTGCTGATCGAGTCGGGAGATCAGGAGATGCCGCACTGACAGTTCGCTGACGATTCCGACGAGTAGACCGGCCCCGAGCAAGACGGCGACCATGCCGACGGTCAATCGACCGCGCAGACTTTCGGGCCGGGGGACCCATCGCCGGGTGCGCCCGATCAGCCAGTTCACGACGGCGGTCGCAACACGTATCCCGCGCCCCGCACGGTGTGTATCAACGGCTCGCGGTCGGTGTCGATCTTCTTGCGCAGGTAACTGATGTACAGCTCGACGATGTGGGCGCGCCCCCCGAAGTCGTAGTTCCAGACGTTGTCCAGGATCTGGGTCTTGGACGACACCCGGCGCACGTTGCGCATCAGGTACCGCAGCAGTTCGAACTCGGTGGCGGTCAGCTCTATGCGGGTGCCGCCCCTGAAGACCTCGTGACCGTCCTCGTCGAGAACGAGGTCTGCCACGACGAGCGTGGCATTCTCGCGGACCTCGGTGTGCCCGGAACGGCGCAACAGCCCGCGCAGCCGGGCGAGCACCTCCTCCAGGCTGAAGGGCTTGGTGACGTAGTCATCGGCACCTGCCCGCAGGCCGGCGATGCGTTGTTCGACCTCGTCGCGAGCAGTCAGGAACAACACCGACACCCCCGGATCGGCGGCCCGTACCCGCGCCAGGACGCCGAGGCCGTCCAGGTCGGGCAGCATCATGTCCAGCACGATCACCTCCGGCGTCAGTTCACGAGCCAACCGCACGGCGTCCGAGCCGGTGTAGGCCGTGTGTGCGGTCCAGCCGTCTCTGCGCAGCACGCTGGCCAACACCTCGGCGAGACTCTGCTCATCGTCGACGACCAGCACCACGGGCGCGTCCCCGTCGGTACGGGTCACCGTCGGATCCGGGTGGGGGTGGCCGGGCGCGCAGAACTGATCACCGATCCATCATCAGTCGCCCGAGTGACTGCTCGCTCAGCATTTGCTGTGAACCGGCTCTGAGCGGCGTCACGTAGAGGTTCAGAAGTCATTCAGAGCTTGGCGAGAAGGTCCCCTCAGTCGCCTGTCGCACAGTGAGCAGTGTTCGCTACAGAAACGGAGACTCCTCATGACTCATCGCGCAGCTGACGCGGGCCGAGGGCGGGCCCGCGTCGTGACCTGGGCCCTGGTGGCAACCGGAGCCGCAGGGTCGGTTGCCGTCGCCGGCGTGGCGTCCGCGAACGCACCGGCGTCCGCCAGCCCTATTACTCCAGCCACCAGCTCCCAGGTTCCGACATCGCGGCCGTCGTCCTCCTCACCGACCGGCAGCTCGACCCCCTTGTCCACGACGAGAACGACATCACGGGCCCAACCTCAGGTGACCCACTCCACGAACAGCACCCCCCCAGCGAATTCGAGGGGATCGTGACGGCCACTGCCGCTGGTAGTCCGGTGGTGGCCGCAGCGCAGTGGGAGTTGTGGACCACCACGATGCGCATCGTCGTTGCCAACCCTGACCTGCTCGCGCAAGCCACCGACCTGCTGCACCGGTGGCTGGCAGACGTCGAGCTGGCAGCGAGCCGATTCCGGCCAGATTCGCAGGTGTGCCAGATCGCCCGCTCCGACGCCACCGACCACCGCGTCAGCCCGCTGCTGGGCGACATGATCGCCGCCGCGCTGACAGCAGCGCGGGTTTCCGGCGGACGTGTCGATCCGAGCGTGGGCTCGGTGATCTCCCGGCTCGAGACGCCGATGACTGGCCCGACCGGCCTCCCAACGCCGGTGAGCACGGCTCGTCAGACCACCTGGCGCGACATCGACCTCGACGGTTCGATGCTGCGGATGCCGCCGGGCACGCTGCTCGACCTCGGTGCGACCGGGAAGGCGTTCGCCGCAGACCACGCCGCAGAATCCATCGCAAGCGCGCTCGGATGCGGTGTCCTTGTCAGCCTCGGCGGTGACATCCGGGCGGGCGGTCCCGACCCGGAACAGGGCTGGAGCGTGCTGGTCCAGGACGGCGATGACCAGCCTGGATGCGTCGTCGACCTCGGCGCGGCCCGCGCCCTCGCGACGTCGTCCACTCTGCACCGGCGCCTCGGGGTCGACCGCGTGCAGCACATGATCGACCCGCTCACCCTGCGACCGATCGATACGGTGTGGCGCACGGTCACAGTGGCGGCCGACACCTGCGTTCGGGCGAACACCTGGTCCACGGCGGCGATGGTCGCGGGAGGCGGAGCGCCGGGGTTGCTAGCGGGTACCGGGTTCGCAGCGCGGCTGGTCGGGGCCGACGGAAGCGTTATACGGCTCGGAGGGTGGCCGGCGTGAGCAACGCACTCTGGTATTTCGGTCGCGGATTCGGTGTCAGCGCGCTGGTGTTGTTCACGATCGTGGTGGTGCTCGGGATCATGACGCGAGCGGGTTGCCCCTTGCCCGGATTGCCGCGATTCGCGGTGACGATGGTGCACCGTACCGCGAGCCTGAGTGGTGCACTCTTTCTGAGTCTGCACATCCTCACGTTGTTCTTCGATCCGTACGCGCAACTGAGGCTGATCGACGTGGTGCTGCCGTTCGTTGCGACCTACCGCCCCGCGTGGCAGGGGCTCGGCACCGTCGCGGCAGACCTTGTGCTGATCTTGATCGTCTCCAGCCTGCTTCGCCATCGCCTCGGCCTACGCCTGTGGCGGGTGCTGCACTGGTCGGCGTACCTGTGCTGGCCCTTAGCACTCGTGCACGCGGTCGGCACCGGCACCGACCGGAGCACCGCCTGGCTGCTGGCAGTCGCTGCGGCGTGCGTGCTGGCAGTGCTCGTGGCGCTCGGATGGCGGCTCACCAGTTCGGTGTTCGCACCTCCAGAACGTCCGCGCCGGGTGGCACCGCCCCGCGATCTGGCCGGTCTGCGATGAGCGCGCAGCAGCTGACGCCGGATGGTCGCGGGGCATCGGGTCTGTTGGCCGAGCACCACGCCACCTGGGCCGAGCACCTCCGGCGACTCGGGCCGCTCCCGCCGATGAGCAGTCGGGAGTTGATGAACGAGATCGCCGATTCGGGGCTCACGGGCCGAGGGGGCGGGCACTTTCCGACGGCCCGCAAGCTCGCGCTGGTTGCCGACACCGCGCATACCATCGTCATCGGGAACGGCGGCGAGGGCGAACCGGCGAGCAGTAAGGACCGGGTGCTGTTGAGCGACTCACCCCACCTCGTGCTGGACGGACTGGCGCTCGCCGCGCGTATCACCGGCAGCCGTTCGATGCATCTCGCGGCGTCGGACGACCTGTTGGACGAGGTGGTGTCTCCGGCGCTGCAGGACCGTCCCGAAGGGCGGGTTCGGCTGCACGCCATGCCCGAGGGTTTCGTCGCTAGCCAGGAGACCGCGGTCGCGGCTGTCGTTGCCGGGCGACCGGCTTGGCCCGTCACTCTCGCGGCTCCCCTGATGACCCGTGGCGTCAACGAGCGTCCGACGGTCGTGTTGAACGTCGAGACGCTGGCGCATATCGCGCTCATCGCCCGCTTCGGTGCTGCCTGGTTCCGATCGGGCGGTGTAGCGGACGACCCGGGCACCCGGCTGGTCACCGTGTCCGGTGCCGTACGTCGGCCAGGGGTGTGGGAGGCGTGTGGCGGTACCACCCTCGGTGAGGTCGTCACCGTATCCGGTGGCATGTCCGAACCGGTGGCTGCGCTGCTGGTGGGCGGCTATCACGGCGCCTGGGTGCCGTGGACCCCTCGCGTCGCGGTATCGCCACGCACCCGAGCCGGTCTGCAGGAGTACGGCGCGTCGCCCGGTGCCGGGGTGCTGATCGCACTACCCGAGCGGCGCTGCGGTCTGCAGGCGGCGGCGGACATCGCGGTTTACCTGGCCGGTGAATCGGCGGGCCAGTGCGGACCGTGCATCAACGGACTGCCCGCGATCGCTGACCACCTCGACGCCCTCGCACGGGGCCGCTTCACAGACTCGACGGTGCGCGAACTGCACCGGCTCACTGATGTGGTCGACGGTCGTGGCGCGTGCCGGCACCCTGATGGCACTGCACGATTCGTGCGGAGCACGTTGCAGGTCTTCGCTGCCGAGGTGCGGGAGCACGCGGCGGGCGGTTGCACCGCTGCACGGCCTAACTCGTTCGCCCACCAGAGCCGAAGGATCCTGCGATGACCACTGAGCTACGCATCGACTGGACCCGGTGCCAAGCTCGCGGGGTCTGCCTAGACCTGCTGCCCGGGGTGTTGCGCCCGGACGACTGGGGTTACCCGATCGGGCGGATTACCGGCGGTGGCGTGCAGGTCGACGACGGCTCGTACGCCGCTGCCGAAGTAGCCGTCCGGGAGTGTCCGCGCCTGGCGCTGCGGCTGATCGCACCGTCGTGAACTCGGCGCCGTTGTCGGTCAAGGTAGCCGAGATGGTCAGCGAGGTCGTCGCGCATGCCTCCGGGCGACGCGAGCGCGCCGACCCGGTCTCTGCCCGCACGGGTGGACCCGCGGGCAATGCGTTGCTGACCGCCTGGACCGGCCTGCTGCTACTGGTGTTGTCGGTCGCCGAGCTACTGACCTTGTTCGACGTGCGGGGCCTGCTGACCTGGCACGTGGTGCTCGGTTCCCTGCTGATCCCGCCCGCGCTGCTCAAAACTGCTACGACGGGATGGCGGATCGTCCGTTACTACCTGGGTGATCGTGACTATCGGGCAGCCGGACCACCGCCGATGCTGCTGCGACTGCTGGGGCCGCTGGTCATCGCTTCGACATTGGCGGTGCTCGGCACCGGCGTACTGCTGATCCTGCTTGGTGACCTCGGCAGCAGGACACCACTCGTCACGGTGCTCGGGTTCCGCGTCGGGTGGATCACGCTGCATCAGGGCTCATTCATCGTGTGGGGAGCCGCCACCGGACTGCACGTGCTGGCCCGGATCCTGCCGGCACTTCGCCTGTCCGCCGGTCGATCGGGTCAAGCATCACCAACTCCCGGCTCCACCGCAAGAACGACGCTGATCACGCTTACCGTGGTGGCGGCGGCACTGACCGCTGTCCTGCTGGTCGGTGCGGACGGGTCCTGGCAGGATCTGCCGCGTCATGTCGATCACTGACGCTCAGCTGGTCGACAGCCGATGAAGATCAGTCCCTGAGCCACCGATCCCGCGCCACGATCATTCCACTGCGTTTCTTTGCCGTCAGCAGATCTGCAGCACCGAGATCCATCGACCCGTAGAGCCGATGCGGGTCGACGCCGTTCGCGCGCAGGAGAGGTTCGGCGCGCTGCGACACGCTGCCCTTGATTTCAAACCACGCGAGCAGCTCTTTGACTTCGAGCTTGCAACCCCAGTTGGTGCCGACGGTGTCGTTGGCCCGGCAGATCACCCACGCGACGGCTGCTGCACCACGGATGGCGGAGGACTTGCGCCGGAACGGTTCCGGGTCACCCGCTGCAGCTCGGGCCAGGAACCGGCGCATCGCGGTGCGGTGTTCGACGTCGAGCAACTCCTTACAGCACCGGTCGCACGCGTCGAGAGTTTCCCGCACGCGAGCATGGATGTCGCCTGGGATGCCCGCCCAGTCGAACTCTTCATCCGGCAGCGGCTCGGCGTCGAGGCTCATGAGGGCCGCGCGGTCGCCGACCGCACGGTCCAGTCCTTCGAGGTAGATCTCGCCCGTGGTCACGGTGTCGAACTGGTCGTTGGCGAACTGCTGCTGAATCAGCTCCTCGAGCAGCGCGCGCCTGCCATCGACATCCTCAGATCGGATGGCCCGGAGATACTCGGGCTCGTACGCGTCGACTGCGGCCAGCGTCTCAGTGGTGTGTTCGGCGCGGATCACTTGCTTCCGATGGCTGTAGCGCACCCACGCGCGCAGCAGGTCGGGCACTTGGGACAGGTAGGCAGCCTCGGCTATCACCTTGCGGGGCAACCAATCGAGCAGCAGAATTTCGACAGCGACCGGGCTCCATCGAAGCGGGTCTCCGGTGGAGTAGTCGGTCGCGAACCACACGAGGCTCTCCGCCAGAGACCGGTGGTCCGGATCGTCCAGTGGGGCACCGAATGGCGATGCGAAGAAATCGTTCTGCAGGGCGTCGCGTTCGTCGTCCGACCATTCCTGACGGCGCGGGGCGGTACCGCCTGCGGGCAGCATCCGCAGCATCCACTCCACGAGTGGGCGACACATCGGCCAGCTTTCCGATTCCAACGGCGGGAAGAGGATGGATCCGTCCTCGATTGCGGCTTCGACAGCAGCACGTGCGGCCGAAGGGTCGGTGCGGGTCAGTGACTGGTCGGGATCATCAATGGTCTGGCCGACGGTTTCAGCAAGATAGCCCACGTTCTCGGGCACCACGAACGCGTCCTTCACAACGGTGCCCATGTTGTGGTCGATGTAGACGAGCGCGGACAGTGAGTGCCCGGACGGCAGGGTGACGCCGAAGAAGTAGTCATCGCCGTCACCGAGCACGTGGGTCAGAAACCACACGTCGGGGTCGACGCGGGCCTGCGCGAGACCATCTAGCCAGGGTGGCATCGGGTGCTTGCGGGTGGCCAGCTCCCGGCCGATGCGCGCGGCCAACAGTTCATCGGTGGCCAGTTCTCGAAGTGCGGTCAGAGCGGCGGTGGTCTCGGCGTACGACTGGTCGACCAGTGAGGCGACCAGGTCCTCGATGCTCGGTTTGGCGACGTCGTCGGCGAACTGGTCGATGCCGCGCGTACCGGTGACCTCCAGGAAACCACTGACTATCGCGAGTAGATCCATCGGTTGCTCCGAGCGCAACGCGCGTCGGAATTGCTGGAAAAGCGCCTCGTCCTCGGGATCTCGATGAGCCGCTGGGCTAGGCCTCGCGGTGGGTCGCCGATGCTGCACGTGGCGCTTGGTCGTCTTCTTTTTCGCCATGGGCAGCACGATATCCGTGCGCACCGACGAAACTCCAGCCCTCGGCGCACCAGTCCACGACACCACGGAAGAGTTCGACCAGGACGTCAGGAGGGCCCGGTCGACCGGTACAGCGACGGATACTGATCTACCTTCATGATGTCGGGCGCGCGTGATGTCGGGCGCGAGCGAATCGGCGACTCCCGCATCTCGGCCAACCTCACCGGGGACCTGCCTGGAGGAGACCTCCGGCTGGATCGGCGGTGCGGAAGAGGTACATGCCGACCTTTTCGCCTGTCATTTTCAGAAGTCGTTTGCACTGGGTGCCCCGGATTAGCGGGGCCAGTGCAGGCGACTGTTGACATCTGTTTGTCAGCAGTCGTGTGCACTGACGGTCGCTTTCTCAACAGTCTTGTGCGTTACGGGCCTGATCGAGGGGTGACGGGCTGCCCGGCGCGTTGGACGGCTCGGTACACAGTGGATCGGGCCACGTCGAAGAGTTCGCCCAGATCGGCGCTGGAGTGTGTCCCGGCGCGCCACAGTTCTACGAGGTGGGCTTCTTGGGCTGGATTAAGTTTGGGCTGCTTCCCGCGTAGTCGGCCTTTGGCCTTGGCTACCTTCATCCCTTCTCTGGTGCGCATCCGAATCAGGTCGGACTCGAATTCGGCGATCATGGCCAGCACGTTGAACAGCAACCGCCCGATCGGGTCGGTCGGGTCGTGGATGGACCCGCCGATGTTGAGCGTGACCTCGGCAGCGGTGAGTTCTTCGACGATGTCGCGGGCATCGGTCACCGACCGGGCGAGGCGGTCCAGTTTGGTGACAACCAGGGTGTCACCGGGGTGGCACGCGGCCAGGGCCTCGCACAGTCCTGGTCGGACCCGGTTGGTGCCGGTCAGGCCGTGGTCAACGTAGACACGTTGTGGCTTAACGCCGAGGCTGAGCAGCGCGTTCCTTTGCGCGGTGAGGTCTTGTTCGTCGGTGGAGCATCGGGCGTACCCAATGAGCATCGTGGCCATGCAAATAAAGGTACCGGTTGAGGTATCTTAACCGGGCATTTTCTCGGGCGGGGCATACGGGAATGGCGCTTCGAGCAAGGGCGCGGAATCGATATCGACGGCCGAGCGCCGGATGGTGTCGCGGTGGTGGTTCCGCTTGCGGACACGATGCCAACTGGGTGGATACACTTTCCTTACATGTAGTAAGGAGAGACACATGACGTCTGCAACGGTCACCAGTAAGGGTCAGGTCACGATCCCGGCCGACGTGCGGGCTCGGCTCGGCCTACGGCCTGGATCTCGGCTTGCCTTCGTGCCCACTGCGGATGGGTACGAGATTCACCCGCAGGCTGCGTCGATCAGGGATCTCAAGGGCAGCGTGCCGATGCCGCACCGGCCAGTCAGCATCGACGAGATGAACGAGGCCATCGCTACGGCTGCGATTACGGATGCTCAGTGATCGGGCTCGACACCAATGTTGTCGTCCGGTACCTGGTCCAAGACGATCCGGACCAATCGGCCGCGGCGTCCGCATTGATCGAGGGGTTGACTGAGACCGAACCCGGCTATATCAGCCTGGTGACCGTCGTTGAGCTGTATTGGGTGTTGCGACGCGCCTACAAGGTGAGCGTCGACCGGTGCGCCGAACTGGTGGGAGGTCTCCTGGACGCACGGGAACTTCGAGTGGACCAAGACGACGTGGTGCGAGCTGCGCTGGGCGCTAGCCCCGATGGGTTGGACTTCGCAGATGCGGTTGTTGCCGAGCTCGGCCGCGCCGCAGGGTGCGACTACACGGTGACCTTCGACCGGCGCGCGGCGCGCGGCGGCGCCATGCAACTTCTCCAGACCCAGCCGACCGGCTCGTGACGGTGCAGCGGTAGTCGATCCCGTTATGGCGATCGCTTGGTTGACCGCACGGGCGCCCACGGGCGCGTTGATTTATCGCCGCATGCCGCGTGTGTGGGGGGTCTTGTCAGGCGCGGAATGCTTCGCGGTTGTTCCAGATCCAGTCGGTGACGGGAGCGGGCGGATTCCGGGTTAGGTCGTGGACGGTTGTGGTTACGCCGGGGTCGTCGCGGCCGTCGCGGACCACGTCGGCGAATTGTGCAACGAGGTTGGTGGCTGTCCACGCGTCCAGGCCGGATGCTCGCAGGGCGCTGCGGTAGAGCGGGGCGGGCAGAAAGACCGGCCGTACGGTGCTGGCAAGGACGCTGGAGAAGCGCAGTGCCAGATCCGGGTAGGACAGCACTTCCGGCCCGGTGAGTAGGTAGGTCGCGCCGTCGTGGCCCTCGCCTGCGAATACTGCAGCGGCAGAGGCGGCGATGTCGGCGACGTCGATCCATCCGGTAGTTCCCTGCTTACTGGTGTGCGGCAGGAATCCACGCTTGATCGTCGATGCGTTGGACAGCAGGTTGG
>JAABUM010004415.1_pt1 | contig 15907 bp, 20 predicted proteins | sample 5559161 | NCBI WGS metagenome assembly JAABUM01 (sample SAMN10711868, study PRJNA513369) | rock metagenome | isolation source: Antarctica rocks | place: Antarctica: Victoria Land, Siegfried Peak nord
TGGCACACCCCGTCAATTCGAGCGCCATAAACCAAGAACAGTTTGTAGATTTCTCGTCGTGTTTCTCGGAATGACCACTTCTTCCCTCCTCACTTGACCACTGCCGCCTGTGGGAGCGCAGTTTCAAACGCCGCATCAAAAGTCCGATTGCTCCCATCTTCAAACCAAACGATTTGGCTTTTTCCGATGAACTCTTCCCTTCATTCACGTGCCGGCGTGCTTTCGCCGGCGCGCCCAACGCAACAGCAACTTGGCATGGGCCTCGCGTTGGGCGGCGGCGCAGGCGCTCTGTGCGCACTCGTTTCCTTTTTGGGAGCGCGCGAATGGTATCAATCGCTCGTCAAGCCGGAATGGGCGCTGCCGGGTTGGACATTTGCGCCGGTGCAACTGCTGGTTTTCCTCCTGATGGGCGCCGCTTTGGGCCATTTGTGGGCATCGCGGGCGCCTGAAGCGCGCAAGCGCATCGTGCTGCGCTGGTTTTGGGCGCAACTCGCGCTGGGCATTTTGTGGGTGCTCTGCTTTTTCTCCCTGCACTCGGTGGGTTTGGGCTACACCGTGATTATGTTGTGGTGGTGCGCCGTGGTCGCGCTTTTGTGGACGGGTTCGCGGCTGTCGCGCGCGGCGTTTTTGTTGTTGCTGCCGCTTTTCGCGTGGGTCACGTTCGCCTCGTCGCTCAACTTCGCGGTCTTGAGCTTCAACGTGCTCCGCCAGACATCCGCGCAAATGGACGCCGACCCCGGCAACAGTCACTCGCCCGCCAACCCGCCCATCATCGTGAAAAAGAAGTAGTGGTTCGAATTCCGGCGAATGAATTCGCGGGCAACGCACAGCCAAGCTCGCCTGCGCGGGCTAACACTTCCAACTTCATGGCCTCCGTAGAAAGGCTTAGCTATGTGTTGCCCGCGAATTCATTCGCCGGGGCATCAAGGGCAACCAGAACTTCCTATTTTCCTTTGCGCGCGAAGACATCGGTTTGCAAATTGGCCACGCGATCCAAAAATAAAATGCCATCGAGATGATCGATTTCATGTTGCATGGCCACCGCCTCGAAATCCTCGCACTCAACCGTGTGTTCCTCGCCTTCGACATCTTGAAAACTCATTGTCACCGACTGAAATCGCCGCACGTTGGCCGTGAAATCGGGCAGTGACATACAGCCTTCACGCCCGCTGCGCTCGCCGCCCCGCGCGACGATGCGCGGGTTGACGAGCGCGAAAAAGCCTTGCGATTGCGGCCCGAACTTGCGATGGCTGGATGTATCCACAACCGCCACGCGCACCATTTCGCCGATTTGGGGCGCCGCCACCCCAACCGAACCCGGCCCGGCGCGCATTGTGTCCGTCAAATCTTCGATGAGACGCTTCAACTCATCATCGAAACGTTCAACGGGCGCGCACAAAGTCTTGAGCCGCGCGTCGGGCACCAATAGAATCTCGCGTTGCATGAGTGCGAGAGGCAAAAAGCAAGAGCAAGGCAAGGAAACTTCCGGCACGAGCCAAACAACGCGCGTTGCCAGAACTTCCCTTGCCTCTTGCTCTTGCTTCTTGCCTCTTCTAAAGCGTGTCTTCCTCCAAAGGTCGCAGCGAAACCTGCAAGTCGCTCAAGTGGGTTCGCAGTTCGTCTTCGAGCGTTTCGGCTTCCAAACCCGCAGGAAGTTCGAGTTCCAAAATCATCACATAAACCATGCGCGCCGACGCGACGCGCGTTTGCACGTCGGTGACGTTGACTTGCTTGTCGGCCAAAACCGATGTCAAACGCGCCAAAAGTCCAGTTTTCTCCGGGCCGTAAGCGGTCAAGATGAAGCGCGGCAAAGCGGCTTGACCAAGCGGCGCATCGCCTGCGCTCGAAACATCGACGTGCAAACCCAAAGCGTGGCGAAGCGGCGACAAACGCGTTTCGAGTTCCTGCGCGGTCAAATCGGACGATTCGACGGCGAGTATCATGGCGAACTGGCCCGACAAACGGGTCATGGTCGTGTCTTCGATGTTGCAGCCGCAATCGAAAAGAATTTGCGCGACCGCATGAGCCATGCCCGGACGGTCGGCGCCAACGGCGGAAATGATGAGCATAATTTAGTCGGCTGTCGAACTTTCGTTTTTCTGTTGGCGACGCTTCCGGCGCCACTCTTCGAGCCAAAGTGAAACGCCAAGGGTGCAAAAAGCGCGCACGGCAAAGCAAGGAACGCTCCAATGCACACGAACCAAAGCCAAGTGCCTTTGTCTTTTCAAGTCAGAAAAGCGGGCAAAAGTCCCACGACGCCTGAGAGTCTGTCTTCACGGTTGCCTTAGCGGAAGGGCGGATCTGTTGAAGGCGCGGGTTTGAGCCTTGGCACCCCCCTGTGGCTGTTGACGCCTTGAAGTGTTGTGCGGCAGATATAACGCGAAGAGCCTCCACCACTTGATCCCACACCCCCTTCAAGCTCCAGCGCCGCAAGCACGAGTAGACACTCTTCCAGTTGGGGTAACTCATGGGCAAATACCGCCACTGGCAACTGATGAAGTGGCGGCTCTTGCTTTGTTCTTCCTTGGCCAGTAGTCACAGCCGAAGTTGCCCCTTGTTGAGGGAAAGGCCTTCGCGAACCGAGTTAATTTGCAAAAGGAGACGTGTTCAACGCTTCGAAACGTGAACTTCTCTCTTCTCCTCGTCCACTTGCAAGTTCAAATTGGAGAACTCCGCCAACGCGCGCACCCAGACCCAGGCGCGGCGGTCGAACTTGCGAATCTGAACCGGCACTTCGCGTCCGTTGAACAAAGGCACCTGCTTTTCGCCGTTCCATTCGACGCGAAGGGCCAGCGCCTCGCCCCAGTCGCGCACGGGAACAAAGGTTTGTGCGCCAATCATGCGACTTTCCAGTTCCCGCTCGCCCACGAAGACGCGGTAGGGCGGTTGAACTTCCTCACCTTGGCTGTAAAGATCGGCCCAGCGCACGAACTTGTAGCGGTCGCCGAGGGTGCGCTTGAGCGCGAACACGCCAATGCCCGTGCGCGAGCCGGTCAAATTCGTGTTGCCTTCAACTGTGTGGAATACCGAGCCGCTCACCTTCGAGACCAAGCCCGTGTGCGTCGCGTCGTAAAGCGAACCGCGAGCTAAAACCAGAAAAACGTCTCCGGCTTTGGGTTCATCGTGCAAGACGCCCTGACTCTTGGCCCACGCCAAAATCAAATCACACGAAGCCGAGTAACAATAAGGAACATCGGGCGCCGCTTGCTTCAAGCACCACGACACGAACGAGCCGCACCAGGCGTAACCGACGCCGCCGAGCGTGTCGGCGCGCTGATACTCGTTGACACGCTCGCCCATGTTGTCGCCTTCCTCGCGCACGCCGACTTCTCCCGTAGCCACCTCAAGAACCTTGGCAATAATGGGTTTCATTTGCGGGGTTTGGACAAGGCAACTTATGGAAAGTTCTCAGGGTGTTGATTAAAATGAAGGGCCTTATGCCTTTCGTTTGCATTCACGGCACCTTCCACTTGCTCAACCGCACCTCTTCGGGCAAACCTACCGGCTTCGAGCCGGACGGCGATTCGGTTCATTTCAAAGCGACTAATCCCGCTTTGCTCGAAGCCCTACCTGTTTTGATGCGGCCCCTCAACCCGTCCAACATCGGCTCAGTCAATCTGCGGCTCGAAGCTCTGGACGCGCTCGAACTGCATTTTCGGCCCGACCGGGGCAAGACGACGCGCCAACCGGCGCCCTTTGCCGAAGCCGCCCGCGACGAGTTGACCCGCTTCCTCGGATTTGGCGAGGTGAGTTATGTTCCACCGCGCGGCTTGAGCGTGGCGCCTCCGGTTGCAAACGACGGCGCGCCCGGCTGGATTTTGTCGCGCAGTCTGGAAGTCAACGGGCGCCCCGTGTCGTTCGTCTTCGCGGGCCGCGCACCTTTTGACGATGGCTCGCGCGTCGAACTTTCCCCGCTTCTGTTCAAAAAGAGCCTCAACTTCCACTTGCTGTCGGCTGGCCTCGCCTACCCTTTGTTCTACGACAGCCTGTTCTTTGACCTGCGCCGCGCGGGTGCGAGTGCCGTTCGCCTTGCCCGCAAAAACGGGCTGGGTTTGTGGAACGGCGATCTTTCCCTGAGTGGCATCCGCGCGACCGACGCCGCGACGTTGGAGCAAAGCGGCGTGATCTTCCCCAAGCTGTTCCGGCGCCTCAACGAATTCTGGGCGAGTAGACACAGCGGGATGGGCGAGTTCCGGGCGTGGCTCGAAGCGGGACAAGAGCGCGTGTTGGACTTGAAGACGGTGAATTTCACCCACTTCGACAACGTGGTTTCGGTCGAAGGCGAGAGGGTGAAGTTGACGCGGGCGCCGGAAGAGTTGGTGTTTATCGCGGCGCGATGAAGCAAACGCCATCAGCAGGTTGCATCGGGTTGGACTAGTTGTTTGGGCACTTGATAAGATGAAGTTGAAGGTAAAATGCTCTTTGTCTTTTTGTTCTTGGGCTGCGCTCTTGTGTTCGCAGTTCTATCTCTTCTCGAACACCTACGAATTAGCGCACTAAGATCACGGCTCATCGCAACGACAGGTGAAGTCGTGACTGTGAGTTTTGATAAAGATGGTTATCATCCCGTGGTCGTCTTTTCGTTGCCGGATGGTCGCCAAGTCGAGTTTTGGTCTCGCACCAGCAACGCTCGCTTCAACGAAGGGCAACGTGTGAACGTGCTTTATCCGCTCAACCAACCCAACGAAGCAAAGGTTGATCATCCAGAAGCACTTGGCAGTAGGTGCCCCACGCTCTTAACTTTGGCTATTTTATCAGCAATCATTGGCAGTTCGATCCTTTATGTGCAAAGTTAAAGAGCCGCAACTTCAACAGTCGCGGCTCTTCGTTTAGCTTTCCAACCCCTTGCCATACCCTTCCAAAAACTCCCTCCACTCAGGCCGCCTCACCGCTGAGACGAAGCGGGGGAAGGAGATGTAAGGCACATAACGCGGTTTGCGCGGCGGGTGAGGCAAGCGCAACCCGCATTCGCTGGGCCTGCGGTTGCTCCCGAAGATGCCCGCCGTGTGTGCGAGCGCATCGAGTGGCACTTCACCCCCAAGCACGCCTGCTGGCTCAACATGGCGGAACTGGAACTGAGTGTGCTTGCGCGTCAGTGCCTCGAAGAGCGCAGGGGCAGCAAAGACCACCTCCAACAGCAAGTGCAAGCCTGGCAGAACACCAGAAACACAACCGCCACCCGCGTCCAGTGGCACTTCACAACACAAGACGCTCGCGTCAAACTCCACAGGCTCTATCCTGAACTACTACCCGGTTGAAGCACTATATTGACTACAACGCAATCGAAGTCACCGTCTTCGAGTTGGCTTCGTGTAACGACTTCGTGCCCGTTTTGGCGCAGGTTCGATTCGACGCGACTCGCGCCGAATAGATTTTGATCGAGGAGCAGGATTTTCATGAGACGAATGGCGAGGAGAACTTTGGTCGTTGGCGCTTTAATTTTGGGCGCTTTTGTTTTAGCGGATAGGTTCGCCTATTATGTGCCTAAAAGCGCGCTCGGCTGGACGCGCTTTCATTTGCTTTACGACGCCTCAAGCAACAAGCGCGCGTATGCTGGACGACTTTCTCGCCAATATTTGGGAACACGGCGGCGGATATATTCCCGACTATGCAGTCGGTTTTTTGAACGGGCGTTTGGAAACAAGTGATGACGAGCGCGAAGTTGCGGCTATCACCCGCTTTTACTCGTGTGAGGCCGGAGGACGCGAGGGAGATGTCGTTCAGGCTTTGTCCGACCGCGCGCGGCGCCGCGTTGCACAAACGGTGTTGCGCGATTGGAAGACGTATCCGAGTTGGGGCATGGAACACGGTTTCGTTTTGATCGAAGGATTGCGTCAGAACACATTTCTGGGCAAAGCCGACGTTCACGGAGCGCCTCTTAGTTGGCCTTATTCCATTGAAAAGCTCGCGCCTGTCGCCGTGCTGTTCAGCAAGTGGAACCACCGATATGCCTCCGTTCCATTCACCCAACGCCCGAACCCGCTCGCCGCAACTCCTTATCGAATCGAAGGGCTTTAATGCAACTCTTCTTCGATTTGCCCATTCAACACGCCCACGCTCATCACAACGCTCGCGGCTAAGGCTTCGAGGTTGTAGCCGCCTTCCAAAACCGCGACCAACCGTCCGCCGCACAGTTCATCCGCCCACGATTTCGCGTCCCACACGAGCGCGCCGAAATCGTCGGCTTGCAAGTTCATGCTCGCCAAAGGGTCGTTTTCATGCGCGTCGTATCCCGCCGAAAGAAGGATTAAATCGGGCTTGAACTCGCGCACGGCGCGCGCGACTTGTCCCCACACGCGGTGATAAATCGCGCCGGTCGAACCAGAAGGAAGCGGAAAGTTGACCGTTGTTCCTAATCCCGCGCCTTCGCCTCGTTCGCTGGAGGCGCCCGAACCGGGGAAAAGCGGCGACTGATGAAGCGACACGAACAAGACGGAATCATCGGAGTAGAAAATCTCCTGCGTGCCGTTGCCGTGATGCACGTCGAAATCGAGGATCGCCACGCGTTTCGCGCCGAAGTCGCGCTGCGCGAGTCGCGCGGCAATCGCCACGTTGTTGAACAAACAAAAGCCCCACGGCGAGTGCGCGTCACGCCCGCTTTCGGCGTGATGGCCGCACGGACGACACGCGACGAACGCGTTTTGCGCCTGCCCGCTCATCACGACGCGAACCGCTTCAATCGAGGCGCCAACGGCCAGACGCGCCACGTCGAACGAAACGGGTGACACGTGCGTGTCGCCGTCGAGATCGCCGCCGCCCTGCTCGGCCATCGCTTTCACTCGTTCGATATGAGCGCGCGTGTGGCACGTTTGCAAGTCGAGTTCGGACGCTTCGGAGAAAGTTCGGTGATCGAGGCGCTCCCACAAGCCAACGGTTTGCAAAGCGTTCGTGATGGCATCCAGTCGCGCGGGGCGTTCGGGATGACCTTCGCGCTGGAGATGATCTTTGAATCGGGGCGAGTAAAAGAAAGCGGTTTTCATCGAAATGTTGAGCGAGGTTGAGTTGTCGAGAACGCGAAGCGTCAGCGAGTGCCCCGTCTAAAGCGCGAAGCGCCATCATTAACTGGAGGTGCCTTCGGCACGCTGAACAAGGCACTCGCTGACGCTTCGCGTTCTCGATTCTAAACAGCCAGATTATCTATCAAGCGCGTTTTGCCAAGCGTTCCTGCGACCAAAATGCGCGCCTCTCTTCCGTCGAGTTCGCGCAGAGGCGCCAGAGTTTGCGCGTCCACAATCGCCACATATTGCGCCGCAAAATCAGGTTCTGAGGTGAGAACCGCGTCTATCGTCTGGCCAATCGTCGTGACATCACGTTCGCCTGACTGCGCCAACTCGCGGCCCGCGTTCATGGCGCGAAAAATCACCGTCGCGCTTTGGCGTTCGGGCGCGCTCAAATACGCGTTGCGACTACTCATCGCCAAGCCGTCGCTTTCGCGCACCGTCGGGCATGGCACGATTTCGAGGGGAAAGTTGAGGTCGGCCACCAAAGACTCGACCACGCGCAGTTGTTGAAAATCTTTTTCGCCAAAATAAGCGCGCGTCGGCGCGCAGATGTTGAACAGCTTGGCCACAACCGTCGCCACGCCGCGCAGATGGCCGGGGCGCGTCACGCCTTCCCACATCTCATCGAAAGGCGTCACGTCGATCCACGTGCCGTGCCTGAAATCAGCCCGCCCATACATTCCTTCTTTGGTCGGCGCGAACACGGCGTCGCAGCCCAGTTCTCGCAGCGACTGGCAGTCGCGCTCAAAAGGATGCGGATAGCGGGCGAGGTCTTCGTGCGGAGCGAACTGCGCGGGATTTATGAAAATCGAAACGACCAGATGTTCGTTTTCGGCTTTGGCGCGGCGACACAGTTCGAGATGTCCGGCGTGAAGCGCGCCCATCGTCGGGACGAAGCCAATCGTTTGAGCAGAGCAACGAAGGCTCGCGCAGAAGCGTTGCATATCGCGCGGTTCGGGAATGATTTGCATGGTCGCGCTGAAGTTTGCGTTTTACTCGTCGGCGAAAGGGTCGGAGTTGTCGAAGTCGTCCTCGACCCAGCCGCGTTCTGTCAACTCATCGAAGGTGCGGAATTCTTCGGGTGCCATGAGCCAACTGTTGTCTTCCGCTGGAAAGACCTTCTCTTCGACATCGCGCTGGTAGTCGCGCAACGCGTCTGTCCAAATCTGGCGCGTGTGAGCGTAAGCCTTGGCCATCTTGAGCGTTTTACCCGAAATGCCAACTAAATCATGCCAGACCAAAACTTGCCCGTCGCAACCGTTGCCCGCGCCGATGCCGATTGTCGGGACGAGAAGTTTTTCAGTGATTTTATGCGCGACTTGTGCGGTCATCGCTTCGAGAACAACGGCAAAACAACCGGATTGTTGAAGTAGGCGGGCCTGCTCAAGAAGGTTGCTCGCATCAGCGACGGTTTTTCCCTGCACGACCCTTCCCAAAACCATTTGAGATTGTGGCGTGAACCCAATGTGGCCCATCACGGGAACACCTGTTTGACGTAGCACTTCGAGCAACAAATTCCCCTTCCAGATGTAATCGTCAACAAGGCGCTCTTGATGTTCGGCACCTTCAACTTTCACCGCATGAGCGCCCAGTTGCATCAGCCGAACCGCGTTTTCAACGCCCCGTTCAACAGTCGCATACGAACCAAACGGCATATCGGCGACGATTGGAACATCGGGCCGCGAACTCGACTTAACTCCGCGCACAACTGCCGCGACGTGATGAGCCATCATGTCCATCGTGACGGGGATGGTCGAATCGAAACCCAGCGCCGTGTTGCCCAGAGAATCGCCAACTAAAATGGCGTCCAGTCCGGCGTCACAGGCGATTTGTGCGCTGGGCGCGTCGGAAAGGGCGACCATAGCGAGCGGGATTTTCGCTTCTTTTTTGGTTTTGAAAACGGATAAGGGAAACATGACTCTGTGAGCGGGGCTTGCGCCCTCTTCCAATCGAATTGAACGCCTTGAATGGAAGAGGGCGCAAGCCCCGCCGCGAACTTCAGCGTTTCATCAAACGCTCGACCAGACGCGACAGCAAACCCGGCGCTTTCTTTTTGGAACGGGTCGCCATCACTTTGACCGGCAGGGATGAGGCCGGAGCAGGCGCGGTTTGCGCTTTGGCAGTTGGTTCAGCGCGCACGTCGGGCGACATCAGTTGCATCCAGCGGCGGCGCAGTTGAACGTTGTTCGGCGCCAAAACCAGCGCCTGTTCCCACACGGCGAGGGCGCGTTCGGTCTGGCCCAAACGCAAATACGCTTCGCCCATCAGTTCGCGCGCGGGGATGTTGCGAAAATCGGTCTTCAAAATCGCGCGGCAAAGTTCGAGCGCCTCGGCGGGCTGGTTTTTCTTGAACAACAGGCGCGACGCTTCGGCCAAGCGCGCGTGGCGAGAAGAGGTGGCGGGCGCGCGTTTGTCACCTTGAGGCGCGGTTTTGGAGTGCGGTGTCGAGTTAGGTTGCGTTGACGGGGTTCGGCTCGGCGCATTCGATGGGCGAGCGCCTGTGACGGCGAAGCGTTCGCGGCGCTGGCGTTCTTCAAAGCGCTGGCGAAGGTCGAAGTCGGCGCGTTTTTGCGGGTCGCCGATGAGCGCCCACGCCGCGTTGATTTGCGTCATGCGAAGCGTCGCGGCTCCCTTGTCGGCCACGACATCGGGATGGTTTTCGCGCACCAAACGGCGATAGGCGTTTTTGAGCGTTTCGCCGTCGCACGAGCGCGCAACGCCCAACACCAGATACGGATCGTCCATAGTCATCTACTTTGCGTCGGGGTTGGAGATGGCGTCCAACTTGTTCCCATAGTCTTGAACGCCTGCCATGAGTTGAGGCAAAACCAGAAAAAACGCCACACCCAAAAACATCAAAATGCCAATGGCCGGAACGGCTTTGCGAATCGCGGTTTCGGCGTCGGCTTCCAAAAAGTCGGCGGCTTTGCCCAGAGCAACGTCCAAGTCACCGCTTTGTTCACCGATCTGCATCATCTGCAAAGCCAGCGGCGGGAAATGATGCGTGGCCCGCAAAGCTTCGGTCAGTTGAGCGCCGTGCTCGATTTTGGGAATTTGCGCGACCGAATCTTTGCCAATCGCCAGGTTGCCGCACGCCACAGCCGACAAACGAATCGCTTCGCCCGGCCCGACGCCCGCCGAATAAAGCGCGCCATAAGAACGGCAAAATTTGGCCGTTGACAAACCGCGCACGACTTTGCCGACCATCGGGATGTAAAGGCGCACCCGATCCCAAACCGCTTTGACGGGATTATCGAGGGGAATAAACGGCTTGAGTAGAACAACGCCATACCAGACCACGACGAAAAGGGCGACTTTGACGACAACGGGCGCCATCATCGCCGCCCACGGCCCGACGCCCTGCGTGATGAGCGCGACCAAAGCCGGAGGACTGAGTAGCGCCGCACACGCCGCGACGAGTTTGGGATACCACGTTTCGCGCTTGAGCATGGTTTGCAACTCATAGTCGCGCTCGCAATACAGCGCCAAGCGCTCGAACGAAGCGACCAAAAAGCCGCCGCGCTCGCCCGCCGCGACGATACCGGTTTGGAGGGGCGAAAAAATGCCGGGGAAAGACGGCATCAGTTCGCTCATCTGCGCGCCCGTCATCGTGCGCTGCGCCATTTGATGGCAAGCACGCCGAAGTGCCGCACTGGGCGCCGCCTGCGACATCGAACCCAGCGCCGCGCCCAGACCCGTTCCGGCGTTGACGAGGGATGCCATGTTGCGATAAAAGAGCGCCATGTCTTTCGAGTTCGCGCGAAGTAGCGGCTGGCGCGCCAAGTGAACCGGCGCGCTCGTGCCGGGATTGGGCCGCGACCCCGATGTTCCCGGAAAAGGATGCGGCGCCGTTGGCGGCGCGACATCGCCAAAACTTTTATCGAGACGCGGCGGATTAGCGCGCGGGCGCGGCGCGGGAATCACCACTTCAGGTGAGGCGCCTTCGCCGCCTTGCAAACGAAATCCATCGCTTCGGGCCTGAGATGGGGAGGGAATCGGCGCGCTCAGGAGCGGCTCAACGCGCGTCGGGTTGACGCCCTGCGAACGGATGCCAAGCAACGCCGCCTGTTGGTCGCCCGCTTCAACAGTTCCGCGCTTGGCTTTGCCGAGTTGATCGAAGCCTTCGTATCGAAAAATCGCCATGAGAATCTGGAATCTGGACGTTAGTTTGCGCCTTCGCGCCTCATCAAACACCCCCGAAACCCGCGCGTGAGCGAATCGGAAAGAGGGCGTTAAACTCCGAGCGCCTTTTTAGAGGTCAAATTATGCTACCCAACATTCCGGGACTTCAAAAACAGATTCAAAAGATGCAGGAAGACATGGCCCGCGCTCAGGACGAACTCGAAAACGCGCGCCTCGAAACTTCAAGCGGCGGCGGCATGGTCAAAGTCGCAACGAACGGCAAAGGCGAAGTGATCGACATCCAACTCGCGCCCGAAATCGTTGATCCGAGCGACATCGAAATGCTCCAAGACCTCATCGTGTCGGCGATGCGCGAAGCCGGCGACAAAGCCGAAGCCTACAAAACCGAAAAAATGAACGCCGCCATGCCGCCGGGGTTGATGGGGTCGCTGCCGAAAGGGATTCTCTAAACGTTGTTCGCTCGCTTTAGAAGGGGAGAGGAGAGGGGGAGATGAACTCAACGGAACTCATCTCCCCCTTTCCCTCTCTCCTTTTCTCCCCCTCTAAAGCATGGAGCGAATCCCCATGCTTTACCCCCGTCCCCTCGAAGCGCTGCTTTACGAACTCGAAAAACTGCCCGGCGTCGGCCCCAAGTCGGCGCAGCGTTTGGCATTCGCTCTGCTTCGCCGCGACAAGCAACAAAACGAGGATTTAGCGAGTGCCATTCGAGATGTCAAAGCCAAAATTCACCCGTGCGAAAATTGCGGCAACTTCACCGACGTGGACATCTGCGACATCTGTGCGAGTCCTAAACGCGAAAACGGCCTGATGTGCGTCGTTGCCGAAGCGCGCGATGTTTTGGCGATTGAAAACTCGAACGAATTTTTCGGGCGCTATCACGTCTTAGGCGGCCTGTTCAACCCACTCGAAGGCATCGGGCCGGAAAAACTTAAAATCGGCGAATTGGTTCTTCGCTTGCCCAAAGAAGAAGTCAAAGAAGTGATTCTGGCTTTGTCGCCCACAGTTGAAGGCGAAACGACGGGTTCATTGGTGGCTCGCGCTCTTGATAAGCATGGCGTTCGCGTCACGCAACTGGCGCGCGGCCTTCCCTTTGGCGGCGATTTGGATTACGCGGATCAAGTGACGATTGCGGGGGCGCTTCGCGGAAGGCGCGAGTTGTAAGCCAAAGGCAAAACCCGCTACCCCGGTTGAAGTAGCGGGTTTTGTTTGTCTTGGCAGGAAAGAGAATCAACACATGGGAAGTGATTGGTCACAATACGTTAGTGACTTGTGCGGCGTAACGAGCAACACAATAAGGTTGTGAAGATGCTCCGCTCTTCGTGCATAGGTTTGCCTGTAACCCGGGCAGGGCCAACTTATCCCAGTTGACGGGTTTGTGTTCGCTTTCTCCTTCCGGCTTTGACCGCTTCATTCTACCAAATCAATCGTCCAGTTCAAACCCTGAATCCGGGTGTCGAGTTCGCGGGTTTGTTTGGCCAACTCATCAATTTGCCGTTGGGTGGCGCGCACATCAATGGCCGCGAACGACTTGATTTCCAAGCGCGCGAACCGAACGGCTGTTTCGGTCGCCGCCGCTTTGAGTTCCCGGTAGGTCGCCAACCGGCTTTTCAACACGTCGCGCCGCGCGAGCGCATCGGCGAGCGTTTCACTTCCATCGAAGGCTGTCCGCGCGTTCGTGCGGTTGATCTGCTGAATCAAGATCAGAGTTTGAGCAGCAATTTCTTCAAATTCCCGCAGCAAATCGGCGGGATTTTCGGCTGGCTGTTCGCCTTCTTGCACTTTGGCATTGGCTTTGAGTCGCTCGCGCAGTTGAGCGGCGCGCGTTTTGAGGTCAGCGCGCAAAATGAGGGCTTCGGCTAATTTCATGGCGATGAGTTAAACAAGTCGCCATGAATCCTTCGCTGTTTCTTGAACTCGAAGAAGCCGTTAACGCCGTCGAGCCGCGCGTTCTGGAAGGCTACAACCCCGGATTATCCGACGCAGAGATAGACGCGCTTATGAAAAACGTCTCGTTCGATTTGCCCGATGATTTGCGCGCGTTGTATCAGTGGAAAAATGGAAGTGAATCAGGCCAAGGCTTTTTAGGAAATTACATCCAGATGTTTCCTCTATCGCAAGGTGAGTCTTCTTTCATCCGAGAAGAAATCCGAGAAGCACACCTTTCGATTGATGAGCCAGTTCCTATTGAATTGGACACGAGGGAGTTCGTTTACTTGTTCGACGATGGAGGAGACGGAACAACTATCATTGCGACCTTCTCGACAGAAGGAAGCCAATCTTGCGCTATCTTCCAAAACTATCAAGATGATTTCCCGATGATAGGTATGATGTTTCGCGGCGTCGAACCGATGATCCAAACTGCGATTGAAGCGTGGCGCAGTGGCATCTCTACTTCGATAGAAGATCATCGCGGCCGGAAACTCGACTACGAGTTCAAAGATTGGTTTGCTCTTGGCCGACGCATGAATCCCGATTGCAATTACTGGCTCGATGGCGCCAAGCAATAATACCCCCTTCAAGGCACGGCGAACCCATTTGAGCGTCGTGCCTCTTTCTTTCACCAAGGCTCAACTATGGAACACAACGGAACACATTTAAATGGAAGCGCGCAAAAAGCGACCTTCGCCACCAAAGTCGGACTCGCCGAAATGCTCAAAGGCGGCGTCATCATGGATGTCGCCAATGTCGAACAAGCCCAAATCGCCGAGCGCGCGGGCGCGTGCGCAGTGATGGCGCTGGAACGCGTGCCAAGCGACATTCGCAAACACGGCGGCGTCGCGCGCATGAGCGATCCGAAGATGATCAAGGAAATTCAAGCGGCTGTGACGATTCCCGTAATGGCCAAATGTCGCATCGGGCACATCGCCGAAGCGCGGATTTTGGAAGCGCTGGGCGTGGATTTCATCGACGAATCGGAAGTGCTCACGCCCGCCGACGAACAGTTCCACATCCTCAAGCACGACTTCAAAGTGCCCTTCGTGTGCGGCTGCAAAGACCTCGGCGAAGCACTGCGGCGCATCGGCGAAGGGGCGGCGATGATTCGCACCAAAGGCGAACCGGGAACGGGCGATGTTGTCGAGGCCGTGCGTCATTTGCGCGTGGTTCACGGCGAGATTCGCCGTTTGACAATTTTGCCCAAAGAAGAACTGATGACCGCCGCGAAGAACTTGGGCGCGCCTTATGATCTGGTTTGTTGGGTGGCCGAACATGGCAAATTGCCCGTGCCCAACTTTAGCGCGGGCGGCGTGGCGACGCCTGCCGATGCCGCTCTGATGATGATGCTCGGCGCACAAACGGTGTTCGTGGGTTCGGGCATTTTCAAATCGGGCGATCCCGAGGCGCGCGGCAAAGCGATTGTGGATGCGGTCAATTTTTACGACGATCCGCAAAAGTTGGCGGAGATTTCGGAAGGTCTGGGCGAGGCGATGGATTCGCTCGAATCAAGGAAGTTGGACGAATCGCAGCTAATGAGTTCTCGCGGTTGGTAAGTCAAACTCAAGGCGCGGCCCCAAAGGTCGCGCCTTTTTTGGAGGTGTTTTATGGTTGCAACTGAACTGAGTCAAGACGAGATTTTGCTGGAAATGCTGATGCGCACCGAAGGCAAAGCGGAAATCGTCAACGGGAGGATCGTTCAATATATGTCAACAGGAGATGAACCCGGATACGCGGGCGACGAAATCGCCTTTTCTTTGCGGGCTTATGTCGAACAAACGCGGCGGGGGCGTGCGGTGGGCGACAACAAGGGGTTCAAGTGCAATTTGCCCTTTCGCAAGTCGTTTTCCCCCGACGCTGCGTTCTACACCGGGCCGAGCGGTGGGATGAAGTTCTTTCCCGAAGCGCCCGTTTTCGCGGTCGAAGTGCGCTTGGAAGGCGACTACGGCTCCAACATGGAAGTCGAACTGGAACTCAAGCGCGCCGACTATTTCGCGGCGGGAACGCTCGTCGTGTGGGATGTTGACCTTCTGGGCGAAGAAGTCGTGCGCTCTTACTCCGCGCAAAATCCGAAGACGCCGCAAATTTTTAAGCGCGGTGAAACAGCGAACGCCGAACCTGCCGTTGCAGGTTGGGCGATGGAAGTTGACCGCCTTTTTCGCCCCGCATGGGACAAAGAGTGAGTTCAAAGAACGCGGCCAACGCTGCGTTCTTTTGCTTATTGAGCCAAACCCAACCGCGCGAACCAAAAGCGCGCCGCTCCGAATTCGGGCGGCAAAACTTCTTCATAAACTTCTTCCACTTCGATTGAAAGCGGCTCTTGAAAACCCGGCCCGTCGCAAACGAAGGTGTGAAAATCGCCGTCTTCGCCACACGGATCGACTTGCGGCGGCAAGTCTTCGATGAATGCGCGATTGAAATCGCGGCCACAAAACGATTTGTCCAGCCACTTTTGCGCAACGCAAACGACCTTCGCTTTGAATCCTAAACCCAGAACTTCTTCGGCCAAACTCCGCCGATTTTCGTTCCAAAGCGGAAGCACGACTTCGACTCCGACTCGCGCGCAGACTTTCTCTTCCCAGTCGCGGTGCGCTTGCAAGTCGATGTCGCCAAACACCGCTTTGTCGGCGCCGCGCCCTTTGAGTTCCCGCGCGGCGTCCAGAAACTGCGCTTCATACGACTTCCAACTCGCGCTTCGCGTGATCAGTTCGCAGCCAAGCGAACGCGCCTGCTCTTCCAACAGGGCAAGCGGAATCGAATGCGAGCGTGAAAGCTGCCCGCTTTCGTCCATCATTGCCAGCAAAAAGCGGACGTTCAATCCGCTTTGCCGC
>JAABUM010004416.1_pt1 | contig 15899 bp, 11 predicted proteins | sample 5559161 | NCBI WGS metagenome assembly JAABUM01 (sample SAMN10711868, study PRJNA513369) | rock metagenome | isolation source: Antarctica rocks | place: Antarctica: Victoria Land, Siegfried Peak nord
CTCGACCGCGTGCGGCTCGCGGGGATCGCCGGCCGCATGGTCGGCCAGCTCGCGCACGGGCAGCGGCAATGGGTCGAGATCGCCACCGTGCTGGCGCAGGAGCCGGAGCTGGTGCTGCTGGACGAGCCCGCCGCCGGCATGACCCATGATGAGGTGCTGCGCACCGCCGAGCTGATCCGCGAGATCAACCGCACCCAGGCGCTGATCGTCGTGGAGCACGACATGCAGTTCATCCGCATGATCGCCCGCACGGTGACGGTGTTCGACCAGGGCAGCATCCTGGTCGAGGACGACGTGGAGCGCGTGCTGGCCAACGCGGCGGTGCGCGACGTGTATTTGGGAAAGCAGGCCGCATGATGCTGCAGGTCGAGGCGCTGCGCTCCGGCTATGGCCGCATCCCGATCCTGGCCGGCGTCGACTTCGCCGTGGCGCAGGGCGAGTTCGTCGGCATCCTCGGCCATAATGGCATGGGCAAGTCCACCCTGCTGCGTACGCTGATGGGCTACCTGCCCGCGACCGGCGGCCGGGTGACCTTCGAGGGCCGCGACATCACCCGGCTCTCGCCGACGGCGCGGGCCCGGCTCGGCGTCGGCTACGTGCCGCAGGGGCGGCAAATCTTCCCGGCGCTGAGTGTGCAGGAGAACCTGCGCATGGGCTGCCTGCTCTCGGCACAGGACGAGCGCCGCACCATCGAGGGCGTGCTGGCGACGTTTCCGCGGCTGCGGCGGCTGCTGGACCGCACCGGCGGCGCGCTGTCGGGCGGCGAGCAGCAGCAGCTGGCGCTGGCCCGCTGCCTGTGCGGCGCGCCAAGGCTGGTGCTGCTGGACGAGCCGACCGAGGGCATCCAGCCCTCTATCATCGACGAGATTATCGAAATATTGCAGGGGCTGCAGCGCGGCCATGACGTTACCATTGTGCTGGTGGAGCAGAATTTGAAATTCATCGCCGAGCTGTCGCAGCGCATCCTGATCATCCAGAAAGGTATCATCACGCGTGAGACCAGCCCAGAGGCCGTGCAGGACCCGGCGCTGATCGCCGAGTTCGTCGGCATGGCGGCGTAACCCCCCTCAAGTAAAGGAGTCGGACATGAGCGTCGAGAAACCCACCCTGTCCCAGTTGCAGGAGATCGTCTTCGACCTCGGCATGGAGCTGTCCGAGGAGCGCATGAGCATCTTCCATGCGATGATGGACGGCGCCGTCGCGTCATACCGCGTGATCGACGCGATGCCGGACGACAAGCCGGTGGTGCGCTACCCGCGCACGCCGGGTTACCAGCCGGGCGCGGAGGAGAACGAATACAACGCCTGGTACGTGAAAAGCGTCGTGAAGGGCGCGGAGTCCGGCCCGCTCGCGGGCAAGACCGTGGCGCTGAAGGACAACGTCTGCCTGGCCGGCGTGCCGATGATGAACGGCTCCGCCACCTTGGAGGGCTACGTGCCCGACCAGGACGCCACCATCGTGACCCGCATGCTGGACGCCGGCGCGACCATCCTCGGCAAGGCGCATTGCGAGGCGTTCTGCCTGTCGGGCGGCAGCCATACCGGCGCGCTGGGGCCGGTGCATAACCCGCACAAGCCAGGCTATTCCGCCGGCGGCTCGTCCTCCGGCTCCGGCGCATTGGTCGCGGCCGGCGAGGTGGACATGGCGATCGGCGGCGACCAGGGCGGCTCGATCCGCATCCCCGCTGCGTTCTGCGGCATCTACGGCATGAAGGGCACCTGGGGCCTCGTGCCCTATACCGGGGTAATGCCGATCGAGGCGACGATCGACCACACGGGGCCGATGACCGCGACGGTCGCCGACAACGCGCTGCTGCTGGAGGTGCTGGCCGGGCCGGACGGGCTCGACCCGCGGCAGATGGGCTGCACCACCGCGCCTTATACCCAGGCGCTGAACCGCGGCGTGCAGGGCCTGCGCATCGGCGTCGTCACCGAGGGCTTCGGCTGGCCAAACTCCGAGTCCGGCGTCGACACTAAGGTGCGCGCGGCAGGCGAACGCCTGGCCGGCATGGGCGCCGAGGTCGAGGAGGTGAGCATCCCCATGCACCGCATCGGCAAGGACGTGTGGGCGCCGATCGGCAACGAGGGCCTGCAGGTGCAGATGATGCGCGGCAACGGCATGGGCTTCAACTGGAAGGGGCAGTATAACGTCGGCCTGCTGGACGCGCATGCCGGCTGGCGCGAGCGTGCGAACGATCTGTCCGATACGCTGAAGATCTGCATGTTCGTCGGCGAGTATTTCACCAATACCTATCGCGGCCGGTATTACGCCAAGGCGCAGAACATCGCCCGCCGGCTGCGCGCCGCCTATGACGAGGCTTTGGCGAAATACGACCTGCTGCTGATGCCGACGCTGCCCATCGTCGCGACCCCGCTGCCGCCCGCCGACGCTGGGCTTGGCCTTTATGTGCAGCGCGCGTTCGAGATGATCAACAACACCGCGCCATTCGACGTCACCGGGCACCCGGCGATGTCGGTGCCCTGCGGCCTCAGCGACGGGTTGCCCGTGGGCGCCATGCTGATCGGCAAGCACTGGGACGAGAGCACGATCTACGCCGCCGCCGGCGCCTTCGAGGGCGCCGGCGACTGGAAGCGTTTCTGAACCACGCCAACCACTAAGCTGCCGCCGGCACGCGTCGCGGCCGGACAACGGAGGATCGGCCATATCGCCTGACAACCTGCATTACCTGCTGCTGCTCGAGGTTTCGGACCGTATCCGGCGCCGCGAACTCTCGCCGGTGGCGGTGACGGAGGCAATCCTCGACCGGATCGCGCGGCTGGACGGGCAAGCGCGCAGCTATACGACCGTGCTGGCGGACCGCGCCCGTGCCGGCGCCGCGCGGGCCGAGGCGGAGCTTGCCGCCGGTTTATGGCGCGGTCCGCTGCACGGCGTTCCGCTCGCAGTGAAGGACCTCTGCGCGACCAGCTTCGCGCCGACCAGCGGCGGCATGCCGATGCTGAGGAACGCGACGCCGGACCACGACGCGACGGTCGTGCGCCGCTTGGAGGACGCGGGTGCGATCATCCTCGGCAAGCTCAAGATGACCGAGGGCGCCTACACCAGCCACCATCCCGACGATCCGCCGCCGCTCAATCCTTGGAACCCTGCGCATTGGGTCGGGTCGTCATCGACCGGTTCGGGCGTCGCGACGGCGCTGGGCCTGTGCTTCGGGTCGCTCGGCTCGGACACCGGGGGCTCGATCCGGTTCCCCTCGGCCACTTGCGGGCTGACCGGGATCAAGCCGACCTGGGGCCGGGTCAGCCGGCATGGCATCATGCCGCTGGCCGCGTCGCTCGACCACGTCGGACCGATGACGCGCAGCGCAGCCGACGCGGCGGCGATGCTGGGCGTCATCGCCGGCGCCGATCCGGACGATCCGACCGCGATCCAGGACCCGGTGCCCGACTATCTGGCCGAACTGGGCCAGGGCATCCGTGGTATGACCATCGGCGTCGACGACAGCTATAACGGCAACGGCATCGACCCGGAGGTCAGCGAGGCCGTGCACGCGGCCGAGCGCGTGTTCGCGGCCCTCGGCGCAAGGATTCGCAGGATCGACCTCCCGCCCACGGACTCGTTGGTTCGCGGTTGGATTCCGTTCTGCGCGGTCGAGACGGCGATCGCGCACCAGGCGGCCTATCCAATGCATGCCGGCGAATACGGCCCGGACCTTGCCAATCTGATCGAGCACGGACACCGGATCACCGGCGTCGAGTTCGGCACGATCATGCACGAGCGGCAGGAGTTCTCCGGACGGCTGGCTGCGCTGTTTCGGGACGTGGACGTTCTGCTGGTGCCGACGATGCCGGTGCCGGCGCCGAGCCTGGAACGCATGGCAGAATACGGCGACGACGACTCGGTGCTGCTCCGCATGCTGCGCTTTACCGCCCCGTTCAACTTCGCGGGCAACCCGACCATCACCCTGCCGTGCGGCATCGACGCGCAGGACATGCCGCTCAGCCTGCAGTTGGTTGGGCCGCATGTGTCGGAGGCCCTGCTGTGCCGCGCCGCCCATGCCTTCCAGCAGCGCACCGACTGGCACACGCGGCGGCCGCCGGGATGAACGACGTCAGCACAGCCGCTCCAGGGGACGCTCCGGTCGGCATGGTCAGCGGCGCCGCGCTGATGGCCCACTGCGCCAGCTTCGCCGAACGCATGAAGCTTTCCGGCACGCCCGACGAGCTGGCCAGCATACGTACGATCCAGGCGAAGCTGGACGGCTTCGGCTACCGGACCGCCCTGCTGAGCCACGACGCCTACATCAGCCTGCCCGGCCCGGCCCGCGTCGAGGTGGACGGACAGGCGGTGCAGGCGATCACCCACTCCTTCTCCGTCCCATCACCAGGGCTCACGGCGCCGGTCGCCTATGTCGGCGATGGCGGGGCCGCCGAGTTCGCCGGGCAGGACCTGCGCGGCTGCATCGTCCTAGCCGAGGGGATCGCAAGCCCGGCGGTGGCTGCTCGCGCCGCACAGGCCGGAGCAGCGGGCCAACTGCACATCAGCCCGCACGAGCACCTGCACGAGATGTGCATCTCCCCGGTATGGGGCAATCCGGGCCTGTCGACCCTGGCCGACCTGCCGGTGACGGTCGCCTGCACGATCTCCAACGCCGACGGCAGCGCGCTGCGCGAGCGCGTCCTCCGGGACGAGGCGCCATTGGTGACGCTGCATGCCCAGGTGGACACCGGCTGGCGGCCCACCCCCCTCCTGGTGGCCGACCTGGACGGCCCAGAGCCTGGCGCTCCAAAGCCTGGCGCTCCAAAGCCTGGCGGACCCTTCATCCTGTTCTCCGGCCACCACGACACCTGGTACTTCGGCGTCATGGACAACGGCAGCGCCAACGCCACGATGATCGAGTGCGCCCGCGTCCTGGCCGGGCAAAGCGCCGCTTGGCGGCGTGGGCTGCGCCTGTGCTTCTGGTCGGGCCACTCGCACGGCCGCTACTCCGGATCGGCCTGGTACGTGGACAACCATTGGGACGAGCTGGAGCGCCGCTGCGCCGTGCACGTGAACGTGGACAGCACCGGCGGCGTCGGGGCGACGGTGCTGACCGAGGCCGCCGCCGCGTCCGAGCTGACCGCGCTGGCCGCCGGCGCTATCCGGCAGGAAACGAACGCAGGACACGAGGGCAAGCGCAACGCCCGGAACAGCGACATGTCGTTCTGGGGGGTCGGCATCCCGTCGATGTTCGGCAGCCTGAGCCATCAGCCGCCGGCCCCGGTCGCGATGCGCAACGCGCTCGGCTGGTGGTGGCACACGCCGCACGACCTGCTGGACAAGATCGACGAAGCCAACCTGGTGCGCGACACCCGCGTGTTCGTCCGCACGCTGTGGCGCTTGCTGACGGAGCCGGTGCTGCCGCTGGACTACGCGGCCCATGCCTCGGCCCTGCTTGAGGAGCTGGCCGGGATCGAGGCATCACTGGATGGCGCGTTGTCGTTGGAGCCGCTGGTGACGGCGGCCGCGGCGTTGCGCGACGGCGCCGTGGCCCTCATGGAGCCGGGCCGCGACCCGGCTCGGGTGAACCGGGCGCTGATGCAGCTGTCCCGTGCCCTGGTGCCGGCCGACTGCACCGCCGGCGACCGCTTCAGCCACGACCCGGCGCTGCCGCAGCCGCCCTGGCCCGTGCTCGATCCCATCCGTGCGCTGGCCGGCGCCGGACCGAACCAGGCAGGGTTCGCCGCCGTGGACGCCACGCGCGCGCGCAACCGCATGCTGCACGCCCTGCGCCAGGCCGGCCGGGCGCTGGACGCCGCCCTTGCCTGAGGGCTGAAGGAGACAGCACTCCGGGCGCCGGCGGGGTCAGCACCTTGTCCGCGCGCCAATTCATTCGGGTTGGAAGCGCTTCGCTCCGCTAGTCAGCGGATGCTGCTCTAGATCGAATAATCGAAGCTGGAGTATGACAGTTCACGCAGGACCTCGTCAGCGCTCCGGGACACGTCGCCCGGCACGGCCATGCGGACCACGCGGGCCGGCACGCCCGCCATAGTGGCCCCTGGCGGCACCGACGTCAGCACAACCGATCCCGCCGCAATCCGCGCCTGCTCGCCGACCTCGATGTTGCCGAGGATTTTGGCTCCGGCGCCGATCATCACGCCGCGGCCGATTTTCGGATGGCGGTCGCCGGCCTGCTTCCCGGTTCCGCCTAAGGTGATGTCCTGCAGCAAGGAAACGTCGTCGCCGATCACCGCGGTCTCGCCCACCACCAGGCCGGTCGCGTGATCGAGGAAGATGCCCCGGCCGATGCGCGCGGCGGGGTGGATGTCGGTTTGGAACACCTCCGACGTGCGGCTTTGCAGATATAGCGCGAAATCCCGCTCGCCATTGCCCCACAGCCAGTGCGTCAGCCGATGTGCCTGCAGCGAATGAAAACCCTTGAAATACAGGAACGGCTCGATGAGGCGCTCGCAGGCCGGGTCGCGTTCAAACACGGCGGAGATATCGGCCTTCAAGCCCAGGCTGATCTCCGGCGTGGCGCTCGAGGCACGGTGGAACGCCTGCAGAATCAATGGCTGCGAGATCACGTCATTCTTCAGCCGTGCAGCGATGCGATGGAACATCGCCGCCTCAAAGCTCGGCTGGTTGATGATGCTGTCGAAGAACAGCGGCGCCAGCATGGGCGAATTCGCATAAGCCTGTTCGGCCTCAAGGCGCAGTTGACGCCAGAGCGCATCGCTGAACGCCGCCTCGCTGTCAGGGGCAACCAGCGTCAAGTGGCTCAGCCGCGAGCGCAATATCATGTTCTTCTACTGCCCTAAATTTCTGGCCCTCGCGCCAGGCCAGCGAAAAGCCGGACGCGGTGAGATATTGTTCTCCGAAGTCCTAAGTGTAAGCCCGGCGGCGACGCGGTCGCGCCGTCGCATTGCCCCCCTGTTCATTTGACGGTCCGTTCGACGCTCGCTTGAACCGCGGCTCACGCCACCAAGTTCAATGTCTGCCGGGCCGGCACGGAGCCAGCGATGTTTCTAGATCAGCACTGCATTGCCGCCGAAGCCTACCTGAACGGCGCCGCAGCATGACCCGCATGCTTCGGCTCGGCGCATTCATGCGGCCGGTCGGCATCCATACCGCGTGGTGGCGCTATCCAGGCTCGCTGCCCGACGCCAACTTCAACCTCGGTGACCTGGTCCGGTTTGCCCAAACGCTGGAGCGCGGCCGGTTCGACGCATTTTTTATGGCCGACCACCTGGCACTGCTGAATATGCCGATGAGCGCGCTGCAGCGCAGCGCCACGGTGACCTCGTTCGATCCGCTGACCCTGCTGCCGGCGCTCGCCATGGTGACCGAGCGTATCGGGCTGATCGCAACCGCGTCCACGACCTATAACGAGCCGTATCACATTGCCCGCAAGTTCGCCTCGCTGGACCACATCAGCGGCGGCCGGGCCGGGTGGAACCTGGTCACGACGTCGAACCCGGACGCGGCACTCAACTTCGGGCTGGAGGCCGACGTCGAGCATGGCGAACGCTACCGCCGCGGCCGCGAGTTCTACGACGTCGTGACGGGCCTGTGGGATAGCTGGGCGGACGACGCCTTCATCCGCGACGTGGCGAGCGGCATCTTCTTCGATCCGGACCGGCTGCATGTGCTCGACCACAAGGGCGAGCACTTCTCGGTGCGCGGGCCGCTGAACGTCGCCCGGCCGGTGCAGGGCTGGCCGGTGATCGTGCAGGCGGGTGCGTCCGAGGCCGGGCGGCAGATCGCGGCGGAGACGGCGGAGGTCGTGTTCGCGAGCGGCGCGACGCTGGCGGACGGGCAACGGTTCTACGCCGACCTGAAGGGCCGTCTGCCGGCGCTGGGCCGCGACCCCGACCATTTGAAAATCCTGCCGGGCGCGCTGGTCATCGTCGGCGATACCAGGGAGCAGGCGCAGGCCAAGCGGCGCACCTTGGACAGCCTGGTGCATTCGGACAGCGCCATCGCCAACCTATCGATGCGGCTGGGCACCGACGCCACCGCCTTCGACCCCGACGGCCCGCTGCCCGACATTCCCGAGACGAACACGAGCAAAAGCGGGCGGCAGGGCCTGATCGACCTGGCGCTGCGGGAGCGCTTGACCGTTCGCCAGCTCGCCCAGCGCGTGGGCGGCCACGCCGGGCTGACGATGGTTGGTACGCCCGCCGATATCGCCGACGAGATGCAGGAGTGGCTCGAGAGCGGCGCCTGCGACGGCTTCAACATCATGTTTCCCTATGTGCCGGCGGGAATAGACAACTTCGTGGACTTGGTGGTGCCGGAGCTTCAGCGCCGCGGCATCTTTCGTCGTGAGTACGAGGGCAGGACGCTGCGCGAAAACCTGGGCCTGCCGCGGCCGGCAAACCGCTTCTTTCCCGATACCGGGCGTTGACCGCGCCAACTGGTGAGGCCTGCTAACGCCCTCTCCCAGAATAAGAAGGAACCGGCGCGCCATTTTCCGACGCTCCGTGCGGCTCGCAAGGCTCGCTTTACAACTTTATCGCTTTGTATGAACGTTCGCGCATAGGCATTTTGGCAGATATAATCGCCGGCGCGCCTGGCGCCGGCCTCAAACAGGGGAACCGGCGCTGATGACCGACATGCGTGTGCTCGCGACCGGGCTGCGGTTTCCCGAAGGTCCGGTGGCGCTCGGCGACGGCAGCATCGTGCTGGTCGAGATCGCACGCGGCACCGTCAGCCGGGTGGCGGACGGCGCGGTTTCGGTGATCGCCGATCTCGGCGGCGGGCCAAACGGCCTGGCGTTGGGGCCGGATGGCGACCTGTTTGTCTGCAACAACGGCGGCTTCGAGTGGCATGACGAGCCCGGCCTGCTGCGCCCGGTCGGCACGCCCGCCTCCTACTCGGGCGGTCGGATCGAGCGGGTGAACCTGCAGACCGGCGCATCCCGCGTGCTGTACGATCGCTGCGGCGAGCACCGGCTGTGCGGCCCGAACGACATTGTGTTCGACCGTCATGGCGGCTTCTATTTTACCGACCTCGGCAAAGTTCGGCCCCGCGACCGCGACAATGGCAGCGTTTATTACGCCCTGGCCGACGGGTCCCGCATCACCGAGGTCGTGCATCCGATCCTGACGCCGAACGGCGTCGGCCTGTCGCCCGATGAGAAGACGCTCTATGTCGCGGAAACCGAGGGAGGCCGGCTCTGGGCCTTCGACATCACCGAGCCCGGCGTGATCGCGCGCCAGCCGTTCCCATCGCCGAATGGCGGGCGATTTTTGTTCAACGAGGCGGGCTACCACCGGTTCGACAGCCTGGCGGTCGACGCCGAGGGCAACATCTGCGTCGCAACGCTGATGAGCGGCGCAATCACAGTCATAGCGCCAGACGGCCGGCTTGTGCGCAGCGTGAAGACGCCGGACGCCTACACGACGAATATCTGTTTCGGCGGCCCCGACCTCCGCACCGCATACATCACGCTATCGGGCACCGGCCAACTGGTCGCGATGCCCTGGCCGGAGGCGGGACTGCGGCTGAATTTCGCAGTGTAATCTGCGGACACCCACGCACGCGGGCTGCTGCTCCGCCGTAAGCGCGGCGCGCACGCAGCCGCACACGCCTTGGTGAGCCATGGCTTGTAATGGCAAGCGGGCTTTCGCCAGCACGGTCGTCTCTCTATCCTGCACCCACGAGCAAACGAATAAAGGGAAGCAGCGCCGTGGATATCGACTGGAAGAACGAGATCAAGCGCCCGGTGGCGCTCATCCTGGCCGCTCTGGCCCTAATTGGCTGGATCGTCGCAATCTCCCAGATTTCGTCGAAATCCTCGCTCCGCTCCAGCACCTCGGCGCAGATCGGCGACCTCACGACCTCGAAGCAGCAGCTCGCCGCGGAGCTTGACCAGCAGCAGAAGGCGTCGGGCACCCTCGCCGACCTGCAGAAAAAGGCCGCCGAGACCACCGCGGCGACGGCCCAGGCCACGCAGGGCCGCGACGCCGCAGCCGCCCAGCTCGCCGACATGAACAAGGCGATCGAGGCGGCAAAGACGAATTTCGCCGTGACGCAGACGCAGTTGAACACATTAACGGAGCAGCTCAATCAGCAACGCGCCGCCAGCGTCGACGTGGAAGGCAAGCTGGCACAGAGCAAGGATGCGGCCGCCAAGCTCAACAGCGACGTCGCCACCCACACCCAGGAGCTGGCCGATGTCAGCAAGCGGATTGAGGATGCCCACGCGCAGGAGGCGGCGACGCGCCAATCGTTGGCGCAGCTTACGCAGGAGGCGGCAACCCGTTCGGCCGACATCGCCAAGGCCGAGGCCGCGCTGCAGCAGACTCAACAGGCTGCCGTGGGTGCGCAGGCGCAGATCACCGAGGGGCAGGCGCAGGCCGACCGTCTGGCAACGCAGCGGACCGACGCCGAGCAGCGGCTGGCCTCGCTGCAGCAGTTGCTTCCCGCCGCCCAGGCCGCGGCCGAGGCAGCGCAAAAGCGGCAGGCCGACACGACCGCACAGCTCGAGCGTTCGGCCCAGCAGGTCACCGCCGCCGAACAGCGGCTGGCGGCATCGCAGCGCCAGGCCGAGGAGGCGCAGGCCAGCGGCGCCGCGGTCGGCAAGCAGGTTGCGGACGCCCAGGCGCAGCTTGGCCAGCTCACGGCGCAGCAAAGCGCCGCCCAGCAGCAGTTGAAGGCGCTGCAGGCGCAGGCCGCCGCCGTGCAGCAAGATCGTGCCACGGCGGAGAAGCAGCTTGCGGACAGCAGGCTGCAGCTCACCCAGGTCACTGAGCAGCGCAGCGCCGCCGAGCAGCAGTCGAATACGCTGCTGGCACAAATCGAACGCGGCAAAAAGGACGCGTCCGACGCCGAGGCGCGGCTGGTCGAAGCTCGCAAGCAGTTGGACCAGACGACCAGCCAGCAGGCCGCCGCCGAGCAGCAGCTCAATGCGGTGCAACGGCAGGTCGCGGATACCCAGGCGAAGCTGTCGTCACTGCAGCAGGCGGTCGAAACCCAGCCTTCGGCGTCTAAATAGGAGCGGATGCCGGGTGCCCCCAGGGCAATCGCATATGACGCATTCTGCTCCCTCTCCCCCCGGGAAAGGGTCGAGGTGTCGCGCAAATCCTCTTGGGGATTTCGCTGGGGCAGTGAGGTGCCAGCGTTGCGTCCGTTAGAGCGCCCTCACCCAACCCTCTCCCGGGGGGAGAGGGCTTCAGAAAAACGACTTTCTTCCAAATGCGATAGTCCTGGGGGTGCCCCGCCTCGGCGTTCCGCGCAATTGCCGCAATGCGGTCCGGCGGTTAGCGTTCCGGCATGACGAGAACACCCGACGAATTCGACTACGTGATCGTGGGCGCCGGCGCCGCTGGGTCGGTGCTGGCGAACCGCTTGACCGACGACCCGGCCATTACCGTTTGCGTGCTGGAGGCGGGGCCGCCGGACCGCAATCCCTGGATTCATATTCCGGCCGGGTTCACCAAGATCCTGTTCGACCCGTCCTGCACTTGGCAGTTCAAGACGGAGCCGACAGCGAATACCGGCGGCCGCGCCATCGCCACTACGCAGGGCCGCACGCTGGGCGGGTCCAGCAGCATCAACGGCATGGTTTACAACCGCGGCCAGCCGGCGGACCTCGACAACTGGGCGCAGCGCGGCAACCGCGGCTGGGGCTACGACGACATGCTGCCGTACTATCGCCGCACCGAACGCAGAGTCGGATTTGGCGACGCGGCCAAGCGCGGGCGGCAGGGCGGCATCCCCGTGACCGACATGGACTGGTTCCATCCGGTCAGCGAGGCGTTCATCGCCGGCGCGGTGGCAGCGGGCATTCCGCGCAACCCCGACTACAACAGCGGCGACCAGGCCGGCGTGGGTTATTTTCAGCGGGTGATCGAGCGCGGCCGCCGGATCAGCGCCGCGCGCGCATTCCTGCGGCCCGCCCGCGGCCGGCCCAACCTCGATGTGCGGACGAACGCCCGCGCCCGCGCCGTCCTGTTCGAGGGCAAGCGCGCCGTGGGCGTCAGCGTCGTCCGTGAGCAGGGCGGCGCAGCGTCGAAAATTCGCGCCCGGCGAGAGGTGATCCTGTCTGCCGGGACGGTGAACACGGCCCGGCTGCTGCAAATCTCCGGGGTGGGACCGGCTGGGCTGCTTGGGGACTTGGGCGTGCCTGTCGTGCACGAGTTGAGAGGTGTTGGCGAGAATTTCCGCGACCACTACGCCGTCCGCTGCGTCGTGCGCGCCCGGACGGGCACGGTCACGCTGAACGAGCTGTCGCGCGGCCCACGCCTGGCGGAGCAGGTGCTGCGCTGGGCCACCGGGCGATCCAGCATTCTGGCGACCGCGCCCTCCCATGTGCACGTGTTTTGGAAATCCTGGGCGGGGCTGGACGCGCCGGACCTGCAATGCGTGTTCACGCCGGGCAGCTACCGGCAGGGGCGGACCTACATCCTGGACGACTATCCCGGCATGACCGCGGGTGTATGGCCGCACCGGCCCGAGAGCACCGGCCACGTGCGTGCCCGCAGCACGGACCCGTTCATCGACCCGGTCGTGCAGCCGAACTACCTGGCGGACCCGATCGACCGGCGCGTGACGCTCGGCGGCATCCGGCTGATTCGGCGCCTGCTGGCGACCCCCGAGCTCGCGCCATACGTCGACCGCGAGACGCTGCCGGGGCCGGATGTGAAGACGGACGACGAGCTGCTGGACTACGCGCGCGCCAACGGGACGACCTGCTACCACCTGATCGGCACCGCCCGCATGGGTCCGGCGACGGACCCCGGCGCTGTGGTGGGCGACGATTTGCGGGTGCACGGCATGCAGGGCCTCCGCGTAGTGGACGCCTCGATCATGCCGAACATGCCGTCGGCCAACACTTATGCAACGACGCTGATGATCGCGGAACGCGGCGCGGATTTGGTCCGCAACGGTCCGACAGCGTGATTGGTAGGCGCAGTCTACACGCTTCCGCTTCGGGCAATTGCATTTGCGATAGGCAAGTTGCTTTGGAACCTTTCGATCAGCGATGCGATGACCGACTGCGTCCTTCATTCATGAGGAGATTGCAGTAACCGATCCATCCAGCGCCATACCGCTGCCTGAATTCTAGATTATCCTGACGATGAGACATGCTGGAAAGCATTACGGAAGTCTCGACCACTCTCCAAGCCGTTATAATTATGGAAGAACACCAGTCATGAAAACATTGATTGTGGCATTTGCAATCCTAGGCGCCGCTCCGGCATTCGCGCAAAATCCGCTGACCACGACTCAGAATCCCCCGGCAGGAGGCTCAAACGAGTCGACGCCGAATACGACAAATAGCGTGCCGAAGGCAGCCGGCACGGAACGGCCGACGCAACAGCCAGGATCGGCCGTTGGCGGCAGCACGACGCTCGTGCAACCCCAAGTGACGGCTCCCTCGAACAGCGCGGGAACGACGACCGCCGTGCCGCCGCCCGCGCGCTAGATAAATTTCGACTGGCCGGTGGGCGTTGTGAAACGTCGCCGGCCAGTCGAGGCACGGCCGATAGAATCACCCGCCCATTGGGGCGGTTGAACGTTATGATGAACGATGGCATTTCTGGCGTGAATAATGGGGAGGAGAGCGCGTCCCTCCTCCCCTGCCAGACTACAACTTGGCTAGGTTAAACCTTACGGGTTGGGTTCTCACCGCTAACGTTGGTGCCCAGAGTGCCATCGACTGTGCGGGTAGCGGCATTGTCGCGCAATGCGCTTGGCTGCCCGGTGACGCCAGTTGTCGACTGGGCTGTGCCTATCGAGCCCGGCACCTGCTCCACGTCCACCTTGGTCTCGCGCACGGTGCCACGCACGGTCTCGACGTGCTCGGCCGCTTCCTTGCGCAGGCCGATTTCCTCAACGATGCGAGCCTCCTTGCCCACAACGGCCTCTTCGGACCGAGCCGTTGCTGCCAACGTACGCTCGCGGAACGCATCCGCCGCAACACCCGTCAGCGGTCGATTGATCGGGCGGCGGTCGACGACCACACGCTCCTCGTGCAGGGACACCTGCTGCTCGACCGGTGTCTCGACCACGTGGGATGTGACCCGCACACCGCCCTGCTCGACCGCGCGCTTGCCGACGACCAAATCCTCTTTGATCACCTGGACCTTGTCACCCAGCCCGGTTGCAGGCGCCGCCGTCCGCATACCGGTGGAAGCCGCTGCAGGCGCCGTCATGCCGGTGACGGCACGCGCCTCACCGTGCTCTAGGATATACTCCACCTGCGGCGCCATCTGGTCGCTGGCGCGCACCGTGACCAGCGTGCCGCCACGGCCGACGTGTTCGGCGTAGCCCTTAGCATCCGCCTCGTCGACCCCGGCGCCGGTGAGCGAGCCGAGCAGGCCGCCCGCTGCCGCACCCACGCCCGCCCCGGTCAGCGTGGCAATAAGCCAGCCGGCCGCGACGACCGGCCCGACGCCTGGGATGGCCAGCGAACCAAGTCCCGCAAGCAGGCCGGCGCCGCCGCCGAGCACCGTGCCGAGAGTGGCGCCTGTGCCGGTGCCGGTCGCAGTGGCATCCGCGGTATCGCCGGCGACATTCGTCGCCACCGTGCGGTTCTGGTCGCCCGACATCAAGCTGATGTCATCGTGCGGCACGCCGGCCGCCTCGAGCGCGTGCACGGCGCGGACAGCGTGGTCGTAGGTATCGTAGCTGTGTGCAATCATTCGCATAGCTGAGTTCCTATAGATTGAGTGTTGGGCGATGCAGCGGCCTGCATGTCACTGCTGACCGATGTTGCCCTTGTAGTCGAGCCAGACGCCGACCTTGGCGCCATCCTTCATAGCGCTGCCGCGCCAAACGCCGTCACTGTCCTTCTTGAGATCGGCAACCGTCGCATAGCCGCGGCTCTCGATGCGCCGGCGCGCCTCGCCGTCGCTGAACGAGTTGGCGCCCTTCGCAGGCTGCGGCGCGTTCGCCCCGGTGGTCGCAACGGCTTGGTTGCGGTTGCCGGCTGCTCCGGCCGTGCCGGTGTTGCGGTCGGTGATGCCGGCGCCTGGCGTCGTGCCGGTGCTGGTGTTCGTGCCTGGTGCGGCGGGCAGCGGCGCGCCAGGGGTCGTCGTCACGACGGGAGCCGAAGGGCGCGAGGGGGTGGTCGACGTGGTCTGCGCCGAGGCAGCCGTAATCATCAGCCCACTTGTGAAAGCCAGAGTAAGTATTTTCACGGGAAAGAGCCTTTTGTTAAGGAAAGGAAGCCGGTCGCAATGGCACTACTTAAGAACGCACCGTTGCTGCCGTTTGATGTTAGACCACTACGGTTTATCGTGATACCGTGGGATTGGCCTGTTGATACTGCTGCTGATATTGAGGCTGCTGATACTGCTGTGGAGATGCCTGGTCAGCATTGCGCGAGTTGGCAACGTGCCGTCCGACCAAGCACCCCGCGCCGGCGCCAAGCAGGCCATGATGCCCGGCAAAGTGCCCAGCGACCCCGCCGGCAATGGCACCCTTTATGCATCCGGCAGCCTGGGCTTCTGGCATGGCTAGACCAAGCGCAGTCCCCAGGGTTGCCACCGCTACTAACATCTTCATGGTAAGGACCTCTCACATTGGATGTGGTCCGAACGTGCTTATGGCCAAAGAGTTCAATCTGGCAGGTCATGCTGGCGCCGATGTTTTCGGCTTAGCCCCGAACGGCTGCATTGCACGCTACGGCACCCGATCGGTGCGCCCGACGACGCCGGGCGGCTTTACGAGGCTTGCTGCGTGTAGCTCAATTAAGATTATAACCGCGGCCCTGAGCGATGACCGATCCGTTGTCATTCCCCTTCTTTGTCATTGCGAGTTTCCCGCCGGCCTTTGGCGGACCCTTTTGGATGGACGTGTTGTCCTGTAGGGGTGGTTGCTAAGGCCTCATCCGGAAACAAGTGCTCGGACTGACGGTGTGTTTGGTTGCATGATGTAGTTCCATTCGCCGTGGAAGGCGTCGCGGCTGATGTTGAGGCCGTCCATTTCTCGATCAGACACGACGATCC
>JAABUM010004419.1_pt1 | contig 15897 bp, 16 predicted proteins | sample 5559161 | NCBI WGS metagenome assembly JAABUM01 (sample SAMN10711868, study PRJNA513369) | rock metagenome | isolation source: Antarctica rocks | place: Antarctica: Victoria Land, Siegfried Peak nord
TCCTTACTCGCCAGGATCACACCACAGAGCCGGCCGCCTCCCTCGGCTCAATGCCGCACAACCGACCCGACTATCCAAGCCTAAATTCCAAACCCGCCTGTATCAAAGTCGTTGACACGTTCCGCCAGCCGTCCAGTATCGAGCTGCCAGGACCGAGGCCTTCGCTGTCTGGGCGGAAATCACCGGCGTCGCCGCTGCGGCGTAACCACGGGCACGCCGTCCTGATCGCGCCCCATCGCAACCTCAGTCCAATAAGTTGACGGTGCCCATCAGCACATGGTTGCGCGTGACGAAGGCGCTTACGGCCGGGTCGAGCAGGGCGAGGTCGGCATAAGGGACGAAGCGCAACGTGGTCGCCGCCTGCGCCCGCACAACGGACGGGCACGCCAGCGTGGCGGCGCCGGCCATTCCGGCGCCCGTTAAGGTTCGACGTTGTATGGCGGTTCTCCGTTGCCCGGCTATTCCAGGCTTCAGGTCTACAAGCCACATGCCGCGGGGCGGTTCGGGTGCCGGCGACCGCTCCAGCTCCGGCGGCCTTGCTACAGCTTGTCCTTGGCCAGTAGCATGTGGACGCCCTTGTTGCCGTCCACGGTCTGCGTGACCCGCAGGTCGGCGATCAGCGAGCACAGCATGTATGCCTGGTTGCGCGACAGGTTCGTGCGCAGGCAGACGTGCTTCACCATTTCCCGCACCGCCTGCTTGGCGGCGTCGTCCAGGTCCTCGTCCAGGCCGATGGACATCAGGTGCGTGGGCGTCTCGGCGAAGGGAAAGTCCACCTTGAAGTCCTTGCGGACGGTCAGGCGGAAGGTGCCAGACAGGCCGGTTTCCAGGGCGGTGATGCACACTTCCCCGTCGCCTTGCACGCCGTGGCCGTCCCCGGCCATGAACAGCGCGCCCTCGTTGAACACCGGAAGATACAGCGTCGTGCCGGGCTTCAATTCCTTGTTGTCCATGTTGCCGCCGAAGGCGCGCGGCACCGCCGACCCGCAGCGGCCCCAGGCTCTTGGCGGCGCCACGCCGATAATGCCGAAGAACGGGTCCAGCGGCAGCTCGGTTCCCCAGGGCAGGGTACAGACGTTGCGGGCGCGGTCAATCACGGGATGGATGGTCTCATAGTCCGTGAACTCGTCCGGCAGCGTGCCCAGCAGCGGAAGGATGGCGACGAAGCCCCAGTCCATCGTGGGCGCGGCGTCCAGGATATCCACCTGCAGGGTGTCGCCGGGCCGGGCGCCGCGCACGAACACCGGCCCGGTGATGAAGTGCGGCCCGGGGCCGGCGGGGAGGGCGTTCAGCGCCGCCAGGTAATCCGCGGGCACGCGCGACATCTCCGGCAGGCTTTCCTTGCCGCCTGCCGGAAAGGAATACAGCTTCACGGTGTCGCCGGAGTCCACCTCCAGCACCGGCGGGCTAGCCGCGTCCAGGTAGCCGAGGACCATGTTGTCCGGCGTGGCGGGGATCTCGTGGTGTTTTGCCATGGGCTGCGTCCTTCTCTGCACGTTGACTGGCCGTTAGATCGAAAGGTAGCGGCTGATGCCGTCGCGATCCATGTCCGCCCCGGCGCCCTCGGCCGCGACCGCGCCGCGCTCCAGCACCACGTAGCGGTCGGCCAGGCTGCGGGCGAAGTCGTAGTACTGCTCCACCAGCAGGATGGCGATGCGGCCCTTCAAGGAGGCGATCACCGCCTCGATTGCGGTCACGATGTTGGGTTGGATGCCCTCGGTCGGCTCGTCCAGCACCAGCAGGCTCGGGCGGCCCATCAGGGCGCGGCCGATTGCAAGCTGCTGCTGCTGCCCGCCCGACAGGTCGCCCCCGCGCCGGCGCCACATCGTGCGCAGCACCGGGAACAGCGTGCAGACCTCGTCCAGCACCGCGGTGTCGCGCACGCCCTGCGACTTCGCCGATATCAGCAGGTTCTCGCCCACCGAGAGGTCGGAAAAGATATCCCGTCCCTGCGGCACGTAGCCGATCCCGCCGCGTGCCCGGCGGAAGGACGGCCAGGCCATGATGTCCCGCCCCTCCAGCAGCATCCGGCCACCGCTGGGCGGCAGCAGCCCCACCAGGCAGCGCAGCAGCGTCGTCTTGCCCGCGCCGTTGCGCCCCAGCAGGGACACGCACTGTCCGTGCCCGATCTCCAGCGACACGCCGCGCAGGCTCTGCGCGCTGCCGTAGTGGTGGTCCAGGCCCTCGATGCTCAGGTAGGGGGTCATCGGCCGATATAGACCTCGATCACGCGGGCGTCGGCGCGCGCGTCCGCCATGCTGCCGTCGAACAGCGTCCGGCCCTCGTGCAGGACCGTCACCTGGTCCGCCACCCGCCCGACGAAGTCCATGTCGTGCTCCACCACCACGATGCTGCGCTCCGGCGTCCGCAGGGACCGGACAAGCTCCGCCGTGCGCTCGGTCTCGCGGTCGCTCAACCCGGCAACGGGTTCGTCGAGCAGCAGCACCTTGGGGTCTTGCACCAGCACCATGCCGATCTCCAGCCACTGCTTCTCGCCATGGGACAGCACCCCAGCCAGCGAGTCCCGGCGGGCCGTCAGGCCGACCGTCTCCAGCAGCCGGCCGATTGCGGCGTCCTTCAGGGACTGGCGGACCACCAGCTCCCGCAAAAGGGAGCGGCGGTGCAGGCGCAGCGCGAGGTCGAGGTTCTCCCGGACTGTCAGCGCCTCGAACACGCTGGGCTTCTGGAACTTCCGCCCGATCCCCGCCAGGGCACGGGCGACCTCGCTCATGCCGGCCAGGTCGGTCGTGCCGTCCAGCAGCACCCGGCCGCTCCGCGGCTGGGACTTGCCGGTCAGGACATCCAGCAGCGTGGTCTTGCCGGCGCCGTTCGGCCCGATGACGCCGCGCACATGGCCGTACTCGGTCGCGAAGGTCAGGTTGCTGATTGCAACGAAGTCGCCGAAGACGACGGTCAGGTCCGCCACCTCGACGGCGTTGCGCGTCATCGGCGGACCTGGCCGGGCACGCGGCCCGGCAGGCGGACCGCCATGCCGGTCAGCCAGTCCCGTGACCGGTTGCGGGCGTCCAGCAGCCCGTTCGGCAAGGCCAGCACGATGCCTAGCACCAGCAGGCTGAGCACGAAGGGCCAAAGCGCCGGGGCGGCGCTGGCCAGCCAGAACTTCAGCAGGTTGATGAGCACCGCCCCCAGGATTGCGCCCACCAGGCCGCCCCGCCCGCCGACCGCGACCCAGACCGCGATCTCCAGCGACAGGGCCGGGTCCAGCAGGCCCGGATTGATGATGCCGACCTGCGGGACATAGAGGGCGCCCGCCGCGCCGGCCAGCGACGCCGACAGGCACCATGCCGCCAGCCTCAGCCACAGCGTGTCGTAGCCCAGGAAGCGCAGCCGCGGCTCGTCGTCGCGGATCGCGGTCAGCAGCCGCCCGAAGCGCGTCGCCAGCAGCGCCCGCCCGCCCAGGAGCGCAAGCAGCACGGCCGCGGTGGACAGCGTCGCCAGCAGCACCACGAACCCGGGGCTGCCCGCCGGCAGCCCGGCGATGCCGCGGAACCCCGTCATCCCGTTGTTGCCGCCGAACCCGGTGTTGTTGCGGAACATCAGCAGCATCGCCGTGTAGGTCAGCGCCTGCGTGATGATGGAGAAACAGACCCCGTTCACCCGCGACCGGAACGACACGTAGCCGAAGCCGAACGCCACCAGGGCCGGCACGGCCAGCACCGCGGCGACGGTCAGCGCGGCGGAGTCCGCGAACGCCCACCACGCGGGGAACCTGGCCTCCCCCATGAACAGCAGGAAGTCCGGCAGCACGTTCGTCTCGGCGAACGCGGTGCGCAGCAGGTGCATGGCCGCGATGTATCCGCCCAGCGCGAAGAACAGGCCGTGCCCCAGGCTGAGCACCCCGGCGGCGCCCCACATCAGGTCAACCGACATCGCCAGCAGCGCGAAGCACATCACCTGGCCGGCGGCGTTCACGGCATAGACCGGCAGCGCCGCCCCCGGCACCAGGCCAAGCCCCAGCACCGGCAACGCCAGCAGCAGCAAGCCAAGCAGGCCCGCGCACAGGCCGGCGTCCCGCCGCATCACCGCCGGCCCATCATCGCCATCTCGTCACCGTCTGCCCCGGGCGGCGATCAGCCCCTCGGGCCGCCACTGGATCAGCAGGACGACCAGCAGCAGCGCGCCCACCTTGGCTGCGACGGCGCCGTAGAACGGCTCGATCCCGACGTTCACCAGGCCGATCCCCAGCGCCGCCAGCGCCGTGCCCCACAGGCTGCCGACGCCGCCCAGCACGACGACCATGAAGCTGTCTATGACGAAGCCGCTGCCCATGGTCGGGTTGACGTTGTAGATCGGCGACAGCGCCAGCCCGCCCAACCCGGCCAGCCCGGCACCGAACCCGAAAGCCAGCATGTCTATCCGCCGGGTCGAAACGCCGACACAGCCCGCCATGGCGCGGTTCTGCGTGACCGCACGGATGAACAGGCCAAGGTCGGTCAAGCGCAGCAGCGCCCAGGCCGCCAGGAACGCGGCGGCGGCAAAGACAATGGCGCCCAGGTGGTTCCAGGTGATCAGGAAGTCGCCGACCACCCGCTGGCCCCCGGCCAGGTAGAACGGCGTTTGGAATTGCAGATTCTGCGTGCCGAACGACACCCGGACCAGGTTGACCAGCAGCAGGCTGATCGCCCAGGTGGCCAGCAGGGTCATCAAGGGCCGCTTGTACAGGTGCCGGATGACCGCGACCTCGATGGCGACGCCGGCCAGGGCGGTGACGGCGAACACCACGGGGATCGCCACCACCGGATACCAGTCCACCAGACCCGGCACCCAGGCCCGGAGCGCCTCCTGCGTGCAGAACGCGGTGTAGGCGCCGATCATGATGAACTCGCCCTGGGCGAGGTTGATGACCCCCATCAGCCCGAAGATGATCGCCAGGCCCGCCGAGGCCATGAACAGCACGCTGCCGACGCTGATGCCGTTGTAGGCCAGCGACAAGGCGTCGCCCACGGCCACCCAGCGCCGCACATGGGCGATCTGCCGGTCCAGCGCGGCCCCGACCTGCGGATCGGCGGCATACGCCGGGTCGGCGCGCAGCCCGGCCAGTTGCGCCATGGCGCGCGAGCTTGGGTCCGCTCCCAGGCCCTCGATGGCGGCGACGCGCTGCGCCGGGTCCGGCGCGTGCAGGCCGGCAGCCACCACCAGCGCGCGCAACGCATCCCGGACGCCGGGGTCCGCCTCCTGCGCCAGGGCTGCCGGCAGCAACCCGGGTGGCAGGCCGTCGCTGCGGCGCTCCAGGGTGCGGACGGCAGCCAGCCGGGCATCGGGGCTGCCTGCGGTGAACAGGGACAGGGCGGCCCCGGCCTGCTCCAGCAGCGCGCGGCTGCGCAGGCTCGGCAGGGGTGAGCGCAGCCCGGCCGGCAGGGAGGCCGGGGCCAGCGTCGCGGCGTCCACGCCGTCGGCCAGGAAGGCACCGCCGTCCGCCGCGCATCGCAGCCCCCGCGCGGCGAACGCCTGCACGATGCGCGACCCCCAGGCCCGGTCCTCTGCCGAGGCGGCGGCGGCGCCAGAGAGAAGGGCGCGCATGGCCCGCGGCACCTCTTGCCCGCCGTCGCCGCACAGCATGGCCAGGGTCGCGCCACGGTCCTCTCGTGGCGCCTGTGCATGGGCACGGGCCACCAGGCACAGCAGCACGGCCAGGCCGAGCAGGCCAGGCCGCAAGCGAAGCGTCACGAAGGGCTGAACGGGATCGGCTTCGGCGTGTCCTTCGACTGCCAGAGCACGTCGAAGCCCTGCTTGTCGTTGACCGAGCCGATGAACACGCCGCGGCCGACATAGTTGTTTTCGGCCGTCATGGTCAGCGTGTAGCCGGAGGGGTCGTCGAACGACAGCCCGGGCAGCGCCGCCCGCACGGCCGGCACATCAAAGGACCCGGCCTTCTTCGCCGCCAGCGCCCATAGATGCACGCTGTCATACGTGGAGACCATGGGATCAATCGCCACGTCCGGACGGTACGGCGCGCCCGTCTTCTTCACGTAGGCCGCCCAATCGGCCAGCCACTTCTGGTTGCGCGGCCCCGGCGCGTTCTGCAGGTAGGCCCAGCAGTTCAGGTTGCCGACCAGCCCGGCGGTGTTCAGCCCTTCCAGGTCGGCCTCCACCATGTCCAATCCCAGCACGGGGATGTCGGTCGGCTTCAGGCCCTGGTTCACATATTCGCGCAGGAAGTCCGGGATCGAGTTGCCGACCACCGTCAGCACCACGATGGGCTGCTCGCCGCCGGCGCTGGCGAAGCTGCGTATCTGGTTCACCAGGTTCTGGAAGTTGCTGAACCCGAACGGGACGTATTCCTCCTTCCACGCCGAGGCAGGAATGCCCTTGCTGGTCCAGTAGGCTTTCAGGATCTTGTTGATGGTGCGCGGCCAGACATAGTCGCTGCCGAGCATGAAGAACCGCTTGGCGTTGCCGCCCTCGGCGCCCATCAGGTAGTCCACCGCAGGCAGCACCGAGCTGGACGGCGGCGAGTTCATATAGACGACGCTCTTCGAGTTCTCCTCGCCCTCGAAGTGCAGCGGGTAGAACAGCAGCCCGTCATTCTGCTCGACGACGGGCAGCACCGACTTGCGCGACACTGAAGTCCAGCAGCCCAGCAGGGCCGCGACCTTCTGCTCCTGCAGTAACTGGCGGCCCATCTGGGCATAGGTCGGCCAGTCCGACGCCGGGTTGGTCACCACGACTTCGACCTGGCGGCCGAGCACGCCGCCCGCGGCGTTCAGCTCGTCCGCCGCCATCCTGGCCACGTAGTTCATCCGGCCTTCCAGGTTGGCCATCGTGCCCGACGAGGAGAACAGGCATCCCAGCTTTACCGTGTCGGCGGCCCATGCCGGCCTGATGATGGCCGGCATCGCCAGCGCAGCGCCGCTGCCGGCCAGAACGGAACGGCGTGTGAGGCTGGTCATTCTCAGGTCTCCATGGATTGTGGGTTGTGCAAGGCGCCGCCTGCAAACGGTGCGCCAGCATCTGCCGGGCAAGGGAGCATCGAGTTATCCCTCGGTCAGGTCGGGCGCCCGGCGGTGTCCGGTGGCGCCCTCGTAGTCGAAGGCGAGGGCGAGCAGGTCGGCCTCGCTCCACATCCGGCCCACGAAGATCAGGTTGAACGGCGCCTTGGACGCATAGGCGCCGGCGGGCAGGGTCACGCCCGGCAGGCCGGCGATGTTGATCTCGCAGACCGTGGTCTCGTGCAGGGTTCCGGAGCCGTGCAACGGCGGCAGGTCGTCCCGCATCTGCGGGAACACCAGGGCATCCAGGCTATGTTCGGCAAACACCCGGTCGAAGGTCTCCAGGTAGGCTTCCTTGGCCGCCAGGAAGTCCGGCAAGTCCGGGGGGCGGGTGGGTTCGGCAAAGCATCGGACGAAATCCGGCAACTGGTGCATAAAGGCCAGGACGCCACCAGGCGCGAAAGCGTCCTGCGCCGCTGTCGCCGCCGCGAAGGCGGCGAAGTCCCGAACGGCGGCATCCGGCCCCATGCGCGCCAGGTAAAGGCCGAGGTCGTAGGGCACGCACTCCATGCCGCGGGCGTCGTAGTGGTCCAGGCCCGCCGCCGGCTTGCCGATGGCTGCGAAGCCGGAGCCTGCGAAGGGGTCCTCCACCAGCTCGGCGCCGCGCCCGCGCAGCTCGTCCTGGGCGCGGCGATACAGCCGGGCGGCCTCCTCCGACAACGGGCGGTCGCGCCATCCCGGGCCGTACAGCCCCAGGCGCTTGCCGCGCAGCGCATCGGGCGCCAGGCGCGACGTGTAGCCGCCCTTCGGGCGATGGCCGACGCCGGCGACGGTCTTAGGGTCCTCCGTGCTGAAGCCGGCCAGCACGTCCAGGGTCAGCGCGGCGTCGCGGACGCAGCGGGCAATCGGCCCCACCACGTCCCGCGTGCTGCCGGCCAGCGGCATCACCCCTGCGTTCGGCACCAGGGCGAAGCTCGGCTTGATCCCGACCAGCCCCTGCGCGCTGGCCGGGTTCTGGATGGAGCCGCCGGTTTCCTCCGCCAAGCCCAGCACCGCCATGCTGGCGGCGACGGCGGTGGCGGTGCCGGCGCTGCTGCCGCCGGGCAGCAGGTCCGGGGCGGCGGCGTTCAGGGTGGGGCCGGCCCAACTGTCGTTGGCGTGGCTGCCGGTGGCGCTGAGCACGGGCACGTTGGTCTTGCCCAGGATGACCGCGCCCGCCGCGCGCAGCCGCGCCACCACGGGCGAGTCCGTCGCCGGCATCAGGTCCACCCCGCCGGTGCGGCTGCACAGCAGGGACCAGCCGCCGGTGGTGGGGAAGCCCGCCATGTCCATCGTGTCCTTGACCACGACCGGCACGCCGTCCAGCGGCCCCAGCGCCTCGCCCGCAGCCCGGCGGCGGTCCACCGCGCGGGCGTCGTCCAGCGCGGCCGGGTTCGGGAAGATGATGGCATTGTAGCGCGGGTTGTAGCGGGCGATGCGGTCCAGGAACGCCTGGGTCAGCGTCTCCGACGTGAAGGCGCCGGCGGCGAAACCGGCCTGCGCCTGCTCGACCGTCATCTCGATGAGGCTCATCCCGATGGGGGTCGTCTCGACGGGGTTGATGGCGTCCGGCATCCAGTGTGCTCCCACAAGTCGCGTGAAGGTTCAGGCCATGCCGACGAACTCGTCCACCATCGCGCGGTCGCGCGCCACCTCCGGCGAGATCTCGCGGGTGATGGCGCCCTTCTGTAGGATCAGCACGCGGTGCGAGAGGGCGGAGATGAAGTTGAGGTTCTGCTCCACCAGCAGGATCGTCAGCGCCCGGCGCTGGCCGACGGCCTGCAGGGTCTCGGCGATCTCCTCGATGATGCTGGGCTGGATGCCCTCGGTCGGCTCGTCCAGCAGCAGGAGCTGCGGGCCGCCGCACAAGCAGCGAGCCAGGGCGAGCAACTGCTGCTCGCCGCCGGACAGCGCGCCGCCCAGGCGGTCCAGGTAGGCGCGCAGCCGGGGGAAGTCGCCCAGGATGTCCTCGATGACCCGCCCATCGTCCTGATTCGCCAGCAGGCAACCCATGCGTAGGTTGTCCCTGACGCTCAGCGCCGGGAAGATCTCGCGGCCCTGCGGCACGTAGCCAACGCCCAGGCGGGCGCGGGCGGTCGGGGTCAGGGCGGTGATGTCCCGGCCCAGCAGCGACGCGCGCCCGGCCGTGGCGGGCAGGTAGCCCATTAGGGTCCGCAGCAGCGTCGTCTTGCCCATGCCGTTGTGGCCCAGGATGCCGACGAACTCGCCGCGCGCGACCCGCAGCGTGACGCCGGCCAGGATGGGGATGCGGCCATAGCCGGAGTGCAGGCCGGACACGTCCAGCATGGCGTCCCCCGGCGGCGTCCCCGGCGTCACGCGGCCTGCTTGCCCAGATAGACGTTGCGCACGCGCTGGTCCGCCAGGACGGCGCCGACCTGGTCCTCGACCAGGATCGTGCCCTGGTTGAACACCGTCACCTTGCTGGCGATCATGCGGATGAACTGCATGTCGTGCTCCACCACCACCAGCGCCTGGGTGCGGTTGATGTCGCGGATCAGGTCGGCGGTCCGCAGCACCTCCTCGTGCGTCATGCCGGCGGCAGGCTCGTCCAGCAAGATCAGGTCTGGCTCCTGCGCCAGCACCGTCGCGATCTCCACCCATTGCCGCTGGCCGTGCGCCAGTTGCCCGACCGTGCGGTGGGCGATGCCCTCCAGGCGCAGCCGGGCCAGGGTGCCGGCGGTGATGCTGCGGGCGCGCTGGATTGACTTGCGGCGCCCGGCGCCGATGGCGACGTTCTCGGCCACCGTCAGGCCGTTGAACACGTTGGGCACCTGGGTCTTGATCCCCACGCCCAGCCGAGCGATCTCGTGCGGGTTGGCGCCGGTCACGTCGGCGCCGCGGAACAGGATGCGGCCCTCGGTCGGGCGCAACTGCCCCGTCAGCATCTTGAAGAACGTGCTCTTGCCGGCGCCGTTCGGGCCAATCAGGCAGCGCAGCTCTCCCTCGTTCAGCACGAAATCCACGGACTGCACGGCGGTGACGCCGCCGAATCGCATGGTGGCGCCCCTTGTCTCCAGCAGCGGCGGCCCGCTCATGGCCGCGCTTCCTCCGCGGCGGGACGGGGCGCCGCCGGGACGCGGGGGGCCGCGGCATGGCGCAGCAGGCCCTGCACGACGGGCACGATCCCCTGCGGCACCAGCAGCACGAAGGCCACCAGCACGATGCCGAGGCCGAGGTTGGAATCCACCGTGCTCTGCGTGCCCGCCAGGTTGATCAGGTACTGGATCAGCACGGCCCCGGCCATCGGCCCCAGCAGCGTGCCCAGCCCGCCTACCAGCACGAAGATGATCACCTGCGCGGACATGGTCAGGCTGAACACGGTCGGGCTGATGAAGCTGCCCCAGTTGGTGTAGAGGCACCCCGCCAGCCCGGCGATCCCCGCGGCGATGGTGAAGGCCAGCAGCTTGTAGAGCCGGGGGTCGTATCCCAGCAGCATCGCCCGGGTCTCGTTCTCGCGGATCGCCACCACCACCCGGCCGAACCGGCTGGCCAGGATGGCGCGCAGCAGCACATAAACCGCGATCAGGGAGGCCATGGCGGCGTACCACAGCCCCTCCGGGTCCAAAGCATTGTCCGCCTGGCCCGGCAGGTTCAGCGGCGGAACGGCGGGGATGCCGTTGAAGCCGCCCAGGTCCGCCGCGCCGATGCGGTAGGCGCTGCCGGAGGTGGAGTTCATCAGCTCGAACAGGATTACGGAAACGGTCAGGGTGATGACCCCGATGTAGGCTTCGCTGATGCGGCCGTAGAACATGAAGTAGCCGAGCAGGGCGGCGAACCCCATCGGCACCGCGATGGACAGCAGGACCGGGATTGTGCTCTCGCCCATGTTGATGGCGGCGATGGCGTAGGCGTAGCCGCCCAGCCCCAGAAACGCCGCCTGGCCGAAGCACATCACGCCGCCATAGCCCCAGATGAAGCCATGGCTGAGCGCGAACATCGCCATCGCCGCGAACACCGTCATTTGCAGCAGCCCAAAGGTGTCCACCAGCCGCGGCAGCCCCAGCATCAGCGCCAGGCCCGCTGCCACCACGGCGCCGAAGCCCAGCCAGGCCGCGCGGGTTCCGGTCATGGATGCGGTGTCACAGGCTGCGCCGCAGGAAGCGCCCGGTGATGCCCTGCGGCAGCACCCGGATCAGCAGCACCGCGGCTACCAGCAGCGCCACGTCGCCCACGATGGGCGTGGTCTGGAACGACACCAGCTCGTTGATGAACCCGAACAGGGACGCCGCCAGCCCGGTGCCGGTGATGATGGCCGGGCCGCCGCCCAGCACGGTGATGAAGGCGCGGGCGATGTAGGCGCCGCCCATGGCGGGCGACACGCCGGAGATCGGCGCCAGCACGCCCCCCGCCAGCCCCGCCAGCGCCGAGCCGAGCGCGAAAGTCGCCATGTAGATCGTGGACGGCGACACGCCGAGCGCCGCCGACATGCGCGGGTTCTGCATCGTCGCCTGCAGGACCAGCCCGAACCTGGTGCCGCGCAGCAGGGCCAACATGCCGGCCAGCGCCGCAGCCGCCGCCACGATGATGACGACGCTGTAGAGGCTGGCGCCGTAGCGCCCGATGCTGAAGCTGCCGACGGGGGTGGACACGCCGCGCACCACGTTGCCGAACACCGTGGTGATCAGCCCGATCAGCCCGAGGCTGACGCCCCAGGTCGCCAGCATGGTGTCTATGATCCGGCCGTACAGGAAGCGGATCAGCGTGCGCTCCAGCACCAGGCCCACCAGGCCCACGACCAGCGGCGGCAGTACCAGCATCGCCACCCAGATGTTCACCCCAGCATTGTTCGCCATCACTGCTGTATAGGCGCCCAGCATCATGAACTCGCCGTGCGCCAGGTTGATGATGCGCATCATGCCGTAGATCACGCCCAGGCCGAGCGTGATCAGCACCAGCGTCGCCACCCCCGCCAGCACGTCGAAGGCGAGAAGCCCGGCAAGGTCCACCTGGCCGCCCCTGCGCCGCGCCCTATGCCTTGATGTCGGGCACGAACTGCTTGTTGGTGGTGGGCGCCTTCAGCAGGTCGCAGGCGCCGCCGGTGTCGGACGGGAACTGGTCGGGGAATTTCTCCATGATCTCCCACTTCCGGTCCTTGGGCTGCGCCAGGTAGGCGTTGCGTATGGTGTGGTGGGTCGCCGGGTCCATCTTCACGGTGCCGGACGGGCCTTCGATGGCGATGCCGGATTCCATCGCGGCGATGACCTTCTGCTGGTCAATCGAGCCGGCCTTCTTCACGCCTTCCGCCCACAACATAATGCCCTCGTAGGTGGCGGAGTCCAGCTCGCCCAGGTCGGTCACGTCGGCGCCGAACTTGGCCTGCATGCCCTTGATGAAGGCGTCGCTGGCCGGGGTGCCGAGGTCCTTGTAGTAGCCGAAGCTGGTGACGATACCGTTGGTGGTGGAGGTGTCCATCGTCTGCAGCTCGTCGCCCAGGCCGAACACGCTGGAGGCCAGCGGTATCTTGGCCTTCATGCCGGCGGCGTCCCACTGCCGGTAGAAGCCGGAGTGGTTGGCGCCGACCAGGGCGGACAGCACGAAGTCGGGCGCCGCCTGCTGGATGCGGCTGATGGCCGAGGCGAAGTTGGTGACGTCGAGCGGAAAGAAGTCGGTGGCGACCGCGGAGCCGCCGCCGTCCCGGGCGAACTTGGTCATCCACTTGGCGGTAATCTGGCCGTAGTTGTAGTCGGCCGCGATGATGTAAGCCTTCTTGCCCCAGTTCTTCATTGCGTAGGCGACGACGTGCTCCACCGTTTGCGCCGGGGTGGTACCGGTGCAGAACACGTTGCGGTCGCAGACGCCGCCCTCGTATTGGGTGTTGTAGAAATAGACGATCTTCGCGCGGTCGAACACCGGCCGTACCGCTTCGCGCGAGGCCGAGGTGATGCCACCCTGGATTACGTCCACCTTGTCCTTCAGGGCAAGCTGCTGCGCGTATTGCGAGTAAAGCTGCATGCTGGACTGCGTGTCGTAGGCGAAGGTCTTGATCTGCCGGCCCAGCAGGCCCCCGGCGGCGTTCAGTTGCGCCACTGCGAACTCGGTGGTTTGGATCATGCGCCGGCCCTCGATCCCGATGGCCCCGGTGCCGTCGAGCAGGCTGCCGAGCTTGATCGGCTCGTCGGCTGCCAAGCTGGTGCGGCTGATGAACGGAGTGGCCAGGACGCCGGCGCCGAGCGCCGTGCCGAGCCGGAGGGCGCTGCGCCGGGTGAGGGGGGCTTGCGTCATAGGTGTGCTCCATCCTGGGGCGGCCAGCGCCGGGCAGGTTGCCGGTGCCGTTGCAGGTGGAAGCAGCAAGTGTCGTGCCAGCTTGCTGTTATAAGGCTGTGAACGGCTGCAAGGGCTGCCGCTGCTGGGGATGCCCTATTGAGCGGCAGATGAGCAGGCTGCTGCCCAAGAAGAAACCACAGAACGGTCAAAACAAGCAGAACGCATCCGCGGCTGCCGTGCGCCCGGCTGCGCGGGCCGGAGCGGAGCAGTGACCGCGTAGCCGATGCGGCGCTGGCAGGTGGCGGATCGCGCCGCGCCCGCTGCGTGTCCGGCGCCCCGGACCGGCATCCACCGCCTGGCAAGCGGCTTGCACCGGCGCTTGGTGCTGCAAGGACTGGCCACGGAACGGGCCGCCTTTGGAGGGGACCGTGTTGCAATGCCCTTGTCCGACGTCCGGCACGCGTTCCTCATGGAACAGGTGACGGCCCATGGCCGCGTCCAGGTCGCCGACTGCGCCGCGCGCCTGTGCGTCAGCCGGGAAACCATCCGCCGCGATCTGCGCGCGCTGGAGCTGCAAGGCTTGCTGCGCTGCATCTACGGCGGCGCGGTCCTGCAACGCAGCAACGCCAGCGCTGACCGTCCGCTGACCGAGCGCGTGCGGCTGAACCCGTACGAGAAGGCCCAGGTTGCGCGCCTGGCGGCCGGGCAGGTCGGCGCGGCACGCTCCATCTTCCTCGATGCCAGCACGACGGTCCTGGCACTGGCCCGGCAACTGGTCGGCCGGACCGACCTCGCCGTCACCACCAACTCTCTGGAGGTCGCGATGCTGCTGGGCGGCGCGGTGGGCGAGGTGGTGGTGACCGGCGGCACGGTGCGGCCCATCGACAACGCGCTGGTTGGCCATGCGGCGGTGGCGTCGGTGCGCGGCCAGGTGTTCGACTTTAGCTTCATGGGGGCGGCGTCGGTGGACCTGGAGCATGGCTTCATGGACTTCGGCAGCGAGGAAAGTGCGCTGCGCCAGGCCCTGCGGGAGCATTCGCAGCGCTGCGCCCTGCTCGTGGACTCCAGCAAGTTCGGCCGGGCCGCACGGTTGCGGACGTTTCCGCTGGATGCCGTGCCGCTGCTGGTCACGGACCGCGCGCCGCCGCCGCCCTTCGCCGCCCGGTTCGACGCGTTGGGCGTCCAGGTGCTGCATGGCTGATCCAGACCGCTTGCGGCAGATGCTGGGCGCGATGGAGGCTGTCGGCGCCACCCCGGCCGGCGGGGTGCATCGGATGGCCGCCACCCCGGCAGACGGTGCCGCACGCGACCTCCTGCGTGGTTGGATGCAGGACTTGGACATGCAGGTCTGCGTTGATCGCGTCGGCAACATGACGGGCCTGATGGACTTGGCGGGGCCGGACGCCCCGGTGGTCATGGCAGGCTCCCACCTCGACAGCCAGCCGCAGGGCGGACGGTTCGACGGCGCGCTGGGCGTCGTGGCCGCCTGCGCCGCGGCGCGGGAGGTGCAGGACCAGGTGCGGGCCGGCGCCCTACACTCCCGCTGCAACCTGGCCGTGGTCAATTGGACCGGCGAGGAGGGCGCCCGCTTCCAGCCGAGCCTGCTGGGCAGCAGCGCCTATGCAGGGACGCTCGGGCTGGAGTGGGCACTGGCCCGCAGGGATGGCGAGGGCGTCAGCCTCGGCGCGGCATTGCGGGCCATCGGCTACGCCGGCAACGGCGCGCTGCCCCGGCCCGCAGCCTATGTCGAGCTGCATATCGAGTGCGGGCGGGTGCTGGACGACGCCGGGGTGCGGCTGGGCGTGTTCGTCCGGTACTGGGGCGCGTCGAAGCAGCGCGTCACCTTCATCGGGGAGGCCGCGCACACCGGGCCGACGCCGATGGCGCAGCGCCGCGACGCGCTGCTGGGCGCGTCGCGGCTGGCCCTGGCGCTGCGGGACATGGCGGACCGGGCGCCCGGCCTGCTGCACAGCTCCGCCGGCCGGATCGAGGTGCGGCCGAACTCGCCCAACGTGGTTCCGGCGGAGGTCGCGATGTTCACCGAGCTGCGCTCCCCCGATCCGGATGTACTGGCTTGGGCAGAGACGGAACTGGCCCGGCAGGCGGCAATGGCGGGCGAGGCCGCCGGGGTGCGGCACCAGGCCGGCCCGGTGGAGCGGCGTCCGGCGGGCGCATTCGACACCCGCCTTGCGGCGCTGGCCGGTCAGGAGGCGGCGGCAATGGGCCACGCCGCGCAGCAATTGGACACGGTGGCCGGGCACGATGCCGTCAGCCTGGCGACGCTGTGCCCCTCGGTGATGCTGGTCGTGCCCAGCATCGGTGGCGTGTGTCACAACCCTGCGGAGTTCACCCGCCCGGAGGACGCCGCGCTGGGGGCGGCGCTGCTGGCCCGCACCCTGGCCCGGCTGTGCCACGACGGGGTTCCCGCATGAGCGGCGCGCTCGACCGTGCGCGCGCTGCCCTTGGAGACGGCCTGGCCGGCGCCGTGCTGCTTCCCGGCCCCGCCGCCATCGTGTCGCCGATGTGCCAGGCGGTGGACTGGAGCTGCTGGCGGGTGTGACCAGCCCCCATCGAGTGGTCCGGGCAGAATGTTAGTGCAGCATCGTAGCGGGCGGCGGCGGTGACCCGGTCGGCCCAGGACGGCTGGGCGGCACCGGCATTCCCAACAGCAGGACCTCCGGCG
>JAABUM010004420.1_pt1 | contig 15896 bp, 27 predicted proteins | sample 5559161 | NCBI WGS metagenome assembly JAABUM01 (sample SAMN10711868, study PRJNA513369) | rock metagenome | isolation source: Antarctica rocks | place: Antarctica: Victoria Land, Siegfried Peak nord
CTGTCCAAGCCCGAGATCATCCGCTGCCTCAAGCGCTACGTCGCCCGCGAGCTCTACAACGCCCTCCAACCCGTGAAGCAGTCAGAAGATCTTGCTCCCACGCCTTGACACTCCATAGGAGCATCGATCCTCCTACGGATATCAGCGCCAGGCCACCGCTTCGGTTCGAGGCGTTCCATAGCGGGCTCGCTCCATGGCGACGGGCTTGCCCATGAGCGTTGGTGGGTGGGTGGCAGTCTGGTCTTGTGCAGACAGGACCGGCAGAGGAGTCAAACGGTCCTCTCGGCGGTGGGAACATGAATGTGGTCGTTCGCGAGGGCGACACAGTCGTACGCAACGCCGGGCCGTGGACCGCGACCGTGCACCGCTTCCTCGAGTACCTGCAGCTTGCCGGCATCGATTGGGTACCCCGCCCTGTGGGGGTCAGTCTTGGCGCGGATGGCGGCGCCGACCGCGAGCGCCTGTCGTATCTCCGCGGCGAGGTTCCCGCCTACCCGCTCCCGGCTTGGGTGTGGGCCGACGAGGTCCTCTGCGAGGGCGCGCGGCGTCTGCGCCGCCTCCACGACGCGAGCGTGGGGTTCAGCAGCGATGGGGCCATCTGGCAGTCCCCGGCGAAGATCCCGGCTGAAGTCATCTGCCACAACGACTTCGCGCCGCACAACCTCGTGTTCCGCGACGGGCGGATCGTCGGCGCCTTCGACTTCGACTTCTGCTCGCCCGGCCCGAGACTGTGGGACATCGCCTACTTTGCGACCCGCACCATCCCGCTGACCGCCGACCCACCTGACGATGCTCCTGGGATGGCCCAGGCACGTCGGCGGACACAGATGATCCTCGACGCCTACGGCGACGGTCCGGTCATCACCTTCGACGACGTCGTTCGCGTGGCGGTCATCCGCCTCCACGACCTCGCCGACCTCTCCCGACGCAAGGCCAAGGAGCTCCACAAGCCCCAACTTCTCGTCGACGCGACGACCTACGACCGCGATGGCCACTACCTCCCCACGCTTCTTCAGTGACCCCGGTCCTGCCAGGTCTCGCCTCGTCTTCCGCTCTGGAAGCGCTGACCGGCACGGGCGGCAGCCACTGAACGTGACGGCGTCAAGGTCACCACACAACATGTCCAGGTGCGTGGCGTCCTCGCCAGGGCGGACCGTGCGTGCTTGGAGAGGCAACTTCCTCTGGCACGCACGTATGGGTTCAGCCGTCGTTGACACTGGCTTCAACATGGCTCAGCTCCAGGCCGACCTCAACGCTGTCCGAGCGGCCTAATCCGCTGGAGTCCGCCGAACCGGCGGCATAGCTTCGCTACGTGAGCAAGCAGCAGACCAAGCAGGACACGGCGGTACCTCGCTTCACCTCAGCGGCGAGGCGCATCCGTGCCGGCATCGTGCAACAGAAGCGGCGGCTTGACGAGCGCCAGAGCTCCACGAAGGGCATGCATGTCGGTGCCCACGAGGTGCTGGACTTCAGCGACGACGAGGGACTGGATCTCGACTACTACGCCTATGAACTTGTGCGACTGCAGACTTTGACCGAGGTGACCATCAAGGTCTTCAAGCAGCCGCAAGCGCTGATCGACGCCTTGGACGACTTCAAGACGCACTCCCCTACCTCAAGGAGGTCCGCAACCCGCTGCCCACCCGGCGAACACGGACGAGCTCGACAACGTGGTGTTCCTTGGTGCCCTCGAGAAGCTTGAGCCCGGTGGGAGGGTCCGCTACCTCGTCGATCCCCGCTACAACCACCACAGCGCCGCCCTCAAGCTCGCCGACGAGCTGCTGAACTACCCCGCGGCTACCTCAAGCAGTCCATCGAGGCTGACCCGCCGCTGCCCCTCAAGGACCTGATCGCGGAGCGGAACAAGCAGGTTCCATAGTTTCGCTACACCAAGCGCTCCATTCGGATCTCCCTGCGCTTGCGAGGCTCAAGGTCGACAAGCAGGTTGCGCGTCGGGTCGTCATCTGGGTGGTGGTAGAGCCATCGCTGCCCAGAGCGGGCTACCAGTGAGTTGACCCACTGCGCCATCCTCGTGCTCGGTGGTAGCCAGCCGTCCTCTTGAGGTTTGCCAGGCAGAAGCACAACGGCGGTGTCACGTGAGAGCGGTAACCACACCTCTTCGGCGGTCCCGTTGCCGATTCCGACGTCCTCGCCAACATCCGCGTGAAGGGCCACTGGGTGATCAGAGATCATCAGCTTCTGGCGCCGGAAGCGCAGGAGGCGCATCTGTCGCTCGTTGGTATAGATCGGGATCAGCTGCTGTACAGCATCGATGATCACGTCGAGGTGCATCCGTTGGAACGTCTGGGCAGCGCCATCGCCGACTACTGGATCAGCCGTCCGCTCCAGATCTTCCTTGAGCGAAGCGCGAAGCCCGTCGCTGAGGTCTTCGGCGGTCTCGAGGTACTGGTGGAGGAAATCGGCGAGGTGGCTCATGTCGTCACGGACACTGCGCGTGCGGACAGCCTGGATCGCCACGAACATCGAGAGAGTGGCCCGCTCCCAGTCCGGCAAGGTCCAGAAATCCTCGTCCAAGATGCGGTTGATGACGACGGCGGCGCTGTCCTCGCAGGTACTCAGCAGCTGCTCGAACTGGTTGCTGGGCAGCTTGTCGCCGAACTCGATCCGATAGAAGTGCGTCTCAACAGCGGCGTTCTTCATGTTCTGCGGGAAGCTTTTGCCTGTCTGCTTGTCGACGGTTCGGACCTGCTCGCGCTCGTCGGCGAACCGAGACAGCAGGAACCGCGACACGTAGTGCTGCCGCTTCGCATCGACCACCCGTTCAGTGTTCCGAACGATCGGTGCGGGCGCGCGATCTTTCTCGTCAGCTAGGACTCGAAGCCAGGGTCCGGCCAGTCTGCGGGTCGCGTAGCGTCCATCTCAGCTCGCAGTTCCGGCTCGAGGTCTTCGTCGCTTGGGATGCCTAGATCGGCGGTATGGCGGTCCAACTCCTCCTGCAGGTCGTCCAGCCAGTCCGAGGTCTCCGACAGCCGATTCACCGCACGATCCCTGTTCTCCTCGGAGGGCCGGACGACGAAGTACTCACGCAGGAAGTGGTGAGCGAGCCAGTTGCGGATCTCGATCGCTTGCTCGAGCTTGCCGCCCAAACCTTCCGGCCAGTGCGGCTGGTTCTTCATGTTGCCGAAGAGGCCGCCGAACGTGTTTGCGTCCCACCCGGCGATCTTCGCCGTCGCCTGATGCAGCTGGATACCTGGCTTGAAGTTGCGAGCGAGGATCAGCCACAAGGACAGCTCCATCACCTGCAGCTGGTGCATGACCTGCGCGGATATCGGGCGCCCAGCCCAGCCCGTAAGCCAGACCCCTGAGCGAGACGTCCTGCGAGTGCTGTGCCTACGCCTGCAGCGCAATCGATGGCTTCGGGGCGGCGGCGAGGGGTTGGTTGCTTGCATGAGGCTTCTCGTGCTGGGTGGAACGGCGTGGCTCGGCCGCGCGATCGTCGGGGAGGCGGTCGACCTCGGCCACCAGGTGACCTGCCTCGCGCGGGGCGAGGCCGGTCCCGAGCCTGCGGGCGTCCGGTTCGTGCGCGCGGACCGCGACCGGGCCGACGCGTACGACAGCGTTGCCGCGCAGCGCTGGGACGCGGTGCTGGACGTGGCGCGGCAGCCCGGGCACGTCCGCCAAGCGGTCGCCGCGCTGGAGCCGGTCGCGCAGCGGTACGTGTTCGTGTCCAGCGGCAACGTCTACGCGAGCCAGCGCGAGCTCGGCCAGGACGAGGACGCGCCGCTGCTGCCACCGCTGGAGTCGGACGTGATGGAGTCCATGGAGCGATACGGCGAGGCCAAGGTCGCCTGCGAGCAGGCGGTGACCGCCGGGTTCGGCATCGGCCGGACGCTGATCGCCCGCGTCGGCCTGATCGGCGGGCCAGGCGACTGGTCCGGGCGGTCGGGGTACTGGCCGTGGCGGTTCGCCCGGCCGTCCAACCGCCAGGGCGCGGTGTTCGCGCCCGACGCGCCAGACGTCCCCACGGCGGTGATCGACGTGCGCGACCTCGCCGCCTGGCTCGTCCGCTGCGCCGAGACCGGGACCGCGGGCGTCTTCAACGCCGGCGGCAACCCCCTGCCCCTCACCGACCACCTCGCCCTCGCGCGTGCCGTGGCCAAGCACACCGGGCCCCTGGTCGAGGCGCCCGGCGACTGGCTGGTGGAGCAGGGTGTGCAGAACTGGAGCGGGCTGAGATCGCTGCCGCTGTGGCTCGACGACCCCGACTGGTACGGCATGAACGCCCGTGACACCACCCGCGCCCGAGCCGCCAGCCTCGTCACCCGTCCCCTCGAGCAGACGCTCATCGACACCCTCGCCTGGGAGTTGGCGCGCCCGGAACACGGGCCGCACGGCGCCGGCCTCACCGACGAGGAGGAACGCGACCTGCTCGCTGCCCTCACCAGCACCGTCCGATAGCTGATCCACTTGCGGCACTCCCTGCGGTCCGCTCCGGCCGATGTCGCTGAGGACGGCGACAAGGGTGGCGAGTGCGGTATGGGCTGGCCGCTCTGGACCTTGCCCTGTCCGGAACCTTGAAGTGCAAGACTGGCGTCATGGCTGAGCCGAAGACAGGGGCGCCGAGCCCAACGGCGCCGGCTGATAGCGAGCGGGTACTAGAGCGCGCCGACGATAGAACAGCGATCGAGCGGGTCTCTGCTGCTCGGCGGGCCGGGGACGAGGACCCGGAGGGCGTCGAGGAGTTGCTGCGGCGGGCCGCCGACCGGAACCGGGCCGCCCTCGACCGCTTGGCGCGGTAGCCGCTCTCGCTTGGTTGTGGACGGCAACGTCTTCTATCTCAGCTACGCGGACTTCCTCCGAGCGGCGGCTCAGGCGCTGCGCGTGGACCTGGATACCGTGCGCCAGGTCGCTGACCGGCCCCTCGCCGAGTCCGCGCTAGCCCCCCCGCCGCCGGTTTCGGCGACCATGAGCAGTACCCGAGTTTCGCGGTGAAGGCGGCGGTCCTACTCCAGCGAGTGGCCAGCAACCATGCCCTGCCCGATGGCAACAAACGGACAGCACTGCTCTGCGCGATTCTGTTCGCCAACCTCAACGGGTGGGACTGGCAACCGCCGGCGGCCGACGACCCCGACGGTGCGGAGACCGCAGAGGTCGTCGAGGCCGCGGCCGCCGGCGGAATCCCCCTCGCCGCGCTCGCCGCCTGGGTCGATGACCGGCTGATGGACGTGTCGCGGCCCGTCCCCCCGGGGTTGCCCGAGCGGCAGGCGCTCGTGATCTACCCGGCCGAGTACATCGGTGCCTTGCCGTACGAGAACCACACGGTGCACGTCGGCGACCTGGTAATCCACGATGTGCACGGCTACGACCCAGCTGGGGTGTACCTCCGGCGCATCAGCGGCAAGACGCAAGGCATCTCGGTCGCAGAGATCATTATCTCTGTCGTCGGTGACAGCTACGCACAGGAGGAGCTCGACGCAGAGAACGCCGAAGCGGAGCGCTATCCGCTGGGCGCCAAGGAGTACTGGTGCGCCCGGCTGGTTGGAAAGGCCGCCTACGGTCCGGACAACCACCTCCTCACCGACCAGGAGTTCGAGGCCGACTGGTCCGAGAGCCAGCAGGAGTAGTTGCACCCGGAGTGCCCGCAGCTCCAACCCTCAAGCCGTGCCGCAAGCCGGGGATCGGCCCAGGGCACGGGCTCCTCGGCTCGGCGATGCCCCCTCGATGAGCTGCACCGCTCCAGCAATGGCATCACGCCGGTGACCATCGAGACGACCTGGCGTGGTGCGTTCACCAGCCGGGAGGCGAACCTCCTGCACGCCGAGGCCTTCGGCGCCCGCGTGTTCGACGTCTCGGAGTGGGACTGGCGGCATCTTGTCGAAGCGCACAGCCTCGGCTGGGCCACCGCTCGCGCCACCATGCATGCCCGGGAGACCGCAGAGCTCGTCGGGTTCGTCAACGTGGTCTGGGACGGGCTGGTGCACGCCTGGATCCAGGACGTCATGGTCGCCACGGTCGCCCGGCACCAGGGGATCGGGCAGCAGCTAGTGCGAGCGGCGGCCGACGGCGCCCGCGAAGCCCGCTGCGAGTGGCTACACGTCGACTTCGAGGACGATCTGCGGTCCTTCTACTTCGACGCCTGCGGCTTTATCCCGACTAACGCTGGCCTTCTGCGCCTTTGACAGCGGGTCCCGGTAAGTCCAACGGCGACCGGCGGTGAAGTCCCGTAGGACGACCGCTGTCCGGCGGCATTGAGCTGGCGGAGCAATGTCCTAGCCGGCTCGCGGCCAGAACGGTAGGGAAGTCGGGGTCGGTGTTGTCGAGGACGACGTTGGCCCGGTGCGCTGGCGTGCATTCGGCCAGGTACAGCCGCTGCCCGCCGACGTTGCGAGCCATGCTGGGACCGTCCGGGTCCGGTGAGGTGCCGTCACGGCGGGCCATGCGCGCTGCGGTCACCGTGAACGGCACTTCGAGCCAGATGGAGAGATCCCAGTAATCCCGGAGCTCATCGCGGTGCAGAACGCTCCAGCTGACGCTGCTGCCATTCCGACACGGTCAACACCTCTCCTCACCAGGGGTGTTGCGAGGACCCTCTGAGGCCGGGGAACCCTCTGCGGGACGTTGCTCGACTCAGGGTGCTTCGCTTGCAGCTGGTCGGCCAACTGCCGCCCGTCCGTAGCGGTCCTCGAGCCTGACGACGTCGTTCAACTCCGTGGTTGAGGCTTCCAGGACGACGGTGTCCTCAAGCGCCGTCATCCTGTGCCGGGTACCCGGCAGAAGGTGCACCGCTTCGCCCGGGAGCAACTCGAAACGCTCGAGCGCATGCTCCGACGGCCCGACCTCGAACAGAAGGCGCCCGCTCTGGACCGAAACCGTCTCCTCCTTCACCTCGTGGTACTGCAACGAAAGGGAATGACCCGCGCTGATGTGAAGCGCTTTGCCGCAGAACCGACCAGGAGCCAGTGCGAACCACTCCTCGTGGCCCCACGGCTTGGCGACCAGCTGGACCTGCGTGACCCACCTCGACTTCCCCATTCGGGCATGCTCCCACGACTGGCGAACGAGGCCGGAGCAGCCGAGGAAAGCTCTCCCTCGAGGTCGAGGCGACCGGGGGCTTCCTGCCGTGCGTGACCTCATTACCTACCTGGAGGGCCAGGATGCTGTCGCCTAGTGCCGGCGGGAGTTCCCCGGCCTTCGGCTTGCGCACTCTGTGGGCGGTGCGCGGCGCCGCTGCACCGGACGTGGCGACCGTCACGAAGATGGAGGCATGACGTCGCCGAGCGGTCTGCCCGCCATCGGCCCGACCCTGGTCAGCGCGAGGTCCTTCGAGGAGTACCTCGCGGTGTTCAACTTGGACGACGCTGACCTGACTGGGCGGGTGCTCGACTGTCCCGGGGGTGCCGCGTCGTTCGGCGCCGAGGCCGGTGCACGCGGGTCGACGTTCTTGCCGTCGACCCGGTCTACGCCGCTGACCACACCTGGCTGGGCGAACATGGGAAGAGCGAGGCGTTGCGTGGCAACCGGCACACCGCCTCCTGCTTGGATGCCTTCTCCTGGACGTTCTTCACCGACATCGATGACCACCGGCGTCGACGCCTGCAGGCTGCGTGCGTCTTCGCCGACGACCTGGCACAGCGTCCGGAGCGCTACCTGCCCGCCGCGCTGCCGCACCTGCCGCTGGCTGATCGCAGCATCGACCTGGTGTTGAGCTCGCACCTGCTGTTTATGTACGCCGACCGGCTCGACGCCGCGTTCCATGCCGCCGCTGCCGCTGAGATGCTGCGTGTGACCCGGCGAGAGGTGCGGATCTTCCCGCTTGTCGCTGACTCGGGAGAGCCAGTCGAGCACCTGATCGAGGCCGTCGTCGAGGTGGCCACAGCTCGGGGAGCACATGTCGAGCGAGGGCCGAGCCGGTATGAGTTCCAGCGTGGCGGCAACGAGCTCCTCATCCTCACGCCGCCAACATCAGTAGACGTCCAGGATGCTGCAGCGCGAGCCTCATCTTGAGGGCCGCATAGCGCTGCGCAAGCCCAGCGTCCGCCAGCAGCGCATCGCGGAACTCCAGCTGCTGACGCCACCGGGGGTGGGTGGACGACATCAAGTGCAGGTGCGCAACTCGACGCCCGCCGTCGACCTTGACCAGAAAGCGTCGCCACGGCCGGGCATCGAGTTCCGGTGGTACCTGATGCCACCCGGCCGGGGCCAGGACAGCCGCGACACTGGCAGCGCAGTCCAAGTCGGCCACTGCCGCCTGCAGGTCCAGGATCGGTTTGGCGGCCATGCCAGGCACCGCGGTGGAACCGACGTGCTCCGCCGGTGCGACTAGCCGCTCAGCAAGCGCCTCATCCAGCCGCCCGCACTCCTGCTCACCGCACTGCCTCCACGCGTCGTCAGGCGAATTCACCTTGACCTGCTCAACCGCCCACCCTGGCCAATCGGTCATCCCAACACTGTCTCGCAAGAGGAACGGCAAGCGGCACGGTTTGAGCGACGTCGGATGACCGCCTGCCGACCTCGGTATGGGGAACGCCCCGCACGACATCGGCCGTTCCGGCCAGGGCCGCGCTTGACCTACTTTCGCGCGTTAGGTTGCGGCCATGACGAGCACTGCGAAAGGGACGTTCGACATCGCGATGACACCCGGACCCCCGGAGGTTGAAGGAGCGGTGGGCCGCTTCGACTTCACCAAGACCTTCCACGGTGATCTGGACGCGACCGGGACGGGCGTGATGCTGTCCTGCGGCAATCCACAAACCGGGGCTGCCGGCTACGTCGCGATTGAGACGGTCGAGGGCCGTCTGGGCGACCAATCCGGAGGCTTTGCGCTGCAACAGCTCGGCATGATGCAACACGGCTCTCAGACGCTGCACTACGAGGTAGTGCCTGGATCAGGCCATGGCGCACTCGCAAGCATTTCCGGGACCTTCCACCTCACGGTCGAAGAAGACGGCACCCACCGGTACGAGTTGGAGTACGAGGTCTGACCTGACGCCTCACGCTCCCCGGCGGAACCGAGCGACCGAGCCCGTTGGCCATGCCGGTAGCCGACCCGCTTGCGGGACCACTGCTGTCACATGACTGGCGATGCTGCTAGAATGACTGCATGAGCGTTGCTGTCACCGTTCGCGACGTGCCCGACAAGGTCAGGGACGAGCTGGCGGGGCGCGCTGCTCGCGCCGGGATGTCCCTGCAGGAGTACCTACGCGGCATGCTCGTCGCGACCGCTGGCCGGCCAGCAGTCGACGACGTCATCGCTCGCGCTCGCGCCCGCGTCGAGGCCACAGGAGTCCGAGTCGACGCCAAGTCGATCATCGCGGCACGCGACGCCGACCGTCGGTGAGGCCACGCGTCGTCTGCGATGCGTCCGCCGTGGTCGCCTTGATGCTCGACCTAGGACCCGATGGACGCTGGGCCACCAACGCTCTCACAGGAGCCGACCTCGCCGCGCCTAGCCTGCTCCCGTTCGAGGCGGCAAACATCGTCCGCCGCCACGAGCTCGCCAAGCTCATCACCGCAGACCAAGCCGCCCAGGCCCATGCCGACCTGCTCGACCTGGCGATCGAACATTGGCCATACGAACTCCTGGCGCCCAGAGCCTGGCAGCTCCGTCAGAACCTGACCACCTATGACGCCAGCTACGTCGCCCTCGCCGAACTCCTCGACGTCGCGCTCGTAACGCTCGATCGCGGCATCAGTCGGGCACCCGACCTCCGTTGCACGGTCGCCACACCGTAAGAGGGTCCGCCTGTGCAGCACCGGCGGATCACATCACGTGCCGCGGCACGACCGGCATTGATACCTGGTGCCTCTGGGTCGCCACGTGCTACGGCCGCGTCTGGTCCTGCGACCGTTTCCACTCTGCAGTCGCCGCGCTCTTGTGGGGGAGTCCGAAGTAGCGCCCGGGAAACCACCATCGAACCGCCTGGCCTAACGCTGTTCGGCGGCACCAGCAATCTGGATCGCAGCCACATTCTAGGCTGCGCGGATTGTGAAGTCGCTGAAGCAGACTACGAGGCACGACGCGGACCGTACGCTGAACTACCGCCGCCAGCTGCCCCCGTCGGCTCCCTGGTTGGCGGGGAACACGACATGGATCGCGTGCCGTAAGCGGAACGCCCATCGGTACAAGATCACCGGCTGGCCGGCACACGAGCGGGAGCAGGAGCAGCTATCCCAATAGATCCGTCCGCTTTGAAGTCCCGCTGAGGCACGTCATACGGCACACTGCTCGGGTGACCGGACTCAAGATCGGCTACGCCAGGGTCTCCACGACCAACCAGGACCTCACCGCCCAGCGGGGTGGCCTGGCCGCACTCGGGGTCGACGTCGACCGGATCTACGTCGACCACGGCCTGACCGGCACCACCCGCGCCCGGCCTGGCCTGCGTGAGGCGCTGGCGGCTTGCCGCACCGGCGACACCCTGGTGGTCACCAAGCTCGACCGGCTCGCCCGGTCGTTGCCCGACGCCCGCGACATCGTCGAGGAGCTGACCACCCGCGGCGTACGGCTGCAGCTGGGCGGCTCCGTGCACGACCCCACCGACCCCGTCGGCCGGCTGCTGTTCAACGTCCTGGCCATGGTCGCTGAGTTCGAGTCCGACCTGATCAAGGCCCGGACGCGTGAAGGGCTCGCTGTCGCTCGCGCCCGCCGGCAAGCTCCGCGGACGCAAGCCCAAGCTCACGCCCGCACAGGAGGCGCTACTCGTCGGCCTGCACAAGACCGGCCAGAAGAGCCCGTCCGACCTGGCGGAGCTGTTCGGCGTCGGCCGGTCCACGGTCTACCGCGCGCTCGAGCGCGCGGCCGATACGTCCCCTGCTGGCAACGCAGGAGCAGCCCCGGCCACATAGCGATGTCAGAAACCGCGCCAGATACCGCTGCAAGTCACACCGCCGCCGCAGTCAGCTGAACGCCAGACGGGTGTCCCGCATAGGGCACCTCTGCGGAAATCTTCACCGAACTAGGCTTGCGGGACACCTCTCACGGCGGACCCGGCCTGACCTGCAACGCTCCCGCTGGGGGGTCGGCTACCGGGACAGCTTGATGTTGTCCCGCCTACATCGAACGAGTCGAAGTCGGTCTCGGCCGGGACGTGGCCCTCAGGCAGCCAGGAACAGGCAGAACGGGTGGCCCACCGGATCAAGCATGACCCGGACATCGTCCTGGGGCTGGTACGACGCGAGCGTCGCGCCAGCGTGCTGCGCCCACGCCACCGCGGAGGCCAGGTCGTCGACGGCAATGTCGAGGTGCGTCTGAAGCTGCTGCTGACCCTCCATCGACGGCCACGTCGGTGCCACGTACTCCGCCTCGTATTCGAAGTTCAGGGTCGGGCCCGAAACACTGCCAGGCGGCCGCATCTGGGCCCACCCATCCTGGGTCGGGAAATCAGGTCGGGGCGGGTCGGTAGAGGTCACTGGCCACCCGAGGAGTTCGCTGTAGAACGTGGCAAGCTCGCGTGGATCAGGGGCCGCAATTGATACGGACGTCACCCGCAACCGCGGTCGCAGCATGAAGAGACTGTATCGGCGTTGCATCCGCCGCCCGACGTGGAGGGTGTGCTCAGTCTTCGCCTGCCGGGTCTGTCTCAGTGACCGATGCTCAGATGGGACGCTGGGGAATCTTGCTCGGCACCTGACCGGTCCGGGCTATGACGAACAGCCAGGGCTCGACGCGCCCAGCGACATGCTCGAGCGAGAGGACTTGCCAGCCGGTGTCGGTCAGTGCGGCGCGAACCGCCGGCTCACGCCAGTAGGTGAAGTGCCTCGGGCGGCCGAGCTTGGCATCGGTCCATGCCTCGCCGTCTCCCTCCTTGAGCGTGATGGCCAGGACGCCCCCGCTGGTGACGGCCTGTCGTGCCCGCTGCAGGACGTCGACGAACTGCTCTCTGCTCACGTGCAGCAGCACTGCGTCGGCCAGCACCGCGTCGTACGGTCCGCCGAAGTCGTCCACACCGACGTCGAGCAGCCGCGGCTGGTGACCGGCCGCCTGCAGCATCTGCACGAACGCTGGGGCTCCGTCGGTGCGCCGGACCCGGGGGCCTCGGTTCTCGAGGTAGCACGCGTCCCATCCGGGACCGCTGCCGAGTTCGAGCACGGTGCCGTCGCCGACCAGCCCGGCAACCTTGTCGAGGTAGGCCATGACGGCTGGCCCGGGGGGCACCGACTGCTCCAGGTACACGTACGCGGCCGCGTCGTAAGAGTCCAGCGTGACGTCCCCGGATGCGCCGGAGGGCGACGAGCTGATGGTCACGGGCGAACCGTATGGCGAGCGGCGGCTTGTGTCCGCTCGCCGATCCCGTTACGAAGATCGAAACGGTGCCGCTCAGCGTTCGGCTACCGGTTTTCCGACGAGGCGTCGATTTTGCGCTGGAGGTACCAGGAGAAGTAGCCGGCGTAGCGCCGCTGCAGGTCAGGCCGGCGCCAGTCCCGTCGATGGTCCCGCGGCAACTGGCCGTCCCGCAGCGGCAGGTCATCTGCCCGGTGTAGTCGTCGAACAGCGCGTAGTCGGTGGTTAGCTCCACCCCAGCTGCTACGGCGCTTATGGCGAGCAGGACGGTGTTGCCGCCGAAGCCGACGTTGGGTTCGCAGGAGTGGTTGATGAACACCATCACTGCCTCGTACTCCTCCGGCGTATGGGCAACCAGGTGCAGGCCGTCGGCGACCTGGATCTCCGAGTTCTGCAGCGATTCGCTCAGCCCGTGCAGTGCCTGCGTGGTGACGATGTGGCCGCCCTTGACCGCTACGACCTCGCCGGCGTCGATGGCCTCGTGGGCGACGAGTCCGCGTCCGGCGATGCCGCTTTCGACGCCCTTGCGCGCTTTCGGCGAGATCCAGGACGACACCACTCGACAAAGAGTAGGACGACCGGTCCGAGCGAGCGGCGCCCCCAACGACGTGGTGCACCAGGCCGGTGCGCGATCCCTTGCAGTTCATGCTCCTATCTGGAGAGGGTTCGTCTTGCGGGACGCCTGGTTGGTAAGTCGATCTGACTCCGCGAGGCGACGTGTCGGCCGTACTAAGGCGACGATGCGCTCCGTCTGAGTGCGCTCGCGAGTGGGCGGCCCGATACTGAGTTGGTGAGCGGGAGTGAGCTGCCCGTTGTCGCGGTGTCCCGTGATGCTCAGGCAGACCTGGACTTGTCGAGCTGGCCAGCGACGTTGCCGTGCGTGCGCCAGATCCTTGATGACGGACTGGAGTTAGGTTCGCTGACCATCCTGGTCGGCGAGAACGGGTCGGGAAAGTCAACGTTGATCGAGGCGATCGCGCAGCGGTTCGGGCTCTCACCCGAAGGGGGATCGACCGGGGCGCGACACGCCACCCGCGCGTCCGAGTCCTCGTTGTGGCAGGCGTTGTCGTTACGCCGCGGCGTCGCTGCATCGAAATGGGGCTTTTTCCTCAGGGCCGAGACCATGCACGGCTACTACAGCTACCTGGAGGAGAACCCGAGCACAAGCAGGCGGGCGCTCGAGCCGGTGTTCCACGAAATGTCCCATGGTGAGTCGTTCATCGAAGTACTCAACACCCGCTTCACCGGGCCGGGACTCTTCGTGCTCGATGAGCCCGAGTCCGCGCTGTCTTTCACCGGGTCCCTCGCGTTGGTCGGCATCCTTGCCCGTATCGCCCGGAGCGCGACCGCCCAGGCGATCGTTGCCACGCACTCACCGGTCATCGCCGCAACGCCTGGGGCACGAATCCTGGAGATCGACGAGTCCGGACTGGCCGAACGCAGCTGGAGCGACCTCGATCTCGTGGCGAACTGGACGGCATTCCTGGACAACCCCAGCCTGTACCTACGCCACTTGACCGATTAGCAGGACCGCTCCCGCAAGCGACAAGTGCCGGTCATCGATCCTCCACCGAAGCGGCGGCGGGCGATCTTCACAACGCCGCCCCGTACCTTCGGCCCCGTGAATTACGAAGCGGCCCGTATCGGGCTGCTGCATCACCTCGAGCTCTGGGTGCCCGATCTCAGCACCGCTCGGCCGCGCTGGCATTGGCTGTTCGGCTCTCTCGGGTACGAGCAGTTCCAGTCATGGGACAACGGCGTGAGCTACCGGCTCGGGCCGACCTACATCGTGCTTGAGCAGTCCCCGGCGCTGATCGAGGGTTCGCATGAGCGTCGCCGAGCCGGGCTTAACCACCTCGCCTTCCACGCCGGATCCCGCCCTGACCTTGACCGGCTGGTTCAAGACGCACGAGGACAGGGCTGGAACTTGATGTTCCAGGACCGACATCCGTTCGCCGGCGGTCCGGACCACTACGCCGCCTACTTGGAAGACGACGACGGGTACGAGGTTGAGCTCGTCGCAGACTGACTTATTTGCACCGGCCGATCACTGTCCAGTCACCGATTTACGATCGCTGACCGGGCGGGCAAGACGGACGGGCAGCGAACCCTTTGCGCGGTAGTACCGAAAGTTGTACCATTGCGCTATGGCCTCAGTCGTGAAACGCACGATCTCGGTTCCTGCTGATGTGTTCGCTGCTGTCGAAGCCGAGGTGACGAACCAAGAGTCGCTGTCCACCCTGTTCTCCGAGGGTGCCCGGCTGCTCTTGCGTCAACGCGCCGGAGAGCGCGCCATCGCGACGTACGAGTCCGAACACGGCCCGATCAGCCAGGACGCACTGGATGAGGCGGACCGTTTGCTCGACGAGGCTGGACTGGGTTGAGCACGATCGTTTACGACGCCGGGGCGCTCATCGCGGTTGAAGATGGTGCTGAGCGGATGTGGGCGGTCCACAAGCGCGCTATGGCCCGCGGCGTCCAACCGGTGGTCCCTGCCACGGTGCTCACGGAGGTCTGGCGCGGCGGCCGAAGACAGCATCGGTTGGGCCAGTTCGTCCAGAGCTGTGAAGTCGAAGTCTTCAGCGAACAGGCCGCGAAGGCCGCCGGTGTTCTACTGTCCGTCGCGCCACACGGCGTCGTCGACGCCAGCGTCGTTGAATGCGCACTACGCCGAGCAAGCCCCTGCGTCACGGGTAACCGTCGCCACCTTGCCGAGCTCGCTGGAACACGCCGCCTCAACATCATCGATGTCTGACTGGCGTACTCGTGCTGTATCCACCAGGGCCGGCGGACGCGAAGCCGAGTCGATCGGCTTGCCTGACCGAGGGTGTCAGCTGGCGGCGCTGGCCATTCGGTGCGCGACCTGGAAGACATTGCCGTAGGGATCACGCACCATGGCACGCCGGTCGCCGTACGGCGTGTCCTGCGGAGCTTCGAGCGTTTCAGCACTCGCCTCCAGCGCTCGCCGGTAGGTCTCATCGGCGTCAGCCACGTAGACATAGAGAAACGCCGGAAAGAGATCCCGCTCGCCCGCTGGCGTGACCATCACGAGCGAGTCGCCGATACGGATCTCGGCTGGGCGTCCCTCTTCCACGTCACCGGCTCCGTCGAAGGCGGTGCATAGGAATTGGACCGCCCCACGCAGATCGGAGACAACCATGCGCGGCGTCAGAGTGTGGTATCCGTTCTATGGCATGCCTTGATCGTCTCACCGTCGCCTGCGCCAGCAAAACCATCCATCGACGTTGGGCCGAATAATCGTCCCGTAGCGCGATCCGTGGGTCCTCGGCGACGTCGTCGCCCGCTGGGACTCCTCCCCCGATCTGGCCAAGCACGGAATTACGTTCCTGCTGCATGGCCTGCTCGACTCCCTCGCCGACGGCTACTTCGACGCCGTCCAGTCCCTCGACGACGAAATCGAAGAGCTTGAGGACATGCTGTTCGTCGCCAGCGCCGAGCAGGAGGTCGTCCAGCGCCGCTCGTTCGAGTTGCGCAAGAGCCTGGTGCTGCTGCGCCGCGTCGTGCTGACGATGCGCGAGGTTGTTAACACCCTGCTGCGCCGCGACCTGCAGCTGGTTGACGAGGCGATGGGCCCGTACTTCCAGGACGTGTACGACCACATCCTGCGCGCCGCCGAATGGACCGAGAGCCTGCG
>JAABUM010004422.1_pt1 | contig 15895 bp, 28 predicted proteins | sample 5559161 | NCBI WGS metagenome assembly JAABUM01 (sample SAMN10711868, study PRJNA513369) | rock metagenome | isolation source: Antarctica rocks | place: Antarctica: Victoria Land, Siegfried Peak nord
CTGGATCCTAACATGCATGACTCTGCAGCACATAAGTAACGTGTTCTGCTGCTGCGAAGGTCAGGATTGTGGGCAGAAAAATCCAGAGAACAGGGCACCTTCCGGATTGCAGAGCAGATCTTGTCTGTCAACTCTGGTGAAAACATGCTGTGAGTGAAGCATTCGACAATTAATGATGAATGGACACCACACGCCGACATGCGGTCACATCAACCAAAACAAACTCGGTACTACCGGATGATTGATCTACGGTAGATCAATCATCCGCCATCGACGTTCACCACAAATCATGTTCACTCAGCTCGTTTCAACCTGTAGCTCCATTCTTCTGTGGCGGCGGCATGCCACCACCACCACTGCCGGCAGCGCCATGCCACCACCACTCCCCACCAATCAAAGGCTACAGGAGGTATGCAAACCGTCACTGCTGTGGGCTAGGTACTGGAGCACCCACCCACGGCCGGCGCACCACCATGAAAGCTGTATGTACCAGACGTTCATGCGAAGACAAAGGCATCACCAAACCCTCCTCAACTAGGCACAGGGCGGGTTAGACTTGTGACTCACAGTGAACACAGAACTTGCCTGCTATGGACGGCGGAACTGCAGCAGTTGGAAGTGCATAATGGTGGATAGACTGTTGAATGCCATGCCATTCGATCGGCGCTTTCAAGTTCACGAGCACGTCTTCCTCCAGGCACGCACACCCAGAGCTGACTGCTGCATAATGCCCCATTTCAAGATTGCCAGGGTCTGATCAGGATGCGCGCTGCAAGGGGCAGCTTTGCGCGCCGTTGTGGGACCTGGCGAAGCTGAGCAGGCGTGCCTGACGGCGCGAAGCACGGGGCGCGGCCACAGCGGCGGCGTGCTGAATGATCACTAAACGAAGGAAAACCACCTCCGAAAGCATTCTGGGCTGCGGCTGAGAAAGCTATGAAAGCTATATCGCTGTGAATACGATCAGTAATCGAATGTTGCTGCTGCTGCCCTCACAGGTGGCTGAAGCTTTGTTGCATCTGCAGCGCCCAGCCAGCAATGGACTGGTGGCCCCCACTCCAGAAGGAGGGGCATCGGTAGAAATGGCCCAGTGAGGCAACGCAGCGCCACTGCTGGCGCGGTGCCCCAGCCAGCGTCGCACAGTTGCGGCGGCAGCGGTGCAGCCTGCCGCAGCAGCGCCAGCAGCGCCTGTCATGCGCTCTGTGCCCGCCTCTGCCAAGCGCGCCGGCCTCCCGCCGTCTCAGCTGAAGTCGCCCGACTTCGTCGCGGCCGCCGTCAGCGCCGCGGACGCCGGCGGCGGCGACGGCGCGTGGTCTGGCGCGCCGGCCGGCGGGAAGCCGAGCGCTGCGAGCTGCTCCTCATACTGCGGTTGGTCCATAGATAGGCCGCTCATGCGCGATGGCAGCGCCTCGCCCTGCCCGTTGCTGCCGTCGCTCCACCTGCCGTGTGTCAATGCCTCTTCGACATCAGCATCGTCTCACCAGCATCTTCACTGTAGAGAGGGCTTGCATTTGATAAGTGATGCGTCTGGAACAGCCTTGTCAGCCAGGCAAGTCCGCAGACTGCTGGTCAGACTGTTTGAAGCAATAGGACGCAGAGAGGGGCTGCAGACCCAGCATCTTCAAGTGCTCGATGCAAGGCACGGCGGCTTTCTCCCACCTGTTGACGTCGTTGCTGTCGCCGGGGCCAGCGCCTCCGCCGCTGTCCGGGAAGCCGCCGCCGCCGGGCGCGCCAGCGTGCATGTGCGCGTGCATAGGCTGCAGGCCGCCTTGTTGCTGCTGCGGCGGCGCGCCGCCGCCCCCGGCGCCAGGCATGCCCTGCAATAGACCCGGCATAATGTGTCGACAACCAGCCTTGGCAGAGCCCTTGATGGTACGGGACAGCGGCGGCACATCTGACGACATGTTGAGCATGATGCGCTCGACGCATTTTGCAGAGGGTCCTCTGGCACCGCGTGGGGTCGCAGAGGTCTGGACTAGCTCATCGCTTCAGAGTTTCAAATTAGGCGTCGCACCTGCAGCAGGGCGGCAGCATCAACAGCGTCGATGGCGCTCGCCCCATTAGACTGCATGGCGGCCAGGCTGCTCGTCGGCGCCTGATCGAGGCTGCCGCTGTAGCCCGTGGATTGCTGATGCTCGACGCTGTACCCTGCAGAGTGCTGCTGCTGTGACGCCTGCTGCTGCGGCGGCTGCTGTTGGACTTCCCCACTGTAGCCCAGAGAGTGCTGCTGCTGCGGTGGCTGCGTCTGGAGGCCGCCAACAGGGCTGTAGCCTGCAGACGGCTGATGCTGCGGGGGCCTGCAGGCGATCCGACGATGTTCATTGTTTGCCTCGATAACGTGGAATGCGCCACTGCGGCGAGAATTGACAGGAAAGGACGGAGGGAATGGGAGGGGGCATCACGAGTGCGGCAGGACATGCAGAGGAAAGTGAGGCACCGCGTTATGGACTGGGCACAAACATGAGATTCACAACCGGAGCACGACCGCATCGGCTGCGCACCCGAAAGATGATGGTCCAGAATGCTGCTGGGCAGTCACCTGTCCCGGATCGCTGTGGGGGCCTCCGTGTCCCTGCAAGTCCATGCACACGATTGCCATTGAGCAAAACCAACGGCAGGTTTGAAAAAGGCCTCATCTCCAGAAATGACCGACTGCATCGTGAAGGGAGAAACACAATTCCAGTCAATGAACGGACAGGACCACCAGCCATTCGGCGGCATGATGTGCTCCGCATTGGAGATGCAACCAGCTGGTGATGAGCGTAGACGTCTTGTCAAAGGCATGCAATCTGGCAGTTGATCGTTCAAGGCAAGAGAAGGCCAAACGAAAGGCAATTTAGAACCCACCAGGTCCTGCGCCATTTGCTCCATGATCATGTCGGAGCCCTGCAGCGGCAGCGACAGGTCCGCACCGGAGGCGCACACCGGCGGCATTGCCGCCGAACCGCCGCCGCTGCCCGGCATGCCGCCGTGGCCTGCAGCGCAGATGCTCCAGTAGGTAGGATACACTTTTCAAGGTCCAGGAGCAAGTGAAAGTGCAGCGACGTCGGCGAAGGCGCAGACACGTGCCTTGTCGAGACATGTGCTCAATCGGGGCAGGCCCTGGTATCAGCATGCCGCAGCACCGTTCAGGGGCAAAATTGAAAAAACCCACGAAACATAGATGCAGGTGCTCTGACAGCCTCTCACCTGCGCCCTGCGGCCCGGTGGGGTAGGAGCCTGCGAAGCTGACCTCGTGCGCCAGTGCCGGCTCGCCGCGAGGCGACTTGGGCATGTGTCCGTGGCTTCCAGGGCCGCCGCCGGCGCCGGAGGCCGGGAAGTGCGCCGCCGCAAAGGGTGACTGCGGCACGGTCGAGCTGGAGGAGCGGCGCTTGCGTACTGCGGGACAGAGTTCAGGGTTCCCAGTTTAGAAGTGACATTCTGCCCACAAGATCCCACCACACCGCTGTGAGCACGCGATTATTAGCACTATTGTGAGCACGGGCTGTGGCTGAATGTCCAGAAGCCCCAGAGACTCTGCTGCAGACTCACAGCTCGCCAAGCTGGTGCCTGCCTGCGGGGCCGCAGAGGTGCGTCATGTGCATAGACTTCAAGTCTTCGCGCACTACCCAACAGGAAAAAATCAGAGCCCCGCCACTGCCGACACGAGGAGCAAAGTTCAGGGTGCCCACCGCTGCGGCCCTGCCCGTTGTCATGCCCGTGCTCGTCCGCGTCCGGGTCCGGGTGCCCCAGGTTGCTGGTGCGGATGCCCAGCGCCGCGTCCATTGCCGGGGCGGCCCCCGCGTGGCCCGCCAGCATGGCCGCCTGGGGACGCGCATGTCGCCACCAGTTAGTCGGCTTGCCATTGTGCATTGCTCGGCAGGTTCCTTCTACTTCAAAGAGCCTCCAGACAGGACTGGGCATATCCCATGGCTGACGCAGATTCGCAGCCTTCAGGTGCAGTCAGCCTCACGACGTTCAGGTTGTTCCTGCTGCAGGGGTTGAATGATTCAAAATGCATTCAAAACGCAATGTTGGACAGCCCATCTGCGGAAGAATTCTGAAGCAACCTTTGGGTGCTGCAGGGTGTGAAAACCCCTCACCGCGCCGGGGGTCAGCTGCGGGCTGCCCAGCAAGCTGCCGTGCAGGCTGCCGTCATTTCCGCTGCCGCCGTAAGCGCCGTGCATCGCCCACGCCGGCAGGCTGCTCGCGCCAACGCTGCCGCCGGTGCCGAGGCCAGCGCTGCCCAATCCGGCGGCGCCCAGCCCGCTCAGGCTGAAGCCGCTGCCGCCGCCGCCGCGGCCCAGAAGCCCCAGCGCGCTGGCGCCTGCATATCCGCCACCGGCGGCGCCGGGCGCAAGGCCGCTGTTGCCGCTGTAGACGCGCAGGCCGGGGCTGCCGGCGAGGCTGTGCGCGAGGCCGCGGTGCGCCGGCGCAAACTGCGGCAGCGACGGCGTTTTGGGGGTGTTCAGCAGCTCGTGCCCCGGCGGCGCCGAAAACTGCGGCAGCAGTGGCGCGAAAGGGCTTGCGGCGCGCGCGTGCAGGTGCTAGTGTGTGCAGAGGGCTGGATGCACGTGTGCAGGGATGGACTAAGCTTGGCTGAGGCCCCGCTCAGCTGGTTGCCCTGCAGTGGCGATCAGCTGTGGCCACTGTTATGCTGAAGGAACCAGCAGCCAGGCGGAGCATCATGAAATTCTGCGCTGCAAGTTCGCGACAGAGTTTTGCCTGTCACGTACCTGCGGGTCTGACGGCGATGCCGTCTGGCCGTTGAAGCTGGCAGCAGGGGCGGACTGGCGGCCGACAGTGGCGTTGAATCCCGGCGCCGCCGCCATCTGCGCCTGCTGCGCAAAGTTCCAGGCCCGCGCCGCGTTGCCGCCCGCCTGCGCGCCAGCACCCAAAGATGAGGGCACTCAACACAGCGCAATTGTGAAGTCAGATTCGTTGCTTAACATGCGAATGTTCGTTTCTGCAGGCCGCCGCGGAGGGATGGGTGTTCCCAAAGGATTCATGCCGCATGCACCACCGGGCCTAGGGGAAGGACTGTACGATGCCACATCTCATCTGCTGGCGGCAGGGCGAAGAGGGCAAAGAGGTGGCACCTGCGCGGCGGTGGGCGACAGCTGGAAGCCCTGCTGCGCCGCCTCGTGCTGCGCCGCGAGCTGCGCCGTGCGCTGCTGCGCCCGCCGCGCCTGCTCCTGCCGTTCCCGCTCCCTCTGCAGGTCACATAGCCGCCAGCTTCAAGTCAAGAACTGCACTGTGGCACCGTTGCATGGCATGGGCACAACAGACACCGAACGAGTGAACGGCGCAGATCGCTTTGGTGGCTGGGCTTCAGCAGTGATAGTCCCTGGTGGACAGCTTCAATAGGTAGGGCTGCTTGCCTGCATGAAGGCGATGCGATCGGCCATGGACATAGATGAGAGCTGGATGGCTCGCTGCGGCTGGCTGGAAACCGAGCCCAGGCTCTGCCGCCCGATGCTGCCGCCGGAAATGCCGCCCTCCGCCGCCAGCTGCGCCTGCAAGCGGACCGGAAAACATGGTGTGGGCCTTGAAAATGTTAACAAAGGGTTGTAGCGTCTGGATGGCTTTGTCCTCTCGCCCCAGAGGCGGCTGAGAGCTTCGCCTGACCCGTTTCACGCAAGGCAGACCCAAAGCAGCCCGGTCTCCCCATTTGCCCCCTGCACAGAGCTGACAACCTGATAGCGTGGCTTGACATGTTCCCACAACTATCCACAGGCCCCAGCCCTCACCTGCACAGCCGACAGCGCGGCCTGCTGCTGCTGCTGCTGCTGCTGCTGCTGCTGCTGCTGCTGCTGCTGCTGCTGCTGCTGCTGCTGCTGCGGCTGCTGCGGCTGCTGCGGCTGCTGCGGCAGCCCCGCAAGACCCGCCGCGGTGGCGAGTTGGTCCTGCGCCGCCGCCGCCTGCTGCGCCACCCGCATTGCATACTCGTGCTCTGCGACTGCACCTGCATGGCAGGACAGAGAGGTGTCAACTTCCGGATGTGACAATGTAAAAAATTCGTTAGGAATTTTAAGAGTCAAATAAATAGACATCTTGTTATCGGAGCACCGCCTGCTGCCGCCACAGACGCATTCGGAAGCAAGCTGCTGCTGTGCCATCCCCGTTGAATGCTTGTGCTTGGCAGCCGCGTGTGCGCGACAGTGAAGTGGTTCAATGGTGTTGCAGAAACACGTTCTACACTCTCATTGCTGAGTCAAGGCGGGCCAGGCAGAGCTCGAGATGGCAGAGCTCAACCTGAGTAGTCGCCGCTGGGGCCGGCGCCGCGCGGCGAGATGGGCGGCGTGTTGCCGGGAGACGGCAGCGGCGACGGCCGCGGCGACCGCCCGATGCTCGGCGTCCGCAGCGACGCCTCCCCGCCCGCAATTGCCGCCGCTGCAGCACGAGGGGTCACATAGCCTCAGCGCAGGCTCGACAGCACAAGGGTTTGCAGTGAAACGTTGTATTGCAGGGAAGTCGAGTACTGTCGGGTTCAACTGCTGCAGTGCTGCGAATAGCGGCCGTTGCATGACGCCCTCGCTTTCGGGAAGTGCAGCGGCATGCACCCATGGCAGGCAGCGACGCTGCGCGCCAGCACGCCAAGAAGGCCACCACAGCAGCACATCCCGACAAATGGAGCAATCTGAAGAGTGCGCACCAGTGGCCAGCAGCGGGCTGCCCAGGGGGACGGCAAAGGGGCCGGGCGTGCCCTGCAGCGAGGCCAGGAAGCGCTCGCTGTCCAGCGGCGCGATGGCAAAGCCCGGGTGGCCCGGCTGCCACCAGCACTGCGCCGCGCGCTCGCTCAGCTGCCGCATCAGGTCCGCCTGCATTATTGGACAGATTTCATGAACAGCCGATTCGATACAAGATGGCAAAGCCTGGGTGACCCAGCTGCCACCAGCACTGCGCCGCGCGCTCGCTCAGCTGCCGCATCAGGTCCGCCTGCGGCAGACATATTGAATCGGTTATTGGGAGGCAAAAGCGAGTAAAACGGCGGTGGTCAGGGCCATCAGCAGCAGCTATGGTGCAGGGCAGACAGGGTCCTGCTGATGTTGCTTGCAGACAGGGTGCTGCTGCTGGACAGCTCCAGAACCGACTGGCTTCATCTTCTCTTTTGGTGTTGCTGTCCGATTCGGGCAATCCTGTGCCGGGATCGGCGCTCGTATGGCTGTCAGCAGATGACCGCACCTGCGCGTCTGTCTGGTGCTGCGTGAGGGTGCACTCCATCATGCCCATGGATGCCTCCCGGCTCGCCTGCAGCAGGCCTGCACACCAACACAAGCGAATGAACACTTGCAGCTGCACGACCGGCTGCACCTACGAGCACATGCCTTTGCCCAGCAGTGTGTCGCGGCATGCCAGACCTGCTCTTCCGAGAGCAACCATCTGGTGTACAACACATCGGCTTTTGGAGCTATCCAGGAGCAACATGCAACTGCACTTCCCGTCGCTGCCTCCGAGGCCAGCTGCCGTGCGCACCCAGCGGCGTGGTCAGGTCAATGTTGCCCAGCGTGCAGCGGTACAGCAGACCCGCAGGCGGCCCTGCGGCGCTGAGTCCCGGCAGCCACCGCCGCAGCCTGTTGTCCGTCTCCACCGCCGAGCGCGCGTGGTCGCGCGCCGCCTCCCAGCCCTGCAGAAACCATGACAAGGAGGTGTGCCCTGCTTTCGATTGCTGTCTGAGGCTGAGCTTGAGTCGAACGGGCCATAGGACGCCCTGGCACTAATGGCCAGCTCGATGGCAACGGACAAACATAGTGCAGGGAAGCAGGAACATGGTTGACCTTGGAGAGCTTGAGCACGCGCTTGAGGGTGTCGCACAGCGCGCGATCCCGCTCCGCCGCGTCCACCAGCGCCCGGAACTCGCCGACTGCAAGTCCAAGCGCATGTGGCGTCAGGTCCCGTACAGACCCAAGTTGTCATAGGAGGTGCAGCTGCAGTAGCCAATGCTACTGCCTTGGCGTATTACGGCTTTGCCCCAGCAGGCAGGCAGCAGTGCCAGTGTCGCTGGACATGTTGCTGTGGATTTCCAGTGTTTTCACGGTGACACGAAGCACCTTTGCTGACGCAGTTGTGCGGCAGTTTGACGCCGTACACGCCGGCGGCCTCGCAGGCGCCCGACACATCCTGCAGCTTCTGCTGCGTCTGCGCGCCCACCGCGTGCAGCTTGGACACGTGGTCCTCCACGTGCGGGATGTCCGCCTTGACCGCCGTGCGCACCCGCGGCGTCGCCACCTGCAGATTCGCGTTCAATAGTTCGGCTCTGATGTGCGAGAGCATGCTTTAGTCTGAGTTTCTGGACACAAGGTCCTCTGCGTGCGGGATGTCCGCCTTGACAGCCGTGCGCACCCACGGCGTCGCCACCTGGGATTTGCAAATGATATAAGTTTCTTGTATTCATGGGTTGTGTGGATGGACAACATGGCCCTCCCTGCGCGGGATGTCTGCCCTTGACCGCCGTGCGCACCCGCGGCGTCGGCACCTGCCAGTAAGCACGTGCGCATGAGAAGTTTGTCCAATACAATGATTTCATGCATGTGGTCCTCTCCGTGCGAGGTGCCCGCCTTGACCGCCGTGCGCACCCACGGCGCAGCCACCTGCGGCGCCGGAGCAGGGTTTGCCAGCGCTTTGCACTGGCCTTGCAAGGCTTCCTGATCGTGTCGCAGCTTGCCGCCCTGCTTGCGGTCTGCATCTGAGCGAAACAAGTACCAGCACAGCCTCAATGGCACCAGGAAGCAGGATGTATCTCAAGTCTGACGCTGCCATCATATGCAAGCTAGTTACCTCTCCACACAAGGCAGCATTGTGCGTACAAGTTTCTCTGCAGACTGGTTTGTCCGGGCACCCACCACAAAGGCCTCGGAGATGGCGGGCCGGATGTGCGCGGCATGCGAGCCGTCGACGGCAGAGACCGCTCGCGCCATCAGCCGAAACGGCGGCTTCTGCCCCTGCAGAATTGCCTCACTGCTGCCCGTGACGCTCAGGTCCGGCAGGTACGCCACGCCGCCCTGCAGAACGTGGGACATGAGAGGTGGGAACCTAACGGACATATACCTCCAGATACAACCATATGAAAGGATGTCGGCTGTTGCGTAGCTCATATTCTACTGCTGCCATTATGCTCCAGCTATGCCGCCCTGCAGAGGGGCAACACAGTGAACTTTACAGACTTGTCTGTACAGACACAGACAACCAGGATTCACTGGCCCTGGTATCCAGCGGCACCCAGGATGCAGTCGCTCGTGCCCTTGCCTGACGCCAAGTGCGCCACTGAAATATTTCTGTCATACTAGAGGAAGGCCCACATTCAGCGGCACCAGGATGTGGCCGCCCGCGCCCTGCGTCGCGCCCTTGCCCGACGCCAGGCGCAGCTGCCGCATGGCAGCTTGTTTTCGCTGCAAAGCTTTCTTGCAAATTTCTGCAGGATGTTATGTGTATGTCACAGCAAGGCCCACCTCCAGCAGCACCAGGGTGTGACCGCCTGAACCCTGCGTCGCGCCCCTGCCCGACACCTCTCAACGTCTTGTTTTCGCTCTTGCTTTGACTCATTTCCTTCTCTCTTGCGGGAAGTCGCACCTCCAGGGGCACCAGGATGTGGCCGTCCGCGCCCTGCGTCGCACCCTTGCCCGACACCAGCAGCGGCCGTCCCGAGTTGTTGTTCAGGAGCGCCGCCGCGTCCAGACCATTGCCGTCGTGACCCACCCCCATCTCGTCGTACATGCGCCCGTCCAGGATGCACATCTGCGCGCGGCGCGAAAGAGCTTTAGAGTGCTGTTCCTACAGAGGCCGTCACCATCATGCCCCACGCCCATCTCGTCATACCTGCGCCCATCTATAAAGCACATCTGCGCGTGGCACGTGACCAATAGTTGATGTTCTGCAACCACACCATGCAGGCTCTCGGGAGAACTTCATGTGACGCGCCCGCCTCGAGCTGGATGCTGGCGAGGCTGCCGTAGCGCACCGTCTCGTCTGTGGCGTATTTCATTCGAGATTACAAGGCACATTCTGGACATCGTGCTGCCTTTCGGAGGCGACCCACTTCGAGCTGGATGCTGGCGAGGCTGTCGTCGTGCACCGCTTCCCCCGTCACGCGGTCAATGACCTCCAGGCGGATCGGCGCCCCACAGCGCGCCAGCAGCGCGTCGCCGCTCAGGTACTTGCCCGAGAAGTTGTCGGAGCAGCGCCGGCTGGGGTTCTGCGCGCACAGCTCGCAGCCATTCTCCAGGCAGCCCTGGCTCCTGCGCGGCAGCAAGAATATGGACGGGTCATTGCACTGGCCTGACGAGGGCGTCTTGATGTTGGCAGGGAGAGGCGCTTTGCGTTTATTTTATGCACACGCATCCATGCTCGTCGCGCCGGCTGCACGATGCCGAGCTCGAGCTGCTCAAGATCATGACCCCCGCTGCCGCCAACGCCACCGCCGGCATGCTGGCGTCATGAGGGGCGTCAAAGCCAACACGATTCTCCAACCTGGGCAAGCCCTGGGGAAACCGGTCCACTCACTGGCAGGCGTGGCGGAACACCAGCTGCAGGTAGCGGCCGCTGGCCTGCGCGGCGGCGGTGGATGCCGCCCGCGCTTGGAAGGTGGCCGCCACGGCGCGCTGCACCGCTGCCGGCGGCACGCCCAGCTGCCGCGTGAAGGTGGGCTCCTCCGCAAAGCGAGTGATACGCTCCCGCACATACGCCTGTGAGAAGAAAGAGTGTCGAACTTGTTACACTGGTGGAAATCTTTTTCTGGACATCTTTCCGCTGCCGGCGGCAAGGGCCCAGCTGCCGCACGAAGGTGGGATCCTCCGCGAAGCGGGTGATGCGCTCGCACACATACGTCTGCGTGAATGCGTGAAGGAGGTTACATGAAATACATTTGCGCCAGTCTCCTCTTCCCCGGCCGTGCGAACATGAGCTCCTCCGCGAAGCGGGTGATGAGCTCCCGCACATACGCCTGCATGCGGCAGAGATACACACCTCAACGTAGTGTGGGTGCGTAAGCATAAGACAATCCTCTGTTGCGTTGTCGTTTAGTCGCCTGCCCTCGCTTTCTGTCCTCTCCTTCCAGCGAGTTGCTGAACGGCCTGCGTGCAGGGTTTAGGCGGCCAGATGAAGCGGAGGCTGCAGTTGGGTCATGAAGGCTGGGCTGGTCAGGCCTACCGCCGGCATGGCACGGTGTGAGAGCACTCTGTTTTCTCTACCGTGCGAAATGAAGCCTCCGTCGGCCCGCCGCGGCACTCCGCTGCGGATGCGTGCAGCGGCGCGGGCTGCGGCATGACAAGCACAACTGTGGCCTTGCTGCCTAACCACAGACCACCAACCGACAAAGTCCAACAAACAGGCCGAGCGTCAGCCTGGGGCAATGCTGACGGTGCCCGGCCAGCTAGGCTGGTACCGACACTGCGGAAAAGTCGGGGATACTCAGGAAGCACGCTTCAACTTTCCGCCACGCTTCGCTCGGAACCTTGGCAGCTGCCTCAGGACACTTTCAGTGCTGCGCTACCGGCTGTAGAGCCCTACTAGGCTGTGAAAGCGGTCGGATGCGCTGGTCAGGCTTCCGGCCCGGCTTCCGCACACAGCTGGTCAGGACGAGATACGAGCGAGCTGATGTTGGCAGATGCAGATCAAGCCGCGATACAGGACGTTTAGCCTGCCCGCTGCGATGAGGCGATGTAACACGTTGCTGACCAGAGAGGACACCCATCGGACGCTTTTAGAAGTAGGTGTCAAAAAGGCCCGCTGATGCCGCCGCATGCATGCAGTAAGCAGCTGGCACACATACTGATCCGAGGCTGCAGCACCTCGTCTGATGGCTGCGCCTCTAGCCAGACGCCCGGCCGACCTACGAGACAGGACCGCCGAAACGACAGCCCTGCACGGGCCAGGCGCAGATGCAGGGGCGGACTCATCATTGCTGAGCCCAGGCTGCCGCACGGATCATCGGGTGATTCTGCAGGCCCATCGGGCCGCACACAGCGCCAGCAAGCGGCTGCCTTTGGGTACGGCCACGTGCAGCTAGGTAGAGCGCAACAGTTCTTTCCTCCTTCCCCTCTCCTTTGAGGAGAAAAGGGCCTGCGTCCCACCTCGAGCACGCGCAGCGGCACCGCCTGCATCTCTGATGGCAGCGGTGGCTCCCCGTCCGCGGCCATCTCGCCGTGTGCGGAGGCTCCCACACCCGGTGTCTTACATCCGCATCGCGCAACGCCTGGATCGCCGTACACGCCGCGAGACGGGGCCGTCCCTGGTGCAGGCGCCTTCCACTTGGTGCAGACTAGCTGCTGTGGCGTGCTGCGGTGTGCCTGCGGGCGAAGTCCACCAAAAGTCATGACCTTTGCGCTGGCCAGACTCCCCGAGTGGTTGCCCATGTAGACTCCTAATCCTCGTGAGATTCGCGGGAAAACGTGCACCACGAGGTGCAGTCGGCCAATTGGATCGCCACTGTCTCATTGCATCGCGTTGCAAAGTGCCGAGTAGCGTGTCGTCACTGATCGCCATGCGCTGCCTGGCAAAGGGCGCTCTCTTGTCGCCTGCACACCACATTTTTTGCTCTGCACTAACTTCCACAGCCCAACACTTCCACGCGCCTCCCTCGAACCCTCACTAACTTCACAACCAGCATTTGGGTGCTCTGCGTTACGCACACCTGCTGACGCGCCGGTCACCGCATCCCTCTGCCTTGCCCGAAACCCGCCTCGCGCGGTGCCGCCATGGGCGTGGCAAAGGGCTACCTGCTGCTGTACAACGTGGCCCAGTCGGTGGGCTGGGCGCTGGCACTGTTCCAGACGCTGCGGGCCATCGTTCAGGACGGCAGCCTCGATCACGTGTATCCTGCGGCGGGCCTCACCGTCCGTGAGTGTCTCGCACTGCACTGGCAGCGCCTGCCGAGACCCCTGCCCGATGTGCCACGTCCCTTGGCCTCGTTCCTCACCACAGAGCTTTGCCATGCGGTGTGTTACGCTGTGGGACATGCGGCTGCTGACCAAGCTGTGACGGTCGCAGGGGTGTGCCAGGGCGCCGCCGTGCTGGAGATCGTGCACGCCGCGGCAGGTGCGTCCGGCTGCCTGCTTCAATTGCGGCTGGAGGGTTTGGCGCTTTGGTTCCGGCCAGTACTAGGTTACTGGCCTTCTGATTTTACCTCCTCACCGCATTCGCATCATGTATGTAGCCGTTCAGGTGTGGCAGCCTGCGGAATACTTGTCGACCTTGATCTTTGCCGGCAGGGCTGGTGCGCGGGTCGCCGGTCAACGCACTCGTGCAGTGGGTGGGCCGCAGCAACTGCCTCTTCGCAGTTCTGCACTGCATACCAGAGGTGCGCATGGCAGCGCTACCTGCGCTGAGGACGCGCTTGCATGCGCTTGACACGCAGTTCCGCTGTATGTGTCGCATACATGCTGATACTGTGCATGCTGCACTCGAGCTCTGCTTCCCGCCAGAGCCCATGGTCCCGCTCCTGTGCTTGCAGCTGTGGCGGTCGCCGGCGGTCGCGAGCCTCTTCTTAGCGTGGTCCCTTGCTGAGGTGCGCTGGCGTGCACGGCCTTCCCCCTTCCACGGCCGCCTCTCGTAATTCTGATTCGGTCTCGCGGCAGCACCCTGCATCCATGCACCGCAGCTGCACAGCTGCATTACAGAAAGTGAAGCACGGCCTGCGGAAAGGAAAGCGCAGGGAAACAGGAGTCAGGCGCTAGAACACTAGAGATGCACACCAGCGCTGTGCTGCGCACAATGCAGGCTGTGCGGTAAACTTGGTGTGGTGCCAGCCTGCGGGCGGCGCGCCCTGCACCCCTGGCTCACTAGGGACACAGGGAAAGAGGTACAGGGCACTTCAAGAGACATTTGGCCCTTGGTTGTGCCAATGCAGGTGGTGCGCTACCCCTGGTACGCCGCGAGTCTCGCTGGCGGCGAGCCACCGGCGCTCACGTGGGCGCCACTCCGCCTTCCTGCCGCTGTACAGGCACTGAGGATGTGCTGTCACCAATGCAGGTGGTGCGCTACCCTGGTATGCCGAAAGCCTCGCTGGCAGCGCGGCCGGCCTCGCTCACCTGGCGCGCTACTCCGCTTTACAGACATTTCATCTGCTTCACTCACAGGTGGTGCGGTACCCCTGGTATGCCGCCAGCCTTGCGGGCGGCGCGCCGAACGCGCTCACCTGGGCACGCTACTCAGCCTTCCTGCCACTGTACCCGATCGGCGTGGTGTCGGAGATGTGGCTCATCTACAAAGGGCTGCCGGCGGTCCGGCAGCGGCAATTACACTCGGTGTCGCTGCCACACCCCTGGAACTTTGCCTTCGACTACAGCTACTTCCTCATGGTGAGCTGTTTCCTCGTGGGGGGAGTGCTCCTACCACACGTCAGGGATTCAACCGAAATTCACCGAAATTCACCGAAGTTATACCGAAAACTCACCAAACTGGAACGCAGTCCTGGGACGTCGCCGTCGACTTTGGGCACTTCCTGATGAGCCTAAAGGGAAAGAGAAACCTGACATTGTCAGGAATGAATGTGCGAAACATTTCAACCTGCAGCTGCTGCATGCGTGGATCTTCGCCTTAGACAGCGACTCGCGCCTCGTGGTGAGCCTTACTGTACGGTTTGGGCTGGCGGCACTTGCGCGACCAGGGCAGTGCGACTTGAAGTCACGCAGACAAGAAAGGCGGCAATCAGCGATTGGGCTGCCATCAGCCCAATCGATCACAGACGCCGGCTGCTGTAGCAGAGCACATTGTTTCAGCTTGAAAGACAGCCGTGGTGGACCACAATCATCGCTTGGCAACGATGGCTGTTGTCCTACCCGCTGCTGCTGTAGGGTGCAGATTCACGCAATGGTGTGGCGCAATTGCTACCAGACCTCGATGCCCACATGATGCGTGCGTCTGGTTTTCTCGCAGGGGCTGCTGGTGGTGTACCTGCCGATGTGGTGGAGCTTGTTCTCGTTCATGCTGGGGCAGCGGCGCAAGAAGCTCAAGGCGGACTGATGTGTCAGAAACGACCTCTCTCGCCGCCGCGCAGCGGGCGGCAACTGCGCAGCAGTGCTGGACATACTCCAAGCGAGCCGAGCGCCGAGCTCGCACCGCGGCGCCACAGAATGTAGCGGCTGCCGCGGTTCCGCCAGTTGCCGCCAGCCGCGCAGAACGAGCCGGCATCGATGCCGATACCGTGCTCAGGGGACACTTACCTACGTTATCGGCGTAGGGCGCCAGGGCATGTGATTCGGCTGCCATCCAATCGAGCAGCAACATGAACACGACATATGACAGCCGAGCCTATTAAGTGACGACATGTGGGCAGAGCACCGAACCTAGCTCAAATTCAGGTTGCCACAGCATGCCCGCAACAGCGGTCCACCAACTCATTGGGCCCGAAATCAATACCAAATATTACGCAGCAGTCTTTCCCCCTTTCGTCGGAATGAGTGCACCTTGGCAAGATTCAGAGGCGGCGGCCTTGTATCGAATGCCAGCCACTAAAGCCGAGCATTCCAAAGGAATGGTGCGTAGCGGCATGCCCTTGCGCCTGAACAGCTGGGTCCGCAGCCATGGCTGCGATCGTCGGGGGCAGGCCAGTGTCAGCAGCCTGATTGCTGGGTGCATGAACAGATTGCAAACTTGACAGGCATTCGCTGCTTGCCAGGAGCTTGTCCACAAGCTAGGCCTCTTTGATGCGCGAAGGGTCCGATTCCGGCTCCGCGGCTGCGGCTTCGCCTGCCTCGGCTGCCGGGTGCCCTGTCAGGAGCTGTTCTGAGGCGCGGCTGGTTGCGTCGCTGAACTCCTCCATACCGGCGGCCACGCCAGCGGCCGTTGCGGCTGCAACGTCGATACCTAGGGGGTATCAGGGGGTCAAACGACGGTTGACGTAATCCAGCTTCCAGTCGAAAACGTCGTACGGGGTCGCTAAAAAGCGTCGGAGCGTCCTCTGGCCTCGGCAATACCTTGGGAC
>JAABUM010004423.1_pt1 | contig 15894 bp, 20 predicted proteins | sample 5559161 | NCBI WGS metagenome assembly JAABUM01 (sample SAMN10711868, study PRJNA513369) | rock metagenome | isolation source: Antarctica rocks | place: Antarctica: Victoria Land, Siegfried Peak nord
CCGCTTTGCAGTGGGAGCCCTGCGCAGCGTCCGGCTGCACACAGCATCTGCCTGGAATGCTGTGGCCATAGCCTGGGTGCAGAGTTCGCGAGACACGAAAGCACCGCCGGTTTGTGAGTGCAGGCGCCGCCGCAGCAGATCATGGGCGGCGCGCCGCCGATGGGCGCCCCGCAGCAGGGCAACTACCCACCGCCGCAGGTGGGCAATGCCTACCAAACCTTTGTCAAAAACCCTATCAAAACCCTATTAAGCGCCCCGCAGCAGGGCAACTACCCGCCGCCGCAGGTGGGCGGTGCCCGCCGTACCCCTGTTAAAAACCCTAGCAAAACCCTATCAAGCGCCCCGCAGCAGGGCAGCTACCCGCCGCAGCAGTTGGGGCGGTGCCTCCAGCAGAGTGCTGCACGCAATGCCTCGGGCGACTTTCGGGGGCCTGCCACGTTGGCGGCGCATATGCGCACGCGCTGGCAGCTCGGACAACACTGCTGCTTCTTCGAGCAATAGGCATGGCATTCGAGCACACGCGCTCTCAGCACGGCAAATGTTACGTGAAAGGGTTTAGCAACTCTCATGCGCATCCGCAGGGCTCCTACAATCCGCAGCATTCGCAGCCGCCGCTGCAGCAGGTGTGCACCATTTGCGGGCTCTGAACACGTCAGCCTTCTGCTCAGGCTGACGACGGCGAATAATGACGCCGTAGCAACCACATTGCATGCTGGCGACTCCAAAGCCCAGTCTGCAGTGTATGCTCGCACCAAGTGACCCGCTTCAAGCAGTGAGCCGCTTCAGCACAACCAGGTGCCTATTATCATCTAACTACCTGCCTCCCCCCTGCAGCAAATGCCGCCGCCAGGCTTCAACTACCAGCAGTACCCGCCGCAGCAGCATCAAGAGATGGCGGCGGGGCAGTTCCAGGGCCAGCAGTACCTGCCCCAGGTGTGAAAACCCTTCCGGCTGCGGTGTGAAGCGCCCCTCTTCCTGAAGCCCAGCCGTGTTCCGATATTCAGTGTCCCCGCTCACAGTGTCCAGCCTTGAGGGTCTTTGAGGCTGTTTCCCTATCGCCGTCTCTGCTGCTCGGAAGATCTCGTGCCTGTTGCACCTCTTTGGTTTCATGCGGTGCCCCTCGGCTGAGCGGACCTCTGCGCGCAGGCGAACTACCACCAGCAGTACCCGCAGCAGCAGGGCCCGCCGCCTGGGTACGTCGCTTGCCCACCTCTAAATTCTGGCCGCTTCATGCGTGTCCCTCGCCGATCTGACTGCAATGTCCACAGGCGCACCGCATTCAGAGTTGAGAGTTCATTGAGCAATAGCTGCCTGAGCACCTGCCGTGCGGTTGCCAGGTACCCGCAGCGCTACTGAGCGCGGGCGCATGCTGCGGTCGTGACATAAGCCGCCTCAGGATCGGCCCGCGGCTAGCGTGCGAACACACAGATGGCCAAGGCGGCGCTCGGTCTGCACCTCGCGGAACCTGCCAGCGGCGGGACCGCCGCCGCCGGCGTGCTGGCTGAAAGTCGCTGCTGGGCTCTTTGCGGGACGTCAGGCGGCGGCTGGCACGCTGCTACGTATGGGGTCCTGGAGATGCGCTGGAGCATCATTGGGTTGGACATTGGGAAATAGGCATGACTGACCGGCGAGTAAACACCTCGATGAGCACACCTGGAACGCGCATTGCGAGGAACAGTGTCCGCCACGCGACGGCAGGCACCGGACTGCAGGGTCGACGTACGTGGCTTGATATTATCCAACACAAAGATCCTAACACAAGGAAATCACCTTGCTCTTGGTAGCCGCACAAACAATCGTCTAGATAGCGCTTCAACCTGCTGCCGCGTCGTGCATGTCTCAGCAGTGGTTGAACTATAGAGCATTTTTTAAATGAGATATAGAGCATTTCGTAAAGGCTTCAGCTGGACACATGCTGGCAAACTGATCAGGATGACCAATCGGTTCACCGGCACTTGAGGTTCATCTGTGCGTGGCGCCAAAATTAAGCTTCATAGGTCACAAGGGGGGGATGCCATTGACGGTTCCCATTGATGTAGCAGCTACCCTGCTTGTTATGACACATAGGCCACTCGTCGACCTGCACAACGGCGGTGCACAAGATGACTCTGCACTTCGCGCAGACCGACATGCGGCACAGCCACGGCACTAGCGGGCCTAAGCGGCGGTACGGCGACATGGCAGCAGTTGGCGACGTTCTGGGCGCCTTCAGCTGCCTGCCGACGGAGATTATGCAGGAAGTCCTGGCGCTGTTGGATGCGGCCAGCCTCGCACGCCTCGAGGCGGTCAGCACGGCGTTCCGCGGCCGTCACCTGAGTGAGCGAGCCGCACAGGAGGCCGTGCTGCGGTCGTGCGGCAATCCACAAAGGGCTGCGCGCTGGAGGTGAGTCGGCCGGCCGCCGATTGCGTTTTCGGACGTCGCGAGGCCCAGGCATACGGGTTCGCCTGTCGCCTCAAATTGCAGCTCGCAATATGCCCATGTTCAGCCAGCTGCGAAATCGGAAGGACGCACCCAAAGTGCACAACTCACAGCTCGGGCCTGTCAATTGTCTGCGTCCTCCTAGTCGCTTGTCGCGCGTCGCGCCGCTCGCGGCTGGCCTACGCTCGTGGAAAGCTCAGTGGCTGGCGCACACACGCCTTGCTGGCCGTAGCGCGGAGCGGCTGTTGGCGGTTTTCCTGCGGGCCTATGTGTCATGGGGTCCGTGCTGGCCCTTGCCCCTGCGCCGGTGCCGACACCCAGCCGGGGCTGGCTCAGTTTACCAGCATCAGACATGTCTGGGACTTGAATCTATACTCTGGGGTGTGCAGTGGTCAGGACGATTCGGAGGGTGCGTCCTGACGGTCCAATCTTGCACTTTTTTTTGCAAGCCTTCTGGCTGTTGCACACCATTGTGTTTTGTAAATACGCTTCCGCCATTTCGGGTGTAATGGATCCTGCATCATCTTCGCAAGCGACGCCCGCGGGGTCTCACAGCACGCTTTGTACTCGTCGTCTTTGTTGCCAACCCTTGGCCATGCGCGGCGCGGCGCCTCAGTCTCTTTTGCAGCCTTGCGATCGCCTTGCGCTTGTCCACTCGAACCTGGCGCCACTGGTCCTGTGTTCTGGCCCTGTTACTCTGCTGTCGCAACCTTCAAAGTGTCGACTTGCTGAGAGGCACTGCAACCCCCTGACGTCAGGCACTAAGCCAGGACACGTACTGAGCGCCTGTAGTGCTATACTGTACTTGCAAAAGATGTGGGGGCCGGGCTTGAGTGTCGCTTAGGTGGCTTTGTGAGCTGGGCAACTCATGAGTTGTACCACGCAAAAGGCTCGTACTGTGTCAGGAGTATCGGGACAATTGACCCACGACCAAACGTAGCGCTCTGCTGTGCAGGCATCGCAACTGGAAGGAGCGTCTACACATCGAGCAGTCGGCAGTGGGCTTCGACACCGCTTGCGCAACCGCCATCGGTGCGCCCTACTTCCTCCCCCCGACACTGTCTTACCCTGGCCCACAGGCGTGTCGGTGGCTCCGGCAGCTGACGGCATCCACGTTGTCACCGGTCAGCTTTTTTGGTACACGCTAGCCAGCCTTGGACGGCTCAGTGACCTCCCCAGCATCCCATCCAACCTGCAGGCTTCCAGTTCCGATCGGGCGCCGCTACCGACGCCACTAGTGGCTTCATGCTGGCGGGGATGGGGCCGAAGCTGCTAACGTCTGATGTCTCCACAGCCGGTGGCCGCCTGTTGCGCTGGTGAGTTGGGCACCACCTGGAATCGGTGACCTAGTACCCTGCCAGTTGTCATGCGACTCAGCGAGCCAGCCAGCCAGCCCCCGTGGGACACTGTACAGCTGCCAACCTGTCAGTCATTTGCCGCCGCAAGCCCTGCCGTATATAAGCCGCCGCTACATGCAAAACACACCTTCTCGGGACTGCAGAACAGTACCTCACTGATACAGAGGCCTACTTGACTAGCGTTGGAATCTGGGGTGGGAACTGGAGAGGCTGTTATGATGCATATAAATCACACTTCATGATGCATGTGAATCACAATTCACATCCAACCTGCTCCTATCGATGGACGATCTCATCTGTGGCCGCAGGCGGCTGGAGGTGCGCGGCAACACGGCGGTGGAGTTTGGGGTGGTGCCGGAGGGCCTGGCACGGCTGCCGGGGGCGCTGCACAAGCAGATAACCACGCCTGGGGACGCGGCGCAGCACGCCGTCGGCTTCTGCTCCCAAATCACCGCCGGCAGCAGCCTGCCGTTCCGGGTGCGATTCATACTACCTCAAATCGCGACAGGCCTGTGCACAACACAAATCAGGCACAGCGCGTCGTGGGCCTCCGCAGCCAGAGCACCGTTGGCAGCAGCCTGCGTATCCAGGCACTCCCTTCTCACCCGGTGCTTTGCCGCCGCTGGGCATCACTCGAGCAATACCCAGCAGCGCTCGAGCGGCACAGCTAGAGCGCAAAAGCTGTGCAGACTATGGCTCTGCTGCAGGTTGTCCGACTGGCGTCGCGGCAAAGTTGCAGTGTCGTTAGTGGGCCCTTCCAAACCGGTGTCTGTCGTGCGCGGCAGAGTGGTTGAGGTGCTGGCGCGGCGCAGCCGCGTGAGCTCCTGGCCACAAGCCAAACGACAAACAACACAACAACCTGCTGATACAATTTGCTGTGTATCTGGAGGTGGCGGTCAAACGGGGCAGCGTGGATGGTGTGCCTGCGTGGCGCGGCCGCCTCGACTTCTGTGCACCCCATCTGAATCAAACCCTTGACACAATACTCTTCTTGTCTCGTTTTCTGTCCTTGTACATTTCAGGCGTCGGTGCTGCAGGGCAGGATGGTGGAGGTAGGGTTTATGGTTGAGGGAGGTGCTGGCGCAGCAAAGCCGCGTCAAGTTCTGCAGGCCACCACCAAATCTAAACCCCGGTAACTGTCGAAGCACGTCTTATCTCTTGACTGTACGCGCTGTCCAGGCTTCCGTCATGCGTGGCAGCGTGGTGGAGGTGCTGGCGCGGCGGGGTCGCGTCGAATTCCTGGTCACCAGCGAGCCCGAGGCGCGCGAGATGCACTGGGTTAATGGCCAGGCCGTCGCCCGCACCTACAGGTGAGATCCTCCCGAATGTCGTTTTGTCGAAAGATGACATCGTTCCAACTCCGTATCTGGATACCCGAGGCGCGCGAGATGCACTGGGTCAATGGCCAGGCCGGTCTCATGCACCTACCGGCGAGAATGAATCTTGTCTCCGATGCGGATTGATGTGGATAATGCGAAAGCAGCAAAGGCACGGCGGCCAGGCCGCCGCGCGCATCTGCCCGGTGGGAACCCTTTCCATTTCTGAATAAAGTGACATCGCAGTCAGGCTAGGTGGATGTGAAAAGCCCAAAGCATCAAGGGTAACCCACTTGGTGGCACGTCGAGCGGTCATTGCGGATGCTGGCGACAATCTCAGGTTTGGCCTAGCCACGAGACTCCATCACGATTTCACTCCAAGGATGTGCAGAAAGAACTAACAAGCTACCATCGTGCAGAATGACCTGCTGTCGTGCAGCTGGCTTCTGCTGTGGCAGGTGCCTGACAGACAGGGTTGTACTAGCGAGTTGTGCTTCCATGACGCGTGTGTATGTAGAGTACAAAGTACACGACTACAGCTGTGCTCTGCAGCTACTCCCGACAGGAACACAGCTCTTCGGCTTCCCTCGAGGCCAGCCGTTTCGATACAAACTTTTCATTGATTCACATAAATGCCCAGGGGTCCGCGGGAGATGCGGCTGGAGCAGGACTTTCCGTCGCACTACGAAGTGCGGCTGGCGCTGACCTGCTGGGCCAAGGGCGTCTTTGACGTCCTGCACCCGCTGGACGGCGCTTCTCCTGCCGCCGCCACGCCGGCCGGCGGCGTCGCCGGCGGCCCGCAGCCAGCGCGCAGCCTGCAGAGCTGCTCCACGACGGCCGCGGCGCCTCGCAGCGCCGACGAGTCGGATGCAACGCTGACGTGCCCGCTTGTCTCTGGCGCCGCAATCGCGGCGGCGGCCGCGGCGGCGGGGCCGTCGCAGCCGCCAGCGCAGCGGCTGCCGCAGCACGGCAGCGGTGATGTCTTCTGGGGTGCCGCACCGCCAGCGTTGCCGTGGGGCCACATGCAGCAGCATGGCTGCAGCCCGGCGCATGCAGAGCTGCACGGCGGCCCGCCGGTCCAGCCGTTTGCGGCGCAGCAGCACCTGTTGCCAGCGGCGCCGCCGCCGCTGCAGCACCACCAGCTGGCCGGCGGCCTGCCTCCGTGGCTGCTCCCGCCGCCCGGCCAGGGCGGCGTGCTGATCGACGCCATTGCGGTCGATGAGGACTTTGCCGGCGCCGCCGCGGGCCCTGCGCGCGCCGCCGGCAGCCCGCCCGCCTACGCCCCACAGCACCACCACCACCAGCAGCAGCAGCAGCAGCAGCTGGTCAAGCACGAGCCGCAGGAGGCCCAGGGTGGTCCGCCGCACCGCGGCTGGGGCTCGGTCAGCTCGGCGGCTTCCCCGCAGACGGCGGCGGCGGTGCGAATGCGGCAAGGTGGCGTCTCCGTCGCGTCCGTCACCGGTGCCTCGCCTTCGCCCGCCAGCTCCAGCTCATGCAACAGGCTGCAGCCGATGACGGAGACTGCTCTCCATGGCGCACCTCATGACGCAAGATGACGCAAAATTCCACAAACAGACACAGATCATGGGTGGAGCGCGGGTGGCGTAGATGAAGAACCCCCAGAGGCGGTCCCGCCTGCTGCACGCGGCGCGTTTTCGCGGGCGCGGTTTCGCGGGCGCGGGTGCGGTTTCGCGGCGCCGTCTTGTCACAAAGGAGGAGCGCACAAGTGAGGCACGAGTGAGGCGGGGGCGTGCCGCCTGCACGGCTGCTTCTGGGGATTGGGATGGGTGGATGCATGCGAGAGGCGCTACCTGGATTACTTCACAGCGCAGCGCTCCAAGAGTCCCCAGGAATCCGGTGTGGCGCTCAAGACCTACGTGCGGCGGCTGCGGCAGCGGTAGCGACCCCGTACACGTTTCAACACAGCAGCGATGATATAGTACCGACGGGGGATGAGAGACGAGCAACGAATTCAGGGCGCAGCAACCCTTCTGCAGCGCTTTGTTCGGGATCTGTATTTCTGGCCCCCCCTGTTGAGATCTGTATTTCTGGCCCCCCCTGTTGACACCTTTGCTCCACGCGCCGCCGCGCCTACGTGCTCGATGGCTTCCATGTCAGATGGGCAGGGTCTTCTGGAGCGCTACCTCGAAGACCGTATCTTTTTCAGCCTTTTTTATTTTTCCTCAGTTGACGCCTCCAGCCGCAGTGTGTCGTTTCCAGACTTGCTTCTGTCATGTGCCGCGCTGGCAAGCCATGACAGCACTTGAGTTTCGTTGGCCTGAGCTTGCTTGTTTCACTTTCTCTCCGATCTGCAAAGCAATATGACGAAGCACAGCAGCTTTCGACATATGCAAGATCTCGGAATCATCTGGATTGGCGCAGGTCGATATTCAATAGGGGCTCGCTCCATGGTAGTTCCGCAATCGGGTCGAGGCTGGCGTGGCATTGGCAGCGACAAGGCAATTCATCCGGCCCGCCCGGGCGATCCCGTGCTTTTCCACATCCGCGCGCCCCTTCGACTGCGAAGCTTTTGCCTTCTTCCAGCTCACCGCGGCGCGACAGTAGCCATGACAGCCCTCAGCATGTCTCAGTACACACAGCCACAGCGATGTGGCATGCAGACCCTACACCGACCAGCGTGCAGGGCTGTGCCGGCAGCAGCCATGCGAAGCAGGCAGATGCAGGTCACCTGCAGGGCGCACAAGGTGGGCCCCCTCTGTTTGGCGACTTATACGAGGCATGGAACCGTGGCTTCAGATGTGGCGGGTGTGCACGGCGTTCTTGACGCATCCTGGAACCTGGCACAGCACTGCATGCAGGATCGAATGCATACATATATGCCTGACCGCTGGGATGGCAGCAAAGCCTGGATCTCGCAGCCTGGCAGCACGTGCTCATCCATTCCATCTGGTTTCGTATCGCGACACCTGCCTGTTCGATGTGCGGCGAGGGGAGCTGCAGCACTGGGTCAAAACAGGCTGTCATATCCTATGGTGGTTGCCGCTGATCGGATGAGTCCAGCGCAGTGCCTGATCGGCGACCTTCGTGGCGCCGCAGCAACATTCGGGCGTCTGTGCGCCTGTGCAGGAGCCGACGCTGCTCGAGACCGTCCGCAGCAAAGCTGCAGCGGTGAGTCAGCTATACATGCCTCCTGCTGGGTTCGCACGATGGGTGGGTGCATCAACGGCAGGGGTGTGCGAGCTCTCGTGGAGCCAGCAGCATGAATGTCCAGCGCTGTCGCATCCACTGCACGACACGCCGGCACATGAGCATGCACAAACATGCACACATTGTCGGGATTACATGTGCACATACATGCATGTGAAGCGCTCGCAGTTGTGGCGCCGGCCCAGTTTGCGACCGGTTCAAGTTGCGCTGTGACGCCCGCACCTGGTATTCAATAGGCAGCGGCGGCGGCGGTGCTGCCACAAGGCAGCGGGCTTGCATGCATACGCCTGCGCACACGCACGCAACACGTCACAGTCTCGGCACCTTGCCAAGTCAGCGCACCTCACCAAGTCAGCGCTGTATAACACGCGCCTGAAATGCACAGGCGACGGTGGCGGCGGTACTGGGGGCCGGCAGCGTCTCCGGTGCGGCGCTCGCCAACGAGCTGGACATCATGCAGGCGCCGCGGCCGAGCGCGCAGCACGTGATCGACGACGCGGGCGTCATGAACCGCACGACAAAGAAGTCCGTGAACGATGAGCTCACGCGTTTCGAGGTGGGCTCGGGGCATGCGACCGCTGTCGGATGGATCTGTCAATTGCAAGCGTGTCATCGACGGTGCCGGCGGCACGAACCGCACGACAAGAGAGAGAGTGTCATCGATGGGGTGACGCAGTGTTGAGGTGGGACGTCGGAAATGCTGGCAGCTACTGGGCACAGACTGGTGCACAGACAGCTGCATGGGCCGGACATCGTGCAGAGGCAGGCTGCTGTGCCCGCCAGAGCCGCAGTCCAACGCGGGTGCAGCCTGCGGAGGAGGGGGCATGGGAGGTTGCACTGTCGCAGCAGCACTGTCGCAGCAGCAGTCGAAGTTGAGCTGCGCCGACGGAGCTGTGACTGCGCGTGCGCAGATCGACACGGGGTACAGGCTGCAGGTGGTCACCGTGCGCAAGCTGGAGTTTGAGAACGACGCCTTCGGCTTCGCCGACAAGATCATCGAGAAGTGCGCTCCTTCACGAATGGCCTTGGCACTCTGAAAGAGGCCCGCAGTCTGAGAATGATGCTGTTGAAGACTTGCCAAGTGAGGACGACGCCTTTGGCTTCGCTGACAAGATCATTGAGAAGTGCGCCGTTCTCCTTGATGAAAGTCCTTGACTATATCTGAAACGACTTGGGTCAATGGCCGACTAGGTCAAGGGCCTCATCCCTGCATGCGTCCGACCGCCTCTGCCTGGGCTATATGCCAAGTATGAGCGCAGTATTCAGAGGGATGACACATGCATCTCACCAAGAGCTGGACATGCATGGGATGGTGCAGCTGCCCCGGCATGCTGCCCTGAACCCTGAACCTAAACCCTAAATCATAAACCCTAAACAGTTTCCCTGGAAACTGGAGGGAAACAGCCCTGGAAACTGCCCTGGGGAAACCTGAAGCTGGCACATGTAGCCACAGCGATGCACCGAACATGCTCTTGCATGGCATAGGCGGCGTCCGACGCCACAGGAGGGCGCCTTGCCGAAGGGGCTGCTGCCAGCGGCACCTGGACGCCTCATGTACAACGCCGTTCCGTGCAGAAGCGTGATCCGGTTGGGAACTGCTGCATGCGGTACCCGACGTCGGAGGAGGGCAACATCAAGGGGCTGCTGCTGGTGGTCGCCACATGTTCACATCTCTACAGACGCCAAACCCCTTACCTGAAACCTTTCATCGTGCGCCGCAGGTGGCACCCGACGCCGGAGGAGGGCAACACGAAGGGGCTGCTGCTGGTGACCCACTGCCTTCGAGGGAAGCTGAACCCTTCAATAAACCCTTGATTGCCCGCCGCAGGTGGTACCCAACGCCGGAGGAGGGCAACACGAAGGGGCTGCTGCTGGTGATCACCACCGCCAAGGACGGCGCCCTCTCCGGCGGCCCCAAGTTCATGCGGGTGAGCGCCGGCAATTGCAATTCCAACCCGAATGCCGGATGGGGTTTTTCTTGAAGCCCAGGTCGTTCTAACAACAGGCATCTTGATTGCGATTGCTGACCGCCGCCAAGGACGGCGTGCTCCTCAAGTTCATGCGGGTGCGCACATTCATGTAGCCCATTCAGCCCGCTGCTCTCTGACTGCTTGTTATCACCACCGTCAAGGACAACGTGCCCTTTTGGTGGCCCAAGTTCATGCGGGTGCGCAGCACCGGGTTAGAGAAACAGATTTCAGGTGCAAAGTGCATGTTTCAATGATCATCACCGCAAGGACAGCGCGCTCTCCGGCGGCCCGAGTTCATGCGGGTCCGCGGCAACAGCTTTTGAAAAGACAATCTCCTTATCTGAACTGCAAGTGCTGGTGATCACCATCGCCAAGCACGGCACGCTGTTTCATGTGGGTGAGCAGCGGCGTTCCTTCATTGTTTCAAGCTAGTTACAATCTAGGGTTTAGTTATCACTGCTCACACACACCGCCAGGCACGGCGCGCTCTCCGGCGGCCCAAGTCCATGGGGTGAGCGGCGACAGCTTTCCACAGTGAAAGCCGTTCGTATCGAAGTCCTACAATGCAAGCGGCTGCGGACCACCGCCAGGATTGGCGCACCGTCCCAGCAGTCCCGCGGCAGCCGCACCCTCTTGTTCACCGCAGTCTCCGCTGAGGCACGACGAAAATCGCACATGGACATGACACATGCAATTGGACAACAGCTCGACGTTCGGGTTTAGGGTTTAGGGTTCTGGGTTGCGCCTACACGGCGACGACTTGATGGACGACATCCTCTTGGACTGTATCAGAAACGCCGAGATGCAACGTCAATTTTCGTTCCGACATATTGTACCGCGCAGACCTCGGGTGACGAGCTGGTGGACCACATCGTTTCGGAATAATTTTCCACCCTGGGCCAGGAGGCCAACTGCCGCTTTTAGATTGTCACATCTTCTGGTTTCTCCCGCACAGACGGTGGGCGGTGACCTGGTGGGGACTCCATCATCTCAGACAACATCCCCACCCTGGAGCGAGGAGGCCAGGTCTAGGATATCCCCACCCTGGAGCGAGGAGGCTAGGTTCAGGATCCGCAGCGCTTTTGATACCTTTCCGCTGTTTTGCTGCGCAGACAATTGGGGACAACCTGGTGGACTCCATCATATCCGACAACATCCCCACCCTGGGCGAGGAGGCCAAGTTCAACGAGCTCGTCACCTCGTCGCTCAAGCGCATCGAGGTGCGTCGCGCGTGCCGATGACCAGCGAGCCTGGCCTCACCCCGCGCAGTGTTTCTTGAGGCTGCTGGGGCGGCAGGCCGCGGCGCAGCGCCTCCTGCCGCACGCGCCGTCTGGCTGCCAGCCGCAACCTGCTTTGCGGGGAGTTTCGAGGGCCGTCGTGGACTCCTCGTGCTTGTCAGTCTTGCAGTCCAGCATCAGCCACCAATCATTCCGCCGCCTGCCGCAGGCGAAGCTGACCGGGGAGGCAGACCCAGGGCCCCCGGCCAAGGCGTCCACAGAGCGTGTGCGCACGTACAAGACTAAGGGCGAGACGGCGGACAAGAAGGGCGTGACGGGTCCAATCGTGCTGACGCTGCTCTTCATCGCCGTCGTCGTCCCCATGCTGCAGTACTGGGGTGTGTTCATTCACATCAAAAAACGCAATCAAGAAGGGCGCAATCCGACCGGGCTCATTGTGCTGACGCCGCTCTTCATCGCCGTCGTCGTCCCCATGCTGCAGTACTGGGGTGTGCCGATTCGCTGGCTCGTTCATGCACATCGAATGGCGCCGCCGCTCCGTCTCTGTTGACGCTGCACCGTGTCGGCGTCGCGTCACCCATGCTGCGGTACTGGTATGCACCCTTCCAAGGGCGCATCCACCAACGGGTCCGTGCCAGCACGGCGATCCTCCGCTGTCCCCAATTTGGCGCACCAGTTCTGCAGGAGCCGCCTTTCGCTGCTGTGACAGCTGTCTGTGCCATATCAATAGGACGAGACCTAATCACAATGAGACTGAACCTTACGTGTGGTGACTGCAGGCTACACCAGCGAGGACTGAGCGTGCTAATGTTGTACAGTGCTAATGGGGCCTGAGCTGATAGCCTGCCGCTGGAGGTCGTGCAAGCTTTTGCCAGCATTGCGACAGAAGGTGTCAGCGGGCTTGCGGCAGATGCTGGACTTGCAGTTGATTTCAGCAGTTGATTTCAGCTAATGGACTGAGAAAGAGGCGTGAGAAAGCGGCTGCGATTTTGGCATGCGAGCCGCATTGTAGACGGACTGTTATAATTGAAGCATTGCAATTCTGCTGCTGTAACGTATCTGAGTTGACTGCCATCACCACACAGGCATTGGTGACACCGACCAAGTGTCGCTTACTCTGTCGGTCGTCTGACATTCTGCATCACAATGACGAGCCACATCTACCTAGACACCACTCTCTACTGTATCCAACGAACGACACAAGCTAGGCATCTACCTAGAAAAAACCAAACGTGAACGTTCCACAGCATTGGCTGCGCCGCCGTGCCGCTGGACTAATGGCCAGGTTCACAATTTGTCCACTGCCCCGTCAACGTCCGCTAGGGTTTAGGGTTTGGGTGCTAGGATGCAAGAACCCATACCGTGAAACAAGATCCGCAGGTGCGGCCACCCTCCATACCTCCTACGACAAATACATTTTCGCAAGCCGTCCCAGCTTCGCGATCTGCCGCCAGAGATCCAATAGCAGTCCTCCCCTTAGTCATTGCCCGGCGCCCCTTGGCTGCTGTCAAGTCCTTCATCACGGCGTCGGATATCCTACAGCGGCCAACGCTCCATTGCCGCCCAATCAGAGCTCCGACGGCGCAAATGTCCGTGGTGTCGGCCTGGCAGCCAGCGCCGGGCGTTGCAGCCTCCTGATCACTCCGTTCTTCCCCTGCCGCCGTCGCCAAGTCACTCTGCCACCGCTGCCGTCTTGTCCCGTCAGCCAAATCAGAGCTCCGAGAGCGCGAGATCCATGGTGTCGATCAGGAAGTCCGCGTCGTCCAAGTTGAAGCACATGGGCGGCCTGCGGTCACGACGGCAGACACGGGCTGACGAACAACTGTTTTGGGAATCATCCTGGGTTGTACGACAACCAATGAAGCGCACATGTGCCATGTTGAGGCACATCGGCGGCCTGTGCGCTTGAACAGCCTCAAATGCAAGTGGGATACACGTTGCCAACAAAAGCTTGAAAGTTGGCCGTTTCACAGCTCAGCTTTTGCATACAGTGCTGCTCGAGACGGGTGCAGCGACACGCATTGCGGTCGGGGTCGTTGTTGGCGAAAGGCGACTTTTCAGTGTCCCAGCTGCCCGGCAGCGCAGTCGACAGGCTGGGCAGTGTCAAAACATGTACGAGCTGCTGCAGTACCCCACTACCCAGGAGTTGTAGTACCCTGGTACAAGCAGCTGTCAGGACGGCAGGGGTGAGGAGGAGGGAACGAGGAACGAACGATCCTAAACCCTAAACCCTAACGACAATCATGAATGGGTGCGGGTGCGCACTTGATGCGGAAGCAGTTGCCGTGCAGGCCGCCCTTGCCGATGAGCACGCCCCGATCCTTCATCTTCTCCATGACCGCCGCCGTCTCCGACCCCGCCGGCTCCTGCGGAGCAATACGAAGTCTGAGAATGGGATCCTGCGACAGATTTGACCAGGCGTGAGGAGTTGATGCACACGCCCCGGTCCCCGGGTTTAGGGTTTCTCCATCGCCGCCGCCGCCGCCGCCCCCGCCGGCTCCTGCGAAAACGCAACTTGCAGTACCCCTCCTGCATTCATGCAGTCATGCTGATGCTCCAAACGTTTTGAGACGACGAGCCTGTTCCCTGGGCATTCCTCACGACCGCCGCCGGCTCCGACCCCGATGGCACCTCCTGCCGCATGACGCCCTAAACCCTAATCCCTAAACCCTTTTCGGAACCGGAACACCGTGTGTGTGCAGTCCGTGCATTGGCAGACTCGCCCTGTCCTTGCAGGCGGCCACCCCCCATGCCGCCATCACCTTTTGGCGCCGCGGCCGAGCGTGAGCTGGAGGCGCATCATGAAGCCGCGGCCGCGCAACCCGGATGTCTTGCTGCCTTCTGACGCCGGAAGTCAGCTGGCAACCACAGGCACCTTGTTACCTTGCTAACCTTGTTACCTTGCTAACCTCGTTACCTTGCTGACCTTGTTACCTTGCTGACCTTGTTACCTTGCTAACCTTGTGGTGTCCGCGGTCGCGCACGAGCTCCAGGCCCATCATCAGGCCGCGGCCGCATGTGAGCAGCGGGGTGAAGTACAAAAGCAAGTAACGTCATGCGCAGCAAACACGTGTCGCACGCGCCTTGGTGTCCCGGTCACGCACGAGCTCCAGGCCCATCATCAGGCCGCGGCCGCGCACGTCGCCGATGATGTCGTGCTTGGCCTGCAGCTGGCGCAGCCTGGCCACCAGGTGCGCCCCCACCTGCAGGAGTGCAGGTTGCTTAATCAATTCAAGTTGGCGTGATTAGGCGGCTGGCGCTCGCGAGAACAACTTGCTGGCTGTCGTGCTGGCCCTGCCTAAGGGGCTGTCTGCCAGCGCGCCTAATCAAGTTTGCATGATCAGGCGTGCTGGGTGTGCCGCCTTGCCAGGCGCGCAGCATGGCGCACACACTCTCTCGGACTTCGAGTGCCACCACAGACATGTGGTCAGACGCAGCCCTTGGCAGAGTCAGCCCGCAGGCCGTCTGGTTGACGGCGCACGGCGCACCGCACCATTGGCACTCGTCCGAGTGCACTGGTAGACACCACTTACAGACATCTCTTATTGCTCGCCTTGGCCGAGTCGGCCTACAGGCCGTTCTCAAAGGTGGCGCGCCGCAAATGCGATTATGTAAACTTCTCACCCAAGGTACATATACATTGTACCTTGGCGGAGTTGGCCAGCAGGCCGTCCTCGTCGATCGCGCGGCAGAACGGCGCGATTGGGCGCCTCTTCGACACCCATTCAATCTGTCAGATGTCTGTTTCGAACCCTGTTGGCGAGGTGCACCTGCTCACCTTGGCGGAGCTGGCCTGGAGACCGGTTTTATCGATCGCCCGCAGCGCGGCGCAGTTGTGCCCACATGTGCTCGCCACCATCATACGCTATGTTTCCGAGTTCTGCTCTTGTTTTGTGTCGACAGGAATGCTTGCCTTGGCGGAGTTGGCCTGCAGGCCGTCTTCATCAATCGCCCGCAGCACGGCGCGGCCGCCGGCGGAGCACACCGGATTGCCGCCGAAGGTGTTGAGGTGCAGCTTCTTCGCCAGCACCTGCAGCGAGCCCGTTTCAGGATGAGTTTCGTGAACAGTACACGGAGCGCACCGGGTTGCCGCCAGAGGTGTTGAGGCGCAGCCTCTTCGCCAGCACCCTGCAGTTGACGGCACCGCACTGTCGGGCCACCCAGCTCTCGGTACATTGACCCCATCAGATGACCATGGCGCTGTCCTGGGTCTGCATTGGTTGCTGTCATTTTTGCGTCCGGGCTGGCACAGTAGTGTTCACATTGCCCCAGCAGCACTACCGAGAGAGCAACTTGTCCTCTAGGAAATGTGGTTGGCAAACGCGCTGGTCATGTCGCCACGCAGTTCATCCGCGGCACCTGCGCGATCTCGGGGGTGGTGACCACCGCTGCCAGCGGCAGGCCGTTGCCGATGCCCTTGGCCAT
>JAABUM010004424.1_pt1 | contig 15893 bp, 14 predicted proteins | sample 5559161 | NCBI WGS metagenome assembly JAABUM01 (sample SAMN10711868, study PRJNA513369) | rock metagenome | isolation source: Antarctica rocks | place: Antarctica: Victoria Land, Siegfried Peak nord
AGCGCTCGGCCTCGGCCTCCTTGAGCTCCAGCCCCATGCCCGGCCGCGTGCGATCGGGCCAGAGCGCGCCGTCGCGCAGCTCGGGCACGCCGTCGAAGAGCATCTCCTCGATCCGCACGTGGTCGTGGAAGTACTCGAGGTGCACGAGGCGGTCGAGCGCGGTGGCCGGGTGGGCGTGGATCGCCGGCCCGCAGTGCAGCGAGAGCGGAAGTTGTGTTGCACGGCACACGCCGTCGACGCGCAGGAGCTCGGTGATCCCGCCGCAGCGCGTGATGTCGGCCTGGAGCACGTCGACCGCGGCCGCCTCGATCATGCGCGCGAAGTAGGCCACGTCGTAGCCGTACTCCCCCGCGGCGATCGCCATTCCGGCGGGCGCGCGGTCGCGCAGGAGGCGCAGGCCGGCGAGGTCGTCGGACGAGACCGGCTCCTCGAACCAGCTCACGCGTGACTGCTCGCGAAACTCCTCCGCGAGCAACAGCGCCTCCTTGCGGGAGTAGGCACCGTTGCCGTCGACGAAGAGGTGGGCGTCGGGACCGATCGCCTCGCGCGCCACGCGCACGCGCCGCGGATCGTCGCTCGGGTGCGAGCCGACCTTCATCTTCACCCGGGGGATTCCCTGGGCCACCCACGCGCCGAGCTGCTCGGTGAGCTGCGCGTCGTCGTAGGCGGTGAACCCGCCGCTCCCGTACACGGGCACGGACGGCTTCGCCTGCCCGAGCAGGACGCAGAGCGGAACCTCGAGCAGCCGGGCCTTGAGGTCCCACAGCGCCACGTCGACCGCGGAGATCGCCATGGAGACGACGCCCGGGCGGCCCGAGTTGCGGGTCGCGTGCACCATCGCCTCCCACGCCGCCTGCGGCGAGAGGGCGTCCATGCCCTCCACCGCGCCGGCGAGCTTCGTGCGCACCATCGTCGCCGTCGCGGGGTCGGCGTAGGTGTACCCCAGCCCGCGCCGGTCGCCGCCCTCGGCGTGGACGACGACGATGGTGGTCGCGTCCCAGCTCAGCGTCCCGTCGGCCTCGGGCGCATCGGTGGGGATCGTGTAGGCCGCGACCTCCAGCGAGGTGATGGGGACCTCCGCGCCGCGCACCGTCATCGCCCGGGCACGAACTCCTCGACCTTCTGCTTGAAGGACTGCTTGATCATCTCGCGCGAGTCAGGATCGCCCTTCAGGAGCGCCGAGGTGAACGCCTTGGCCTGCGCGAGCGTGATGTGCGGGGGCAGCGGCGGCACCTCGGGATCGGTGACCGCCTCGTAGACGACGGGGCGGTCGGCGGTCAGCGCCTGATCCCAGGCCGCACCGACCTGGTCGGGATCGTCCACCCGGATCCCGCGCAGACCGAGCATCTCGGCGTAGGCGGCGTAGGGGAAGTCGGGCAGCGACTGCGAGCCCTCGAACTTAGGATCGCCCGACATCGCGCGCTGCTCCCAGGTCACCTGGTTCAGATCGCGGTTGTTGAGCACGAGGATCACCAGGCGTGGGTCGGCCCACTTCCTCCAGTACTTGGAGATCGTGATGAGCTCGTTGATCCCGTTCATCTGCATGGCGCCGTCGCCGACGAGGGCGAACACCGGCCGGTGCGGATGCGCGTACTTGGCCGCGATCGCGTAGGGCACGCCCGGGCCCATCGTCGCCAGGGTCCCCGAGAGCGAGGCCATCATTCCCTCGCGGATCTTCACATCGCGCGCGAACCAGTTGGCCGACGAACCCGAATCCGAGGAGATGATCGCGGCGTCGGGCAGGCGCTCGGAGAGCTCCCAGAACACGCGCTGGGGGTTGACCGGGTTGGCCGACTCGTGGGCGCGGACGTCCATCAGCTTCCACCACTCCGCGACCTCGCCCTCGACCTTCTCACGCCACGCGCGGTCCTTCTTGCGGCGCAGCAAGGGGATGAGCGCTCGCAGGGTCTCGGCCGAGTCGCCGACGAGGTTCACCTCCATCGGGTAGCGGATGCCGATCATCTTGCCGTCGAGGTCGATCTGCACTCCGCGCGCCTGCCCCTCCTCGGGCAGGAACTCCGAGTAGGGGAAGCTCGAGCCGACCATCAGCAACGTGTCGCACTCCATCATCAGATCCCAGCTCGGCTTGGTGCCGAGCAGCCCGATCGAGCCCGTGACCCAGGGGAGGTCGTCGGGCAGGGCGGCCTTGCCGAGCAGCGCCTTGGCCACGCCGGCGCCGAGCAGCTCGGCGACTTCGGTCACCTCGGCCTGGGCGTGCAGCGCCCCGGCGCCGACGAGCATGGCCACGCGCTCGCCCGCGTTCAGCACCTCGGCCGCACGGGCGAGGTCCGCGTCGGCGGGGATGACGCGGGGGACGGTGATCCCGACCCCGGAGTGGACGGTGCCGTGTTGGTTGGGAGGCTTGGGGACCGCCTTCTCCTCCTGCAGGTCGTTGGGGACGATCAGGCAGGTCACCGTGCGCTCGGCCAGCGCGATGCGCACCGCCCGGTCCACGAGGTGGCGCACCTGACCCGGCTTGGTCGCCATGTGGACGTACTCCCCGGCGACGTCCTTGAAGAGCGAGTCGAGGTCGACCTCCTGCTGGTAGTTGCCGCCGAGGGCGAGCTGGGACTGCTGGCCGACGATGGCCACCACCGGCTGGTGGTCGAGCTTCGCGTCGTAGAGGCCGTTCAGCAGGTGGATGGCTCCCGGACCGCTCGTGGCCATGCAGACTCCGACCTCGCCGGTGAACTTCGCGTGCGCGCAGGCCATGAACGCCGCCATCTCCTCGTGGCGGACCTGCACGAAGTCGAGCGTGTCCTGCGTGCGGTCCATCGCGCCCATGAGGCCGTTGATCCCGTCCCCCGGATACCCGTAGATGCGCGAAACGCCCCAGGCCTTCAGGCGCTCGAGGAGGAAGTCGGAGACGAGCTGGCTCATGGAAAGGGTTCCTCCGTCTGGCTGGGGGTCGAACTGGGAAGGCGTCGCTCGTCGGTGCGCGATGAGCTCATACCGTGCGTACCCGCCGAGCGGCGCACTGACGCTCGGGACGTTCGGACGCGGACGCCTCGGCGCCCGGTCCTCGTGCGTCTTTCCGCGGCCTTGGCCCCAGAAGCTCCTGTACGGTGGCCCTCACGCCGAGTTCCACGGGCGGCGTGCCCTGGCCCGCGAGACCGATGACTCCCTCACCTCCACCTCCCTCCGACTCCGCGCGACCCACCTTCGTGCGGGTGCTCGAACACGATCCGGACCTCGGGGAGGCGCTCGACGGCGCGCGCGAGCTCGCGGCGCGCCGCGAGCTCGTCGCCCCGACCATCGAGGCGCCGCCCGGGCGTTGGGACGGCGGAGCGGTCCACCCGCGAAATCCGCCCGGGCACTTTGGCCTCCTGCTTCTCGACGGCGTCCTCGCTCGCAACCTCATGGTGCACCGCCGCACCTGCACGGAGCTGCTCGGTCCCGGGGACCTCCTCCGGCCCTGGGTGTCCGCCGTTCCCGACGAGTCGATTCGCATCGACGCTGCGTGGATGGTCGTCGAGCCCACCCGGTTCGCGTCGCTCGACCACCGCTTCGTCGTGGCGGTCAGTCGCTATCCCGAGGTCACCGCGGCGCTCATGGATCGGCTCGTCCTGCGCTCGCGCTGGCTCGGCTTTCACCTGGCGATCTGCCACCTGCCCAAGGTCGAGGATCGGCTCATGCTCACCCTGTGGCACCTCGCCGACCGCTGGGGGCGCGTGACGCGGGACGGCGTGCTGATCCCCGTTCCGCTCAACCACCGCGTCCTCGCCGCCATCGTCGGCGCGCGGCGTCCCTCGGTGACCACGGCGCTCGGGTCGCTGCAGAAACGGAAAGTCCTGGAGCGCACCGCCCGCGGCGGCTGGCTGCTGCACGGAGAGGGACCCGACGAGCTCGCGGAGATGAACGGGGCGCTGACCGGTGTCCCGAGCGACGAGCTACTCGGGGCCGATACGGAGGTCGGTGTCTGAGCGTCGGGCTCAGCGCAGCGTGAGTCCGAGCAGGCCGACCACCACCGCGGCGCCCACGGTGAGCCAGGCGACGTAGTCGCCGACGTGGCCGCTGTGGAGTCGGCGCAGCCGTCCGGCGGCGCCTCGCGCTGCGGAGCGCAGCGCGCGCGGCGCGGGAGGCGGTGGCCCGCGCCCTGCGCTCAGCCGACGAGGTGGGCCCGCGCGCTGAGCTCGAAGCCTCCCGGCGCGACGCTCGCCGCCAGCCCCTCCACCTGCAGGCGCGGGTCGGAGAACACCGTGAGCGACGGGAGCGCGCCGAACGGCAGACCCATGAACTCCACGACGAGCCGACCCTCGGAGGCGAGCAGCCGAGCGCGCGCGGTGACCGAGGCCCCGAGCAGGCTGGCGGTGCCCTCGAACACGAGCTGCCCGTCGCCTGACGCGACCGGGCGCACGGAGAGCTGCGGGGGCAACGCGGCGCGGAGGTCGCCGTCGGTCACCCGCGCCGAGCCGGTGACCGCGTGGCCATCGACCCGGAGGCGCGCGTCGCGCAGCGTCAGCAGGCCCGTGGAGAGCACGGCGGTCGAGGCATCGAGTCGGCCGGCGTTCGCCGCATCCCCAAGCGTGGAGCCGAGCGCGGCGGGACTGGCACGATAGGAGCGCATGCGCACCTCCACCCGGTCGGCTTGACCCCACAGGAGCTCGACGGCGGGAAAGGCGTGGACCCTCACGCGCTCGACCTCCCCGGAGCGGGCCAGGCGCTCGCGCAGCCGGTCGGCGGCCATGCCCGGCAGCACCACCTGGCCGAGCGCCAGTAGGGCGAGCACGAAGAGCCCCGCGCCCAGAGGAAGGGGAGCACGCATCCGGTGCTTAACGCTCGAGGGCGCCCCGCGGGGCGCCCTCGAGCCGATCCGATGAAGCCTGGTTCAGGCCGCCGAGGGAGAGGAGCTCGGTGCCGGCGTGGACGGCGTCGTGGTCGACGAGTACTCGAACTCCTCCTCCTTGCCGAACAGAGCGTCGAGCACCTTGTTCCGCAGCCCCTCCGAGACGCCCACGGCCACCCCGGCGCCGACGACGAGCAGCAGAAGGGTCGCGCCCGCGCCGCGCTTCTTCTTGCGCTTGGGACCCTGGCTCAGCGCCTGGCCGGCGTCGCGCAGCGCGCTCGCCGCCTCCTTCAAGTCCTTTTGCAGCTTCTTGTCGTCGAGCAGAGCCTTCTGCGGCGACTTGCCGTTGGACAGCCGCTTGTAGGCGTCCTGGGCGGAATCGAACGCGGCGCGCACGTTGTCGCGCAGATCCTCGTCCTGGATAACCCGCTGCATGTAGGGCTTGCCCGTCTCCACCGCAGCGTTGCCCTTCTGCTGGGCCTGCTTCCTCTTCGACGCCATGCCACTCCCTCGAGTTCCGCTTGCAGTTCGGCGGAGCATACCCGGCGGCGCCCGCGCGCACTCGTCCGGCTTCCTACCCCGTCAGCACGCGTGGATCGGGGTGGCGATGATGGTGGGAGCGGTGCGCCGCGGAGGGCAGGGCGAACGGCGCGGGCACGAGCAGCTCGACGTTGCGGTCGCCCGCGGTCCCGCGGCGGCCGTCCCGGCCGCCGGAGAGATCCGCGCCTTCCGGGCGCTCCTGCCAGTCGTTGGCCGCGAGCTGGCGCGAGAGGGCCGCGAGCGCGGTCGGAGAGCCGAGGCCGCTCGGCTCGAGCGCGGCGGCCGAGTCGATGATCGTGCCGAAGATCGAGAGGGTCCCGTCGCGGTTGTCGGCGAGCTCGAGCAGCCGCGCCTGCTGGGGGAAGTCGATGTGCGAGGCGGTGTTGACCTCCCAGAAGCCGCCGGGCGCGCGGCTGCCCGAGGGCCGGCGCTGCGGCGTCACGTGGTTGACGTGGGTGTGCCCGTTGACCCAGACCACCACGTTTGGGAAGCGCAGGAGCAGGTCGCGCACCTCGGGGCCGAGCACGCGACGCCCGCGCTCGTCCACGCCCTGGATCGAGTTGTCCATCGACGCGATCGTGTGGTGGGAGAAGATCGCGATCAGCCGGTCGCGCCCGCGTTCGCGGCGCACGGAGCCGTTCGGGGCGAGCGAGCGGCGGCTGTGGGCGGCGAGCTCGCGTGCGAGCCAGGCGAGCTGAGCCTCGTCGATCGAGCCGTTGGCCTCGCCGTTGGGGTTCACGGTGTCGAGCACGAGGCCGCGCAGCAGACCGCGGTCGAACGCGTAGTAGGCCGTGCCGTCGCGCAGGTTGCTCTGCCGGAAGCCGTGGCCGACCGGCTTGCCCGTGGTGCGGAAGAACTCGCGGATCGTCTCGTGACGGGAGACGACGCGACGGTCGGGATCCGGCGTGACGACGCGCACGGGGCCGCCGAGCAGCGTCGCGGCGGAGTCGGTCCGGCCGGTCATGAGGGCGTCGAGGCCGTCCTGCGGCGAGGCCCCGGCGGGGAGCCCGACGATCTTTGCGCTCCCCGTCGAGAGCGCCGAGAGGCGGAAGGACTGCGGGAAGTTGCCCTGCACGAGCCCGTCGTGGTTGCCGTAGGCGGTCAACCACGGCATCCCCAGGCCGGTGGCCCTGAACGGTCGCCGCGCGGCGTCGAGCAGCCCGGGCACGTCGGGGAACCCGTACCTCGTGCGCGCGAGATCCGGCGCCGCTCCCGGCGGTGGACCGTCGGGGTGCCAGTAGTGGACGTCGTAGCTCGTGGGGTTCTGGTCGTGGACTCCCTCCCAGCGGGTGAGGTCGCCCGAGTCGGGGCGCACGGTCGCGCCGTCGAGCAGGTCGATGATCCAGCGCAGCTCGTTGTGCTGGGTGTTGTCGACCGTGTCGCCCGTGACGATCGCGAAGTCGAAGCCGCGGCCCGTGACCGGTCCGCGCCCCACCCGCCGCACGGCCCGCACGAGCGCCTCGGTCACCTGGGCGGTGAGCATCTCGTGCGGGCGGTAGGCCGAGCCGAAGATCAGCGAGCTCCCGGCACCGTCGTTGTAGCGGTCGAGGAACTCCACGCGCGCGGGAGACTGGGCGTCGAGGATGTGCGTGTCGGTGAACTGCACGAAGGAGGTGAGGGGCACTCGACGAGCCTCGCGCCCGCGCCGGGGGCGGGCGAGCTCGCTCCGGACGTGATGTGGCTCGCCCGAGCCGGCCACGAGCCGGCGGTAGCCGCCCGCGTTCAGCGTGGGTCCGCGGAGGATCACGCGGGCGAGCGTCGTGTCGCGGCGCGAGATCCGGCGCGCGCGCGCAAGCGCGGTGGCGTCGGGCAGCGCGACGAGCGCCGCGCCGGCGGCCGCCGCCTCCATCAGCTCTCGTCGCGTGTAGTCCATCGGTCGCGTGAACGCGATGTTAACCCCGACCGGCGGCTCGGCGCGCCGGTTCGGCGTCGGTTCGGCGTCGCTCGCGGCGTCGGGATCAAACCGACAGCAGCTCGAATTTCTCGCCGCTCGCGGCGGCGCTCAGGCGCGCGTCGAAGCATGCGAACGTGGAGCACCGGGGATCGGCCGTGCGCGCGGCCGCCGCTGTCGCAAGCTGCACGGCGTCGTAGGCGCGGAGCGGGTGCCGGACGACGAGCTGAGCCGCGTCTTCGAGGACACTCGTGGTCACGCGCACGACGGTGAAACGGGGAAGCTCGTCCTCCGTGCCTCCGAGGTCGGCCTCGAACTCCGCGAGGAGCGTCTCCGGTGCTCCGGAGCCGATCTCGCCCGTGCGATGCTTGCGCCACAGCGCGGCGGCGACCTCGACGCGAGCGAGCGCGCTCACCAGCACGAGGGGGGGTCCGCGAACGACCTCGCTGCCCTCCTCCTCGGCGTAGAGCTTGACGAGCGCCGAAGAGTCCGCGAAGACGCTCAGTCCCGGCCCTCGCTCACCAGGTCCGACAGCGCGCGTCCCCCACCCGCCGCTTTGCGCGCAGCAGCCGACGCGGAAGCGGACGGTCGTCGCCGGGTGGCGGGGGACGGTGGCATGAGCAGACCCGCACGCGCCAGCCGCTCGCGGAGAGCTGCGGCCTCGTCACCCGCCATGTCCGGATCGACGGCGGCCTGCAGCACGGCCTCGGCGTGGGCGTTGACGCTGCGCCCGTGCTCGCCGGCCACCGCTTTCAGACGGTCGGCGAGCTCCTCGGGCAGACGCAGCGTGACCTGCCGCATGATGTCACGGTATCAGCGGTCCCGGGCCCTGGCCCGACGCGTCGGGCCCGAGCACCGCGCCGATCCCCGAGACCGAGCCGCGGGTGCTGGGAGCTCTCGGCGCTCGGCTGAAGCTTCGAGGGGATCATAGGCCCTACAAGGCTTCAGCGAAGGACCGGAGACCCACAAGGCTTCAGCAGAGCCCCGCCCGGACCAAGCGGCGATTCCTGTCCAAGAGGAACGACCTGGAGCGCTCGTGGACAGAAACTCCAGCTGTACCCCCCCTTCCTCCCTGACACGGCTCCCTCGAAAACCTCGGGGCCGCCGTCCGGCGAGCGCTAGCCGGATCCCGCCGCCGCGGCGAGCGGCTTCGCCGGCCGCCGCGGACCTCGCCCATCGACCGACGCGTCGGGCTCGAGCGCCGCCTCGAGCACCGCGCCGATCTCCGTGACGAAGACGAACTCGAGGTCCTTGCGCAGATGTTCGGGGATCTCCTCGGCGTCGGCCTCGTTCTCCTTCGGGGCGATGACCGTCGTGACGCCGCTGCGCTGGGCGGCGAGGGCCTTCTCCTTGAGGCCGCCGATCGGCAGCACCTGGCCGGTGAGCGTGATCTCCCCCGTCATCGCCACCTCCTCGCGCACCGCCCGACCCGTGAGCAGGGAGGCGAGCGCGGTGGCCATCGTGATCCCCGCGCTCGGCCCGTCCTTGGGGATCGCTCCGGCGGGAACGTGGAGGTGGAGGTCGTGCTCGGCGAACCAGTTCTCGGGCAGCCCGGGCGCCACCTCGGACAGCCTCGAGCGCACGTAGGAGAGCGCCGCCTGCGCGGACTCCTTCATCACGTCGCCGAGCTGCCCGGTGAGCGTGAGCCTTCCCGAGCCCGGCATCGAGGTGGCCTCGACGAAGAGCACATCGCCCCCCGCCGCGGTCCACGCCAGACCGGTGGCCACGCCCGGGCGCGCGGTCCGCCGGCGTGCCTCGGAGTGGAACCTGCGCTTGCCGAGCAGCTCGCGCGCGCGCTTCTCGGAGACCGTCACCTTGCGCGTGGTAGTGCCCTCGGCGACCTGCCGCGCGACCTTGCGGCACACCGAGCCGATCTCGCGCTCGAGATTGCGCACGCCGGCCTCGCGCGTGTAGTCGGCGATAATCGCGCGCAGCGCGGGATCCGCGAACGCGATCTTGCCCTTCGTCAACCCGTTGCGCTCGATCTGACGCGGCACGAGATAGCGCCGCGCGATCTCGAGCTTCTCCTCCTCAGAGTAGCCCGCGAGCGCGATCACCTCCATGCGGTCGCGCAGCGGCCCGGGGATCGTGTCCAGCGTGTTCGCGGTGGTGACGAACATCACCCGCGAGAGGTCGAAGGGCAGGTCGAGGTAGTGGTCGCGAAAGGAGCCGTTCTGCTCGGGATCCAGCACCTCGAGCATCGCGCTCGCCGGGTCGCCGCGGTAGTCGGCGCCCATCTTGTCGATCTCGTCGATCATGAACAGGGGGTTGTTCGAGCCCGCGTCGCGCAGCGCGCGCACGATCGTGCCGGGCATGGCGCCCACGTAGGTGCGCCGGTGGCCGCGAATCTCGGACTCGTCGCGCACGCCGCCCACGCTGATGCGCTCGAAGCGCCGACCGAGCGCCGAGGCGATCGAGCGCCCGAGCGAGGTCTTGCCCACACCCGGGGGACCGACGAGGCAGAGGATCGAGCCCTGCGCGTCGGGCTTGAGCTTGCGCACGGCGAGGAACTCGAGGATGCGGTCCTTGACCGCCTCGATGTCGTAGTGGTCGGCATCGAGCACCTCGCGCGCTTGCCCGAGGTCTAGATCGTCCTCGGTGGAGCGGTCCCAGGGCAGCGCGACGATCCATTCGAGGTAGGTGCGGATCACCCCGTGCTCGGCGGCGGCTGGCGGAAGCTTCTCGAGCCGCGCGAGCTCGCGGTCGGCCTGCTTGCGGACGTCCTCGGGAAGCGCCACGGCGGCGAGCTGCTCGCGCAGCTCATCGGCCTCGGCGGCCATCTCGTCGCCCTCCCCGAGCTCGTCCTGGATCGCCTTGAGCTGCTGGCGCAGGAAGTAGTCGCGCTGGGAGCGCGAGAGCTCGGACTGGACCTGGGACTGGATCTTCGTTCCTAGCGAGATCACCTGCAGCTCGCGGGCGAGGGTCTCGGCCAGGCGCCGCAGGCGAGCGGCGACGTCGAGCTCCTCGAGCAGCGCCTGCTTCTCCTCGGGCTTGATCCGCAGCGCGCCGGCGATGAGGTTGGAGAGCGCGCCGGGGTCGTCGACGTTCGCGACCGCGATCTGGAGCTCCTCGGGCAGGTAGGGGACCTCCTCGACGATCGTGGAGAAGGTGGCCTGGACGTTGCGCACGAGCGCGATCAGCTCGGGCGTCTCGGGCAGGGGACGATCGGGCCTCTCGGCGACGTGGGCGACGAGGTAGGGATCGGTCTCGGTCCAGGCCGAGAGCTGCACGCGCTGGGCGCCCTGGACGAGGATGCGCAGCGTTCCGTCGGGGACCTTGAGCATCCGGGCCACGATCCCCGCCACCCCGATCTCGTATAGCTCCTCGGGACCCGGCTCCTCGAGCTCGGGGCGCCGGCCGGCGACCATGGCGATGAGCCGGTTGCCGCCCAGCGCGTCGTTGACGAGCGCCACCGAGCGCTCCTGGCCGATCGCGAGCGGGATGAGCGTGTCGGGGAACGTCACCGTGTCGCGCAGCGGGAGCACGGGCAGCGTCTCGGGCAGGGGCCGCGCCCCGCCGAGCTCGACCTCCCGCGCGCCGCCCGGAGCGGTGCCGACCTCGATCACGAGGACTCGAGGCGCGAAGGAGAGGAGCGGGCCGTCTCGATGGGGACGCTCCGCGCGCGCGCGGAGGGCCGGGCGAGCGGGAGCTCGATGCGCAGGATCCCGTCCTCGTAGTGGGCGCGCGCCTGCTCGGCCACCACGTCGGCCCCCAGCGAGACGACCCGGCGAAACGGCCCGGACTCGATCTCGACGAGCTGGTAGACGCGCCCCTCGGCGCGCGCGGGGCGCCGGTGCCCCGCGAGCACGAGCTCGCGTCCGGAGATCTCGATCTCGAGCGCGTCGGCGTCGATGCCCGCGAGCTCGGCCTGGACGATCGCCCGCGGCGGGTCGTTCGCGTAGAAGACGTCGACCGCGGGAGAGAAGCCGCCGCGCCGCCGCGGCGTGAAGTTCGAGCGATCGAAGACGTCGCCGAAGACCTCGTCCATCTCGCGGCGCATGCGCTCGAAGTTGGCGAAGAGGTCGCGGTGGGGCGGCACGAGCGCGAAGGCTACCCGCGGAGGTGCGCCCTACACCTCGTAGACGGCCCCCTCGGCGGCCACCCGCACGGGAGCGCCGAAGGTGCGCTCGGCCTCCTCGCGCGCCCACGTGTGGTCGAGCTCGTCGGAGATGTGGGTGAGCACGAGCTCGCGCGCACCCGCCCGGCGCCCGTGCTCGCCGGCCTCGGCCGGGGTGAGGTGCCCGCGCGGACCCTCGCGCTCGGGCCGGGGAAGCGTCGCCTCGACCATCAGGAGATCGGTGTCGCGCGCAAAGCCGACGAGCTCGTCGGTCGGCCCGGAGTCGGCGCCGAAGGTGAAGCGGCGCCCGTCGGCCCGCGCGCGGAGCTCGACGGCCTGCGTCGGGGTGAAGTGCGGCACCGGGCAGAAGCTGATGCGCAGGCCGCCGACGTCGACCTCCCCGTCGGGGTCGTACTCGCAGAGGCGGAACGCGTTCTCGATCAGCTCCTCGGGTCCCCAGGCGCCAACCACGCGGCGGAACGTCTCGCGGGCGCCGGGCGGCGCGATCAGGCGGGGGCGCGCCGGGGTGTCGGTGCCGGGCCAGCGGTCGACGGGAACGGGCTGTTGGCGCGGCGCGTAGGTGAGCGCGTAGGCGAAGGGAACGAGGTCGAGGAAGTGGTCGGCGTGCAGGTGCGAGATGACCACTGCGTCCACCTCCACGTAGTCGCGCAGGGAGCGCAACTTGGAGAAGACGCCGTTGCCGCAGTCGAGCAGGACGCACGCGTCCTCTCCCTCCACGAGGTAGCCGCTGCACGCGCCGCCCGCGTCCTGCCAGGAGGGCGACTTGCCGAGCACCGTGATCTTCAAGGCCGAGCTTCCCTCAGAGCGTGGAACACTCTATCCGCGATGGGCTCCACGCTTCCCCTCGCGGCCGCCGCGCACGGCTTCGCGGTCGCGACGCTCGTGCTCGGCGGCCTGCTCGTGCTCGGCGCGCTGCTCTCGGGGCTCGCGGGCCGCTCCTTCCTCTCGCTCACCGCGGTGTTCGTCATCGCCGGCTTCGCGCTCGGCGACGGCGGGCTGGGAGTCCTCGCGTTCTCGCCGAGATCACCCTTCGTCGCGCAGCTCGCGCTCGTCGCGCTCGTGGTGATCCTCTTCCGCGACGGGCTCGAGGTCGAGGCCGAGATGCTGCAGAAGGCCTGGCACCTTCCCTTCCGCAAGCTCGCGCTGGCCATGCCGCTGACCGCGCTGCTCGTCGCGCTCGTCACCCGCGCGCTCGTCGGGCTCTCGTGGACCGAGAGCTTCCTGCTCGGCGCGCTGCTCTCGCCCACCGATCCGGTGCTCTCCTCCGCGGTGGTGACCAACCCGCGCGTGCCCCGGATCATCCGCCACTCGCTGAACCTCGAGTCGGGGATGAACGACGGGCTCGCGCTGCCCGCGGTGCTCGCCCTGAGCGCCGCGCTCGGCGCCGGGAGCGGGCACTTCGTGTGGTGGGAGTTCGTGCTGCAGGACCTGGGCGTAGGCCTCGTCACCGGACTTCTCGTCGGCGCCCTCGCCGCTCGGCTGCTGCCGCGCGGTCGGCGGCTCGACGCGGAGATGCCGGCCCATCAGAAGTCGCTCTTCGCCCTCGGCACCGCCTTCGCCACCTACGGCATCGCCGTGCTCCCGCCCAAGGGCAACGGGCTGATCGCGGTCTTCGTGTGCGCGATCACGCTCGGGATCCTGCGCCCCGACGTCCGGCTCTACTTCGAGCAGCGCGCAGAGGACATCGTGGAGATCGTCAAGCTCGGGATCTTCGTGGTCTTCGGCTCGCTGCTCACCCTGCACGGGCTCTTCGGCGAGGGCTGGGCGGCCGTGGCCGTGGTCGCCTTCACCCTTCTGCTCGCGCGCCCGCTCGCGGTGCTCGTCGCGCTCGCCGGCACCGGAACCGACGGCGCGACAAAGGGGTTCATGGCGTGGTTCGGGCCCAAGGGAGTGGCGACGATGACCTTCGCGCTGCTCGTCTTGAGCCAGAACATTCCCGCCGGCTCGCGGATCTTCAACCTCGCCGCGCTCGCGGTGCTCACCTCGATCGTCGCCCACGGGCTGACGGACACGCCGGGGTCGGAGTGGCTCGCGCGGCGCGCCGAGGCACGTCCCCGGGCGGTGCTGAGCTCGGCGGCGGACTAGCCGCGCGCCGGCCGGTAGGTGCAGATCAGTACGCCGGTGCCGGTGGTCGTGGTCGAGACGAGCTCGAGCCGACGGGCCCGGCCGTCCTCGGGAAAGACCCGCTTGCCGCCGCCGAGCAGGATCGGCTCGATCATCAGCAGGTACTCGTCAACGAGGTCGTGCTCGGCCAGCTGCGCGGCGAGCGACGCGCTGCCCCAGACCTGCAGCCCCTTGCCCTCGCGTGCCCGCAGCTCCCGCACCGCGCCGATCGCGTCGTCGGCGGGCAGCAGGGTGGAACCCGACCAGGTCAGGTCCTCCCGGGTGAGCGTGCGGGACGCCACGTACTTGGAGATCTCGTTCATGCGGTCGGCAAACGGATCCCCCGCGCGGCCGGGCCAGGCCGCAGCCATCGCCTCCCAGGTGCGCCGTCCGAACAGCAGCGCCTCCGTCCTGCCCATGACCTCGCCCAAGGCGGGGCCCATCGCCTCGGGGTCGAAGTACCTCATCGACCAGCCGCCGTGGGCGAACCCGCCCTCCGTGTCCTCTTCCGGCCCACCCGGTGCCTGCACGACCCCGTCCAGGGACATGAAGTCACTGAGGATGACTTGCATCGCTTCAGCGCTGAAGCGCCAGCGCCGCCTGCTCCTGCGCGCTCGGGAACGCCCACGCGGCCTGCGCGCGGCGCTCCTGGCGGAAGACGAAGCGCATCTGCTGAGGGGGCCTCAGGCCATCGGGGTGGTCGGGCCGAAAGGTCGCGCAGGGTTGCGGCTGGGAGAGCGCGCACAGCCCGTGGCAACGGAAGTAGCACTCCTCACACGAGACCTTCGTTCGACCCTTCGCCATGCTCTCCACCCGTCGTCGCGTTCACCAGACGGCGACATCCAAGCGCAGTTCGCCCCCCTCCGTTCGAGGGTTCTCCGCAAAACGCAGGAACTTTCGCCGTCGAGCGGAAATACCTGCAATTCGAGGACTTCTGCGCGCGCGGCGAGCAAAGCCCCCGCTCTTTGCGGAAAGCGCGGCGCCGCTGTTCTACCGTTCGCCCCGTGCGCGTGCAGCTCTTCGTCACCTGCCTCGTCGACCTCCTCTACCCGGAGGTGGGCGAGCGCACGGTCGCGCTGCTCGAGCGCCTGGGTTGCACTCCCGAGTTCTCCCGCGCGCAGACCTGCTGCGGCCAGCCCGCGCTGAACTCGGGCTATCCCGCCGACGCCCGGCGGGTGGCCGAGGCCTGGCTGGCGGCCTTCGGCGCCACGGAGGGACCGATCGTCGCCCCCTTCGGCTCGTGCGTGCACATGGTGCGCCACGCCTATCCGAAGCTGTTCGCCGACGACCCGGAGCGTCTCGGGCTCGTCCGCGCGCTTGGGGCGCGCACCTTCGATCTGCCGAGCTTCGTGGTCGAGGAGCTCGGACTCGCGCAGGTCGGCGGCCGCTATCCCGGAGCGCCGGGCACCGTGGTCGCCTATCACCAGGAGTGCCACGCGCTGCGGGGCCTCGGGGCCGGTGAGCCGCCGCTCTTGCTCCTGCGCGGAGTCGAGGGCTGCACGCTCGTCGAACCCGCGCGCGCGGAGCTGTGCTGCGGGTTCGGCGGCACGTTCTCGCTGAAGCTCCCCGCCGTCTCGGCGGCGATGGCCGACGAGAAGCTCGACCGCGCGCTCGCGGCGGGCGCGGGAGCGCTCGTCTCCACCGACGTCGGCTGCCTCATGCACCTCGAGGGGCGCGCGCGGCGGCGCAAGCTGCCGCTACGGGTGCACCACATCGTCGACCTGCTCGAGCCCGCGGGCGCGCTGTGAGCCCCCGAATCCACGTAGCGCCGGGCACCGAGCCCGTGCCCGAGGTGCGGCTGAACCTCCACCACGCGGCGGCGCACTTCTCCGAGCAGCGAGCCGCGGCCAAGCTCGAAGTCGACTGGGAGGCGTGGCGAGAGCGCGCACGGGAGATCCGCACCGACGCCGTGCGCCACCTGCCCGAGCTGCTCGAGCGCCTCGAGCGCGAGGTGAGCGCCGCCGGCGGTCAGGTGCACCACGCGCGCACGGGGGAGGAGGCCGCCGCGCTGATTGTCTCGCTGTGCGAGTCGAGCGGGGCGCGGAGCGTGGTCAAGGCCAAGTCGATGACCTCGGAGGAGATCGGGCTGAACGAAGCGCTCGCCGCCGCGGGAATCGAGGCGGTGGAGACCGACCTCGGCGAGTACATCGTGCAGGAGCTCGGCGAGCGCCCTTCCCACATCCTCGCCCCAGCCGTGCACGTGAGCGCCGCGCAGGTCGCCGAGCTCTTCGGGCGCCTCTCGGGGGAGGAGCTCGACGCGGCCGACACGCAGGGTCTCGTCGGCTACGCGCGCGCGGCGCTGCGCGAGAAGTTCCTCGCCGGCGAGGTCGGCATCTCCGGGGTGAACATGGCGGTGGCGGAGACCGGAACGCTGGTGATCGTCGAGTCCGAGGGCAACGCGCGGCTCACCACCTCGCTCCCGCGCGTGCACATCGCGCTGATGGGGATCGAGAAGGTGATCCGGGACTGGGAAGGCGCGGCGCACATGGTCCAGA